>Ga0181533_1000513_pt1 | contig 51998 bp, 42 predicted proteins | sample PEATcosm2014_Bin_45_FD_119772 | JGI IMG/M metagenome (GOLD analysis project Ga0181533, IMG submission 119772) | Peatland microbial communities from MTU Mesocosm Facility, Houghton, MI, USA - PEATcosm2014_Bin11_60_metaG | ecosystem: Environmental > Terrestrial > Soil > Wetlands > Peat | place... | reverse complement strand
TACACGCCCAACGCCACCGACGAATATTCATTGAGCTTCATCCACCAAGAGGGCAAGAAAAACTCGCCCTATAGCGTGAGCGATCCGATCGCCAGCATCAACTACTGGGAGTGGCCCTACTGGAACATGCAGAGCCTGTATTTCCTCTCCAACACCAAGATCGGCGACAGTTCCTACGTGAAGACAAGAGCCTATTGGAACAAGCTCGAAAACGACATCGTATCCTACAGCAACCCGCTGATGACGCTTCAAAACACGCCCGCCGCCTTCAACAGCGTCTATAATGATTACGCGCTTGGCGCCGCCGTGGAGGCCGGAACCGTGATCGCCGGCGTCGACACGGTCAAGGTGAGCTTGGAATATCGCCTGGACAGCCATGGGGCGTGGCAGCAAGACTATGGCGTCAAGGGCCATAAAGGCTGCATCACCAATGTCGTTTGTTGGACGCAGCCCACCGTCACGTCGCTCGAGGACACCTATTCGGCGGCGATCGAAAACACCTACCGGCCGACGCCGCAAATCGATCTCGTGCAGGGATTCAGCTATGATTGGCGGCATCTGCGCCAAGCCGAGGATTATAACACCTCTCCCACTCCGGCCGAACCTTTCGGCGTCGTCCATTACCCCGTGAGCGACGCGAGCGCGCCGAATTTTCAGGGCGCCGCGATTTATCGTTACACAAATAAGGAAACGGTTTACGCCAACGTCTCGGACCGCGAGCGCTTTCCGACGCTATTCGAGCGCTTCAGCACTCAATTCGGCGGCGCCGAGAACAATCCCGCGCTCGAACCCGAGCGCGCGATCAACTTCGATATCGGCTGGTCCAGCGAGTTCGCGCCGCGCAGCAAGGTCACGTTCGACGTTTACTACGACGTGATACGCAATCTCATTCAACAGGTGCCAGTCCCCGTCTATGGCCCGACCGTCACTCAGTATCAAAACGTCGGCGACGGACATTATTTTGGCGGCGAGGCGACGGTCGACTATACAGTGCGCGAGGACTTTTCACTCGGCGGCAATTTGTCGATCGAACACCGTCACGTCTATGCGCCTTATATTCTGAACTTCCAGCCGATCGGCGTGCCCGACGTGAAGATGAATCTTTTCGCCGGCTATCGCCCGCTTCCGGGGCTGACGCTGACGCCGAGCTTGCAGATGGACGGCGCCCGCTGGAGCGCCACGGACATCGCCCCGATCATTTATTTCCGCACCGGGGCGTTCTTGGTCGTCAACATGAACGCCGAATATCAGGCCACGAAAAACCTGAAATTTTCGGCGGGCGTGCGCAATATATTCGATACGGCCTATACCCTGACATACGGCTTTCCCGAGCCGGGCCGCAGCTTCTATATCGGCGTGAAGGCGACCTTCTAGCGCGCGTTGGGCGTCACGAACCCCCAACGCGGCGGCCGAATCCGCGGTTGATCCCCGCCCGCTCGCGCGGGCGACCTGGCGCCGCGAATCGCGGCTTCGACGGAAAGCCTTGGCCGCGCTAAGGCCCGTTACGCCGTTTAACTGTTTATCGGATATTGCGGTCATCCGACGTTAAGACATTCCTGCCTATCCTGTTCGGGATCATTCGCGCCCGCGCGCGGGCCGGAGGCCTGTTCATGAGTAATCGCGCTTCGAGTTCCGCCGACAAACTTCAACTGGCGCCGTTCCGGCAAGAGAACGCCGATCCAGAGACCATGGGCGGCGACGCCGTGGCGATCATCCGGCGTTGGATCCGCGACTTTGCGATGAGCGATCATCCGGAACTTGGGCGAGAAGGCCATGTCTGTCCCTTCACGTCGTTCGGGGCGCGTATCGATACGCTGCGCTTTGGAGCGAGCGAGGCGAAGGCGCGCGACGCGGATCGCATCAGGCGTGAATTGCTGGCCGCGTTCGCGCAATTCGACGAGATTCCACATCCCAGGAACATGGGCGTCTATCGCGCCATTCTGATCGCCTTTCCAAATTGCGCCGACGAAGAGGGCGTAAAGACGTTGTCCCGCGTGCAAAAAAGCCTTCGGCTCACCTCGTTCGTGCGCAGGCGCATGATCGGCGTGTTTCACGCCAATGCGCCGGAGCCCGGCCTTTGGAACAAGGATTTCCGTCCCTTGCGCGCGCCGCTGCCGCTGGTGGTGATCCGCTCGTTGGTGGCCGCCGATTTCGCTTTCGTGTTGCGCCATCCACTGCTGGCGCCCGCCTATTTTTACAACTTCCCGCTCGATGGCGTTCGCCGATTGGCCGAATTGACCATGAGAAAAGCATGAATTCCATGGCGGCGAGCTTCGCGTCCAGAGCTCCCTTCGCGCGCGTCATGACCGGCGAGGCCGAGGTTTTTTCGCTTGCGCTGGCGTCCGAAAGCTCTTGCGACATTTCGGTCGTTCGCGACCGCGCCGGTTTCGACGCTCTCGAAGTCGAATGGACGGCGCTGTTTGAGCGCTTCGGCCGCCCTGAACAATTGTTCCAGACCTTCGGATGGCTTTCCTGCTGGGCCGATCATTTCCGTGACGGCGCCGACGGGTTGCGCATCGTCATCGGTCGACGGGACGGACGGCTCGTCATGGTCTGGCCCCTCGTGGAAACCAAAAGCCTGTTAGGCTTTTCCAGACTCTCGTGGATGGGCGAACCCGTCGGCCAATATGGCGACGCGCTGATCGAGCCCGGACCCGCGGCTCGGGCGAACCTGGCCGCGGGTTGGCAAGCGGTCCGAGCGCTCAAGGCCGACGCGGCGCTTTTGCGCAAGACCCGAGCCGACTCCAATGTTTCGACACTGCTGGGCATAGAGGCTCTGATCTGCGAGCAGACCCTGGCGCCTTTCGCGCGATTTGGCGGCAAGGCGGATTTCACGGCGACGCTGTCCCGCCGCTCCGCCAAAACGCAATCGTCCCGGCGGCGCCTTCTGCGTAGACTGAAGGAGACCGGCGACATCGCGTTCGAGAGCGGAGCGGATAGCGCCTCCGCCGAAAAGTTGTTGCGGCGCGCCTTTGCGATGAAACGCGAGTGGCTGCTGCGCCGGGGGCTTTATTCGGGGCCGATCGAAAGCGATGCGATGCTGGCGTTTTTCGTCGATTTCGCCACGCGCGCGCCAAACCAGGCGACGGTCTTGATCGATGCGATTCGCCGCGATGGCGAAGCCGTTTCGGTCGGCGTGACCTTGGCCTGCAAGGATGTGGGCTTTGGTCACATTCTCGCGCACGATCCCGATTGCGATAAACAGGGCGCCGGCGTGCTGCTCGCCGAGCATGTGATGAAAAGCTGCTTCGAGCGCGGGCACGAACGATACGACATGCTCGCGCCTTACGACGCCTATAAGGCCGAATGGGCCGACGACGCGGCGCTGGTGTGCGATTATGTCGTGGGCTTCACGCCGCGTGGAAAAATTTTCGCGCGCGTGTGGAGCGGCGCGGCGCGACAGCGGATCAAGGCGGCGTTGAAGAAAATGCCGGCGCGCATTGGCCGCGTCGTCTGGCCACTGGCGCGCAAGGCGTTGCGGAAGCGAGCGTTATTCAACGGCGAAGACAGCGAGCGTGATCAAGGCGTCACTTCATCGCCTTCTCGATTTCCGGAATCAGCGTCGTAGCCAAGGCTTGCGGCGATAGCGGGCCGACGAATTTATAGGCGATGGTTCCGTCGCCCCTAACGACAAAGGTTTCCGGCACGCCGTAAACTCCAAAATCGATCGCCGCGCGGCCGGAGAAGTCCGCGCCTATCGCGGCGTAGGGATTGCCGTCGCCCTCTATGAATTTGCGCGCATTGGCCGGCTCATCCTTATAGGAGAGTCCATACAAGCGCACGCCCTTGTCTCTCAGCGTCGGATCGCGCGCCAGCGCCATGAGCGTCGCGTGCTCGGCATGGCACGGCGCGCACCAGGATGCGAAGACATTAATCAGGCTGACATGGCCCTCGCGCAGATTTTCGTCGCTGAGTCCGGGAACGCCGGCAATCCCCTCGACCGCCGGCAGCGCGAAGGGCGGGGCCGGCCGGCCGATCAGCGCCGAAGGCAAACGCGACGCGTCGCCGGCGAAAAGACGCAGCAGGAAAAGCCCCGCCAAGAGGATAAACACGCCCAGCGGCAGCAACCGCAGCAGCGAGGCTTGTCGTGGCGCGCCCGGCTCTAAGGACTCGCTCAAACGTCGTCTCCGCCGCTGTCTTGCAATTGCGCCAGTTCTGCGAGCAGGCGCCGATGTTCGGCGACGATGCGCCAAACGACGGCGCCGACAACCGCGAAAGTGACGCCGTAAGCCAGCAGAATATAAGACCAGTGCGCGTCGTCGTTCATTCCGCCGCCTCCAACTCGCCGGCTTGAACGGCTTCCCGAGTCAGCCGCGCGATCCGACGCCGCAGGATTTCGTTGCGCAGCGCCATGAAATGCAGCGTCAAAAACAAGGCCGAGGCGCCGAGCGCCATCACCAGCAACGGCCATAGCATCGAGCCCGAGATCGTCGAGCCGCCGGCGCGAAACACCGAGGCCGGCTGATGCAGCGTGTTCCACCAGTCGACCGAAAATTTGATGATCGGAATGTCGATGAGGCCGACGAGCGTCATGATCGCGGCGACGCGCGCGCCGCGCGGCGTGTCGTCCATCGTCTGGCGAATGGCGATTATGCCGAGATAGAGCAGGAACAACACAAGGAACGAGGTCAGCCGCGCGTCCCAAACCCAATAGGTTCCCCACATCGGTTTGCCCCATAGCGAGCCGGTGACGAGGCACACGAAGGTGAACACCGCCCCCAAGGGCGCCGCCGTCTTCTGCGCGGCGTCGGCGAGCGGATGGCGCCACACCAGCACGCCCAGCGAGGCGGAAGTCATCACGATATAGGCGAACATGCCCAGCCAGGCCGCCGGCACGTGGATATACATGATCCGCACCGTCTCGCCCTGCTGATAATCCGGCGGGACCAGAAAGAAAGCCGCGAACAACCCGACGCCAAGCAGCAACGTCGCCGCCACGCCAAGCCAAGGCAGGGCTCTGTCTGTCAGCGCCATGAAGCGCGTCGGGTTCATATAATCGAGAAAGGTCGCCAATTTGCTCACTCACGCCGGACGCGGGAAAACTCCTCTCCCCGGCGTGCCGGGGAGAGGACTGACATCCACTACTAGTTAGCCGTCTTGTCCGTCTTTCCCGAGGCCGCGTCCTTGGGAGGCTCGACCGACATGATCTGGGCGCGCGGCTTGCCGTGAAGAAGCTCGATGGCGGCGGTCAGCTGTTTGTCTTTCTTCTCGTCCGGCGGGACATAGGCTTGCGACCCCGTCTTCTCGTCGTCGCCATTCTTCAGATGACCCTTCAGCGACGCTTCGCCCTTGGTGTCGTCCTTGCCTTTCAACTCGTCCGGCACGTCCTGCAACAGGTTGATGTCGGGATCGATGCCCTTGGCCTGAATCGAACGGCCCGACGGCGTGTAATAACGCGCCGTGGTCAGCCGCAGCGCGCCATTGGACCCGCCCAGCGGAATGATCGTCTGGACGGAACCCTTGCCGAAGGAGCGCGTCCCGATCAGCGTGGCGCGCTTATGATCCTGCAAGGCGCCGGCCACGATCTCCGAGGCCGAGGCCGAGCCGCCGTTGATCAACACCATCACTGGCTTGCCCTTGGAGAGGTCGCCGCCGGGACGCGCGTTGTAGCGTTGCGTTTCGTCGGCATTGCGACCGCGCGTCGAGACGATCTCGCCATGGTCGACGAAGGCGTTGACCACCTGGATCGATTGGTCGAGCAGGCCGCCCGGATTGTTGCGCAAATCGAGAATATAGCCCTTGAACTTGTCGGCGGGAATTTCCTGCTGGAATTTAAGCATCGCGGACTTCAGTCCGTCCGCCGTCTCCTCGTTGAACTGCGAGATGCGGATATAGCCGATGTCCTCGTCCTGCTTATGCGACTTCACCGATTTGATATGGATTTCGGCGCGCGTGAGCTTGACGTCGATCTTTTGTTTGTCCTTGCCGCGCAGAATTGTCAGCTTGACCGTGGTGTTGATCGCGCCGCGCATTTTTTCGACGGCCTGATTGAGCGTCAAACCTTGCACGCTCTCGTCGTCAATGCCGGCGATTAGGTCGCCCGATTGGATGCCGGCGTGCGACGCGGGAGTGTCGTCGATCGGCGAAACCACCTTGACGAAGCCGTCCTCTTGCGTGACCTCGATTCCGAGACCGCCGAACTTGCCCTCGGTCTGGGTCCGCATATCCTTGAAGCCCTTGGAGTCGAGGTAGCTGGAATGCGGATCGAGCGACGTAAGCATGCCGTTGATCGCGGCCTCGACCATCTTCTGCTCGTCGGGCTTTTCGACATAGTCGGTGCGCACCTTGTCGAAGATGTCGCCGAATAGGCTCAAATTCTTGTAAGTGTCCGCGGGCGCGGCCAAGGCTGGGCCGCCCACCAGCGAGCGCGCCTGCTGGCCAAGCGTGACACACCCGGCGCCAATGGCGATGCCGGTGGCAATCAAAGCAGTTTTCCGAATCATCCGCCAACCTTCCGCATGTCCGACCGCGCCCACCATGGGCCAGGGTCTATCGAAGTTCCGTCCTTGCGGAACTCGACGTATAAAATAGGCTGCTTCGCGCCGATAGCGATCGTCGCCGCGGTTTGCGCGGTCCCGTCGCCCATGCTCGCCACCGGTTCGCCCGCCAGTACGAATTGCCCCACGTTCACATTGATTCGAGACATGCCGGCCAAGACGATATAATAGCCGGCGCCGGCGTTAATGATCAAGAGTTGTCCATAACTGCGATATGGCCCGGAATAGACGATCCATCCATCGTTGGGCGAAATGACGACGCCATTTTCCTTCGCGGCGATGGAAAGGCCTTTTTCGGTCCCCCCATAGCCGTCGGGCGCGCCAAAGCGGCGCAGCGACGGGCCGGTCGTCGGCAATGGCAAGCGGCCCTTCAGATTTTCGAAGGCGACCGCCGGGGCGAGTCGCGCCGCGTCGCGGAAGGGCGCCGCCCGCGCCTTGGCCCGCTGCTCGCGCGACAGGGCGGCGTCCGCGGCCTCGCGGGCCGCGTCGGCGTCGCGCGCCGCCTGCGCCGCGCGTCTGGCGGCCTCGCTTTCGCCCTCCATGCGGGCGATCAGATCCTTGATGCTCGTCGCCTGAGCCGCCAGCGCCCGGATGCGTTCGGCCTGCGTGTCTCGCGCGGTTTGCTTCTCCCGAAGCGCCTCCTGTCGCGCCTCGATCATCGGAGCCAGCGCGGCGCGTTGGGACACGAGCTCCTCCTTTTCGCGCGCCAGTCTGGCTTGCTGCGTTCGGATGTCGTCGCGCAGCGTAAGCAAATGCGTCAGATCGGCCTGCAGCGCGGCCGTTTCCGCCCGCATTTGCGGAAGCACCGCGCCGATCGCCATGGATGTGCGGATCGCCTCCAAAATATCCTCGGGCCGCGCCAACAGCGCCGGCGGCGGTCGGCGGCCCATGCGTTGCAACACCATGAGAACCTCGCCGACGAGAGCTCGGCGGCTTCGCAGCGATTGCACGAGAGTGTTTTCGCCGTCCTTCAGCGATTCGAGCTTTTGCTCGACCTCGGCGGCGCTTTCCTCGGCGGCGCGCAGTCGCGCGGTGGCGTCGAGCAAGGCCTGGTTGAGCCGCTCGCGCTCGACCCGCAACGTCGCGATTTCGCTTTCGATCTTGCGTCTTTGTTCGTCCGAGGCGTTGAGCGTGTCCTGCACGCCGCGCAACTCCAGGCGCTTACTGGAAAGTTCCGGACCATCCGTCGTGCTCGCGCTGTGATTGTCTTGCGCGGGCGCGGGATCGCCGCACGATGGCGCCGCTGGCAGGCATAGGGCGCAAACAAGCGCCAGGCAAAGACGCCGGGAGCCGTCGCTATTCACGCAATCCCACCCGCTTCATTCGCGTCCAAATGTTCTGTCGTTTCACTCCCGCGCTAAGCGAATATGCCGACGAAATCTAGTCCACATTGCGGCGAAGCCCACTTAAAATCGCTTGCGCCAGGCGGCTTTCGAACAGAACCGTCGTTTTCGCGTCGAGTTTGCGCCGCCAGTTCGGACGTTCCCTGTCCGTTCCCGGCAGATTGACGGCGATCGTTTCGCCGGCGAGATCGTCGAGCTGCGCCATCGCCAGCAGCGCTGGCGCGCGCGCCACATAGGCGTGCGCGGCGCCGGCGAGAGCGTCGCTGAAGGGAGCGTCCGAATCGACTTCTTCCGCGAGCAGTCCTTCGCGCGCAAGGGCCTCCAGCAGCAAGCGCCGGTCCTCGCGCCGCGTCTCCCGTTCTTTTCGCGCGTCCTCCTCGCTCAGTAGGCCGAGCTCCAGCTTCTCGGCGATGTCCGAGCCTTCCCACCAGCCTTTGAGCGTCGGCAAATCATGGGTGGAGACGCAAGCCATGGCCATTCGCGCATAATGCGCCGGGGCCGCGAATCGCTCGCCTTCCCGCTCGAACCACAACACCCGGTAACTCAAGATCCCTGAATCGGCCAATCGCTCGGAAAAGCCCCAGGGCAGCGTGCCGAGATCTTCGCCGACCACCATGCACTGGGCGCGCTGGGATTCGAGCGCGAGCTCGGCGAGCAGATCGTCCAGCGGATAGGAAAGATAGGCGCCCTCCAGCGCTTTGCGTCCCTCCGGCACGACAAAGAGCCGCGCCAGACCCATGACGTGATCCATGCGTAGCGCCCCGGCGTGGCGCATATTCGCGCGCAGGAGCCCGCCAAAACTCTCGCAGCCGTCCGCCTTCCATCGCAGCGGATCGGGCGGCGGCAGTCCCCAGACTTGTCCGTCGCGTGTAAAGGGGTCGGGCGGGGCGCCGATCGAAAAACCCTTCAGAAGATGCGCCGCTTCCCGCCAGCTCTCGCAACCGTCGGGCGCCGCGCCAACGGCGAGATCGCGGCAAAAGCCGAGCGAGAGGCCAGCCTTTCCCGCCTCTCGCGCCGCCTGCGCGAATTGGCTTTCGCACAGCCACTGCAAATATTGATGATAGCGGATGCGGCTGGCGTTTTCGCGCGCGAAAGTCGCGAGCGCGAGCGGCTCTCCGTCGCGCAGCGGCCCTGGCCAGCGCCGCCAGTCTTCGCCGCCGCGCCGTTCGCTGATCGTCTCGAAACAGGCGAAGCGGAACAGGGCGTCGCCGCCGTTCGCGATGAAACGTTCGAAATCCCGCGCCACCCTCGCGCTCGGCTGGGCTTGAGCGAAATCCTCGACGCCCCTGAAAGCGCGTTCGAGGAAATCCTGCTTTTGGGCGTGAACGGCGGGATAATCGACAAGGCGTCCGGCGCTCCCCGCATCGAGAAAATCTCCGCCGCGAACGATGTCGAGATAGATCGGGTCGAGAAAGAGACGGTCGGACGGATAATAGGGGCTGGCGCGCTCGCGATCCTGAGCGAACAGCGCGTGCAGGGGGTTGATGGCGACGATCGCCGCTCCGTGCGCGGACGCGAGCGCGCCCAGTTGAGACAGGGTGGTGAAATCGCCGACGCCCTGGTCGCCATCGCGCCGCAGCGAATAGAGCTGCGCCGCGAGACCGAAGGCGCGCCCGTCAATTCGCGGCGCGTGACAGCGGCGCGGCGCGACGATGAGGCGGCAATCGGTCCCCTCGGACGAGACAATGTGCCGCCCCAACGGCAGGCGCGGCAGGCGCGCGCGCAGGCCCTCATGGACGCGACCGTCCACGCCGCGCCAGGAGACGGCGTCTAAATCGCTCGCGCGAAGATCGACGCCGCGCCGCTCGCCCCCTTCGAGCGCGAGCTCCAGTCTCGACACCGCGCGCCCATCGCGGACAGGAAGGCGCAAAAAGATGTCTTCGTCGTCGCGAAACGCCGCGCTCATCGGCAGCGCCCGGCCGTCCTCGCGACGCGCCAGCAGGGCCAGACTGTCCCGCGCCCGCGACAGGCTGTTGGCGGGCAAATGCAGCGCCGCGAGCAGTGCTTCGATGGTCTCGCGAGGCACCGCGTGCTCCGCGCCGTCGACGTCCCGCCAACCGGGCGCCACGCCCGCCGCTCGCGCCAGCGCGGAGACGAGTTCGGGGGGCGCTTCCCTCTCGAATCGACGGCCTTGCGCCGCGGCTTGTTCGCGCAAAACGACGACCGAGCGCGCGGAGATCACGACGCCGTTTGGATCAAGCTCCGCCGGCGCGGTCGCGAGACGAATGGTCCAGTCGAAACCGTCGCGTGGCGGCGGCGGCGCGACGGTCACGGCCTCCGCTCCTCTATGCCAGATAATGGTTACGCGATCGGCGTCGCGCGCCCCTTCCGTCGGCGTATAGAGACAAGCGAGCAGCGTCGTCGCGGACCCATCGCGCCAATCTTCCTCGCGCATGAGAGCGCCATCGGCGCGCCGCCACTCGATGTCGGGAATGAGCGTCTCGTCGAGCGGCGCGCCTTGCAGAAAACCGTCGCGCGTCAACGCGGGAGAGTCTTTGCGCAGCGCGATCAGCCCCGTCGTGAACGCCAGCAGCTCCCGGTCCGCTCCGTTCCAATCGAGCCAGGCGGTTTCGTTATCCTGCGCATAGGCGTTGTTATTGCCGGCCTGCGTCTGGCCAAGCTCCGCGCCCATCGCCAGCATGGGCGTTCCGCGCGCAAGCAGCAGGCTCGCCAGCAGATTGCGTTGATCCTTGCCGCGCGCCGCGAGGATGGCGGGCGCGTCGGCTTCGCCTTCAACTCCATTGTTCCAGGAAAAATTCTCGTTCGCGCCGTCGCGGTTGTCTTCGCCATTGGCGGCGTTGCGCTTGCCCGAATAAGACACAAGATCGCGCAATGTGAAGCCGTCATGCGCCGTGATGAAATTGACGCTCCTTGACGGTCGGCGGCGTCCCGCGAAAAAATCCCGCGACCCCGCGACGCGCGTCGCGAGTTCGCCGACGCCGATGTCGTCGCCGCGCCAGAAGCGCCTGACGCAGTCGCGGAAGCGATCGTTCCACTCCGCGAATGGCCCCGGAAACTTGCCCAGTTGGTAACCGCCTGGCCCGATGTCCCAAGGCTCCGCGATGAGCTTCAACTCTCGCAACACTGGGTCTTGCAGCAGCGCCGCGAGAAACGGCGCCTGCGCGTCGAATCCTTCGGATCGGCGCGCGAGCGTCGTCGCGAGATCGAAACGAAATCCGTCCACGCCGCCAAATTCGGCCCATGCGCGCAAGGCGTCGAGCGCGAGCCGCGCCGCCGGCGCGCGGTCCATCGCGAGAATATTGCCGCAGCCCGCGTCGTTGACGTAATGGCGCGGCGAATCCGGACGCAGTCGATAGTAGGTCGCATTATCCAGGCCGCGCAGCGACAAAGTGGGACCAAGTTCGTCGCCTTCGCCCGTGTGGTTGAACACGACGTCGACGATGACCTCGATCCCCGCGCGATGCAGCGCCGCGACGGCTTCGCGCACCTCGTCCCAACCGCCGGGCGCGAGACGCGGATCGGGCGCCATCATCGCGATGGGATTATAGCCCCAGTAATTGGAGAGGCCGAGCCCGGTCAGATGACGTTCGTCGATCCACGCCGCGCAGGGCATGAGTTCGACGGCGGTGACGCCGAGCCGAGTCAGATGCGCGATCGCGGCCTCGCACGCGAGGCCCTTGAAGGTTCCGCGCGGCGCCTCCGGCACTTCGGGATGAGTCTTGGTGAAGCCTTTGACATGCAGTTCATAGAGGATCGTGTCCTCCCACGCATGTCGGGGCCGCGCGGCGGCGTCCGCGTGGCTTGGGCGAGTGGCGACGCCCTTCGGCGTGAAGGGCGCGCTGTCGCTCCGATCGAAGGAAAGATCCGCCGCCGCGTCATCCGCCTTATAACCCAGCATCGAGGGGTGCAAGGCGAAGGGTTGGTCGAGCTTCAGCGCGTAGGGGTCGACCAGCAGTTTCGACGCGTTGAAGCGAAAGCCCTTTTCGGGCTCATAGGCGCCCTGAGCGCGCAGTCCGTAGCGCAGGCCCTCTTTCAATCCTTCGACATGCGCGTGAAACACATCGCCCGTGCGGTGGCCGATGCGAAGGCGTTCGACTTCCACGTCGCCCGTTTCGTCGAACAGGCAAAGATCGATCGCTCGCGCCGACGCGGAGAAGACGGCGACATTGGCGCCGGTCGCCGTCAGAGTCAGGCCGAGCGGCTCGGGCGCGCCTTGCGTGACGCGCGTCATGGCGATCCTGACGCGGGCGGCGAAGCGAGCAGGTCGCGATAGAGCTCGGCGTAGCGCCGCGCCGGATGACGCCACGAAACATCGGTCTTCATGCCATTGCCCTGCAACTGGCGCCATTGTTCCTGGTCAGCGAAAAGATCTTTCGCCCGATGCAATATCGCCACCAGCGCATCGACCGTCACCGGCGAAAATACAAAGCCTGTCGCGACGCCGGCTCTGAGGGCCATTTCGTTGGCGTCGATAATCGTGTCGCGCAGGCCGCCGACCCGCGCGACGACCGGCACGACGCCGTAACGCAAGGCGTAAAGCTGCGTGAGGCCGCAAGGTTCGAAACGCGAAGGGACGAGAAAGACGTCGGCGCCCGCTTGCATGAGATGGGCGATGTCCTCGTCGAAGCCGATCTTCACGCCGACTTCCTCGGGATTTTCGCGCGCCGCCTCGGCGAAGCTCTGTTCCAGCAGCTTGTCGCCGGCGCCGAACAGAGCCAATTGGCAATCTGGCCCGACGACTTGGGGCAAGGCTTCGAGCAGGAGATCGAGCCCCTTTTGCCAGGACAACCGACTCACGACGCCGATCAAAAAGGCTTGGCTGTCCGCGCGCAGGCCGAAGCGCTGTTGCAAGGCGGTCTTGTTGTTCGCGCGAAGCGACAGGGAGGACGGATCGTAGCGCGCGGCGATGCGAGCGTCGCTCGCCGGATTCCAAACGCTCTCGTCGACGCCGTTGAGAATGCCAACGACATCGCAGGCTCTCACGCGCAAAAGCCCGTCGAGGCCCATGCCGAATTCCGGCGTCATGATTTCGTCCGCGTAGCTCGGCGAGACGGTTGTGATGCGGTCGGAAAATTGCAATCCCGCTTTCAGAAAACCGACGCCGCCGTAAAATTCAACGCCGTCGATCGCGAAGGAGCTCGCGGGCAAACCGAGCGCGGGCAATATGCTCTTGGGGAATTTGCCTTGAAAGGCCAGATTGTGGATCGTGAAAACCGTCGCCGGGCGCGGCTCGCCGCTATAGCGGAGATAGGCCGCCGCCAGCGCCGCCTGCCAATCATGCGCGTGAAGAATATCGGGACGATAGTTTGGCAGCAGTCCTTGCGCGATTGAACTCGCGGCGCGCGCCAACGCCGCGAAACGAAGCGCGTTGTCTGGATAATCGACTCCGTCGCTTCCGGCGTAAGGGCCGCCCTCTCGGATATAGAGGTGCGGGGCGTCCAAGACGAATAGATCCAGTTCGCCCGCGGTCGCTCCGAGAAGCCGCGCCGGACCGCCGAAAAACGCCTCGAACTCGAACAGGCTTCGCGCGTCGCCGAGCGCCGCCAGCACGCCGGGATAACCGGGAATCAGCGTCCTCGTTTCGACGCCTTCCGCCTTGAGCGCCGCGGGCAGGGCTCCGGCGACATCGGCGAGGCCGCCGGTCTTGACGAGCGGCGTGATTTCGGAGGCGACCGCCAGCGTCTCCACACGCTTCATCGCGACAGCCGGTCAATCATCGGCTGCGTGATCAGACAGACTCCCTGGTCGGAGCGTCTGAAGCGGCGCGCATCAAGCGCTGGGTCTTCGCCGACGACGAGCCCGGGCGGAATCTGCACACCGCGGTCGACGACGACATTGGTGAGCCGGGCCGAGCGCCCGACATCGACATAGGGAAGTATCACCGCGTTCTCGACGCTAGCGTATGAATTCACGCGCACCCATGTGAACAGCAGCGTGCGCCGCAAGGTCGCGCCGGAAATAATGCAGCCGCCCGACACCAGCGACGACAGCGCCTGTCCCCGTCGACCCACCTGATCATGCACGAATTTCGCCGGCGGCGTGATTTCGCCATAGGTCCAGATCGGCCAATCGCGATCGTAAAGATCGAGATGGGGCGTGAAATCGGTGAGGTCTATATTGGCGGCCCAATAGGCGTCGACCGTGCCGACATCGCGCCAATAGGCTTCCTGCTCATTCGCGGAGCGCACGCAGGAGCGCGAAAAATGATGCGCGACCGCGCGTCCATGCGTGACGATATAGGGGATGATGTCCCTGCCGAAATCATGCGTGGACCCAGGGTCGTCCGCGTCGCGCCGCAACTGCTCGTAAAGAAACCGCGCCTCGAACACATAGATGCCCATGCTGCACAGCGATTTGTCGGGACGGCCCGGCAAAGTCGGCGGATCCTTGGGCTTTTCCACAAAGGAGTGGATCACATTGTGCTCGTCGACGGCCATGACGCCGAAACCGGAAGCCTCGGCGCGCGCGACCTCGAGACAGCCGACGGTCACGTCGGCGCCCTGATCGACATGCTGCTGCAACATGAGTTCGTAATCCATCTTGTAGATGTGATCGCCGGCCAGCAGCACGATGAATTTCGGATCGTAACTCTCGATGATGTCGATGTTCTGGAACACCGCGTCGGCGGTGCCAAGATACCAGTGATCCTCGGAAACGCGCTGGCTCGCCGGCAGAATGTCGAAACTCTCGTTGCGCTCGGTGCGGAAAAAGCTCCAGCCGCGCTGCAAATGGCGGATCAGGCTATGAGCCTTGTACTGGGTCGCGACGGCGATGCGCCGGATGCCCGAGTTCAGCGCGTTGGATAGCGCGAAATCGATGATGCGCGACTTGCCGCCAAAATAAACCGCTGGCTTGGCGCGTCGGTCGGTAAGCTCCATCAGCCGCGAGCCGCGCCCGCCGGCGAGCACATAGGCCATGGCGTGTCGGGCGAGCGGGGCGTTTAGGGAGGGCGTCATCGGTCTTTCTCAAGATTCGAATTTATTCTAGCTCATCGGAATCATATTCGAAGAACAAAGTCGCCAGCGGCGGCAACAGAAGCTCCGCGCTGGCGGGAAACGAGCCGACTCTTTCCGAACGCGCGACGATTTTCCCGAGGTTCCCCAGTCCCGCGCCGCCGTAAACCCGCGCGTCGGAGTTGAGAATTTCCCGCCAGCGACCCGCGCGCGGAAGCCCCAAGCGGTAGTTTTCGCGCGCCACCGGCGTGAAGTTGGAGACGACGACGACCGGTTTCGAGCGGTTCTCGCCAAAACGGGCGAAGGCGAAGACGGAATTATCGGCGTCCTCCACGACGATCCATTCAAAGCCTTCGCTCTCGCAGTCGCGCGCGTGAAGCGCCTCGTGCTCGCGATAGAGGCGATTAAGGTCGCGGACGAAATCTCGCAGACCTCGATGCGGCGCGTGGTCGAGCAGCCACCATTCGAGCCCTCGATCAAAATTCCATTCGGTCGTTTGGCCGAACTCCTGCCCCATGAACAGCAGCTTTTTGCCCGGTTGCCCCCACATGAAGCCGTAATAGGCGCGAGCGCCCGCGAATCTGCGCCATTCGTCGCCGGGCATTTTGCCGATGATCGAGCCTTTCCCATGCACGACCTCGTCATGCGAGAGCGGCAGGATGAAATTCTCCGAGAATGCGTAGAGCAGCCCAAAGGTCAGTCTGTCGTGGCGCCATTTTCGGTGAACGGGATCGGTGGCCATATAGGCCAGCGTGTCGTTCATCCAGCCCATGTTCCATTTGAAGTCGAAGCCAAGACCGCCCTGACTGGTCGGCCGCGACACGCCGGACCAGGAGGTCGATTCCTCCGCCAGCGTGATCACGCCGGGAAACAAATCGTGGACCGTGTCGTTGAAGCGCTTGAGAAAAGCCACGGCGTCGCGATTGTCGTTGGAGCCGTCGGGATTGGGCGCCCATTCCCCGGACTTTCGGGAATAATCGAGATAGAGCATGGACGCCACGGCGTCGACGCGCAGTCCGTCGATATGAAAGAAGTCAAGCCAGTAGAGCGCGTTGCAGATCAGGAAATTGGCGACCTCGCGGCGGCCGAAATCATAGATCGCGGTGTTCCAGTCGGGATGAAAGCCCCGGCGCGGGTCGGAATGTTCGAAGAGCGGACCGCCGTCGAACATCGCAAGTCCATGCGTGTCGGTCGGGAAATGCGCCGGCACCCAATCGAGGATCACGCCGAGCCCCGCCCGGTGCGCCGCGTCCACGAGGCGCTTGAAGCCGTCCGGCGCGCCGTGCCGCGCGGTGGGCGCGAACAGGCCGATGGGCTGATAGCCCCAGGAGGCGTCGAGGGGGTGCTCGTTGACCGGCAGCAGTTCTATGTGCGTAAAGCCGAGATCGGCGACGTAAGGGATCAGTTGCGCCGCCAGTTCGTCGTAGCTCAGGAACCGCCCGCTTTCGCTTCGCGCCCAGGACGGCAAATGGACTTCGTAGATCGACATCGGCGCGCGGCGCGGATTCTGGCCCGCGCGTTCGGCCAGAAAGGCCTCGTCGGTCCAGGGGAAGGGCGCGTCGGCAACCACGACGGACGCCGTGGCCGGTCGCAGTTCGCCGGCGCGGCCGAAGGGGTCGGCCTTGAGAGGCGTCAGCGCGCCATTGGCCCCCACGATCTCGAATTTGTAGCGCGGTCCCGCGCCGACGCCGGGCAGGAATATCTCCCAGACGCCGCTGTCGACGCGTTTGCGCATTTGGCCGCGCCGACCGTCCCAATCGTTAAAATCGCCGACGACGGACACACGCCGGGCGTTGGGAGCCCAGACGGCGAAGTGTGTCCCGTCCACGCCCTCGTGCTTGAGGACATGCGCGCCCAGCCGCTGATAAAGCTTTTGGTGCGCGCCCTCGACCAGAAGGTGATCGTCGAGCGGACCGAGCAGCGGGCCAAACGCGTAAGGATCATGATAATCCCAGGAGCCGCCGGCGTTTTGCGCATGCAGCACATAGGGAAAGCGTTCGGTCGCCCCGTGAATCAAGCCCTCGAAATAGCCGTCCGAATTGACGCTCTCCAGCGCGGCGATCTCCTGGCCCTCGGGCGTTCGCGCATGGACCGTGTCGGCCCCGGGAACGAAAGTCCGGATCACAAAACCCGCCGAGGTTTCGTGCAGCCCCAAGACTTTGAACGGATCGCCGCAGCGGGCGGAAAGGATAGCCTCGATCTCGCCTCGCCCGAGGCGCCAAGGGTCTTCCGCGCTATCGCAGATTCTTGTCACGGCGTCTCGCCACGGCCAGTGGTCATCCCTCTTTTCAATAGAGAAAAACCCGCCGCCGCGCCAGCGCGGGATTGTCGCGGGGGAATTGGACCCGATCCGAGGACGCGCTTTCGGATCGGCTTAGACCGGCACGTTCCAAATCTCCCGCGCATATTCCCTGATCGTGCGGTCGGAGGAAAACCAGGCGACGCGCGCCGTGTTCAGTATGGTCGAGCGCCGCCACGCCTTTTGGTCGCGCCAGCGCGCGTCGACCAGGGCCTGCGCGTCCCAATAGGCGTCGAAGTCCTTCGAGATCAGGAAGTGATCGTAATAGGTGAGCGTATCGACAAGCTGCGCGTAGCGGTTGGGGTCGTCCTTTGAGAAGGCGCCCATCGCCACCGCATGCAGGGCGTCGGAGAGGCGCGGGCTCGCCGCTATGGCCTCGCGCGCGTCTATTCCTTTGGCTCTGCTCGCCTCGACCTCGGCCGCCGTCAGGCCGAAGATGAAGATATTGTCGGCCCCGACCCGCTCCTTGATCTCCACATTGGCGCCGTCCAGCGTGCCGATGGTCAGCGCTCCATTGAGGGCCAATTTCATGTTTCCGGTGCCCGAGGCCTCCATGCCGGCGGTCGAGATTTGCTCGGAGAGATCCGCCGCCGGAATGATCACCTCGGCCAGGCTGACGTTGTAATTTGGCAGGAACACCACTTTCAGCAGGCCGCGCGTATCCTCGTCGGCGTTGACGGTTTTCGCCACGTCGTTGGCCAGCTTGATGATCAGCTTGGCTTGATGATAGCTCGCCGCCGCCTTTCCCGCGAAAATTTTCACGCGAGGGACGAACTCGCGGTTCGGCTGCGCCTTGATGTCGCGATAGAGCGCGATCGTGTGCAGAATATTGAGAAGTTGGCGCTTGTATTCGTGGATGCGCTTTATCTGCACGTCGAACAGCGCGCTCGCGTCGGCTCTGACGTCGACTCGGTCGAGGATCAGTTTCGCCAGACGTTCCTTATTGGCGCGCTTGGCGGCGGCGAAGCGGTGCTGAAATCCCGGGTCGTCGGCGAAACTCTCGAGCTCGGAGAGATGGGTGGCGTCGTCGAAAACTCGCGGCCCGATTGTCTGCGCGATGAGGTTGGAGAGCGAGGGGTTCGCTTCGAGCAGCCAGCGGCGGAACGTGACGCCATTGGTCTTATTGACGATGCGGTCCGGATAGAGCCTGTTGAAATCGTGGAAGACGGTTTCCTTGAGGAGTTCGCTGTGCAGCGCCGAGACGCCATTCACCTTGTGGGAGCCAAGAAAGGCCAGGTTTCCCATGCGCACCTGGCGGCCGTTGTGCTCGTCGATCAGCGAGACGTTGGCCAGCGTCCCGCTGTCGGAGACGCCTTTTTCACGCAATGTGTCAAGATGCAGCGCGTTGATCAGATAGATGATCTGCATGTGGCGCGGCAGCAACCGCTCCATCAGTCCAACCGGCCACGTTTCCAGCGCCTCGGGCAGCAGCGTGTGGTTCGTGTAGGAGAAGGTCGCCTGGGTGATCGCCCAGGCCTCCTTCCAGGGGACGCCATGCACATCGACCAGCAACCGCATCAATTCGGCGACGCCGATCGCCGGATGGGTGTCGTTGAGCTGGATGGCGACCTTATCGCTAAGTTTTCCGATATCGCCGGTTTGCTTCATATGGCGGCGGATCAAATCTTGTAGCGAGGCGGAGGCGAAGAAATATTCCTGGCGCAGCCGCAACTCCTGCCCCGCCGGTGTGGAATCGCTGGGATAGAGCACCTTGGAGATCGACTCCGCGCGCATCTGGTCGGCCTGAGCGCCGACGTAATCGCCGGCGTTGAAGGCGTCGAGCCGGAGCGGGTCCGGCGCGCGCGCCGACCACAGACGCAGCGTGTTCACATGCGCTCCGCGCCAACCGACCACCGGCGTGTCATAGGCCACGGCTTCGACGGTCTCCGCCGGACGCCAGACATGCGCCAGGGCGCCGTCGGCCAGCCGCGCCCCCCCGACATGTCCGCCAAAGCCGATGTCGCAGACGATTTCGGGGCGGGCGAACTCCCACGGATTGCCGAAGGACAGCCAATCCTCGGGATATTCGTGCTGCCAGCCGTCCTTGATGGTCTGTCGGAACAGGCCGTGGTCGTAGCGTATTCCGTAGCCGACCGCCGCGATATCGAGCGTCGCCATGCTGTCCATGAAACAGGCGGCGAGGCGCCCCAGGCCCCCGTTGCCGAGCGCCGCGTCTGGCTCCAGCACCCGCAGCGCGTCGAGATCGACTCCGAGATCCGCGAGAGCCGCGCGCATCGCGTCCGTCAAACCCAGATTGGTGAGCGCGTCGATCAACAGCCGCCCGACCAAAAACTCCAGCGAGAGATAATAAACCCGCCGCCGGTCCTCTTGATATTTGCTTTTCGTCGCGGCGAGCCAGGACGGCACGATGCGATCGCGGGTCGCCAGCGCCGCGGCGATGAACCAATCGCGCGGGCTCGCGGAGGCTTTGTCCTTGCCGACGGTGGCGGCGAGACGGCGCAGCACTTCGTCGCGCAAGGCGCGCGCTTGCGGATCGAGATCGGAGGGGGCGGCGCTAGGGGAAACGGCGAGGTCAATAATGCTCACGGCGGACTTTCTCGATTCGGGCTCGGCCTCTCCATGCCTTTATTTTCTATCGCGGGGAGGTTAGCGCATTCCCGCGAAGGGTTCACGCCACGTCGGCGCGACGCGAAAATCGCGAATGCGTCGACTTCGCCGCATCGACCGCAACGCGTCTAGGGAGCCTCGGCCCGCGAGCGAGAGGGGGCTCCCCTCGCGCGTTATTTGAGGATGAACTCGATGCGGCGGTTTTCCGCGCGCCCAGCCTCGTCGTCGTTGGATGCGATCGGCTTCTTGGCGCCATAGCCGACGCCCGTCAGACGCGCCGCGGCGACGCCCTCGTTGATGAGATACCGCACCACTTTGTCGGCGCGACGTTGCGACAGCGCCTGATTGTCCTCGTCGTCGCCGACATTGTCGGTGTGGCCGCCAATTTCCACCTTCTGGTCGGGACAACGCTGCAGCAGCGCCGCCAGCCGGTCCAGCACATAGGCGGAAGCTCGGCGGATCGCCACGCCGCCAGAGCGGAACTCGATCTTATCCAGGACGAGCGTCGCGTTGAGCGCCGTCTGGCAAGCGGCGGCGTCGAGCGGCCCGGAGACGGGCAAGGATTTCAGCGCCGATTTTGCCGCGGCGGCCTTCTCCGCCGCCGTCTTCGTTTGATCGGCGACCACCTTGCCGGCGTCCGTGGGCTTGGTCGAGCCGTCGCGGGCGACTTTTCCTGGATCGGCCCAACCGGTCACGGCCTTCTTGCCGGCTTCGACGGCTTTCTCCGTGGCGGTCGCCACTTCCTTGCCGGCCTCGGCGGCCTTGGTCGCTACGTTTTGCGCGACCTTTCCACGTTCGGCCCAGCCGGTCGCGACAGCCTTCTTGCCGGCGTCGACGGCTTTCTCCGCGGCGGTCGCCGCTTCCTTGCCGGCGTCGGCGGCCTTGGTCGCCACGTCATGCGCCGCCTTCCCAGAGTCGGCCCAACCGGTCGCGGCGGCTTTCTTGCCGGCGTCGACGGCTTTTTCCGCGGCGGCCTCGCCCGCCTCCACGGCCTGCTCCACGGCCTGCTCCACGGTCCTGACGACCGGCGTCTCCGCGAAAATCTTGTCGGTTCCGATCACGAGTCGGACTCCGTCGACCTTGCCGATTGTCGCGGCCAGCGCCGCGCGATCCGCGACATTGTTGGGAAGCAACACGTCGCGCCCGACAACACGGAAATTCCCCGCGTTTTCCCGAGCGTCCTTTATCGCGGCGCCGACCGATTGCTTGAGCTCTGCCTCTATATTGGGGGTTCCGAAGACATTGCCGGCGAACCAGAGCAGAGCCGCGGGAATAAGCCCCAGCGCCCAGCCCTTGTGCTCGGCGAGATCGCCCTTGCGCGAAAGGGCGCCGGCGCTGGCGCCGATCATATACACCGCGAAGGACGCGAGGGCGGTCTCAAGCCAAAGGCCAGCGCGGCCAAGCAGCACGTTGAGCAGAGCCGTCAGCACGCCCACGGCGAAGGCCAGTCCGCACCAGATCAGCCACGGCGCGACTTTCCCCTTCGCCTCGGCCTGGCGCGTGAGGATCGCCGTCGCTATTCCCGCGACGAAGATCGCCAACAACCACGGCCAAAAATGCGAGATGATATGAGCCATGACGCTCGCCTTCTCTTAACTTCGCATACGCTTATCCTCGCCGCTCGGCCGCCGCCAGCGTCGTCGGGCTCGACCATGCGTCAATGAGCCGACATTGGCAAGAAAGTCGGCGAGGCGGTTTTCGCCGCGTCGGCCCATCGCCCGGCCCCGATCGCTCCACCATTTCGTCCCGAAGACCAAATGCTCGGAAGAGGCATGGCCGCGAGCGGGGCGCGCGTTCTGTCGACGTGACGCGACAATATCGCGGGCGAATTGAGCGTGATTATCAGGAACTCAAATAAGAACTCGGGCTCGATCATTACACGGGACGAGTTTGGCGCGGGCCTAGATGCGACGGCCGCGTCGCCGAGGAAAAATCCGGCGACGAAATTCAAGAGATAGTAGAACTAAAGTCTAGTGAGTTCGTCTATCGAACCCGGGGCGAAGGGTTTTTTGAACTCTCCGGCGAAACCGCCGGGGAAATGGCGGACGACCGTGGCCGGGGTGGACCCCAGCACGACCTGGGCGCCGAGCGGCGGTATCGTGTCGGTCGCGACGCCCACGCCGGAAATCGAAATGTCCAAAATTCTGACGATCAACTCGCGCTTGTCCTCCAACCGCAAAATGGCCCGGGTCATCAAGGGCGTTATGCGCTCGTGCCGGCGATCCTCCGGGCGGCCGATGAAGTTGCGGGTGGCGAACCAGGTCAACTGATCGGCGAGCTTGTCCCGCTTGAGCGGCGGCAAATTCATCGTGATTGCGAAGCCGGTCGGAACAAGGCGCGCCGCCGTTCCAGCGAACCGGCCCAATTCGTCGAGATAGACAATCACTTTTTCGCCGATGCTCGCCTTGACCGGCGCGAACAGCAGAATGTCGCCAGGCGACATCTCAATTGTTTGACAGGGATATTCGGTCTTCGATTCCAGCATGTATCTGCCAAACAACGCGACCGGAACGCGCTGAAATCGACGACCTTCAACCTGCTCGATAAGGGTTTGCAACGGGAGTGTCATGGTCGCCATCTGTGGAGCGGGAATACGCTCGTCAGGCGCGGATAGTAGGGAATGCGGCTTAACAACGCCTTACATTCAAAATTAAGCAACGTCTACAATTTTGAGCTTCCTCCCTCGTATACAATCAGGCGCGGCGCGGGTCTCGCCGCTCCTCGCGACGAGCGTCCGACCAACGAAGATTGGGCGGTCCGCTCCTGCTCTTGAGCGCGTATTATCCGTAGTGATTTGAGATGAAGCGGCGCGGCGACCGCGCGACCAAACCAGGAAGTCTGATTGGAGGAGGATAGCGAGCCCAGCAGACGAGAGTGCGTCTTGCCGAAATGGCGGAGCGGCAGCAGCAGCAATTCGAAGTTCAAATCGCGATCGAATTCCGCGAAGCTCGCTCCGCTTCGGTCGTCGTTGAAGCTCGGCGGGCGCGCGAGGGCGCCGGCGACGACCGGCGCGGCTCCGTCGACGACCGTCAGCAACGCGGCCGCGACATTGCGGCGATCTTCCGCGCGCCACAGATCGAGGAAGGATTTGCCCTTCTGATCGGACAACCAGAGCGCGTTCATCCGGGTGCCGCAAAGCCGGATCGGAAAGACGCAGGCCGGCTCGACTTCGACAATAAAGCTATCCGCCAGCACATGCCGAATCGCGGCGGGGTCTATATCGCTTCTATCCGGAGCCGCGCGGGCGCCGCGCAGTCGATTCCAATAGGCGTAAAGGTCTTTGCTGACGGAATGTCTCATCGCTGGTCCCAATGCTCGCAAGCTGGTTCGTAATGGCGCCGTTTCGGCACGCCGACGATCGAAATCGCGGGCGCCAAACTGTTAATTGCAGCAACCGAGCCACGGGGGTGCGATTAACCCTTTTGAAAGAGTTGCGTTGCGCCCAGGCCCCCCGCGTGACATTCTCCATCCTGTCCCAGGGAGGCTCGGAACGAGACGCTCCGCTCGCTCAAGAGCGTCCCGGACAGGCTGGAAAAAGCTCCACAAGCTGTTGCTCCGTGATACGGGTTGACGATTCGAATAGATGGCGAAGGCGGGAGGGAGCGCATGCTCCGGCGGTTCCTCCCCCTCGGTTCGAACGGCCAGCCGTAAGCCGAATTCGCGAAGCGCTGCGAAAGGTCGACGCGGCCCAAGATGAAACAGCGGCCTGTGTCGAAACGCGCCAATGGGGCTCGTCGCGCTTCGGGAGCCGGGAGCGCGTTGGAGCGCCTTGAACAGGCCGCCGAACAGGAGACGACGTGAAGCGGGAGAGGATTTTCAACCTGCCGGGCGTCGTCACGGCTCTAATCGCGATACTCACGGTCATTCAAATCGCGGTCGATCTGTTTCCGCGATCCGTCGGCGTTTGGACGCTCGTGTATTTTTCGTTCATTCCCGCCCGCCTAAGTTTTCTCGTCGCCCCCAATCAGGCTTTGCATGCGCTCGCCGATGTGGACGGCGACGAATTGGCGGCCTTTCTCAATACGGCGCGATTCGCCTGGTGGACGCCGCTCAGTTACGCCTTTCTACATGCGAACTGGACCCACCTCGCGATCAATGGCGTGACGCTGGCGGCTTTCGGCGCTCCCGTCGCAAGGCGTCTTGGATCGATGCGTTTTCTCGGCTTCTTCGCGACGACGGCCATCGCGGGCGCCTTTGCGCATCTCGCCACGCATCCGTTCGACCTGGAACCGGTGGTCGGCGCCTCGGCCGCGATCTCCGGCGCCATGGCGGCGATCGCGCGCTTTGCTTTCGCGCCAGGAGAAGCGCTCGGCGAACGGGCGAACGGGCGAACGGGCGACGAGGACGAAAGACAGCGTCCTCACACGTTCGCGCAACTCTTCGCCGATCGGCGAGCCATGACGTTTTTGATGAGCTGGCTGATCGTGAATTTTTTGTATGGGCTGGTTCCGCAAGCGCCGGGCGGCGCCGGCGTCATCGCTTGGGAAGCCCATATCGGAGGTTTCATGGCCGGACTGTTCCTGTTCGGCTGGTTCGACCCGAAAAAGCGCATCGCGCGGCGCTAAGTGTATTGGCGGGAAACCGAGCCGGACAAAACCCTATTTCTGACAAAGGGGACAGTAGAACGTCGAACGGCCCGCTTGCGTCACGCGCGCGACGAGACCCTGGCAGCCGCGCGTCGGGCAGGGCGCGCCCTCGCGGTCGTAGACCCCAAAATTATGTTGGAAGTAGCCGAGAGAACCATCGGTCTGGCGGTGGTCGCGCAGCGAGGAGCCTCCCGCCTCGATCGCCTCCGTCAAAACCGCCTTTATCGAGGTCGAGAGGCGCTCCAGCGCCTTCAACGGCTTTCCGGAGACGGCGAGACTTCCAGCGATGCGCAGCGGCGAGAGTCCGGCGCGGTGAAGCGCTTCGCAGACATAAATATTGCCGAGCCCGGCGATGTTTTTTTGATCGAGCAGCGCGGACTTGAGCGGCGTCTTGCGGCCTTGCAGTATCCTCGCCAGCGCGCCGGCGTTCATCGCGGGGTCCAGCGGCTCCATGCCGAGTTCCGCGAGCGGCGGATGCGCGTCCATCTCCTTGGCCGCGAGCAGCAGCATGAAGCCGAAGCGGCGCGGATCGTTATAGGTCACGCGGGCGCCGCTCTCGAAATTAAACACGACATGGTCGTGGGCGGGATTTTTCGAACGCGAAAAGTGAAAATTTCCGGGGAGCGGAGCCGCGTCGATACGAAACGATCCGCTCATGCCGAGGTGCATGATCAACGCCTCTCCATTATCGAGTTCGGCGACGAGATATTTCGCGCGCCTGCGCAACGTGGCGACGCGCCTCCCCTTCAATCTCGCGCGAAAATTCCGCGGGAATGGAAAACGCAGATCCGCGCGGCGCAGTTCGACGTCGGAAATCGATGAGCTTTCAAAAATGGGCGCGAGCCCACGCCGGACGGTTTCGACTTCGGGCAATTCGGGCATGCTTTTCGTTGCTTTCGCACAAGGAACGATGGCGATCTCAACGACAGGACGCGCGGCCGTCAGCGATTTTTACCGCGCGGCCCTGCACAAGCGGCGCTTCCATTTTTCGCCGGCTTTTAGTTCCGCGTCGAGAAGGCGGCGCTTTCGGACCGATCTAGGCTCGCGATCGGGCTCGGCGGCGGTCGGCGTATTAGACGGCAAGACGATCGCCGCGGGTTTCACAAAATCTTGCGGCGCGACGCTTTCCGGCCGAGCGGTCAGCGTCTTGGGCCGCACGATCTCGGTCCGCATGACCTCGGGCCGCATGTGAGATTTGACCCGAATGGGGGAAGCCGTCTGGGCTTTTCTCCCGACACGACCGCGACGGGGTTTCTCTTCGGCCTCCGTCGAATCAAGCGCGAGCGTGTCGATGTTTTCGATTAGGCTCGGCAACACCCTGCCCGTTGGCGCATTGGATAGAGCGATCGGCTCGGGCGCCACCGCGTCGCTTCGACCGAATACGGCGTCGGCCGCCTTCATCGCGGTTTCGTAGTCGTCGCCTTGACCGCTCCGGCTCGCCGTGAAAACGCCGACATCCAAGAACGCTGGCGTTGCATTTGTCTTACCGGCGTCATCGATCCTCGGCATACGAGGCGCCGAGGATTTGGATGAGCGGGTCTTGAATTCGATGACGAAAGGACGGACGGAACGGCGCACGGAACCTCGACAGTAAACGACGCTTCGGCAGCGTGGAACTTATACGGGCTTACGTCCCTGCGGCGATTTTGGCGCCGCGGGCGCCGCCCTGTGAAGAATCGCTCGCGACGATAACCCAGCCGCTTCGCGCTCGAATCCGGCCTCTAGCATTTTCCGGAAGAGGGACGAAACAAAAGGGCCGATGAGGAGCGCGTTCAACACATTTAACGACTCTTGGAGAAAAAACAACTCTCTTCTGCGCGATCACGGGGCGAACTCAACCGAACGCGCTCGATCGGGCGCACGGCGCTTCGTTTGAGAGGTCTTCGCGCGGCCGAGATAGAAGAGGTTTCGGATAAGGAAGACCTTCGCGGTCGAGATTTGCCCGGTTTTGGCGCTTTCACATCGAAGCCTCCCGCGAATCGATGTTCGTCATCAAATCAATAAGAGGCCCAACGGGCCGGGTCTTCAGCCGGACTGGCTCCGAGCGAGAAGCTAATATTGGATAGCCGAACCGCGAGCGAACGAGGCCGGATATTGGACGGGCCGTCCAATCCGGCGCTCGGAGTCCGACTCGTTAATTTGGTCGTAGCACTTTCAATGTCTCCAACTCGACATGGGTAAGGCGAAAGAAGCCTCGCCCGCCGGCGCGAGTCGCAAATTTGCCGCCAGCGCGCGCGCAAAGACGTTTGAACCATTCCTCATTGGTCATTTCGTCGGGACGTTCGTCTATATTCAAAATCGTTGCATCAGGCCGAAAGCGCACATGCACGAGAACCGTCGCGCTATTAGGGTTGGCGGCGGGAACCGCGACGTGTTCCGCCGCCGTTTCGATCCGCGCGGCCGGCGCGGAATGTTCTCGGTCAAGCGCAACGTCAATGGCCGTGTTCGTTTGCATTGCATCCTCCTTCATGGTGAAGCGCGCAATCGGAGTCCGGAGGTTGTCCAAACAGCCCAGTTCAGACGGCTCCGCAGCGGCGTTCTCCGCCGACCGAGCGGCTCGAACGCTAACCCGGGCGACGATTTATCGCCAGATCCGCCCTCGGCGGCGGCGATTATCGCTCGTGGATGGCCCCAACATCCGGCGCCGAAACGCGACCACCGTTATGTGTACAACACACATATCGAAATGATTACGCTTGGCTTAGAGCGCGCAAGAGGTATTCAGTGGGTATCTTGCCCAAATTTCGATCATACTATGATAAAATGAGATTCACGGAGTGGTAGATGTGGAACAAAAACTGTCGATCGATCCCTCAGCGTTAGATTTGCAGCTGACAAAGTCGTTATATTTGCTACAAAATGGCGCCTACAACGGTCCCGATCATAAAGAGCCCCGATTTTCCACTAGCACATCTTCGCTCGCACGACGGCGCTCTCGTTTATCCATCGCGCAAAGCGATATATGCGTTTGTTTTACAATGAAAATAAACCGACGAAAAAGGGTTCGGGCGCGCCACCCGCCGCGCCTTCGCCGCTCGAAAATTCGGCGCCGCTCCGTGCTGCCAGGATTTTCCGCTTAGATGTATCAGAATCGATATAACTCATATATATGGCGCTTCGGAATGACCGGTTGGGATTGGGCCCGTCCGGTCGTCGCGCGCCAGCGTTCGCGACGGCGACTGGGTGCGCGTGCAAAGCCGCGCCGGGGAAACGACGCTGCGCGCGAAAATCGCCGACCGCGTCGCGCCTGGCGTCGTCTACGCCACCTTCCATCATCCGCTGTGCCAGACCAACGTCGTCACGACGGACAATTCCGATTGGGCGACCAATTGTCCCGAATATAAGGTCACTGCGGTGCAGGTGTCGCCTTCCAACGGCCAACCGAGTGGCCGGAACGATACCGGATCATGGGGGAAAACAGCCGGCGCGTGACGACCGCGAGCGAGGCGGGTTGAGGAGAGATGAAATCCGCATCCTCGGCCGCGCAACGAAAAATGCGAACGGCGCTGACCATCAACCACGTTGCGTATGAGGAGGCCGGCACGCTTGCGATGGAGCTTGCGAGACTCATTTCGCCATTGATGGAATCGCGGGGGATTCCCGAACTGGGTTGCTTTTGAATCAAATTACGCGCGGGATGATCGAGGCCGGCGCGGATGGCTTGCTCGCCGGCGTTGCCCCCGACCGAGCTTTCGCGAGCGGAAATATTCGGTTCCGTTCGGGGCAGTCGGCGCGCGGCCGCCGAAACGCGTCGCGGTCGGCGTCTGATCGAAGCAGGGTCGCGAACGTCCAGCGCGCCGCTCGGAAACTGGCCGAGAAGCGACGACTAACCTTGAGAATCAGCGATTTCCAAAACAGGGAACCGCGTTTTTCAACCCGCCCAGGGCCATTTGCAATTGCCGCGGCTGAACACGGAAGCTTGGCCATCGTCGATCTTTTGGTCGTGAAATCGAGCAAGACACCGCGCTTCCGGGACCGCGCCGGCCAACGCAAGCGCAAGGATCGCTTTGACCTTCGTCTCCCTCCCGCGTAGAACGAAGCCGACCAAATTCATGTCGTCGCGACGGGCGGCCCGTCGTCCGCCGGCAACTCCAGGATAATCAAGGGAACAACAGGAATGCGCGTTTATTACGACCGGGACGCCGACCTTAATCTGATCAAGGGCAAGAACGTCGCCATTATCGGCTATGGCAGCCAGGGCTTCGCCCACGCCTTGAATCTCAAGGAAAGCGGTGTTCCGAACGTGGCGGTGGCGCTGCGCAAGGGCTCGACCTCCGCCGCCAAGGCCGAGGGCGCCGGGCTGAAAGTGCTGGAGGTGGCCGAGGCCGCCAAATGGGCCGATGTCGTCATGATGCTGACGCCCGACGAATTGCAGGGCGAAATCTACGCGAATGACCTCGCCCCCAATCTCAAGCAGGGCGCCGCCCTGCTGTTCGCCCACGGCCTCAACATTCATTTCAACCTGATCGAGCCGCGCAAGGATCTCGACGTGGCGATGGTCGCGCCCAAGGGCCCCGGCCACACGGTGCGCGGCGAATATCTGAAGGGCGGCGGCGTCCCCTGCCTGATCGCCGTGCATCAGAACGCCTCGGGCAACGCCCATGAGCTGGGCCTCTCCTACGCCAGCGCCATCGGCGGCGGCCGCGCCGGCATTATCGAGACCACTTTCCGCGAGGAATGCGAGACCGATCTCTTCGGCGAGCAGGTCGTGCTCTGCGGCGGTCTCGTCGAACTCATCCGCGCCGGCTTCGAGACGCTGACCGAGGCCGGCTACGCGCCGGAAATGGCCTATTTTGAGTGCCTCCACGAAGTGAAGCTGATCGTCGATCTCATCTACGAGGGCGGCATCGCCAATATGAATTATTCGGTGTCCAACACCGCCGAATATGGCGAATATGTCACGGGGCCGCGCATTGTCACGCCCGCCACCAAGGCGGAGATGAAGCGGGTGCTCGAGGATATTCAATCGGGCAAATTCACCCGCGATTGGATGCTCGAGAACAAGGTCAATCAGACCTCGTTCAAGGCGACGCGCGCGCGCAACAACGCTCATCCGATCGAAGAGGTCGGGGCGCGGCTGCGCGGCATGATGCCCTGGATCGGCAAGAACAAGCTTGTCGACAAGGATCGCAATTAGCGCATAATGCGTGCTAAGCCCTTTGACTGTCGACTTATTGTCGACAGTCAAGGAGGTACGGGTTTAGGCTCGACGCCGGCGCCTTTTGGCCGCCGCGGCGCTGTGGGATAGCCGTCATGGACGGATCGACGGAACCACCAAATCGATTGACCGGCGGCGAAATACGCCGTCGGCTGGAAGAGATCACGCACTTTCGCCTGACCGGTCAACTGGAGCGGATGGTGGAGCATTTTGCTCCCGACGTGATCGTGCACTATAACTGCACCCAGGTCGGCCTCTTCACTCCGGGCGTTTTGCGGGGCAGGGCCGCGTTTCTGGCAAATATGCGGCTCACGGAAGAGAACTACGAGGCGCTCGAAGGCGAAATCATCGATATTCTGGTCGAGAACGGCAACGCGGCGTTGCGCTGGCGCACCTGCTGGCGCCATCGCGGGACCGGCGGCGTCTATACCGTCGACATGGCTTATTTCTTGATATGGCGTGGCGACACCGTAGCCGAGCTGCACGAATTTTTGGATTATCCGGGTCCGCCGGCGGTGGGCTGCGAGGCGCTCTCGAGTTACGAGGATATGTTGCGCCCGCGCGCGCCGGGATTGGACCGCGGAGAAATCGTCAGGCGCGTCAACCAACTGGCCAATTTCGCGCCGTCGCAGGGGCCGGACGTGGGACTGATACGCAAATATTATTCGCCGGACATTGTTTGCGAATTCGTCGGCCACAGGGCGCGCATTCCATATGCCGGCCGGCACGTGGGCGTCGAAGCCGTGATCAATATCGTCCGCGCCATCAATGTCGATTTCGAACAACTCAACAACGCGCTCTCCGACATTCTCGTCGACGGCGGACGGCTCGCTTGCCGCCGCACGGTCCAGTGGCGTCATCGCGGCACGGGCCGGCGGGGCCTGGTCGAGCTCGCGGAATTCGTCAGATTCGAGGATGGATTGATCGTCGAGCTCATCGAATATCGCGACAGCGTGACGATCCTCGAAATGCAGGGCGAGTTGGAAGTCTGGTGAAAGAGCCATTGCGCTTTCATATGCTCGACGTCTTCACGCACAGCAAATTCTGCGGCAAGCCGCTGGTCGTTTTCGAAAACGCGGACCGCCTCGCGCAAGGCGAGATGGCCGCCCTGGCGCGGGAGTTCAACTTCCCGGCGGCGGCGTTTCCATGCGCGCCGCGCGACCCCGTGAACAGCGCCCGCGTCCGTGTTTTCACGCCGCGTGGAGAAGAGCGCTCCTTCAGCGCGCAGGCCCTGATCGGCGTCGCTGTTTCGCTCGCGCGGTCGAGGGCCGCCGAAATATTGGCGCGCCGCGAGGTGGTGGTCGTGCTGGAGATCGCGGACAAGATTTTTTCCTGCGAGGTGATCAAAAGCAAAAGCGGCGTCTGCTATGCGCAATTCGCGTTGAACCGCGCGGCGCGACGGGACGGCGAGGCGCCGGAACACGAGGCGTTGGCCGCCGCGCTCGCGCTGGCGCCGGAGGAGATCGGCTTCAATGCTCACGCGCCGCGCATTTATAGCGCGCTCGCGCCCTTTGTCTTCGTTCCCGTCGGCTCGCGCGCCGCGCTTGAACGCGCCAGTCCGTCGCGCGCGTCTTTCGAGCGGGTTCTCGGCTCGGCCGCCGGGCTTTGCCTCTATACGGACGAGACCATCGCGCCGGACAGCGCCATACTCGCGCGCTTGTTCGGCCCCGGCGCCATCGAGGATCCCGCGAGCGGCGCGGCTGCGGCGGCCTTCGCGGGAGCGGCCCAGGAATTCGAACGCCCGAAGGATGGCGAACACGAAATTTTCATCGAACAAGGGCACAAGATCGGCCGCCCCTCCCGCTTGACCCTGCGCATGAGCGTCGCGGCCGGCGCGCTCGCCGATATCCATCTCGGTGGCCAGGCGGTCGAGGTTGCTCGCGGAGAATTGACGCCTTGACGGATGACGCGCGAGTTTTGCGAGTGGATCGGCTGGCGTGCCGGGTCGTCGCCCATGATTGGACGTTCGATCGCGACGCCAAGGGCGACATCGCGGCGCATTGGCGCGACCGGACAAAGGTCAATCCGACGCTGTTCGACGGGCGCATCCTTCTCGCCAGCCGCGTCGCGACCAGCGTCGACGCGGCCGGGCTGATGGTTCTCGAAGCGGATTTTTTCGAGACGCGCTTCTCGCGCTTTCTCGCCTGGCGCGATTTCGGTTTTCCCGACCGCGAAGTCCATAATTGCTTCTCGATGCCGGCGCTCCGCTCTTCCGACGGCGCTTTTTTGCTCGGAGAAATGGGGCCGGGCCATTCCTGCGCCGGGCAGCTGTATTTTCCCTGCGGCACGCCGGACCGCGGCGACATCCGCGGCGACACGGTCGATCTTGGCGGCAGCATCGTTCGAGAGCTCGCCGAGGAAACGGGCGTCCATGTCGCCGAACCGATGTTTTCGCCATCCTGGCGGGTCGTTTTCGACGGTCAACGCGTGGCCTGCATAAACATCATAGACTGGCACGAGCCGGCGGCGACGCTGCTGGCGCGGGTCGAAAGCCATATCGCCGCCGAGAGCGCTCCCGAACTGGCGCGCGCCCATCTGGTGCGGGGGCGCGCGGAGCTGTCGGATTTGCGCGTTCCCGCCTTCATGGAGGCGTTTTTGGCGCTGGAGCTACCCCATTGATCGCCGAGCGGAGGCGAATTTCAGCTGAATTTCCGGCAAGGCCGGTATAGATTGAGCCTCATGATGAAGAGCCATGGCGCCGAAGCGAACCAGGGGGTGCCGCCCGATCCACGCCTCGCGACGATTCGCGCCGCGCTGAAGAACCATTGCATCGTGCTGGTCGGCATGATGGGCTCCGGCAAGAGCGCCATAGGCCAGCGGCTGGCGGCCCGGCTTGGCTTCAAATTCGTCGACGCCGACGCCGAGATCGTCGCCGCCGCCCGCATGTCGATTCCGGAGATTTTCGCGAAATATGGCGAGGGCTATTTCCGCGACGGCGAGCGACGCGTGATGTTTCGCCTGCTTAACAACGGGCCGATGGTGCTAGCGACCGGCGGCGGGGCCTTTCTCGATCCGCGCACGCGTCGGCGCATCGCCGAGCGGGGCGTCTCCATCTGGTTCGACGCCGACCACGAAACCCTGCTCAAGCGGGTGCGCCGCAAGGCCGACCGCCCGTTGTTGCAGACCGCCGATCCGGCGGCGACCTTGCGCCGCCTGATGGACGAACGCTATCCCGTCTACGCCCACGCCGACATAAGAGTCGTCTCGCGCGACGCGCCGCAGGAGGCGATGGTCGACGAGACGCTGGACGCCCTCGCCGAGCGCCTGCCGACGCTCGACCTCGGCGCCCGCCACACCGCCATGGAAGCCCAGACGATCATGACTCATTTCCCGCCCCGCCCGCAGCCGTCCGACGCTCCCCTGCATCAAGAGAATGTGCGGGTGGCGCTGGGCGCGCGCTCTTACGACATTCTGATTGGCGCGGGTCTCCTGGCCAAGGCCGGCGAAAAAATCGCCGGCGTCGCGCCCGGCGCCGCGTGCGCGATCGTCACCGACGCCAATGTCGCCCGGCTCCATCTGCCCGCGCTCGAAGACAGCCTGAAGGCGGCGGGCGTGCGTTATTCCACGATCGTCGTGGAGCCGGGCGAGGGTTCCAAATCGCTAAGCGTTTTCGGCCGCGTCTGCGAGGAGGCGATCGCCGCCAGGATCGAACGGCGCGACGTGATCGTGGCGCTGGGCGGCGGCGTCGTCGGCGATCTTTCGGGCTATGTCGCGGCGAGCCTTCGGCGCGGCGCGCGCTTCGTGCAAATTCCGACGACGTTGCTCGCGCAAGTCGACAGTTCGGTCGGCGGCAAGACCGGGATCAATTCGCCGCAAGGCAAGAATCTGATCGGCGCCTTTCACCAGCCGTCGCTGGTGCTCGCCGACGTCGACACGCTGGCGACGCTGCCGCCGCGCGAGTTTCGCGCCGGCTACGCCGAGGTCGTCAAATACGGGCTGATCGGCGACCGTCGTTTCTTCGAATGGCTGGAAGCCGACGGCGACGCTGTGTTTCACGGCAAGCCCGAGCAAATCTGCGCCGTCGCGGTGAGCTGCGAGAGCAAGGCCGCCATTGTCGCGCGGGACGAAACCGAGCAGGGCGACCGCGCTCTGCTCAACCTCGGCCACACCTTCGGCCACGCCTTCGAGCGCCTCGTCGACTACGACAACGCCCGTCTCGTGCATGGCGAAGGCGTCGCCATCGGCCTCGCGCTGGCGTTGCGTTTCTCTCAGCGCCTTGGCCTATGCGACGAGCGGGACGCGCTACGCGCCGAGCGGCATTTGTCGAGCCTTGGCCTGCCGACGCGCATAAGCGACATTCCCGGTGCCGACTTCACCGCCGACGCCATCATGGACGCGATGTATCAGGACAAGAAGGTCGAGCGCGGCGCCCTGACCTTCATACTGCTGCGCGGGATCGGCGCGGCCTTCGTCGCCAAATCCGTCGACCCCGCCGACGCGCGCGCTTTTCTGCGAAGCGAACTTTAGCCAAGGACATGCGAACGCCACGCCCGTCCATCTCCTGGAGGCCGGATTGACTATCGTCGATATTGGAACGTCGCTGATCATCGTTCTCGCCTGCGTGCTGCTGTCCGCGTTTTTTTCGGGCTCCGAGACGGCTCTGACGGCTGCCTCGGCGGCGCATATGCACGCGCTCGAAAAGGACGGAGACAAGCGCGCCGCGACCGTGTCCCATCTGCTGCGGCACCGCAACCGCATGATCGCGGCGCTATTGTTCGGCGGCACGCTGGTCAATATCGGCGGGTCCGCCTTCGCGACCAGCGTGCTGGTGCTGCTGTTCGGCGAGAACGGCGCGGTCTACGCCACCTTTCTCATGACCGTCATGCTGCTGGTCTTCGCCGAAGTCCTGCCCAAGACGCTGGCGATCAACCAGCCCGACCAGATTTCGCTGCATGTCGCGCGCGGCGTGCATCTGTTCGTTTCAGTATTTGGTCCGCTACTCGCCGGCGTTGAGTTTTTCGTGCGCTGGCTGCTCAAAATGGCCGGCGTCGAGCTCGGTCACGGCCGAAAGGTGCTCTCGCCCTACGACGAGTTGATGAGCGCCGTCGACATCATGCACGAGGAAGGCAATGTCGAGCGCAGCGCCCGCGACATGTTCGGCGGCGTGCTCGATTTGCAGGTCATGCACGTGTCCGACGTGATGGTTCACCGCACCAAGATCAGGGCCGTCGACGCCGATCTGCCGCCCGGCGACATCATCCGCGAAGTGCTGGCCTCGCCCTATACGCGAATGCCGCTATGGCGCGAGCGTCCGGATAATTTCATCGGCCTGCTGCATTCGAAGGATCTTCTACGCGCGCTCGACGCCGCTGGCGGCGACGCCGCGAAGCTGCGCATCGACGAAATCATGCTGGCGCCCTGGTTCACGCCGGAGGCGACGACGCTCAAGGATCAACTCGAGGAGTTTCTCAAGCGCAAGACGCATCTCGCGTTCGTGGTCGACGAATATGGCGAGGTCATGGGCCTCGTCACGCTGGAGGATATTCTGGAGGAAATCGTCGGCGACATCCGCGACGAGCACGACAGCGCCGTGCAGGGCGTGCGCCCGCAAAAGGACGGCTCGGTGCTGGTCGACGGCGCCGTTCCGCTGCGCGATCTCAACCGCGCGATGGATTGGGATCTGCCCGACGAGGAGGCGACGACGATCGCCGGCCTCGTGATCCACGAAGCCGGCGCCATTCCCGAAGCCGGTCAGGTGTTCCGTTTCCACGGCTTCCGCTTCGAAGTGCTGCGCAAGATTCGCAACCGCATCACCTCGCTGAAGGTGACGCCGGAAGAGCGAATATCGGCTTGATCACTTCCTACTCCGCGGCTTCCGTCGCGGGTTGGTAGTTCAATATCGGCCCGAGCCAGCGCTCGACTTCCCCGACCGGCATGCCCTTGCGCCGCGCGTAATCCTCGACCTGATCGCGCTCGACCTTGGCGACGCCGAAATAATGCGCCTGTTCATGCGCGAGATAGAGGCCGCTGACCGTCGACGCCGGAGTCATCGCGAAGCTTTCCGTCAACCGCACGCCGGTGCGCTTTTCCGCGTCGAGCAGCCTGAACAGCGTCGCTTTTTCCGTATGGTCGGGCTGCGCGGGATAGCCGGGCGCCGGGCGAATGCCGTGATAGGGCTCGTCCAGCAGTTCGCCGGGCGTAAAATTCTCCGTGCTCGCATAGCCCCAGAACTCGCGCCGCACGCGCTCGTGCATGCGTTCCGCGAAAGCTTCGGCGAGCCGGTCGGCCAACGCCTTCACCATGATCGAACCGTAATCGTCATTGGCTTGCGCGTAGCGCGCCGAAATTTTCTCTTCTTCCGCGCCGGCGGTGACGACGAAGGCGCCGATGTAATCGGCCTTGCCGCTGTCCTTGGGCGCGACGAAATCGGCGAGCGCGACATTGGCCTTGCCGTCGCGGCGCGCGAGCTGCTGACGCAAGGTGTAGAGCGTCGCGAGCCGCTCCTCGCGCGACTCGCCGGCATAAAGCGCGATGTCGTCGCCGATCGCGTTCGCGGGCCAGAAGCCGATCACCGCCTTGGGCGTGAACCAGCGCTCCTCGACGATGCGCTTCAGCATCGTCCGCGCGTCGTCGAACAGGGCCTTCGCCGCCGGGCCGCGCTCGGGATCGTCCAGCAGGGCGGGATAGCGGCCCTTGAACTCCCAGGTTTGGAAGAAGGGCGTCCAATCGATATAGGGAACCAGCTCCGCGACGTCATAGGTCGCGAAGCTCCGCGCGCCGGTGAAGCTGGGTTTTGTCGGCGTAAAAGCGCTCCAGTCGATCTTCAGCGCGTTCTCGCGCGCCTTGGCGAGCGGCACGCGCTGCTTGTCGAGCTGCGCCTTGGCGTGGGCGTCGGCGACGCGCTCATACTCCTTGCGCGTTTGCGCCATATATTCGACGCGGCCCTTGTCCGAGAGCAAGGACTGCGCGACGCCGACCGCGCGGCTGGCGTCGGTCACATAGACCGCCTGACCGCGGCGATAATTGGGGCTGATTTTCACCGCCGTATGCACGCGGCTCGTCGTCGCGCCGCCGATAAGCAGCGGCGTGTCGAAGCCTTCGCGCTCCAATTCGGCGGCGATGAAGCACATCTCGTCGAGCGAGGGCGTGATGAGGCCGGAGAGGCCGATGATGTCGACATTCTCGCGCTTGGCGGTTTCGAGGATTTTCGCCGCCGGCGCCATCACGCCAAGGTCGATCACCTCGAAATTATTGCAGCCGAGCACGACGCCGACGATGTTCTTGCCGATGTCGTGGACATCGCCCTTCACCGTCGCCAGTAAGATTTTCCCGGCGGAGGAGCGCTCGCTCTTGTCCTGCGCCATGAAGGGCAGAAGATGCGCCACCGCTTGTTTCATCACGCGCGCGGATTTGACCACTTGCGGCAGGAACATCTTGCCCTGGCCGAAAAGATCGCCGACGACATTCATGCCGGCCATCAGCGGACCCTCGATCACATCGAGCGGACGATTGGAGCGCAGCCGCGCCTCCTCGACATCGGCGTCGATATAATCGGCGACGCCGTTGACCAGCGCATATTCGAGCCGCTTGTCGACGGAGGATTCGCGCCAGGCCGCGTCTTTTTCCTGCGTCTTGGCGCCGGCGCCCTTGAACTTCTCGGCGAGCGTCACGAGCCGCTCGGTCGAATCCTTGCGGCGGTTGAGCACCACGTCCTCGCAGGCCTCGCGCAGCTCCGGGTCGATTTTTTCATAGACCGCAAGCTGGCCCGCGTTTACGATGCCCATATCCATGCCGGCGGCGATCGCGTGATAGAGGAACACCGAATGCATGGCTTCGCGCACCGATTCATTGCCGCGAAACGAGAAAGAGAGATTGGAGACGCCGCCCGACACATGGGTCAGCGGCATGTCGGCCTTGATGGCGCGCGCGGCTTCGATAAAGTCGACGCCGTAGTTTTCATGCTCCTCGATGCCGGTCGCGACCGCGAAAATATTGGGATCGAAAATGATGTCCTGCGGCGGGAAGCCGACCTCGTCGACGAGAATTTTATAGGCGCGCTTGGCGATCGAGAATTTGCGCTCGAATGTGTCGGCCTGGCCCTGTTCGTCGAAGGCCATCACCACGACGGCGGCGCCGTAGCGCTTGACCTTGCGCGCTTCCTCGCGAAACTTGTCCTCGCCCTCCTTCATCGAGATCGAGTTGACGACGCCCTTGCCTTGCAGGCATTTGAGCCCCGCTTCGATGACCTCGAACTTCGAGCTGTCGACCATGATCGGCACGCGCGCGATGTCGGGCTCGGCCGCGACGAGATTGAGGAACTCGACCATCGCGCGCTTCGAGTCGAGCAGGCCTTCGTCCATGTTGACGTCGATCACCTGCGCGCCATTGGCCACCTGATCGCGCGCCACTTCAAGCGCCGCGGCGAAGTCGCCCGACGTGATCAGCTTGCGGAATTTCGCCGAGCCCGTGACATTGGTGCGCTCGCCGACATTGACGAAGGGAATGTCCTTCGTCAGCGTGAACGGCTCCAGCCCGGAGAGCCGCAAGAGCGGCGCGATTTCGGGAATTTCGCGAGGGCTGACGCCCTTCGTCGACTCGGCGATGGCCTTGATATGCGGCGGCGTCGTGCCGCAGCAGCCGCCGAGAATATTGACGAGTCCAGCGCGAGCGAATTCGCCGGTCAGTTCCGCCATATATTCCGGGCTCTCGTCATAGAGGCCGAATTCATTGGGCAGGCCGGCGTTGGGGAAGGCGCAGACCCGGGTATCCGCCACACGGCCGATTTCGGCGATGTGCTGGCGCATTTCGCGCGCGCCGAGCGCGCAGTTGAAGCCGATCGAGAAGGGCTTGGCGTGGGCGAGCGAATTCCAAAAAGCTTGCGGCGTCTGGCCCGACAGCGTGCGGCCCGAGAGATCGGTGATGGTGCCGGAGATCATGATCGGGAACACGGTCCCAACTTCGTCGAAGACGTCTTCCAGCGCGTAAAGCGCCGCCTTGGCGTTCAACGTGTCGAAGATTGTCTCGACCAGCAGAATATCGGCGCCGCCCTTGATCAGACCAAGCGCCGCCTCGCGATAGGCGATGCGCAAATCGTCGAAGCCGACGGCGCGAAAGCCGGGGTTGGAGACGTCGGGCGAGATCGACGCCGTGCGGTTGGTCGGCCCGATGGAGCCGGCCACGAAACGTTTCGCTCCCGTCTTTTTTTCAACTTCGTCACAAGCCTGCCGGGCGAGACGCGCGCCCTCGAAGTTCAGTTCGAAGACCAGGCTTTCCAAGCCGTAATCGGCTTGGGCGATCGATGTCGACGAGAAGGTGTTGGTTTCGATAATATCGGCGCCGGCCTCCAAATATTGGATATGAATATCCTTGATCGCCTGGGGCTGCGTCAGCGTCAGCAGATCGTTATTGCCGCGCAAATCCTTGGCGTGATCCTCGAAGCGCTCCCCGCGAAAATCGGCCTCGGTGAACTGATGGCGCTGGATCATCGTGCCCATGGCGCCGTCGAGGATCAGGATTTTTTCGCGCGCCAGCCTGTCGAGAGTTCCCAGAATCCTCGGGCCGTGGTTTCTATCGAAAGTCATGCTGTCGCTTTCTCGCGGGTCGGGCGCACGCCCAGCAAATGGCAGATGCCGAAGACAAGATCGGCGCGATTGTTGGTGTAGAAGTGAAATTCGTTCACGCCGGATTTGACGAGATCCATCACCTGCTCGGCGGTGGTCGTCGCGGCGACCAGCGCGTGGGTTTCGGGATCGTTCTCCAGCCCGTCAAAGCGGTCGGCGAGCCATTGCGGCACGCTGGCGCCGGCCTTGGCGGCGAAGCCCGCGACCTGTTTGAAATTGCGTATCGGCATGATGCCCGGCACGATCGGAATGGTGATTCCGCGCGCCCGCGCCTTCTCCAAAAAGCGCAGATAAATATCGTTGTCGAAGAAGAATTGCGTGATCGCCCGCGTCGCGCCGGCGTCGATCTTCGATTTCAAGGCGTCGATGTCTTGCGCGATGGAAGAGCTTTCGGGATGGCCCTCGGGATAGGTCGAGACCGAAATCTCGAAATCGCCGATGGCGCGAATGCCGCGCACGAGATGGCTCGACGAGGGATAGCCGAGCGGATGCGGCATGAAGGGCGTGCCGACGCCGCCCGGCGGATCGCCGCGCAAAGCGACGATGTGGCGCACGCCGATGTCGCGATAGGCGCGGATCACATTGTCGACTTCCTCGCGCGTCGCCGAGACGCAAGTGAGATGCGCGGCCGGCTTCATATCGGTCTCGCGGGCGATGCGCGCGACGATGGCGTGCGTGCGTTCGCGCGTGGAGCCGCCGGCGCCATAGGTCACCGAAACGAATTTGGGATGCAATGGCGCGAGGCGTTTGATGCTCTCCCAAAGCTGGGTTTCCATTTGCGGCGTCTTGGGAGGGAAGAATTCGTAACTGATGACGAATTCGCCCTTCGGGGAAAGCGGGTGCCGCGGCTCTATCGTCATCAGGCGATCTCGAAGTTTTTGGAGGGAATAGGGTCAAGGATGACGCGCGGATCGCGAGCGAGCCACAGCGACACTGTGAGTTTCGCGGCGTCGCCGGCTCCGGGCGAGAGGTCACGGTGCAGGAGGACCGTCAGCCCGGCTTGCGCCAAAAGATCGGAGATTTCCCGCTCCGAAAAACCAAGACGGCGATGGGCGTGTTTTTCACGCAGCGCTTCTTCGTCGTGCGGCGCGAAATCGACGACGATCAGCCGTCCCCCCGGCGCGAGCGCCCGCGCCGCTTCGCGCAAGGCGCGGCCGGGATCGTCGAGATAATGCAGCACCTGATGCAGGATCGCGACGTCGCAGGAGTTGCGCTCGACCGGCAACGCGTAAATGTCGCCCTGGCGCAGTTGCACGTTGCGCGCGCCGCTTTCCTCGAGTCGCCCGCGGGCCACCGCCAGCATCGCCGAGGAGAGATCGACGCCGATGGCCTCTTCGGCGCGCGGCGCGAAAAGTTCCAGCATGCGTCCGGTGCCGGCGCCAAGATCGAGCAGTCGCCGGATCGGCGCGTCGCCGAGCGCCTCGCGAATGGCCTCCTCGACCCGCGCCTCGGGAATATGGCGGGCGCGGATGTCGTTCCATTCGTCGGCGTGGGCCGCGAAATAGCGGGCGGCGTTCTCGGCCCGCGCCTGGCGGACCTCGGCGAGCCGCGCGCGGTCGCCGGCCAGCACCGGATCGGAGGCGTCGAGCGAATTGATCACGCTTCTGGCGAGCGCGCCGGCCGCGCCGGAGGGCGCGAGACGGAAAAAGGCCCATGCGCCCTCGCGGCGACGCTCGACGACGCCGGCCTCGACCAGAAGTTTGAGGTGACGCGAAACGCGCGGCTGCGACTGGCCGAGAATCGCGACGACCTCGCTCACCGTCAGTTCCGATTCGGCGAGCAAGGCGAGAAGACGCAAGCGCGTCCCCTCCCCCGCCGCGTTGAGCGCGGCGAGCGCGGGATCGAGCGACAGGGTGAGCGGCGCGAGCATCGGTTCATCCGAACAAGACATAAAGATATATATATACGTCGAAGATCAATCAGGCAAGTCAAAAGCGCCGCCGCGCGCCCATGCGCCAAAATGCGCGCGGGCGCGCCGAATCCGGGTCAAAATGCGCGAAAATGCGCGCCCCGCGGGAGCCTCAGGCCGTCGGCTGGATCGCCGAAAGTCTCCAGGCGTCGGGGCCGGAGCCCGCCGGGCGGCGGAAGGTCCAAACCTCCGTCGATTGCGTGGGTTGCGTGGGATCCCCCGAAACAACCCGGCCGGTGGCGCGGTCCTGCGTCACGTCGATCAGAGCGAAACGCATCGCCACCGTGGCGTATTCGTCTCGACCTTCCTGCCATGCTTCAGCGAGATCGCCCTGCAACAGCTTGACGCCGGAGATTCGGTTGACGAGGCCTTTTTGGCGCCGCTGCTCCAGTTCCTCATTGAAATATCTGACCATTTCCGGCGTCGCGAGCCGGCTCAGCGCGGCGGCGTCCTCGCGGCCATAGGCGTCTTGCGTCTCCGCGAGCAGGCGCTCAAAGGCCGGAAAATCAGCCGCGGACAATTGTAAAGGCTGGGAGTTCGGCCTTTGTGGCGCCACGCCCGCGCCAAAGCCGGCGCCGCCGGTGAAAGCCGCCATGGTCGGGCGCGGTCTGGCGCCGCCGGCGGGCGCCAGGTTACGGCTTTGCCACCAGTTGAACGCGAAGCGCGCCAGCACGGCTAACAGCGCGATCTGAAACAAGAATCCGATGATGGAGAAGAAGCCGCCGATGCCGCCGAAAAAGCCATGGCCGGTCAAAAGACCAAACAGTCCGGCGCCCAAAAGCCCTCCCGCGAGCCCGCCCATCAAGCCTCGGCCAAAGCCCGGCCGCTGCTGCGCGCCAGGGTTGAGTCCAGGCTGTTGCGGGCCGGGCGTCGGGGTGATCGTGCGCTGGATCGGCGCGGCTGGACTCGGCGCCGTATTGGTCGGCGGCGGAGCCGAAAAGGTGCGGGAGCCGCGACTTCCCGCGCCGCCGCGAAACAGGTCGCCCATCTTGGCCTCGGCCAGTCCGGGAACGCAGGCGATAAGTCCGACAAGCGCGAAAACTGTTATAAATCGGCGCATTGGCGCCTTTGACGATGACATTTCTCAACCCTGGGTTTCGCGGACATGGCCTCCGCTGGACTGTATATAGGAAAGGCCGGCCGGATGCACAAAGCTGCTCGCGGTTAAGTTTTCGCCTTAAACACCAGAAACGCGCCGACCAAGGCGACGATGACCGCGAAAACCAGCGATAGGCCGTGGCGCCGCGAGGAGAGGGCGCGGGCGAACCGCGTTCCGGCCATTCCGCCGACGACGCCGCCCGATAAAAAAAGCGCGGCCACGCCCCAGTCGACGAGGCCGGAGACCGCGTAATTGAGCGCCGTCGCCATTCCAAACGCGGCGACAGAAATCAGCGACGTGCCGATCGCGAAGATCAGCGGCATGTCCGTCGCCATCAGCAGGCCGGGCACCGCCAGAAAGCCGCCGCCTATCCCAAAAAAGCCCGACATGAAACCGACGCCGGCGCCGTAGAGCAGCAGCCATGGCGCCAGCCGCGCGGCGGATTTCGCGTCGAGGCGCACGCCGGCGTCGCCGCCGATTGGACGACTGATCACCATCGCCAGCGCGACGGCGATCATCAGAACGCCGAACAGGCTGACCAGTCGCTCGCCGGGAAAACTCTTGCCAAGCGACGACCCGGCCGCCGCGCCGAGAACGCCGGCCGATGTGAACGCCAAGCCGCAACGCCATTTGATATGGCCGGAGCGCGCATAGGCCAGCAGACTGGCGAGCGCCGAAATCGCTGCGGCCAGCGCGCTCGTGCCGATGGCGACATGCGGGTCGCCGACGCCGACGACATAAATCAGCGCGGGCACGCCGAGAACGGAGCCGCCGCCGCCGACCAGTCCCTGGACGAGCCCGATCGCCACGCCAGCGAGCACGGCGAGCGCGCTCATTCGCGGCGCGCCGCTCGCTTATGAATTGAATCACCCGACAACGACGCCGCCTCGACTTTTCCACCCGCCCGCGCCGGGAGCATAGTGGCAAATATCTTTATGGCCCGCGCCGAGCGCCTGTTGCAAAGCCCTGGCGGAACGTCCGCCCGCTTGGCACACCAGCACGATCGGCTTTCCGCTCGGCAACTGCCTGGGCGAAAAACGCGAGAGCGGCAGATTGATCGCGCCGGGAATGTGGCCCGCCGCATATTCGCTGGGCTCGCGCACATCGACGATGGCGCGGGACTTCGAGGCGACCGCTCGCGCGAAGGCGTCGTGATCGATGGTCGGAACGCCGCCGCCGCTTAACCGGGATAGAAGATTGCTCAAGAACATTTGCCGCTCCTCCAGGGGTTGCGATCTTAGTCCGCCTTCGCGGCGGAAAACTGATTGAAAGCCGCGAGCGCGTGGCTCGCATACATCGCGGAGGGGCCGGCGCCCATGTAGATCGCCATGCCCAGCGTCTCCATCACTTCGTCGCGCGTCGCGCCTTGGTCGACGGCGGCCTTGGCGTGAAAGGCGATGCAATCGTCGCAGCGCGTCGAAACGCCGATGGCGAGCGCGATCAGCTCCTTGGTTTTGGCGTCGAGCGCTTTCGCCGCGCCCGCCGCCATCGCCATCGCGCCAAAGGCCTTCATCACATCCGGGGCGCCGGCGCGAAGCTGACGCACGTCCGCGGTGAGCGCCTTTGTCAGTTCCGGCCAATCTTGAACCATTTCTTCATCTCCTTGTTTTGCGTCCTGGGCGTCGCCTCGTCGTCGCGCAGCACCACGTAAATCGCCGGAATCACCAGCAGTGTCAGCGCCGTGGACGAGGCGAGGCCAAACACCAGCGAGATTGCCAGCCCTTGAAAGATCGGATCGGTGAGAATGAACGCCGCGCCGATCATCGCCGCGGCGGCCGTCAGAAAGATCGGCTTGAAACGCACCGCGCCGGCTTCGACCAGGGCGGCGCGCAGCGGCAATCCCTTCGCGCGCAAATGGCGGATGAAGTCGACGAGCAGGATCGAATTGCGCACGACAATGCCGGCGAGCGCGATGAAGCCGATCATTGATGTGGCGGTGAAGGCGGCGTTGAACAAGAGATGACCAAGCATGATGCCGATCAGCGTCAAAGGAACCGGCGCGAGGATCACCAAGGGCAATTTGAACGAGCCGAATTGCGCCACGACCAGAAGATAGATTCCGAGCAAGGCGACCATGAAGGCGGCGCCCATGTCGCGAAAGGTGACATAGGTGACCTCCCATTCGCCGTCCCACAGCAGCGTCGGCTTGGAATCGTCGAGCGGCTGACCGTGATATTTGATCGTAGGCGGACCTTCCTTGCCCCAATCCTGCGCCGCGATGGCGTCCTCGACCGCGAACATGCCATAGATCGGCGCCTCGAAGCGTCCGGCGAGCTCCGCGCTAACCATTTCGGCGAAGCGGCCGTTATGGCGAAAGATTGGATAGGAGCCGAGTTCGCGCGAGACCTTGACCACGTCTCCAAGTTCGACATTCGCGCCCTGTCGCGCCGTGCCGCCGGCGGGCAGAGGCGTCGAAAGGATGCGCTCCACCGGCGCCATGGCGGAACGCGGTAACGCCACGGTGATGTCGATCGGCTTGGCGCCGCCGCCACGTTGCGAGAAGCCGATCTTCACGCCGCCGACCAAAGCGCCGATCGTGTCGTAAACAGCGCGCTCCTCCACGCCGAAAAACTCCAGCGCCTCCTGGTCAATGGAATAACGCAAGCGCTCGCTACGCACGCCAAAACTGTCGTCCGTATCGACGACAAAATCGACCGAGGAAAATGCCTGTCTCACCTTGGTGGCGATCGCCCGTCGAGCGTTTGCGTCCGGCCCATAGATTTCCGCGAGCAAAGTCGCGAGAACCGGCGGCCCCGGCGGCACCTCGACAACTTTGATCGCGGTGTGCTCGGGCCTGGGAAGGGTTTCCAGTCGTTTACGTATATCGAGCGCGATCGCATGACTGGCGCGATTGCGCTCGTCCTTGGGTAGAAGATTGATGGACAGATCGCCCATTTCCGGCGCTTCGCGCAAATAGTAATGGCGCACGAGTCCGTTGAAGTTGAAAGGCGCCGCCGTCCCCGTATAGGATTGGATCGACGTGAGTTCAGGCAAATCCTTCAGACGCTCCGCCGCCGCCGTCAGCAAGCGATCGGTCTCCTCCAGCGAAGCGCCATGCGGAAGATCGACCACGACAGCGATTTCCGATTTATTGTCGAAAGGCAACAGCTTTACGCGCACGCTCTTCGTGGCGAACAGCATGCAGGAGGCGAGCGTCGCGAGACCGACGATGAGCAGAAAGCGCTTCGATCCCTCGCGCCCGGCGAGCAGCTTCGACGCGACGCCGGAATAAAAGCGGCCCATCGCGCCGATGTCGTGCTCCCCCTCTTCATGCGCGCCTTCGCCCTCGAAGCGGCCGCGGGCGATCTTCATCAACAGCCACGGCGTGATCGTCATGGCGACGAAGAAGGAGAACACCATCGCCAGGGAGGCGTTGGCGGGAATGGGGCTCATATAAGGCCCCATCAAACCGGAGACGAACAACATGGGCAGCAGAGCGACGACGATGGTGAGCGTCGCGACGATGGTCGGATTGCCGACCTCGTCGACCGCCTCGATCGCGGTCTCGGTTAATCCGCGGTCGCCGCGCATTTGCCAGTGGCGAACGATGTTTTCGACGACGACGATGGCGTCGTCGACGAGAATGCCGATCGAAAAGATCAGCGCGAACAGGCTGACGCGGTTGATCGTATAGCCCATCATCCACGAGGCGAACATCGTCAGCAGAATGGTCGTCGGGATGATGACGAAGACGACGACGCCCTCGCGCCAGCCAACCATCAACACGATGAGAGCGACGATGGAAAGAGTGGCGAGCGCGAGATGAAACAGCAACTCGTTCGCCTTTTCGGTCGCCGTCTCGCCGTAATTGCGCGTGACGGAGATTTCGAGATCGTCCGGAACGATGCGGCCCTTGGCCATTTCGAGCCGGTTCAGGATTTCGGCCGCCATCACGACGGCGTTGGCGCCTTTGCGCTTGGCTATGGCGATGCTCACCGCCGGGCGCTTTTCCAGCGTCCCCGTCGCATTGCGGGTCATTGTCCAACCGAAGTGCTCCGGCTCCGCCGCGCCGACGCGCACGTCGGCCACGTCCTTCACATAGACCGGACGGCCATCCCGCGAGGTAAGGAGCAATAGACCGATGTCCGGGACGCCTTGCAAAGTTTGGCCGGCGACCACCGGCAGGGAACGATCCAGATCACGGAAAGCCCCGACAAGAAATGACCGATTGGCGTTGGTCAATTTATCGACGAGTTGGTTCAGGGTGATTCCATAGAGCGACAGGCGGCCGGGGTCGGGCTCGACTCTGATCTGATTCGGAGCCCCGCCGACGATGTAACTGCCGCCGACATTATCGACCTTGGTTAGATCGTGCTGAAGCTCCTCGGCCACTTGATAGAGGCCGTTGTCGGTCCAGGCCGCCGCGCGCTCCGGCTTCGCCGCTAGCGTCAACACAACGATCGCGACATCGTCGATACCGCGTCCCACTATAAGCGGCTCACGAATCCCCTTGGGCAGTTCTGCGATATGGCTTCTGATCTTGTCGTGCACGCGTAATACGGCATTGTCTTGTGGCGTGCCGACGAAGAAGCGCGCTGTCACCATGACATTGTCGTCCTGCGTCAGCGAATAGACGTGTTCGACTCCGTTGATGCCCTTGATGATATCTTCTAGCGGACGCGTCACGAGTTCGATGGCGTCCTCGGCCTTATAGCCGTTGGTCGACACGATAATATCGACCATCGGAACGGAAATCTGCGGCTCCTCCTCGCGCGGCAGCGCTTGCAGGGCGATCAGGCCGACGAGCAAGGCGGCCAGCAACAGCAGCGGCGTCAGCGGCGACGCGATGAAGGCGCGCGTGAGAGCGCCGGAAAAGCCAAGCTTCATGGCGTCACCACGACGTCGCCGTCATGCAGGCCAGAGAGAATTTCGACGCCTTCCGCGCGTTGTTCGCCCGTCTGCACCGCGATCTCGGCGCCCGATTTCAGGCGAATGAAATCGACCCCCGCGCGCCGATAGACGGCCTCGCGCGGCGTGACGATCGCGTCGCGCCGTCCGGTGGTCACATAGACGCGCGTGCGCTCTCCGACGAAATAATTGCCGAGCCCTTCGACATCGACGTCGGCGATGACGCGCCCACCCTGTATCTCCGGATAGACAATCCGCACGACGCCCTCCTTGCGCGCGGCGCTCGTCTCGTCGCGCGACCCGCGCTCGCCGATCTGGACGCGATCTCCCGCGCGCATGAATCGCGCGTGCCGCTCTGGCAATTGCATGCGAAGAATGTAACGATCCTGGGCGATCGTCGCGATCGTCTCGCCCGGCATGACGACGCGACCGATGGAGACGGGGATCGATAGAACGCGTCCCGGTCCCGGCGCCAGAACGGCGCCCTCCGCCGCCTGTTGTTCGATTACGCCGCGGTCCGATTTCATCGCCGCGAAATTGCGTTCGGCGACATCGAGCGTGGTTTTCGCCTGGTCGAAAACAACCTTTGTCGTCACGCCGCGCTCCAGCAAATCCCGCGCGCGATCGAAATCGGCTTTCGCCTTGTCGCGCTGCGCCTGCTGCGAGCGAATGCGTTGATCGAGCGCTTGCATCTGCAAATACAGCTTTTGATCCGCCACGGACGCTATCTCGGCGCCGGCCGTCACGACGTCTCCCTCCTTGATCTTGAGCTCTGCGACCGTGCCGCCAATGCGCGCCCGGGCAATAAGCTGATGAACGGGTTCGACGGTGGCGATCACGGCCTTGAGATCGTCGATCGGCGCGACATGAACGGTGATCTCCGCCGCTCCCAAACGGCTTGGCGCAAGGGCGCCCAGCGCCGCGAACGCAGCGACGCAGACAGACAATTGAAGCGAAAAACGCATTGCCTTCGATTCTCCCACGGAACGGCCTTGACACATATATGCGATATATATTAATTAGCAAGTATGAATTTACAGCGACTAGCTCCCAAGGCCGAGCAGGCGGAAGGCTTTCTCAAAGCCTTGGCCAATCGCCATCGGCTGATGATCTTGTGCGAACTGCACCAAGGAGAGGCGTCGGTCACGGCGCTTCGCCTGGCCGTCGGCCTTCCGCAATCCTCGCTTTCTCAGCATCTCGCGAGGCTGCGCGAGGACGAACTGGTCAAGACGCGGCGGCAATCGCAGGCGATCTTCTATTCCTTGGCCGACCCGCATGTGTCGCGAATGATCGGACTTCTTTACGAGCTCTACTGCGCCGAGGACTGCGCGCCGAAGGGGAAAAAGGGTCGACGCCCAGCGGGGGCGAAGGCCGCGTGTTCGTTCACCTCTGGAAAACGAAAGGATGCGCCGCATGAGCATTGATCGCATCGTCATGGCGTTCGCCGGCGCGATGATTCTCGCGAGCCTGGCGCTCTCGTTCATTTTGAGTCCGTGGTGGCTGCTGCTCGCCGGCTTTGTCGGGCTCAATCTTTTCCAAGCCGCTTTCACGGGTTTTTGTCCGCTCGCGCTCGCTTTGAAAAAACTCGGAGCAAAATCCGGCGCCGCGTTTTGAGGACCGAAATCATCACCGCCGGCGCCTTGCGCGTCGCTCTAGTTCCCAGGGAGGATGCAATGGTCACTAATGTCGGCGCCATCGATCGCGCCTTACGTATCATCGTCGGCCTCGTGCTGTTGGCCTATGCGCTCAAACTGGGTTTGCCGGATACCGGCTGGAATTGGGTGGGCTGGATCGGCGTCGTTCCCCTGTTTACGGCCTTGATCGGAAACTGTCCGCTTTACAGCCTTCTCGGTGTGAGCACCTGCCGGCTCAAGTGACGCCTTAGTTTCGCAGCCTAACCAAAACGCCGCGGACCAGCGCCTTGCGTCATGAAACCCGCGCGAAAGAGAGAAAGAGAGAGAGAAACGCCATGACCAAGATCGTCGTGCTGGGAGCAGGAATCGGCGGCGTGCCGATGGCTTTCGAGCTGAAGGAACTGCTCGGTAAGAGGGCCGAGATCACCGTTGTCTCGCAAACGGACTATTTTCAGTTCGTGCCGTCGAACCCTTGGGTCGCGGTCAATTGGCGCAAGCCAGGCGACGTAAAGGTGAGCCTTCCGGAAGTGTTCAAAAGGCTCAAGATCGGCTTCACCTCCGTCGGCGCCAAGCGCGTGAAGCCGGAACAAAACGCGGTTGAGTTGAACGACGGTTCGACGTTGCCATACGACTATCTCGTCATCGCGACAGGCCCGCATCTCGCCTTCGACGAGGTCGAGGGATTGGGGCCGAAGGCCCATACGCAATCCGTCTGTCACGTGGAGCACGCGGGAATCGCGGGAGAACGCTGGGAAGAATTCTGCAAGAATCCCGGCCCGATGGTCATTGGCGCGGTGCAGGGGGCATCCTGCTTTGGCCCCGCCTACGAATATGCGCTGACGGCGGTCGCCGATCTGCGCAAGCGCAAGATTCGCGACCGCGTGCCGATCACTTTCGTAACCGCCGAACCCTATATCGGCCATCTCGGCCTCGGCGGAGTCGGCGACACCAAGGGCATGCTCGAATCCGTGATGCGCGATCGCGACATCAAATGGGTGACAAACGCGAAAATCGAGCGCATCAACGCCGATTCGGTCGAGGCGACGGAATTCAACGAGGACGGATCGCAAAAGAAGACGCATAAGATCGCGTCGAAGTTCACGATGTTCCTTCCTGCTTTCCGCGGCGTCGACTGCCTTAGGGACGAGGATGGCAAATGGATCGAGGGTCTGACCAATCCGCGCGGCTTCGTGACCGTCGACAGAAAGCAGAGGAACGCTAAATACCCCAACATCTTTTCGGTCGGCGTCTGCGTCGCGCTTCCGCCATTCGAGCCGACGCCGGTGCCGGTGGGCATGCCCAAGACCGGTTACATGATCGAATCCATGTGCACGGCGGCCGCGCATAACATCCGCGATCTGATCGCCGGCAAGGAGCCGACGCACGAAGGTACTTGGAACGCGGTCTGTCTCGCGGATTTTGGCGATAACGGAATCATCTTTGTCGCCCAGCCGCAAATCCCCCCGCGCAATATCAACTGGTCGGCCCAAGGCTATTGGGTGCATCTGGCGAAAGTGGCCTATGAGAAGTATTTCATGCGCAAGGTTCGCCGGGGGCATTGCGAGCCGGTCTACGAGCGTGTCATCATGAAAGCGCTCGGAATCGTCCGTTTGCGCTCCGGCACGAACGCCTAGCTGATATCGAGGAGGACGCCCCATCATGAGCTTCTGCATCGCAAAGACGACAAATGGCGACTTCGACGCAATTGTGTCGCGAGTGATAGAGAAATTGAAGGCCGAAGGCTTTGGCGTCCTCAGTGAGATCGACGTGGCGAACACGCTCAAGCAGAAGCTTGGCGTCGAGATGAAACGCTATCGAATTCTCGGCGCCTGCAATCCGGGTTTCGCGCACAAGGCGCTTGGCCTCGAGGATAAGATCGGCGTGATGCTGCCTTGCAACGTCGTCGTCCAGGAGAAGGACGGCGACCAAGTGGACGTCGCGGCCATTGATCCGCGCGTGGCGATGCGTGGAATCGGAAATCCCGCGCTCGCGGAGATCGCCGAGGAAGTCGCGGAGCGGCTTTCGCGGGTTGTCGAATCGATCTGAAGAGGCCAACGTGATGTAAGCGGGGCGTGATCCATTGAGACGCTGGCGTTCGATGACGTATTGGCTTGCGACGTCGCGCTGTCTCATGCGTCGCGCCGGCGGGCGCGGCCGCGTCTTTCCGTCGGGGCCGCGCGCTACCGCGTTAATTATATCGTTCATCGGATTCCCGGGCCAGGGCGCTGTCGCGGAAACCTTGAATTCCGCGTTGGCGAGAGCCTATTCCGGCAATCCGGAGATCAATCAACAACGCGCCGGCGTTCGGGCGCAGGACGAGGACACGACAAGCGCGCTTGCGGGAATGCGGCCGAAGGCGGGCGTCGCCGCTTCCATTGGACCCGAATTTTCCACCATCAAGATTCCCTCGGGCCGGACGCTGACCGGTCAACGCGCCTACTTCGCCGACGAATATTTGGGCAAGCCGCGTAGCGCGGCGCTTTCCGTTTCGCAGACCATTTTCGATGGCGGTCGCACACAGAACGCCGTCCGCCAGGCGCAGTCAGGCGTGTTCGCGGCTCGGGCGAACCTTGGCGCCAGCGAGCAGACCATCCTGCAAAACGGCGTCAACGCCTATATGGACGTGTTGCGCGATACGGCGATCCTTGCTCTGCGCAAGAACAACAACGCTGTATTAGAGGAGCAACTCAGGCATACGCGCGTTCGTTACCAGTTCGGGGAGGTGACCGCCGCGGACGTAGCGCAAGCTGAAGCCGCCTTGGCGCACGGGCGTTCGGAGTTCTCTTCCGCGCAGGCGGTTCTGCAAATGAGCGCGGCCACGTACCATCAAATCGTCGGTGTCGAACCCAACCGGCTGGAGCCCGCGGGCACGATTGAACAGCTGTTGCCCAAATCGATCAAAGACGCAATTTCCCTGGCGATCGTCGAGCATCCCGCGGTGGTGGCGGCGCTGCATCAAGTCGACGCGGCGGAGCACGCGGTAAAGCTGGCGGAAAGCGCTTTGGCGCCGACCTTGGCGCTGGGCGCGCAGGTTTCGCCGCAAGGGGATTCGTTCATGGGCTGGACGGGAACGAGGCAGTTTTCGGCTCTGGCGGCGGCGACGCTGAACGTCCCTCTGTATCAGGGTGGCTCAGAGTATGCGTCGATCCGCAAGGCCAAGGAGCAATTGAGCCAAGCGCGAATGGGCGCGGATGCGCAACGGGACAGCGTACGCAGGAGCGTTGTCTTCGCATATGCGCAATTGCAAGCGGCGAAAGCAGCGATCGTCTCGGGCCAGGCAGAGGTGACAGCTTCGGAAAAATCGCTCGCGGATGTGCGTGAGGAGGCGAAAGTCGGACAGCGGACAACGCTGGACATTCTCAACGCGCAACAGGCGCTGCTGAGCGCGCGGGTCAATCTTGTCGTCGCGCAACATGATCGCGTGGTTGCTTCCTTCGCCGCGCTTGCGGCGGTCGGTCGCCTGTCGGCGCGCGCCTTAAATCTGAACGTGGCGGAATATGATCCGACGATCCATTACGAGCAGGTCAAGGACAAATGGTTCGGTCTCGATACGCCGGACGGAAAATAAGCGGCTGACCGAGTT
>Ga0181533_1000510_pt1 | contig 52065 bp, 44 predicted proteins | sample PEATcosm2014_Bin_45_FD_119772 | JGI IMG/M metagenome (GOLD analysis project Ga0181533, IMG submission 119772) | Peatland microbial communities from MTU Mesocosm Facility, Houghton, MI, USA - PEATcosm2014_Bin11_60_metaG | ecosystem: Environmental > Terrestrial > Soil > Wetlands > Peat | place... | reverse complement strand
TCGACGTCATGCACCTGAACCTGCACAAGACCTTTTCCACTCCTCATGGTGGAGGCGGCCCGGGCTCCGGCCCCGTGGCGGTAAAAAGGTTTTTGGAGCCGTATCTTCCCTCCCCCATCGTGGAAAGAACACCAGAAGGGACATTTTGCCTGAATTCTGACCGCCCCCGGAGCATCGGCCGCGTGCGCGCCTTTTTGGGAAATTTTGGCATGGCGGTCCGCGCCCTTGCCTACATGCTGGCCAACGGGCCGGAAGGATTGCGCCAGACCACCGAAGATGCCGTGCTGAACGCCAACGACGTGCGCACACAGTTGCGCGGTTCCTATGACCTTCCGTTCGACAAGCCCTGCATGCACGAGTGCGTCTTCTCGGACCGTCGCCAGGCGGAAAAAGGCGTCCGCACCAAGGACATCGCCAAGCGCCTGATCGACTACGGATTCCATCCGTACACCACAGCATTTCCGCTGATTGTGTCGGGCGCGATGATGATTGAGCCCACCGAAAGCGCCAGCAAAGAAGAGCTGGACGCTTTCATCGACGCCCTTCAGTCGATCGCGGAAGAGGTGGAGCAAGATCCCCAATTCGTTCTGAAAGCCCCCTACACCACGCGCGTCACTCGCCTCGACGAAGTCGCCGCCGCCCGCAAGCCGGTGCTGCGGTGGAAGCCGGCACCCCTTGAACCGTGAGCTCTTCTTGGGGCAATTGCGTGTTACGAACGCTGCGAAGGTTGGCGTTTAATAAGGTGCCTGCTGTAAGGGGACGGCTTGCCGTCCCCTCTGTCCCCCTTATTGGCTTGCATGCCCACCCGTGGATGTTGTGCTGACATCTGAATTCCCTGTGGAGATGTCTTGACATTGTCTGGCATAGGTGGCACGATGGGGAAAGGAATCGGCGCCAGGAGAGAAACATGCAGAACCCTGAAACCCGGAATGAGAAGCTCGACCTTCGGCTGACCCCGTCAGCAAAGCGCGCGTTACAGAGTGCCGCTCGCGTGGCGCACCGGTCGGTGAGCGAATTTGTTCTGGAGAGCGCCCTCGCCCGCGCCGCCGAGACTTTGCCGGACCGACAGCGCTTCGGGCTGAATGCGGAGCAGTGGAAGGCCTTCCAGGCCGCGCTATCCGCGCCACCGCGCCACGCTCCCCGCCTTGCCAGGCTTCTCCGGAAACCGAGCGTCTTCGAGCGAGGCAGTATTTAGGTGACTCCGCTGCGCATCGAAAAGCTGCGCCGCAGCCACGCCCTCGAGGCGTTTGACTGCGGCCGTGAAGCGCTCAACCGATTCCTGATTCGTTATGCGCTTCCGCACCAGCAGGCAGAAGCCTCTCAGACCTACGTGGCTCTCGCGCAGGAAGAGGTCATCGGCTACTACACGCTGGTGGTGGGCGCCGTCGAGTATAACGATGCACCCGAACGTCTGACCAAGGGCCTGGCCCGTCATCCTGTACCCATCATGCTGCTTGCCCGCCTTGCGGTTTCCACATCCTGGCAAGGTGAGGGGGTTGGCGCCGGCCTCCTCAAAGACGCGATGCTCCGCACGCTTCAGGCTGCGGATATCGCCGGGATTCGGGCGTTTGCGGTTCATGCGAAGGATGACGAAGCCAAGGCTTTCTATGAGCACTTCGACCTTGTCCCTTCACCCGTTGACCCCTACCATTTGTTCTGCTTGCTGAAGGATCTTCGCACCCTGTTACGGAAGACGAGTTGATGGACGAGTACAAGGGAATCCGCCGCTCGGCGCGCGAGAAGAGGCGGAATGTCAAATAGAGCCTTGGTCATCGACGCCAATATTTTGGTGAGGGCGGTCCTGGGGGCATAGGCGTTAACCTAAGCGCTTTGGGTTGAAAGTCAACATCGAACCGACGCCGGCGGATCGAGGCGGGTTCACTCACACCAGTCTCCCAAGAGGCGACGATACAGGAGTTGAGCGACTTCATTCTGCCCTACGGCGTTGCTGAGACCCTATCCTAGCTGGCGGTCACAAGATGGGAAGGCGACTTCAGGCGGAATCCCCAGTAGCCCTGAACCTTTGTGGGCGGCCACAACTTGCAGCGCGACGAGCGAATAGATTCTTCTGCGGCCAATTCAGAGTAATTTCCGAGTGGCCGACCATCCACCCGGAACCGCCGGGTGCCACATCCGCGCATAGGCCGTCAAAGAGGATTGTTTTCCGGCAAGAGCTGAGAGAATCGGCGGGCGCGCTGGACTTATCTGCACAAAGGTCGCGCGCCCATGAGCGCGTGGTGTTCATCTGGCAGGGAGTATCCGCCCTGATCTTTAACCGGAGAAGACGGGTTCACCGGACGGACACATTCGATGGACAACCCCACTGCCCAATCAGATGAGGTTGAAGTTTTTCTTGAGTTGCTGCAATTGTCCGCTTTCCCACTGGGGAAAGCCCGCAGGATTATCTTGGAAATACTTCCACGCTTCAGTAAGCATGTCGGCAATCGGTTTGGATGCTGGATTGTACGAATGAAATCCCGAACTCCTGAAGAGTTGCATGGCTTCCGTTGCCAGTTCGTGAATCAAACCCGGAGGATATGCAATAGGAAAGTACTGCGGTTCCTTGGTGCCAATCGTTTGCAGCAGCTCTTGCCACCGGCTCTCGACTTGGTGCGTCGATGCGTGGCCTGCAATCAATCTCAGCATTTCGATGATAGCCTGTGTCCTCGCAGCATCCGCTGGATGTGTCCGGGCAATCCCAAATAGGTCTGTGCTCATGCGCGCGCACAACCTGAGGTTAGACCAAGCAAAGCTAGGACCCACCGCGAAAGTAGCAAATAAGTCGCAACCGAATTCAACAATCCAATCCCCAAGCCATAATGCACGATATGCATTTAGATCCTCGATTGCATCTGATGTCCACCCCTGCCGGGTGGCATCATGAATGGCGCGCAGGAAGTGATTGCTGACACGCGTCCGCAGAGGTTGAAGCAGGCCTGCTTGATTTCTCGCAACAAGGAAGTGTCCCAGTTCATGGTAGAGGTCCGCCCACCCCAGCAGGTGGGTTGCCTCCCCGTGAGGAACAAGAATCAGGTCCATGCCCGGCATGGCGAAATAGTATTGTGAACTCATGGCGGCGCATATTGGCGCCGTGTATGGAAAAGCAAATTCTTGGCAAACTGCTCCCACCACTCTGGTGAGGAAGCGATCTTCCAGCCGGAACCGGCTTAACGCAAAGAGAGGTCCCTCTTCGACCGCCTGGGCCAACTCAGAAAGCCGTTTGAAGGTATGGTAAAAGTTCTTGGCAAAGTCCGGCCTCGCAATGTCCGGATCAGTCAGGACAGAGTCAATTCTGGCCTTCCCTTGACTCACCAGCCGCTGAATCTGCTGACGGCATGGCTCCGCCTCAGAGGGCGCTTGTATCCTTGCAAGTTCTTCATCCAAAAACCGAAACCTCTCCGCCAAATCGTGAAGGAGAGGTTCGAGGAAGTTTGACATTTAGCGCCTACGCATACGCCGAAAGACAGCAGATGCCGTCTCATCCGCTGCATCGCAGATTTCATCCAATGTCCGAACGACGGTATCGTCGAGCGGCCCAGAGCCGGTTTCCAGTACGCTTGCGGCTCGGGACAAATCATCCAGGAAATAGGCCATGCGCGGGCGATTTCGCTCACGCACACGGTCGACCATTTCTTGCGGAATGAATTCAGTCCGAGCCATGTCCCGATCGGCCTCCACTTGCTGTCGAAGTGACTCCACAGTTTCGGCGAGGGATTTCCTCTGATCCGCAGTCAGCCCAGGCCGCTGATGCACGCGTGACTTCTTGATGGCCAATATCGCCTCATTTAGCTCTTCCGCTAATTTTGCCGAAGCTTCGTATTCGTGGGACAAAGTTGATATATCACTCATAAGAAGGTACCTCCTTTCGGGAAAGGCTACGCAACTTCCGCAGGTTCCTCCACTTCCTGACCGTAAAGTGCTTCTTCCTCATTGGCGTCAGCCGCGAACGCGCGCAGGAATTCGTCGCACAATTTCAAATCGATAGGTACGCTCATACAATGGTCCGGGGCGGACCATGCAAGCAATGACTTACGAAAAACGTCCTCCATCACCCAATCAAGGTTCAGGGGTCCCTCGTAAATTCGAACCGCCAACGGCGATGCTGTCCCACGTAGTGGAAAGGGAAAACCGGTGGTGCAGACAATACCCTCATCCGTACCTAGCTGATACGCCGCGCCAATCCTAGGATTCTGTAGCTTTCCGTTGCGCTCTTGGACAAGCCTTAGCCCGGCATTGAATCTCTTAGCGATCTCAAATGCTCCATAAACCAAATCCCGATCCAGCACGCCCTCGTCGATCAACTGTAGTACTGCTTCTTCAAACCCGAGCCACTCGCGCCGGAACAAACGACCATCACGTTGGAGTACAATCGACCTCGGTTTTGCCGTACTCGACAGATCTGCTTTCAGGCCCTCATAGACCATGGTCCGCACTTGCTGTCGCGACAGTCTTTCATGTTTCCCAGGCTGTTTGGAATCGCACGACCGCATATAGCAGTGACGGCCACCGTCGTAAAAGAAGGTGAACGCCGCTTGCTGATTCAATACATCAACGCAGATGTAAGCGTCGTATCGCGTTTTGTCCTTCAGAACCCACCCCCACTGCCGATTAACAATCATTAATCCCAAAGCGACATATCTCAAATAGCTTGTATAGCGCCGCTCTAAATCGGGAACGGTCTCCACCTGTCTTTCGCCCTTCCTGAGCACCGTTTGGTAAAAGCTCGAAACTCTTGCCGCATCGAGACACTGAAATTCAAATCGATCGCGGAGGGCGCGCTTGACGTAATTGTGCAGGTCATCGTGGGCATTCGAGGGTAGGATCAGCACGCCCCGCCCGTGTTTAAGATTTGCATTTTGGACGCCTGCAAGGATCGCGTCGACGTGTTGTTTTAAGGTTTTAGCATTCCGATCATCAAACAGCACAGCATCAAATCGATAGGGGGTTTGAAGGAAGGTACGCGTCACTGTTTCTAACCTGCGCGAGAGATCAGAGGCAATCGCGCGATCCAATGATTGTGGAATCACAATGTACTGTGGTTCGAGCGTGGTGGTTACGGCTGCACCCGCGCGGCGGTCCAGCAGGCAATTCATCCGGGCCCGGCCTAGTTCTGCTAGCGGAGTTTCGCCCTTATCAACGTTTGTACCTACCGTAAGTACATGTTTTTGCCCGAATTCCAGAGCGGGAACAGGGAAGAGGCGTGCCCGAACAGCATATGCTTCCGGCCGCACTCTCACTTCTGATCCGAAAAACTGCCGCCCCTGGAAATATCGCTCAATAACTTGTCGGCTGAACCTGAAACGATCGTCGGGACTCTTGATTGACCTACGATGCAAATCCCCGATCACAGCATCATCAGTCCGATGAACCAATTTTGCTAGTCCCAAGGCTGCAAACAGCCTTTGGTCTCGCCCGGGATAGCGGTAGAGGATTGCGGGAGACTCAGGATCGAGGGCCCGAATCCACGGGGGTGGATTGTCTCCCGCCTTCTGAACGGTATAATCAAACACGCTAATGGGCTCACCCGTATCTTCCGGAACGAATCGCGCGTCCCGGATAGGTTTTTCCAAACATTCAAGGAACTGGACAGGATACCACTGGTTACCAAAGTGATAGAGAAACATCCTCATCTTGTGCCGCCTAAGCTCCTCACGAGTGAACCGGTCAGTGGCCCAAGCCACGTCAACGTATTTGTACGAAAGCTTTATCCCCACGAAGAGTTTTTCATCCAGGTAGCGCAAATGAAAGTGAAAGCCTTCATACAGATCGACTTCCCGACTAATTTCGTGGCCGTTCAGTGGCCTCTTCGAGAAAAATGTCTGGGGACCGGAAGACCACAATTCTCGATTTGCCCACAGGGGTCCCCGGAGACAGAATCTCAGGAAGTCGACTGCGATGTGGCGATCAAGCGGGTCGGCAGCCAGAAGTGTGCTGCGATGTGTATTCGACTGGGGCACCAACTCCGCGATATCGGGCGCAAGATGATATGCCAGTTGCTGAATTTCAGCGGCGGCAGGAACTGCCAAGAAGAATTGCCCTGAATCACGAACAATCGCGACGGGGCATTTCTCGCGGATGGCGACGAGCTTTGCCAAGATGTTGAGATTCTGGTCCACGAGGTCCGGGTTACTCACCGTAGCGCGGTCGAACCCTCGGATCTCAACTAGCCTGTACTCAAAAGCTAAGCGGCCCGGCTCTTCGATTTCGTAGAGGTTGAGGCGATAGTTATCCATGGTTCCGGCTCCCTGCAAACATTTCGATACGGACAAAACCGACACGAGTTCGGATTATCAGTGTGCGGGAAGTTTTCCAGATCACGTGGGTCGTAAGTCCCGTCACCGCACAATACACGAAACTCTTCAGTGCTCTGGTAAATGAAATCTTCGAGTTCATCGAACGATGTTTGGTCGATTGTGTGACAGACAGTGCGACCCTCCCCCAACTTAACTTCCCAAAGCTCAATGTTCTGCGGGTCCGAAACCGGCCACGATGGACTCTGGCAAAGCAGCCACGCGTAAAGCGACATCTGGAAACGCGCGTCACCGCCAGACAGGGCTTCGTAGTCCTTCCAGTCCACCACGCCGTACTTCCCGTAGCTGCGACCGAAAAGGAGGTCGATCTGGCCTTTGATTCGGACGCCGTTGTACTCCGCCGATATTGCGAGCTCGGGGCGATAATAATTCCTCCCACCCACGCGCCGAAAAAAGTCACTCATCTGCGATAAGTTGCGTAGCACACGCTCGATGGATTTCAAAGTCGACTGAAACTGGTCAACCAAGATCGGCATCCCGAACTCATGGGCGAACAATGCAGAATAATCCCCTTGTGCCTTCTTCTTAGACATCCCAGCCTCCCGATACCGACGCTGCGCGGAAAACCGGAATTGCCGCTCCGCAAGGGCCAGTGCCCCGCAGATGACCTGATCCCAATCAACCGGCTGGTGATTCTGTAGGCAAGGGATGACCAACGTTTGAATCGCTCGGTGCACAACTAAGCCCCGCCATGCCTCCATGCTTTTGAGCTGGCTAAGCAAGAAGGTCTCTCGGCGCAGGGGGTCTCGTGCGTTGTGCCACGCTGCGATGTCAGCGAAAAACAACTGGCGTGGGCACCGGCGCATCCGCCTGTCGGTCGAGAAAGACCAGTCAAGACCCATTTAATACTCCTTCTTGGCTTCCTTTCTGCCACTCTTCTTGTCGCTCTGCCGGTCCTCCAACAAGTTAAGCAGAGCCTCCCAGTCGTCCGGCGACGCAACTTGACTTGCCCTATCAAAAAACCGTCGTGCTTGCACATTGGCGTTCAGTGGTTCGAGTTCCTTCGGCAGCTTATTGGCTAATTTAAGAAACTCAAGGGAGTTGACCCTTAGTATTCGGGCAAGATCACGAATTGTCTCTGCCGCCGGTGTGTATGGGACCCGCTCGTTCTCGATCTTTGACAAGTAGGTGAAACTGACGCCGGCTTCTTTCGCGAGTTGGCGTAAAGTTAGACCCTGTTCCTTTCTGGCTTGCCGAAGGCGCTTTCCAAAGGTCACGCTGTATTCCTCCGCAGATAGGATACGCATTTGTTGAGTTGAAGTCAACAACAATTTAATGGCACTACTGTGCCGCCACCCGGGTTGGTGCAAACCCCAGCGCGCATTCGCCACCCGATAATGTTTCGTATGGGGCTGTCCTCCGCAACCTGCGATCACTTGACGGTTAGTCGCCATATCGGAAGCTGGGCGGCCGTGTATAGGTAGCTTGAAAAAAAACAATAGATCCCCGCTGGCCGCCTAGTGTTTATCGACGAGCCCGCTGACATTTAAACATTCCGGGCGGACGGGCCACTCGGAAACAACTCTTCCTTAGGTTAACGCTTATGGGCCCTGGGGGGGCGTGTGCGTGCGGTGATCGGGGCGCATGCCGAAGATGTGTCGTTTCTTGTCCCGGAAATTGCGTACGCCGAGGCTGAGGAACACCTGGCGACGCTCGGGTAGATTCTCTCTTGAATATCAAGAGGGAACCAAGCCCGCGTCACTCGCCTTAATGAAGGCGCCGCGGCCCGCGAGCCCCTACGGCGCGGGAAGCCGGAGCGTACCAGCAACTCGGATGGTTGGGCCGCCTCGCTCCTTTCAATTCTGCCGGAAGGGGTTTACAACCTGAATGCCATCGACGAGTCGAGCCGCTTGCAGATCTTCGGAGAAGAGTACTTTACAGCCAGCCTGTTGGGCCATCCGCAGGATCAACGCATCCCAGAAGGAAAATCCGTGAAGGCGGTGGAGGTCGATGGCGGCCATGACGTCAGCAAGCTCGGGAGTAGCAACGTCGAACTCGGCAAGCAATTCAACCTTACGGCGAGCAACCGAAGGTTCAACGTGCAGCTTCTTGGTGACCGTGACGAAATACTCTTGCAGGACCTGAGGCGAAACCACGCCTGTCCCCGCACGCCGGTGCTCTGCCAAGAGGTCAAGAGCGCGTCGCTGCTTCGCCGGTGCTGACTTGTCGTCCCCGTAAATGATAATGTTGGTGTCGAAGAAGCTACGAGCGGTCATGAATCTCGTTTCGATTGAAGCGCCAGCCACGCAAATGGCCGCGACCTGAAAGGTGGTTGAACTCCTCGATGCTCCGCTCCGCATCGTCACGGCCGGCCAATCTTTGCAGGAACTCGCGGATAAGCTGGTTGAGGCTCTTGCCGAGGACAGCGGCCTTCTTCCGGGCACGTTTCACGACCTGCTCATCGATGGAGAGGGTAACATTCAATGTGCCCAGAGTGTGTCTGCGCAAGGATCGCGTGTCAAGCTTCCCTTCGATGAGCTTCCCTTTAATGACAGGAGGATAGAAGCGAATGTACAGGCGCAAATTTCTGAAGCAATCCGCCGCCCTATTAGCCTTGGGAGGAACGCAGCCCATTTTAGGCAATCCACAGATCGAGGAAACCCCCGCGGAATTTGCCGCGTTTCAAGCCCGGCGACGAAAGGAACTGTGGAGCCTACTGGGAGATTTGCCTTGGGGCCACAAGCCCGGCCCGGCCACGGTCCTGGCGACGGAAAAACACGACGGCTACACGCTGGAGCGGCTGGTCCTTGACCTGAACGGAATCGAACCGGTTCCCGCGCTGCTGCTGATTCCCGACCAACGCGCCGCACGCGCCCCCGGCCTGCTCTACATCCACTGGCATGCCGGCATGTATGACCTGGGCAAGGAACAACTCCTGATCGGGGTTACGGCCCAACCAGCCTATGCACCGGTCTGTGCAGAAAAGGGATTGGTGACCCTGGCCATCGACAGTTGGTGCTTCGGCGAGCGCAAGCACGATGAGAACGGCAACGCGGGCGAAGAGTACGCCTTCAAGGACATGATTTGGAAGGGCCAGGTTCTTTATGGAATGATGATGTTCGACGAATTCCGCGCCATGGACTACCTGGCCAGCCGGCCGGAGGTGGATGCCCACCGGTTGGGCGCGCTGGGAATGTCCATGGGTTCAACCAAAGCGTGGTGGCTGGCGGCGCTCGATCCGCGAGTGCGCGTCTGCATGGATGTCTGCTGCCTCACGGATTTCGCAGAGCTCATCCGAGTCCATAACCTGTTTCACCATGGAATCTATTATTTTGTGCCTTCCTTGCTCAAGCATTTCCAGACGGCGCAAATCAATGAACTCATCGTACCGCGCGCCCACCTGAGCGTAAACGGCCGCCTGGACGAACTGACCCCTCCCGCCGGAGTGGAGCGGGTACGCGATTATCTGCTGCCCCTCTACCAAAAGTACGGAAAACCCGAAGACTGCCACATCGAACTGTTTGATTGCCCGCACCAGGAGCTTCCCCAGATGCGCCAGCTCATCCTGGAATGGATGGATACCTATTTGGTGAAACCCATGGACAGTTAATCCCTACTAGATATAGGGGGTGATCCTCCTCTAAACCCCTTAATATTGTGGTTTTCCCTTTACAAGACCGCCCCGATATGGTAATTATGCATCGAACTTGTTGGGGGATTTCGCGTCAGCTTTAAGGTACGCGCCAGGGGGGATAACTGAGTCAAGGCGGGGAGGTTTTGGGTCAGAATGTCGCTGACCGCTCGGCCGGACAATTTGTCGAGCGCGCCATCGCCAGCCGCCATAGCAATCCCTTGGCATGAGATAACGTTGCCTGTAGTCCTTATTGGTGGGCATTTGTGGTTTATCCACTTTCGGCAACCTGCGTAGGAAGGGTGTAATTTGTACAAGCTGAAAAAACTCGAACTGCTCGGGTTCAAATCCTTCGCCGACCGCTCGCGGCTGGAATTTGCTGATGGCATTGCCGCTGTCGTGGGACCGAATGGTTGCGGAAAGTCCAATCTTTCCGACGCCATTACCTGGGTGCTGGGTGAACAGAGCGCGCGCCTGCTGCGCGGCGAGCGCATGGCGGACGTGATTTTCAATGGTACGGGCACCCGCCCCCCCACGGGAATGGCAGAAGTCAGCATGACTCTGGTAAATCCCGAATACAACGAGGCCGGGGTACCGGAAGAAGCAGAGCCTACCCTGGAAGCTGAGCCCGCCGCCGCGGAACCCGCAAGTTTCGAACCGGAAACACCCGGAAACGGTAATGGGAACGGCAGCGGAAATGGTAACGGCACGGGCGGCAAGCCGCGAAAATTTCACCACCGTTCCGGCGAAATCACCGTGACGCGCCGGCTCTTCCGCTCGGGTGAAAGCGAGTATCTGATCAATGGCGACGTCTGCCGCTTGCGTGATATTCAGGATCTTTTCATGGGGACTGGGCTGGGCCCGGAGTCTTATGCCATCATCGAACAGGGGCGCATCGGCCAAATCCTCAGCTCGAAACCGTCTGACCGGCGCCTGATTCTGGAAGAGGCCGCTGGCGTTTCCAAATTCAAGACCCGCAAGCGCCTGGCGGAGGCCAAGCTGGAATCGGCGCGGCAGAACCTCGCGCGCATCGCGGACATCCTGGAAGAAGTCACGAAGCAAGTAAACTCGTTGAAGCGCCAAGCCTCGAAGGCGCGGCGCTACCGCGAGCTTCATGAGGAGCTGCGCGGCCGCCTGAAGACCGTCCTGACATCCCGCCTGAAGGCGCTGGAAGTTGAGTTCCAGCGGCTGCGCGCGGAACTCGCCCAGGTGCAGGAGACCTGCCTGGCCGCAGCCCAGGAATTGCAAGCGTTGGAGCACGAGCAGAAAGGCGCCACGCAGCGGTATGAAGAACTGGAAGACCAACTCACCCAGTGCCGCGAGCGTTTATCCCAGGGCGACCTTGAGCGCGAACGCCTGCTCTCGCGCCTGGAGCAAGTGAAGCAACAGACAGGAAACCTGGAGGCGCGCATGGAGGAAGCCGCGCGAGAAAGCTCCGAGCTCCAGGCGCAGCTTGCCACCCTCGAGCAGCAGACGACCGAGCGCACCCAACAAGTGGAGAAATTGCAACAGGAATTTGCCGCAGCGAAGGACACGCTGGCCCAACTTGTCATGCGCCAGGAGGATCTGAACTTCCAGCTCGGCGCCGCCGAACAGGACGTGGAAACTTGCCGTCAATCCCTGCTGGCGGCCGTCAGCCATGCGGCGGAGCTTCGCAATCAGCTTGTCCAGGCAGAAGAGGCGGGCCTGGCTGTGGAGCGGCAAGCGGCTCGCACCGATGCGGAGAAATTCCGCGTTGAGGCCGAGCATTCCCGGCTGGTGGCAGAGCTTGAGGCTTACCTTTTGGAACATCAGCGCGACGCCAGCACCTTGGCAGAGTTGGCGGAATCCGTTTCCCAAACTACCCGCGACTTGGAACAGGCTCGCAGCGAAGAGATATCCCTGCGTTCGCAGGTCGAAGCCCTGCGCCGTGAGTATTCCGGCAGCATGGCCCGCAAGGAAGCGCTGGAGCAATCCCTGGCGCGCCACGCTTACAGTACGGAGAGTGTGCGGCGCCTGCTTTCCGGCGAGATCCCGATGAACGGACACCCGTTCCAGCCCCTGGGGCTGCTGGCCGATTTTGTGGAAGTCTCACCGGGTTACGAAGAAGTGGTGGAGGAATTCCTGAAGCAGGAGCTGGAGTGCGTCGTGGTGGAGCAACACGCGCAGGCGCGGTCGGGAATTGCCTTGTTGCAGAGCGAAGGCACGGGGCGCTCCACCTTTTTCGTCACCCATTTGTCTTCCCGCGCGCACTCACACGGGAACGGTGAATCGCCCGTTCGCACTGAGCCCGGGGTTCTCGCGGCGGTCCGGGAGTTGGTGCGCTTCGAATCCAAGTTGGGTTTAAATGGCGATATAGTTCTGCCGACCCTCGCGAACGCTTACATGGTGGAGGATGACGCCACCGCCGAACGCCTGGCGGGCGCTTACCCGGACTGCCACTTCCTGACGTTGAAGGGTGCGCACTACCATCATCGTATGGTTTCAGGCGGCAAAGGCTCCAATGCCGGGCCCCTGGCTTTACGGCGTGACTTTCGCGAGCTGGAGCGGCGCACGGCGGAATTGGAAACGCAGATCAGGACATGCGAAGTTGCTCTGGCAGAAGCCGAGGGGCAAGCGAAACGCCTGGACGCGCAATTGAAGGATCTGGCCATCAGCAAGATGGAAGCAGAGAAGAAAGCCGTTGTCGCTGATGAGAAACTTCGCCAATCGCGCGAGGGCCGCGATCGCACGCGCCAGCAGCTCGATGCGCTCCTCTCCGAGGCGGCAGTGCTCGAGCGCGAACGCGCCAGCGTGGACGAGCGCCTGGCTAACCTGCGCGCCGAACTGGAAGCCGCCGGCATTGCCAAGGTGCAACGCGAAGAAGCCATTACCCTGGCCACCCAGCGGGCGCGCGAGCTCCGCGCAGAATTGGACCGGCTGGTGCAGGAGATCGCCGACGCCCAATCCGCGGCCCGGGCTCTGGAGGAAAGAACCCGCGCGGCGGAGGCGGAAGCATCTCGACTTCGGGCGGCGGCGCAGGATTTTCACAACCGTATGGCCCGGCTGGCCCAACAAACGGAAACGTGGCAGCAGGAGCGCGAGCGACTGACTCAAGAGAGCGACGCCCACCAGCTTCGCCTGCAACAACTTCAACTGGAACTGGAAGCGGTGCGAATTGAGTTGCACGGCCGGGAGGAGGAATCCCGCGCCGTTCGGGCCGAGCGCGATGCTTTGGGCCCGCGCGTGGACGCAGCGCGGGCGGAACTCGAGGCCCGGCGCCAAAAGCGCTCCGAGGCTGAGGTGGCGCTGGCGCGCGCGGAATCCGATTACGCGCATCACTCGCAGCAATGCCGCGATGAATTGAACACGGACCCCGCCGCCCTCCTGGCGGAATTGGCGCCCGAAGCGGTTCTGGCCGGCGAAGCCTTGCAGGTTGCGGAAGAAGAATTGCGCCAATTGAAGACGCGCATTGAGAATCTGGGACCGGTTAACATGATGGCCCTGGAAGAACTTCAGGAAGCGGAAGAGCGTTTGACATTCCTCGACACGCAACGCCAGGACCTGCTCGCTTCCATTGAAGACACCGCGCAGGCCATCCGTGAAATCGATCAAGTCTCCCGTCAGCAGTTCCTGGAGGCGCTCAAAGCCATCAACGCCTATTTTGCGGAGTCGTTCCGAGTCCTTTTTGGAGGCGGCATCGGGGAAATGCGGCTGGCCGATGAAAATGACGCCGACAGCGGAATCGACGTCGTGGCGCAGCCCCCCGGAAAGCGCCTGCAAAATGTGCTCCTGCTTTCCGGCGGGGAAAAGGCCATGGCCGCCCTCGCCTTGCTCATCGCTATCTTTCGCTATACTCCCAGCCCTTTCTGCGTTCTCGATGAGGTCGACGCGCCGCTGGACGAATCGAACATCGAGCGGTTCACTCGCATGATCCAACACATGAGCCGCCACACGCAGTTCATCCTGATCACCCACAGCAAGCGCACCATGGAGATCGCGCAAGTCATGTACGGCGTCACCATGGAAGAGCCCGGCGTCTCCAAACTCGTGTCCGTGCGCTTTGATGCGTTCGCCCGCGATCCCGTCGCGGTGCCGGCCTGAGGGCTCCGCCGCACCCGCATTTCATGCGGCTCCGCTCGACTCCAAATGTTGTGTGGCTAGATGACTCTCACCCCGTAGTTAGTAGTCCACAGGAAAACTCGCCGAGCGCTTTTTCCGTTGACAACCTTTCGGGTTGCTTTAGAATGTCAGGGCTCTGAACCAACACCATGCCCTCTACAAAACAAACTGTTTTGCTCGAAACGAATCTGCCCGGTGTCAAGCTCTTTTCGCGTGGAAAAGTGCGGGACGTTTATGAGCTGGGCGACAAGCTGCTGGTCGTCGCCACCGACCGCCTGTCCGCCTTTGACGTCGTGATGCGCGAAGGCATACCGGACAAGGGCCGAGTGCTGACCCAGCTTTCCTGCTTCTGGTTTAATCTCATCCAGGATGAGATTCGGCATCATTTCATTACGGCGAAGGTGGCTGACTATCCTCCGGAGTTGCACCCCTTCGCGGACCAACTGGAAGGGCGCTCGATGCTGGTTGAGAAAGCGCAGGTTTTCCCCATCGAGTGCGTGGTGCGTGGATACTTGGCGGGGTCCGGCTGGAAAGAATATCACGCTGCGGGAAGCGTGTGCGGCATCAAGCTTCCCGCCGGCCTGCAAGAGGCTTCGCGGCTGGAAAATCCCATCTTCACGCCTGCCACCAAGGCGCAGACCGGCCACGACGAAAACATCACGTGGGAGGAAATGGCGGCGCAGGTGGGAACAGTGGCCGCCGTAATGCTGCGCAAATTAAGCTTAGAGCTCTACCACAAAGCGCGTGAGTTCGCCGAGGGCCGCGGCATCATTATTGCCGATACCAAGTTTGAGTGGGGGCTCAAGGACGGTCAGGTTATCTTGATCGACGAGGTGCTAACTCCCGACTCGTCACGATTTTGGCCGGTGCACGAATACGCGGCGGGAAAGCCTCAACCTTCGTTTGACAAGCAGTTCGTCCGCGACTACCTGGAGTCGCTCCGTTGGAATAAACAACCTCCGCCTCCTCCCCTGCCGCCCGAAGTGGTGGAGAAGACGAGTGAGAAATACCGGGAAGCTTATCGCTTGCTGACAGGAGATTCCCTCAGTTAAGGTGAAGTCGCAGTAGCGTGCGATCGTGCCATGGTCACATGGAATTGGCTGGATTATATTCTTGCCGCAGTTGTCTTGGCTTCGGTTGTAACGGCCATGATGAAAGGGTTCGTCCAGGCGCTGATCTCCCTGGCTTCGGTGGTGATCGGTCTGGTGGTGGCGGCCATCGGCTATCCCCGCGCCGCGCTGTGGTTCGATGATTTGACCAAGTCGCACGAAATCGCCCTCGGCTTGGGATTCCTGGTCCTGTTTCTGGGCACGCTGCTGGCGGGCGCGCTGGTGGGATTACTGGCGCGCAAGCTCATCAAGTCCGCGGGAATCCAGTGGTTCGACCGGTTTTTGGGCGGGATCCTCGGTTTGGTGGGTGGAGTTTTGGTCGATGCCGTTTTGCTGATGGCCATGTTGGCCTTCGCGATCAAGCCGGACATCGTGCGGCAATCGGCTCTGGCGCCCTACGTAACCACCGGGACGCGCGTCATTGCGCTCATCATGCCGGCCAACCTGCGCGCCCAATTCCATCTCGGCTTTGAAAAATTCCGGGAAGCGCTCATTCAGAACGACAAGGGATCGGCCAAACCATAGGCCGCGAGTCCCGCGAATTTCTATTGATGGGAGTGTTCCTGTGAAAGACCAACTCGAATCCCTCGTTAATCAGATGATTGAGCGCGGGATTCTCTTCACCGATGCGGTCTCAGAATTTGAGAAACGGTTCATAAAACAGATGCTGGAAAAGAACCACGGCAATCATTCCAAGGCTGCGGTGGCCCTCGGCATTCATCGCAATACCCTAAGCCGGAAGGTGGAAGACCTGGGCCTCGACCATCGACCGAAGCGCCGCGTGCGCGCCGCCCGCTGACCGCAAAGGCATCCCGCCGGGAAATCCTAATCCTTCTGGGCCAATTTGTGTGGACCGCTTGAGCGTACGGGAACAACGCTGCCCGCGGTGGCGTTCTTCCCTATTCTCCCGTGGACAGGGAGGGGCAAGATTGCTGAGTGGGGAACCAACACGAGAACTGAGGCAGGGTCACCGGCGAGTCCCGGCGCCCTGCCTCACGAAGTTCAGTTACTCGGCGCCGTCGGCTTATGGACCGGATGGTGAACCGGCGGCTTGGGCTTAGCGGGTGGCTTATCAGGGAGGTCAGAGGTAACTTCACCCACCAAGGTCAAAATCAGATTAGGGGTCGCGACGTAAGAATCCAACGTTCCCTTAAAAGTCAGCAAGTCACCCTTCTGGAGGTTCTTGACGTTGGGCTGGGTCGAGTCCTTCAGTTCGATGTCGTACCCGCCTGCCGATTTCGTGCTGTCAAGCAGGGCGATATGCACCGAATACGCGTTCGGATCGGTCCCCTTTTCTACACTCACCACGGTACCACCAAGGCCTGCGACGGGTTGACCCTTTATGCCGTCCCATTGCTTCTGGGCTGTCTCACCACCCAATGTCAGGTTGTAGGTCAGCGCGTTAAATGCGTCAACTGTGTTATTCCCTGTATGCTTTGGAGCCTCGGCCTTGGTGACCTTAAAGCCATCGGGCGGGTTGGCGGAAGCAGCCGCTTGGGCCTCGATGTCTGTGAGCCCCGTATCGGTCCCGTGGTACCCCACGTAAGTCTGTGTTAGAAATTTCTCCCAGGCCTCTGCGTTGGGGTCTTTTCCGGCCTTCGCCAAATCCACCGCGCGCGCGCCATACCAGATGGCATGATCGTAATCACGTGGCGTGGAATAGAGGTAGGCAAGGCCCATCCAGTAGACTCCGTACCACCCATTTTGATTATCCGTGGTCGCTGCCTTCAGGGCAGTGATCGCGTTCGGATAGTCCTTGCGTTGAAGGGCCACGAACCCGATGCAACTGTTGAACACGGACCGAAAATCCTTCACGCTTTGCTGAAACTCCTCCTCCTTTGCACCCGCGGGCTTCTGAAGTTTTTGTAGGAGGTCCAACCCGTGGTGGGCGTCGCTGTCGGCGCGAGAGAGCGCGGAGGTGGCGTCGGCTTGGTCGGGTTTGTACAGAAACGGGAAAGTAAAACTCAAAAAGCGGAGAGCTACGAGGTTGTCGGGGTCAACACCCAGCACCTTCTTCGCCACGTCGATAGCCTGGTCGGTTTTATTGAGTTGGGCATAAACCTGCATTTCGGTCAGGTAGGCGCCCAATTTGAAATCGGATGTTGGATATTTTTGGATAAACGCCTCGGCGAGGGAAATCTTTTTGTCGGGATCCGTTGCCGTCGCCATCGCATTGTAAGCGTCATACTCGTCCCGACTCTTCCATTGCGGGCCTGTCGCCGCCTGGGGTGGCGCCTCCATGCGGGCAGCGAGGGTCAGATCGACGGAATGGCCGGAGCGGTTTGCGTGCTCACCCGCAGTGGCGACGCAAGAAAGACAGGCCAGTAAAGTCAGGGTCCAGAGCGCAGTGGTTTTCTTCATTGCAAAACTACCTCGATGTTGGAATAGTGAATCGTAGGTGACCTGGGCGCACCCGTTACCAGATTCCTGGAGGCCCAAGGGGCCTCACGCGCTAGAACTGCTCGTTAAACAATCTGCAATCCTCCGGATGTCCTCTTCCAAATATCAATTCTTGATGGACTTTTCAAGTAAAATCTCACTTTACGGTCCAACCCATTTCTTTTTCTTCCTGCTGTATAGATGCAAAAGCAGCGCTCGGCGTCTCCAAATTATGTTGCCATGCTGCCCTTTGGTCCGTGGCGCGATCCGGACCCAAGTATGGAAATCGCCCTTCGCACCCCCAGGTGAGGCCGGCCATAGTACCCGCAGTCTCCCTTGCGAGGGGAAGCCTGTCCCTTCTAAAATTGCCCATTGATGGCTGACCTGTCCCCTCATGAGCGCTTACAGCAACGGGCCGAACTGGCCGTCGCGGTTTCTTCGCGCACGGGAATTGAGAGCTTCTTCCGAGAAACCGCGAAGGAGGTGCTTATGGGGTTCGTGCGCAATCCCCATTTGCAGGAGCGCGATCTGCTCCGCTTGCTGGAGCGCAAAGACCTGGCGCACGAGGTCGTTCGCGAACTTGCCCAGCGCCGGGAGGTTCGGCGCAGCTACACCGTCCAACTCGCCTTGGTGAGGCATCCCAAGGCGCCGCGCCAGGTTTCTCTGCCCCTCATGAAATTCCTCTATATCTTCGACCTGCTGCGCGTGGCGCAAACTCCGGCGGTCCCCGCCGACGTCAAGATGGTCGCGGAAGAAACCATCCTCCAGAAGCTTGAGGGCATGGCGCGCGGGGAAAAAATCTCTCTCGCCCGGCGTGGCACCGGACGCCTTGCCGCCAGCCTCCTTTTCATCCCCGACCGGGAGTTGATTCGCGCCGCCCTCGATAACCCTTACCTGACCGAAGGCCACTTGCTCAAGGTGCTCGCCCGCGAAGGTCTGCCCCTCGCCGTCGTGGAACAACTGGCCCAGCACCAGCGATGGTCGCAGCACTACTATTTGCGTCTCGCCCTCATCCGCAATCCGCTCACTCCTCTTGCCCGAGTGCTCGCCTTCCTGCCCGACCTGGCGGTCACCGACCTGCGTGACATCTGCCTGGACCACCGTATGCCCCAGCCCGTGCGCAAGTACATCGAGGCCCATTGCGCTGCCCGCCTGAACAAGCAACGCCGCCTCCCCGCCGGGGACTGACGACTTTCTTTTCTCAACGCCATTAACTCTCTAACGAGTACTGACAACTCACCAGCCCGATTCGTTCCCTTTTTTTGTCACCTTGCGAACTCCCAATTCATCCTCGCCGAACACGATCGAGGGAGAAGCCCCTTCCGCCTTCCGCTCACTGATTTTTCCCTTCCCGGCCACACTACCAATTCCCCAGGAAGAGCGCTAAGATAATTGCGCGCTGCGGGCACTGGGGAAGGCCCCGGGGCAGACCCTTCTGTCGCCCGCTGCCCCCGTGAGCGGTGGTGGCTTGACGGTGGTTCTTCCCGTCCGGGCAACGACGCCATCTGAGGTTATCAGCGAGTTCAATTCCGGCCTCCGAAGGAGGATCCATGGCCCTCAATCGACTAACAAAGTTTTTCACCGGACCCTCACCACACCTGAGTCGCGAAGACGCGATGAAGGTTTTCAAGCGAGATCAATTCAAGTGTCACTACTGCGGTCTCGACGGGCAGCACGATTTCGAAAGCTGGCTGATCCTGACCATTGATCACGTCCATCCGCATGCCAAAGGCGGCTCGCGGAGCATGGACAACCTGGTGACCGCCTGCCAGCCCTGCAATCTCATCAAGGGTAAGCGGGTTTATAAATCTCTCCAGGAAGCAAAAGAGTACGTCGTCGCCAAGCGTGAGGAATGGCGGCAGCGTTACCAGGAGCAAGTTAAGGCAGCGTAACGGGGCGGACGGGACGCATTCGGCTGCTTCGCGGGCACGGGAGGCTCTTCCCGCCACAAGTGAGGTGTGCGTCGATGCGCTTGCCAGCCAAGGGTTGTACTGCTGCCCGTCTGTCGGTGCCGTTGTACCACTCTTAGCACGGTTCGATCCTGAGATAGTTTTTGCCGGAGAAATGTGCGATTGGACGCTGCCGAGCGAATTTCCCAACCCCTCCGTTTCGTCCCCACCCGCCGACCTGAAGCGGGCGCGCTATCTCCCATCGAATCGCTTTCCCCCGCGTGGAACGAAACGCTGCGCCTGCTTTTTCGTCCTTTCCTCGGACGCCGCTGGATTGCCTTGAGCGTAGTATGCCTGTTCCTGGGCGGCGGCACATCTTCCGCGGCCTTTCAGTGGGGCTTCGGCGCCCTGCCGATTGACCTTCATACTTCGGATCTTCTTCTCCACATCCGCCTGATGATTGCCCAGCACCTTAGTTTGATCGTGCTGGCCGCCGTCCTCAGCCTGGGTCTGGTTCTCGGCCTCATCTACGCACGCTGCGTGCTCCGATTTGTGCTGATTGATGCCGTCATCAAACAGGACGTGGCGGTGGGCGCAGCATGGAAAAACTTGAAGTCCTATGGCCGTTCCTACTTCCTTTGGCTATTGGGAGTGGTGGGCGCTGTCCTGGCAATAGTTTCCGGAGTGACGATCGTTTCGTTTCGCTTTATGAGTTTCCTCCGCGAAGCCGGTCATCCCTGGTGGGTTGCTTCGCTGCTGCTGGTGACGGAGTTGGTGGCGGTCGTCTTCATCGGCTTGCTGGTCGCCATCCTCATCACACTGACGGATGATCTGGTGGCGCCGTTAATGTATGCCGACAGAATCTCGCTTCCTGCCGCGTGGAGAATCGTCTGGAGAATTTCGCGTCGCGATCCCGGCACGCTTCTCTTTTACGTGGTGTTGCGCTTTGCGGTGTCCATGGGAATCAGCATCGCCGTGCTCTTCGTTCTTTTCCCGGCCTTGATGGGACTCTCCTCCGGGGCGCTGGTCTCTGCCGCGCTGGTTATTCTCGCCCTACGGGTGGTAGGTCTGGCGTGGGCCTGGAATCCGGTAACGATGGTTTTTGGCGCCCTGGCCCTGTGCATCTTCACGGGTTTGCTGTTCGCCCTCCTGAGCGTGGTCGGCATGCCCGGGCAGGTTTATCTTCAGAATTATGGCGTGCGCTTCATTGCCTCGCGCGTTCCGACCCTGGGAGCCCTTTGCCGTGCCTCCGCCCCCTCGGGCCGCCGGCGCTGAATCCCGCAGTTTTCAACTATTCTGGCCTGCCGCCCCTTTTTTTCTTCCCGACGCGCGTAGCCGTCCGTCGCCAGCCGATGGTAGAATTCTGGATATGTTGCGCAACGGAACTCTCGCTTCGGTCTGCGCTCTGCTGCTCTGGATGGGCGGCTGTCTCAAACGCCAAGACACCAAAAGCATGGTTGTCTACGTTCCGGCGCAGGCCCCGGCGGCAACGCCACCCGCAGAGAAATCACAGGTTCTGGTGATCGAGGAACCTGCCCCCCCGCCTGAGCCCGAAGAGACTCCACCGCCCCAAACCGCACAGCCCACGGCCCACCGTCGGCAAGGGGGCCCGGCGCGCACCAAAACGTCCACCGAGCCCGATGAAACTTCCACGCAGGAAAGTCCCGAGACCCCGCCCGCAGAAGTTCCCGCCCTCGAACCGCGCGAAAGCTCTGCCCAGGAGACCGAACTCCGGCGCCAGTACCTGAAGTTGGAGCAGGACATCCGCCAGCGCCTGACGCGCTTGAATGGCGTGCAGCTTTCCAGCAACGACCGGAAGACGCTGGAAGATGCGCGGACATTCTTTGCCCAGGCCACCCACGCGAGGGTGAGCGGCGATCTTCCGCGCGCCTTGAACCTGGCGCGCAAAGCCTCCTTACTGCTTGCGGCGTTGGAGTGAGCTCCGTGGGCTGCTCTACCCTTCTGGAACCCTCCACAGGTTTTACCGCACTCCAAGTGTAAACTCAGCAAGTGACATGGAGAACGGCGTTGGTCTCTTCCGGGTCGTCCTTGAGGAATTCAATGGCCTTCGCCGTGGGCAGGATCAGCAACGAAACTTTTCGTCGCTCCGCTTCGCGCTTGACCTCGTCCATCACTGGCAAAGCACCGTTCACGCCGGTTCCCACCACCAGATGCCGGCACTTCCAGGGTATGTCTTCCTTTGCCGAAAGCGGCGTGTGGCCGTATTCGTCACGGAACTTCTTGGAGGGCTTCTTTTTCCGTTCACGAATGACACCACGGTCAATGACCACGTCGTGGTCAAATGCGATGCCGTCAATTTTGAGGGAGCCAAAGGAGAATTCTTCGAAGCGCATAGCACGCCTCCATTGGTATTATACCCCACAGCAAAAAGGAGGACCGATGGCAGACAAGGGAGCGGTGGTCATTACGGGAGCATCGACGGGGATCGGTGAAGCGTGCGCGTTGCACCTCGATAAGCTGGGATATCGCGTCTTCGCGGGCATTCGCAAAGCTGCGGATGGTGAGTCTCTGCGGCGGCGCGCGTCCGCGGGGCTGGTTCCAGTGCGCCTGGACATCAGCGACGAGACGGAAATAGAGCACGCGGCCCGCACGGTCATTGAGGCGTTGGGCGGCGGGGGATTGGCAGGACTCGTCAACAACGCCGGGATCGTCGTGGGGGGAATGCTGGAGTTCCTGCCGCTCGAGGCGCTGCGCCGCCAATTGGAGGTCAACGTGGTCGGCCAAATCGCTGTCACCCAGGCCTTCCTGCCCAGCCTGCGCAAGGCACGGGGCCGCATCGTGAATATTGGATCACTGAGTGGCTTGATCTCCGGCGCGTTTACCGGCGCCTATTCCGCTTCGAAGTTCGCGCTGGAAGCTTTAACGGACTCGTTGCGCTTGGAGCTTCGGCCTTGGAAGATTCATGTGTCGATTGTGGAGCCGGGATTTATCCAGACCCCCATCGGGAAGAAAGCGCTGGCTGCCGAGGAGGCGCTCCGGGCGCAACTTCCCGCCGAAGCCCTGCAGTTGTATGGACCCAACATGCGTGCCGTTCGCGACTCGACCGAGCGGGAGGCCGCCAAAGCCGCGTCAACCGAGGTGGTGGTGAAAGCTGTCGTCCACGCGCTGACCGCCCGGCGCCCCCGCACCCGCTACGCGGTGGGCCCCCACTCCGGCTTCCAGATGAGCCTCGGCCGCGCCCTGCCCGACCGCTGGCGCGACGCCCTGATCGCCCGGCATATGGGGATAAAGTAGGACTTAGGAGTCAGGATTCAGGGGCCAGGGGGCAGGATCTAGGATTCAGGATTTAGGATGGATTTCGGATTCAGGGCCGCGGATGCTCTGTGGGAAATGGAGCGTGCACCGCCATTCTGCTTGATCCTAAATCCTACATCCTGAATCCTTGATCCTGCCTCTGACCGGAGAGAGCAAGGGGTGCGAGGATAGAAAGTGGGGGCAAGCCTTTGGGAAGATACTGTCTTCATAGTTCACCTCGCGGTTGAGTTGGGCGATCGCTCGCCGTGAAGCCTGCTTTTTGCGGCTTCCACCTCCTATAGCGAGAACCAGGGCAGAAAACTGTCATCGTCGGCGGGGATATTTGTGAGGGAGGTTCCGGCGTGACGAAAAATTGATTGCGGTGCGATAACCTAGTGCTACACTAAGGCGCAGTTATCCAGTAAGTGAGGGCTTTATGGAAGCGCCCTCCCCACGCCAAGTAACCCAATGGCTTCACGCCTGGAGTGAAGGGAACCAACGGGCGTTGGAGCAGTGGGCTCCGCTTGTCTACAAGTCGCTTGAGAATACCCTGGGCGTCGCCAGCCAAGCCGCCGTGGAGTTGGTGGGGCTGCACGATGCCCTGAACGCTCTGGCCCAGCTTGATCCCCGAAAAAGCCAGGTGGTGGAATTACCTTTCTTTGGCGGTCTGAGCGTGGAAGAAACCGCCGAGGTGCTGAAGGTTCCTGCGGAGACCGTGATGCGCGACTGGAAACTTGCCCGGACGTGGTTGCGGCGGGAACTCTGCCGTGCGAGGCCCCATGAAGCCTGAGCGCTGGCAGGAAATCTCGAGAGTATTTCACGCGGCGCTGGAGCGCCCCGAGAGCCAGCGCGCGGCCTTCCTGGAAGAAGCTTGCGGCGGGGATGGCGCGCTGCGGGAGGAAGTGGAATCCCTGCTGGCCCATAAAGACGCGGGGAGCTTCATCGAGTCCCCGGCCATCGAAGTGGCGGCCAAGGCACTGGCGCAGGACGATTCCGAGCTGCGCCGGGCACAGGAGAGCGAGCGGCAGAGAATCGGCAGCACGGTTTCCCACTACCGGATTCTCGAAAAGCTCGGTGGCGGCGGCATGGGTGTTGTCTATAAAGCGGAGGATACGCGCCTGGATCGCACGGTGGCGATCAAATTCCTGCCGGAGGAAGTGGCGCACGACCGCGAGGCCTTGAAGCGTTTCTCCCGCGAGGCGCGCGCTGCCTCTGCCCTCAATCATCCCAATATCTGCACGGTTTACGACCTCGGCGAGCACGAAGGTCAGCCTTTTATTGTCATGGAGTGCCTAGAGGGCCAGACGCTGAAGCAATTGATCGATGCAGGGGAGGGCAGTCCGCGGCCATTTGAAGCCCGCAGGGTTCCCCTTCGAACTGACCGGCTGGTCGATCTGGGAATTCAGATCGCCAACGCACTCGATGCGGCACACTCCAAGGGCATCGTCCATCGTGACATCAAGCCGGCGAACATCTTCGTCACGGAGCACGGTGAAGCCAAGCTGCTGGACTTCGGGCTTGCGAAGCTGGTGAGGGAGCGCGAGGCAAGGAAGCAAGCCACCCACGACTCGACCACTTCGGACGGGACGGTGACGAGCAGCGGTAAGGTGATGGGCACGGCCGAGTATATGTCACCGGAGCAGGTGAGGGCCGGGGAACTCGACGCGCGCACGGATCTGTTTAGCCTTGGCTTGGTGCTCTATGAAATGGCGACGGGGCAGCGGGCTTTCAGCGGCGACTCGGTGGGAGCGGTCGTTAACGCCATCCTCCACCGAGTTCCACCTTCTCCCCGGCTTTTTAACCTGGACCTGCCTCCGAAATTCGAAGAGATTATCTCCAAGGCAATCGAGAAGGACCGCGCGCTGCGCTATCAGACAGCTTCAGACATGCGGGCCGACCTCCAGCGGCTGAAACGCGATACGGACTCAGAGCAAGGAAGTGTTCAGCCGGTCGTCGCGCATCAACGTTCCGATTGGAAGCGGCGTGGGTGGGTGGCGGCCGGCATCACTTCCCTCGCCCTGCTTGCCATCGCGATGCTGCTCGTGGGGCTGAATGTGGACAGGTGGCGTGATCGCCTACTGGGGCATGAGACGGCCCTCCACATCCAATCGTTGGCAGTGCTGCCGCTCGAAAACCTTTCGCACGACCCCGAGCAGGATTACTTCGCCGACGGCATGACGGAGGCGCTGATCGGGGAGTTGAGCCAAATCGGGCCGCTTCGGGTCATCTCGCGAAATTCCGTGATGCAGTACAAAGGGCAGCGCAAGCCCACTCCGCAAATTGCCAAGGAGTTGAATGTGGATGCCTTGGTGGAAGGCTCGGTGCTGCGCTGGGGCCACCGCGTGCGAATCTCCGCGCAATTGGTCCAAGCTAACCCCGAAAGGAACTTGTGGGCGAAAAACTATGAGCGCGACCTGATTGACGTGCTGGCTTTGCAGAGCGAGGTTGCACGGGGCATCGTCGAAGAGATTCAGGTGAAACTCGCCCCGCAAGAACAGGACCGGTTGCGGCCGGCTCGCGCCGTGAAGCCGGAGGCGTACGACGCCTATCTCCAGGGACGGTACTTCTGGAACAAGAGAGACCGCGAATCACTAATGAAAGGGCTGGAGTACTTTCAGCAAGCGGTCGAGCTGGACCCCACCTATGCGCTTGCCCATGCGGGCGTGGCCGACTCCTACGCCGTCCTCGGTGCCAATGTTTGGCTCTCTCCCCGTGAAGCCTTTCCCAAGGCAAAGGCGGCGGCACTGGAGGCGTTGAGAATCGATGATACAGCGGCCGAAGCCCATGCTTCCCTGGCACTGGTCAAGCAACAGGAATGGGATTGGGCGGGCGCCGAGAGAGAATTCAAGAGCGCCCTGGCCCTCAATCCCGGCTATGCGAGCGCTCATCAGTGGTACTCTCTTTCCTTGTCGCTTGCGGGCCGGCATGAGGACGCCATAAGGGAGGCTCAGCGGGCTGCGGAACTCGATCCACTCTCAACCGTCATAAGCTTGAACACGGGAGAAGTCCTTTACTTCGCCCGTCGATTCGAGGAAGCGAGACGAGCCATTCAGAGAACTCTACAAGTTTCACCGGACTTCTCTCCCGCACGGTACTATCTCGGATTAGTCTACTTGCACGATCACGAGTTTAAAGAGAGTATCGCCGAGCTTCAAGAGGCGGCCACGCTTTCCCCGGAGGACGACCGGAAGAAGGCGGCACTCGGCTATGCTTATGCTGTGTCCGCCAGGAAGATTGACTCACAAGACATACTCACTCAATTGAAGAACCAATCCAAGAGAAGATACGTGTCACCGTATGTGCTGGCGTTGATCTGTGTAGGCTTGGGCAAGAAGGGAGAAGCCTTTGAATGGCTGGAAAAGGCTTATAAGCAGCGGGATTCTGACCTTCCCGCGATCAGGTTGGAGCCCATGTTCGACCCCTTGCGTTCGGACCCCCGTTTTCGTGAACTACTGCGCCGGATCAATTTCCCGACCTGAGCAATGAGTGGAATGGCGCCCGCTTCGGCTGTGATGCACCTCGGATGACTTCATAGAGGCCACATGGCTCAAGAAGAAGCAGTCCTGGCCACAGGGGACGGAGCACTGCCGGTTGTGGCCACGGCGTGGGGCATTCCCCGCAACTCGCATTATGGTAGGAACAAAACTAAGGACCCGGCCATGCTATCTAACCTCAGGGGCCTTCTCGAAACGCTGCGCGGCACCGATGTGCTCCTGATCGTCCCTCCCTTCCAGGCGTTGGGGTACCCCTCTTCAGGCGTTCATGTTCTCCAAGCGTGTGGCCGGAAGGCTGGGTTCCGCGTGCAGGTCCTCTATGCGAACCTTCTGCTGGCGTCGCTGATGGGGGAGGAAGCCTACGCGAAGATCTGCGATGCGCCTGAGGAATCCTTTGCTGGGGAGCGCTTCTTCGCCCGGTGTGCTTTCGGCCTTCCACCGTTGGGCCGCCGGGCCACCCGGATGTTTGAACCAGATTGGGTGATCGGTCCGAACAAGGATTGGAGAATCACACCTGACAGGGACGGCCACGGCCGCATGAAGCCGATTACGCTGCCGGAGTTACGGCGTTTAGAGAGGTACGCTGAGGGCTTCGTGGACAGCGTGGCCGCCGCCGTTAGTGAGCAAGGTTACCGGATCGTCGGTTGCACCACGACCTTCGGACAGACGGCCGCCAGCGTGGCCCTCCTGAACCGAATCAAGGCGCTCAGCAAAGGGACGATCACTATTCTCGGAGGCGCCAATTGCGAGGGGGAAATGGCGCACGGGGTTGCCTCGCTGCCCTCGAGTATTGACTACATCTTCTCCGGAGAGAGTGAGGATACATTTCCCCAGTTGGTGCATGGCATCCAGGCGGGCTTACGGCCCCAAAGCCGCATCCTCTTCGGTGAGCCGTGTAGAGACATGGTTGCTCTGCCCACACCCACGTACGTGGAGTTCTACGAGCAACGAAGACGATCCCTTCCTAAGAGCAAGGTGCCTGCCAGCCAGACCGAAATTCCTTACGAAACGAGCCGAGGCTGCTGGTGGGGCGAGAAGCACCATTGTACGTTTTGCGGGTTCAACGAGGAGGCCATCGCGTTTCGCCAAAAATCTCCGGACCGGGTTATTGAGGAGCTGCGCGTTCTCCTGGACGCCCACCCCACTAAAAAGGTAGCCATGACTGACACTATTATGCCGTACATATACTTTAAGAGCCTCCTTCCACGTCTTGCCGGTAGATTCCCAGGAGCAGACATCTTCTACGAACAGAAGGCCAACCTTTCCCTGCCGCAGCTTCTCGCCCTCAAGCGGGCCGGGATTACATCAATCCAGCCGGGGATTGAGTCGCTATCCTCACGCTTTCTGACCTTAATGAATAAGGGCTTACAGGCACGACAGAATTTGATGCTATTGCGGTTTGCCAGAGCCGTGGGTGTACATCTCAAATGGAATCTCCTGTGGGGATTCCCGGCGGACGAGGTGGGAGCTTATGAGGAGACTCTAGCCATACTCCCTTTGCTCCATCACCTTCAGCCCCCACGTGGCATGAGCCACTTGAGCATCGACCGTTTCAGCCCTTATTTTTGCAAGCCGGCTGAGTTCGGCGTGCGAAAGATCAAGCCGTGGGCGGGGTGTTACGATTGGTCGCCAAAAGGGGCCGATATTGATCGTATTGCCTGCCACTTTACGGCGGAGTACCGATCCGGTGCGCATGATCACGTTGACCTGATTTATAAACTATGGCAAGCAATGAAACGGTGGCAGGTCGCGTGGAAGGAAAAGCATGGAGCACCGAACGAAGACTTGGCACTGTTTCGCAAGCACAGATCTTACGTGTTGGTTGATACTCGCCACCTGTGGAAGAAAAAGAAATCGTACTTCCTGGACGAAAGGGGAGCCTCCTCGCTGCTGACCGCCAGACCTTATTCGGGTAGCGAACTTGAGACATGGGCCTTGGGCAAAAAGCTCGCCGTGATTATGGACGGCTGGTTCGTCCCTCTGGCCGTGGCTGACCCGAGCATCATGTTGGAACTGACGGGGCAGCACCCGCCGGGCGAACCACAGTCAGGCCGGTCTCTTGATGCTGCCTGAAACTGGCAACAGGTTAATCCGCAGGACGCGGGCGAGACTTTCGCCTATCTGCCTATGGGGGAAGGGGGGAAGGAGATTTCCTTGTTTGACGGTCGCAGTTGACAATTCTGTTCACCCGACTTAGGAAGGGCCATGAGGTTTGTGCATTGAAAGACTAAGGAATAATGCCAATTCAAATTCTCGTGAAGGGAGATGTTGCCATGCCAGGTCCAATCGAGTTTTTCCCAGGGAAGCCGACGCCGCCCGGGCCGCCCGAGCCGCCGAAGCCGCCCGAGCCGCCAAAGCCGCCCAAGCCGAAGATGGCAAAGCCCAAGAAGAAGAGGTAGGGCTGGATTTCGAGCGTGCGCCTTCCGCACCTCTCAGGCTAGGTTAAGCCACTGCTCAAGCTAGAGTCCACGTGCCCGTTGAGCGCGAGGGTGAGTGTGTGCCTTAAGCAAGCCACAGTCAGCGCAGTCCTGACTGTGGGCTTCTCGCATGGCCCACCAAGACCATTCAAGTGTGGTAAAAAGTCCGGGCTAGGACTTTGAGCCGGGGGATGAGAGCTTCGGGCCAGAGCAGTGAAATCGTTCCGGTCGGAGGTTTCAGATTCGGCAGCAGAGCGCGTTGCGCTTTTGTCCAATCCAGGTAATCGCTCGAATCGTGGCTGGCCCAAAAAGTTCCCCTCCAACCCCGTCCCCGCGGGCGGGGAAAGGCTGACCGCTGAAAGCTGAGTGCCGACCGCTGAAAAGCCAACCGTGGTCGGTCATCGGTTGAAAGGAACGGTTTTCTCGGAACCCATCCGGGGCCTTACCAGCACGGACTGAACGACCGCGAGAAGTTCCTTGACGCTGATGGGTTTGGAGAGATAGCCGTCCATACCCGCCGCCAAGCAGCGCTCCTTGTCACCTTGCATGGCATGGGCGGTCATGGCCACGACGGGCAGGTGGATTCCCGTCGCTGCTTCCTTCTTGCGTATCATTGCCGTAGCCTCGAAGCCATCGATTTCGGGCATCTGGACATCCATGAGGACCAAGTCGAAGCGCTCGTTCTCAAGTCGCTCCAGCGCCTCGCGCCCATTAGCGGTGGTGACCACGTTGTGGCCATGCTTTTCCAACACGCGCGAGGCCAGCATCTGGTTCACAACGTTGTCTTCGGCGAGCAGGATATGAAGGGGCCTTCCCTCCTCGCGCAGGGAGTGGCGGGTTACCAAGGCCGGTTTTTCCGCAGAGTGCTTCGAGCCCGCCACCCGCAGCACGGCATCCAGCAGTTCAGCTTGGCCGACGGGCTTGGTGAGGTAGCCCGCAACCCCCAGTTCACGGCAACGGGCGGCGTCGCCGACCTGCCCGCCGGAGGTCAGCATCATGACGGTGGCGCTGCACAGTTGCGGGTTATTGCCGATCTCCTCCGCAAGCTGGAAACCGTCCATTCCCGGCATATTGGCATCGGTCAGCACCAGGGAAAACGGTTGGTGGGCTTCGAGCGCTTGAGCCAAAGTTTGCAGGGCCTGCTGGCCATCGTCCGCCAGCGTCGGCTTCATGCCCCATCCCGTGAGCAGACGTTCGAGAATGCGGCGATTCGTCAGATTGTCGTCCACCACCAGCGCCCGCATACCTTGCAGTTGGGCCTTCTCCACGGGCATCGGAGACCCGACGGCCTTGGAAATGCCGAAGTTGGCGGTGAAATGGAAAGTGCTACCTTGGCCGAGCACACTTTCGACCCAGATCCGGCCTCCCATCATTCCTACCAGTTGGCGGCAGATGGTCAGTCCCAAGCCCGTACCGCCAAAGCGGCGGGCCGTGGACCCATCAACCTGGGTGAAGGCCTCGAAGATGCGTGCCTGTTGCTCGGCGGGAATGCCGATGCCGGTGTCCTCCACGCGGAAGTGAAGTCGAATGGACTCTTCCTTCACCGTCTCCCGCTGGACCCTCAGGTTGACTTCTCCTCGCTTGGTAAATTTCAGGGAGTTGCCGAGCAGATTGATCAGAACCTGGCGCAAACGGCTGGGGTCACCCTCCAGAGCCTCGGGCACGTCAGGGTCAATAAGGCAGTTCAGCTCCAAGCCTTTCTGGTGGGCGCGCAGGGCCAGCGTCTTCAGGGTCGGCTCGATGCTACCTCGCAGGTTGAATTCAAGGGTTTCCAGTTCGAGCTTGCCGGCCTCAATTTTGGAAAAATCCAGGATGTCATTGATGATGGTGAGCAGTGACTCGGCGGAGGTCCTGGCCATGCCGGCATATTCGCGCTGTTCGGAATTCAGTTGCGTTTCCAGGAGGAGATCCGTCATTCCCAGGACGCCGTTCATGGGAGTGCGAATCTCGTGACTCATGTTCGCCAAAAACTCGCTCTTGGCCCGGTTGGCGGCGTCGGCGCGCAACGTTTCCTGTTCCGCGCGCGCTTTCTCCTGTTCCGCGTGGGCCTTTTCCTGCGCTAATTCTGTGGTGCGCGCCGTGACGGCCACCTCTAGCGCCCGCTGAATCTGCTTTTGCCGCAGGTTCCGCTGGCGCAAGAACAGGAGCACGATTGCGGGCGGCGTCAAACCCAACAAGCCCAGGAACCACCATGTGCGCCACCAGGGTGGCCGGATTTCAAAGGCGAAGACAGTCGCTTGGCTGCTCCACCGGCCCCCTGCGTCGCGGGCCTGGACCTCCAGCCGGTAATCATTGGGGGGCAACCCCGGGAACTGTAGCTCCTGCTGCGAAGTCTCCCGCCAGTCGCCAAAGAGCGGTTGCAGCCGATAGCGGAAAAGCACGGAGATTTCGCGGGCGAAAGTGAGCGCCGAGTAACGCGCCGTCAGGGAATTGGAGGTATAGCTTGTCGAAACGTGGCTGTCTTTCTCGACGCCTGTCTTCCCCAAGGTCAGTTGAGTGAATACGACGGCGGGTGAGCGCACCTGACGCGCAAGAGGGCTGGGAGTGAAGCGTGCCAAGCCACCACTGGTGCCGATCCACACCGTGCCGTCGGGCTCAGCCGCAAACCCTTGAAGATCGCAATCATCCCAGATCAAACCGTCACTATGGTCGTATTGAATCCAACGGTCTCCGTCAAAGACCCGCACGCCTTGATCGGTTCCTGCCCACAATTGGCCGTGCGCATCGAAGCCGAGGAAGTAAGTCATTTCCCCCCGCAGCCCCAGTTCGCTGCCGTAGTGCGTCATGGTCAGGCGTTCACCCTCCACCCGGACCCGCGTCACGGAGCCGGAGTACCAGTAACCTATCCAGAATTCGTTGGGCCGGGATGCGGCGACGGCCAGGACCACGTTGTGGCGCAGCCCGTCGGCGGTGGTGATCTGGCGCCACCGGCCTCCTGCCAAGCGGAAGACTCCCGTGGTGGTGCCGACCAGGATCTCCCCCCCCGGCCCCTCGGTTACGGCGTAGCAACGAACCGCCGGAACCTCCTCCACGCGGTGGAAGCGCTTTTCGGAGAGCGGGGCAACGTAGAGACCTTGGTCGGTGGCTGCCCAAACCCGTCGTGACCGGTCGAGAGCGATAGAGAAAGCCAATAACCCTGGCAGCCCGCGATTGTGGTTGAACCACTCGATTTGCCCGGTTCGCGAGTCGATGCGGGCCGCGCCATTGCGCTCAGTGCCCAGCCAGAGACTTCGGTCCTGTCCCATTTGCAGGGTGTGGATCGGCATCCTCCCCACGCGGGAGTCCCTTTGCCAGGTCCACCGGTCTTCGGTCATCCGTCCGGTGAACAGGCCGTCCTCCGTACCGACGAGTACCGTGCCATTGCCCAGAGGTAGGATCTGGTAGATCACCTCGCCCGCCAGACCGCTTTCGGAAGTGAAGGCTTCCCACTCGTCGTAACCTCTCCATCGGGCTAATCCACGGCCGGCCAGACCCAACCAGATGGAGCCCTCGCGGTCGCGCAGCACGGAATAGACCGGACCGCGCAGGCCCTCGTGGCCACCCACGGTTCGGCAGTGTCGCCCTTCGCTAATGGTCAAGCCTTCGATGGTGGGCACCAGCAATCTGCCTCGGCCATCCACTTCCATCTGGTTTCCGCCCGCCGTTTGCGGAAACCCTGGATTGGAGGCATCAAAGCGCGTGCTTCCCTGCCGTAGCACCGCGAACTTCTGCGAGTCGTGCGCCCACAAATCGCCGCTGCCATCCCGGCGGATGCTCGTCCACATTCCCTGCGGTAGTCCCGCCCCCTCGCCGAATACAGTAACTCCCGCTTCGGTCATCCGGCAGAGGCTGGTGCCGCAACCGAACCACACCACCCCCCGTTCCAGGAAAATTCCGTGAGCGGAAGAGCCGCCGGCAACGGCGGGTGTGGTGAGTAAGCGAAGAGCCAGACTGCCGCCTCCGTCCGGCGTAGTGGCTTCAACAAGCCCCTGCTCCGTGGCGATGAAGGTTTGACCTATGCCATCAAACCGAATCGAGCTGTAGTTATCAACGCCGCGGGCGCCCAGCAGCGGCACCTTTTCGAAACGGTGGCCCTTTTGCTGGAAGAGGCCCCCATGGCACCCCGCCAAGAGGCTTCCATCCGGCGCCTCGCCCAGACTAAGAATTACCTCGTGAGGAAGACCCTCAGCAGGCCCATAGCGCTGAAACCGTTGGCCATCAAACCGAAACACACCGTTTTCGGTTCCCGCCCACAGAAAGCCCGTGCGATCTTGAAAGAGGACTTCCACGGCCAAGTTGGTGAGACCTTCCTCGGCTCCGTAGTAGCGAAAACTGTACTGCTGAGCCTTCACCGGCGCGGCCAGGGCGAGGCATGCCAGGATAGCCGCGAGGGACGGTCTCCCCTTGGGACTGCACTTTGACATATCCAATGTATCGGCCAACTCTGACAATCCCTTTACAGGCTAGAGGACGGCCAGGCCGGCGATCAGAGATCAGGACTGCGGTGAGGGTTAGCTTTGCTTCGGAAGGTGCCACCAGATCGTCATCCGCCGGCGCTCCGTCATGGGTTACACGAACGAGCGTTTTCTCCTATAATGATTGGGAGGGTTTCTATCGAAAGGCGTCCTCATGATTTTGGTCATCGATAACTACGATTCTTTTACCTACAACCTTGTCCAATATTTGGGAGAGCTGGGCGCGGACCCTCAGGTCGTTCGGAATGACCAGACCACGGTGGAGGCGATTGAAAAGCAGGCGCCTGAACGAATCGTGATCTCGCCCGGCCCGAAGACTCCTTCCGAAGCTGGAATCTGCCTCGACGTCATCACTGCTTTCTCCGGGCGGATACCGATCCTGGGGGTATGCCTTGGCCATCAGGCCATCGGACAGGCTTTCGGGGGACAGGTGATCCGCGCGCCGCAACTGATGCACGGCAAGACCAGCCAAATCCAGCACGACGGCAAGACCATTTTCGAGGGACTGCCCAATCCCTTTCCTGCCACTCGTTATCACTCGCTGATCGTGGCGCGCGAGACCCTTCCCGATTGCCTGGAAGTCTCCGCTTGCACCTTCGACGGGCTCATCATGGGGCTCCGCCACAGGAAAATGAAAGTGGAAGGGGTGCAGTTTCACCCTGAGTCAATTCTGACCAACGCGGGCAAGCAACTTTTGGGAAATTTCCTGCGCCTGTAGCGATTGACGATTTTCGATTGACGATTGCCGATTGAAAGTCGTCAGTTATCAGTCATCAGTATTCAGTATAAGGTATTATTGGGGACTGAGAACGCAAGAGTGAAAACTTCCTTGGGTTCAATCGTCAATCGTCAATCGAAAATCGACAATTCAGCTCCGGTGTCGCTGGGTGAATCCCACGAGCGCCTGAAGCTTGGCCCGGGCGGCGCCGGAATCCAGCGCCTCTGCCGCTCGCTCAGCGCCTTCCGCAAAGTTTTGCGCCTTTCCCGCCAAGGTGAATGCCGCCGCGGCGTTCGCCAACACCACATCGCGATAGGGGCTGCGTTCACCTTCTAAGACACTCAGAAGCAGGCGCGCATTGGTCGCGGCGTCGCCGCCGTTGAGTTGTTCAATGGAGGCGCGCGGCAGGCGAAACTCTTCGGGGTGTACGTCGCGCGTCTCGACCCCGTTGCCGGTGCTGGAGGAAAGCCGGGTCGGACCCGTGGTCGTGATCTCATCAATGCCATCCGAACCCGCCACCACGTATGCCCGGCGCGTGCCCACTGCCTGGAGCGTCCGCGCCATCATGTCGGTGCGGGCGGCATCAAACACCCCCACCAATTGCACCGTCGCGGCCAAGGGGTTGGTGAGCGGACCGAGGAGATTAAATACCGATTTGGTTTTGAGCGCCCGCCGCGCGTTCATCACGTGCTTCATGGCAAGGTGCAGGCGCGGAGCAAGAAGAAAGACCATACCGACTTCTTCAAGACAGGCAGGAATCCGTTCCAGCGGCAGGTCGATCGCGACCCCCAGGGCCTCGAGCACGTCGGCGCTCCCGCAGCGGCTCGAGATCGAGCGGTTGCCGTGCTTCGCCACGCGCACTCCCGCCGCCGCCGCAACCAGTGCGGCTGCCGTTGAGATGTTGAACGTCCCGCGACCGTCGCCACCTGTGCCGCAGGTGTCAAGCAAAGGTTCCCGGTGCGAAATGCTTTCCACTCGCACTCCCACCGCAAGCAAGGTCTCCGCGGCGTGAGCGCGCATCTCCTCGGCAAATCCCACCAGCTCATCGGCCTGCTCGCCCTTGTCGCGCAATGCAGCGAGGAACGCCACAATCTCCTCGTCCGGCACGGAGCCCGACAGGAGCTGCTGCATCACGGCGCGAGCTTCGTAACGCGTGAGGTGCGTCGGCGCTTTGATGATTTCGATGGACTCCCGAATCGTCATGGTATTCTGATAATCCCGCTGCGCAGCCACGGGATCACATCACGTTTAATCCCGCGTCCCCTTTCATTGCAATTCTCGCGCGGATTCCCTATACTTTCTTGTTTCGGGGTAAGCGAGCTGAACATTCTAGTGTAAGCCGCTTCGCGAGCTTTGCCAAAGTTTGATTTCACTTCCAGTTGGTCCTCGCCAGTCTGGAAAGGCCGCAGACCTTCGAGAGCAGGCCTGCGCTACGAGCTTCAAGCCAACACAACTGGCGACGGACAACTGACAACGGACAACGAACAGCCTTCAAAATGAAAATCCACGAATATCAAGCGAAACAGATTCTTGCAAAATATGGTGTCACCGTGCCTCGCGGCGAGATGATTACGAAGCGCGAGGACGCTCGCGCCGTGGCGGAAAAGCTGGGCGGCACGGTGGTGGTCAAAGCTCAGATTCACGCCGGTGGCCGCGGCAAAGGCGGCGGCGTAAAACTGGCTCACAATCCCGCGGAAGCGGAGACCCTGGCGGGCCAAATCCTGGGCATGACCCTGGTCACTCACCAGACGGGGCCGGAGGGCCGCCTCGTCAAACGCGCGCTTATCGAAGAAGGCTTGGGCGTGGCGCGCGAACTCTATCTCGGCATCGTCATCGACCGCGCCTCCGGCAAACCCGTGTTCATGGCCTCGAGCGAGGGTGGCGTGGAAATCGAAGTCGTGGCTGCCGAGCATCCGGAGAAAATCCTGAAAGAATTCATCGACACGAGTGTCGGCTTCCAGGCCTTCCAGGCGCGCAAGCTGGCCTTCGGCTTGGGGCTTGAGGGCAAGGTGGTGAACGAAGCGGCGCGCCTCTTTCAGAACCTTTATCGCGCTTTCGAGGCCACAGACGCGTCGTTGGTCGAGATCAATCCTTTCGTCATCACGCGCGACGGCCGGGCTCTGGCGCTCGACGCCAAGATGAACTTTGACGATAATGCCCTCTTCCGTCACCCGGACATCCGCGAGCTGCGCGACCTGGACGAAGAAGACCCGCTTGAAGTGAAGGCCTCAAACTACGGCCTCAACTACATCCGGCTGGACGGCAACGTGGGCTGCATGGTGAACGGCGCGGGCCTCGCCATGGCCACCATGGACATCATCCAGTACGCGGGCAGCCGCCCGGCGAATTTTCTCGATGTGGGCGGCGGCGCCAACGAAGAGCAGGTGCGCCACGGATTCGAGATCATCCTGAGTGACGCCAACGTGCGCGCTGTGCTCATCAATATCTTCGGTGGAATCATGCGTTGCGATATCGTCGCCAGCGGCGTGGTGGCCGCGGCAAAAACTCTCGGCATCAAAGTACCCATCGTCGTGCGGCTGAAGGGCACCAACGTGGAACTCGGTCAGAAGATATTGAAAGAGTCGGGTCTGAATTTCACCGTGGCCAACGATATGAATGAGGCCGCGGAAAAAGTCGTCGCAGCAGCGCGCAAATTGCCTCATTGAACCATTGACTCATTGTTTCATTGTCCCCTTGAGGGTCGTGGATGGAGAAAACCTATCAAGCAGAGGAACTCAAGAAGCGCAGCAAACAGTTTGCGATTCGCATCATCCGATTGGTTCAGGCTTTGCCCAAGACGGATGTGGCGCGGGTCATTGGAAAGCAACTTTTGCGTAGCGCCACATCCGTGGCCGCCAATTATCGCGCTGTTTGCCGCGCGCGATCAAAAGCCGAGTTTATTGCCAAGCTCGGTGTCGTCGTGGAAGAGATCGACGAAAGCGTTTTCTGGCTGGAGCTCCTGGTTGAGACAAACATTGTCGCACAATCGAGATTGGGAAATTTACACAAGGAAGCAACCGAGTTGCTCGCCATCTTTGCCGCATCTCAGCATACGGCAAGAGGCCGATGATCGTGCCAATGAATCAATGAACCGATGGAGCAATGAATCAATTTTATGGCTATCTTAGTCAACGAAAACACTCGGTTAGTCGTGCAAGGCATCACTGGTCGCGAGGGAATGTTTCACACGCAGCAGGCCGTCGCATCCGGCACCAAGGTCGTGGCGGGCGTGACCCCCGGCAAAGGCGGGACCAGCGTCGACGGCATCCCGGTCTTCAACACCGTGCAGGAAGCCGTGGATCGGACGGGCGCGAACGCGTCTGTCGTCTTCGTTCCGCCCCCTTTTGCCGCGGACGCCATCATGGAGGCCGCGGACGCCGGGCTTCCCCTCGTTGTCGCTATCACCGAAGGCATTCCCACGCTCGATATGGTGCGCGCCGCACGCTTCCTGGCCGGCAAGCCGACGCGCCTGATCGGGCCCAATTGTCCCGGCATTATTTCTCCGGGCAAATGCAAGATTGGCATCATGCCCGCGCAGATTCACCTGCCAGGGCACGTGGGAGTGGTTTCGCGGAGCGGGACCTTGACCTACGAAGCGGTGGGCCAGCTCACCGCGCTGGGCATCGGGCAATCGACTTGCATCGGGATCGGCGGCGACCCCATCATTGGCACAACCTTCGTTGACGTCCTGCGGCTTTTCAATGACGACCCTGACACATACGGCATCGTGTTGATTGGAGAAATCGGCGGGTCGGCGGAAGAAGAGGCGGCGGCCTTTGTCCAGGCTCACGTCAAGAGGCCGGTGGTAGGATTTATCGCGGGCCGCACAGCGCCGCCCGGCCGCCGCATGGGCCATGCCGGAGCGATTATTTCCGGAGGAAAAGGAACCGCCGCAGATAAAATCACAGCCCTCCAGGCCGCCGGCATTGCCGTCGCCGAAAGCCCCGCGCTGATCGGCGAGACAATGGCACGGGCGCTGGCGCACTAACTGACGAAATTCGAAAATCGAAACTCGAAATTCGGGGCTTCGCACGCTTGGAGGGCGAGTTTCGAATTTCGATTTTCGAGTTTCGTTTTTTCGACTGAAAGCTGACCCAAGGAGCCTCATGCCAACCGAACGTACATTGACCATCATCAAGCCTGACGCCGTCGCCGCGGGACACATCGGCGACATCATCAAAATCTTCGAGGCCAATCAATTTAAGATTGTGGCGGCCCGGCTGGTGAAGCTCAGCAAAAAGGAAGCCGAGGGTTTTTACGCCGTGCACCGGGGCAAGGGCTTCTTTGCAAGCCTGACGAATTTCATGAGTTCCGGCAGCGCGCTGGTGATGGTTCTGGAAGGGGATAACGTCATCCTTCGCCTGCGTGAGGTGATGGGCGCCACCAACCCCGCCAACGCCGCGCCGGGCACCATTCGCAAGCTCTATGCGGCGAGCATCGAGAGCAACGCCGTGCACGGCTCCGACGCCCCGGAAACGGCCGCCTACGAAATAGGTTACTTCTTTCCCGGCATCGCGTTAGTTTAGCTTCGCCCATCCAGGCACCATCAATAATGTTACGTTACCCAAATGGGTACACTTTGGCGCTCCATTAATAGGACATTTTGTCATGCCTTTTTGGGGTTCCTACAGTTTTTGGTAAGTGGCTTTCTTTTCAGTATGTTCTCAGCTTCGTTTGGTGAAAAAGCCCTTTTCTGACCCTTTGTTTTCAAGATGTTCTCAGCTTTCGGCCTTTTTGCGGCGACTGGACACAAAGTCGCCATGCAATTTGGGTTAGTTGAGGGCTTCGAAAGCTGCATCATGAATTCCTTCTTGCTCCGCACCACGGGCGCGCTTTCCTTCTCGACCACCGGAGAGATGAGTCGGCTCCGACGATCACCTACCTATTCTAGTCTACGTTCATGCCGTTTGTCAAGGGAAATCGGTAACGGAATCCCAGGAAGGAAAATTCTGACCCATCGTAGAACCCAACGGAGGAGCGCGGGCTTGACATCTACTCGCCCGGCGGCGAGGATAGATGGACATGGGCAACACAATCCATTTTCAACTGGGACGGTTTTTGGTCATCCTCGGCATTGTCCTTGTGGTATTGGGGCTGCTCGCAATGGCCGGACCGAAATTTTCATTTTTTGGCCTCGGACGGCTCCCCGGCGATATTGCGTATAAGGGCAAACACTTTCAGTTCTATTTCCCGATTGTGACGTGCTTGGTGCTGAGCGCCGCGGTGACGCTGGTTCTCTGGGTGATTTCGCTTTTGACAAAGAAATAGTGCGTCCGTTGCCCGTTGTCCGTCGTCCGTCGCCAAGCGCCACCCGGAGCAACTGACCACAGACCACGGACAACTGGCGGTCTTCCCATGACTCAACCCTCCCTCAATTTCGGGCCGGTGCGTAAGATCTACAGCGTGGCGGAGCTGAGCCTGGAGATCCGCAACCTTCTGGAAAGGCAATTTCCGGACGTTTGGGTGACCGGGGAAGTTTCCAACCTGCGCGCGGCCGGTTCCGGCCACCTCTATTTCACCCTCAAAGATGAAACGGCGCAGCTTCGCGCCGTGTGCTTTCGCAACCAGGCGCGCTACTTGAAATTCAAGCCGCAGGACGGGCTGGCGGTGATTGCCCGCGGGCGCCTGAGCGTCTATGAAGCGCGCGGGGAATATCAGCTCTACGTAGAGTTCCTGGAACCGGCGGGGCTGGGCGCGCTGCAACTCGCATTCGAGCAACTGAAACAGAAGCTTGCGGCCGAAGGTCTGTTTGACGCGGCGCGCAAGAAGCCGCTGCCCATGCTGCCGCGCGTCATCGGGGTGGTGACTTCGCCCACGGGCGCGGTGATCCGCGATATCCTCCGAATTCTCCGGCGGCGTTTCCGCAACATCAACGTGCTGATCTATCCGGTGAAGGTCCAGGGTGAGGGGGCGGCCCAGGAGATTGCTCAGGGCATCGAGTATTTCAACCGCAAGGCGCCCGTTGACGTGATGATCGTGGCCCGCGGGGGAGGCTCGCTGGAAGACCTCTGGGCATTCAACGAGGAGGTGGTGGCGCGGGCCATCGCCGCGTCGAAGATTGCGGTAATTTCCGCCGTCGGCCACGAAACGGATTTCACCATTGCGGATTTTGTCGCTGACTTGCGCGCGCCCACGCCGTCGGCCGCGGCGGAATTGGTGGTGCGCCGCAAACAGGATTTAGCAACCGAGCTCCACGACCGTGCCCGGCACATGGCGCAGGTGATTCGCCTGAAAATTTCCGAAGCGCGGCAGGCGCTGACGGAACTTCGCATGCACCAGGTTTTCCAGACGCTCGCCACACGCATCGCTGAACGCGCGCAACGCGTTGACGAATGCGTCGGCGCACTCGAACGGTTGCTGCGCTCGCGCCTGCATACGGCGCGGCAGGAATGGCTGCGCGCCTCGGCGGGGGTGGTGCGATACGATTTCACTCGGCACCTTCGACTGAAACGCGCCGCCCTGGAAGAGCGCGAGCAGAGGTTTCAGAACGACTTCCGGCGCTTCCTCACGGAGCGGGGTAATCGCTTGGCGCAACGGGAATCAGTGTTGAAGGAGCGCAGTCCGCGTACGATCCTGGAACGCGGCTATTCCATCACCCGGGACGCGGAGGGAAAAGTCATCCGCGACGCTGCACAGGTGGCGATTGGCGCGGATGTCTCCGTCCACCTCGCGCGGGGAGAACTAAGCGCGATCGTCAAGGATCGAAAAGCCTAAGCGGATTGCTAACCATTGGTGATTTGTGATTGGTGATTGAACAAACGTCGCAGCGAGCACACGCGCAGCTTCCCAGCAAAGCCCTCAGCCGCCAAGTTAAGCCGAGCAACTACAAATCACCAATCGCAAATCGCCAATGGTTTCCCGCCTACCGCTTCTCCGCCAGCGCCAAGTGCATGAGGACGCGTCGAGCGTCGGCAAAGCGCGTGAGCTTTCCGTAGGCATCCAGGAAGACCATGATCAGCGAGCGGCCCTGCGCCTTCACCTGCATCACCAGGCAGCGGCCCGCTTCGTTGGTAAATCCGGTCTTTTGCACCTCGATGTCCCAATCGGGCCTGCCCACCAGACGGTTCGAGTTGACAAAGGGAAGAATGTACCGGCCGATCCGCACGTCGTACCGCGGGTCCGTGGTGAATTCCCGAATCAGCGGATACTGATCGGCAGCGCGGACGAGTTTGGCCAGGTCGAAGGCGGTCGAGACGTTTTCACTTGTCAAGCCATTGGGATTGACGAAGTGCGTTTTGGTCATCCCCAATTCTGCCGCCTTCGCATTCATGGCTGCGATGAATGCGGGGCGCCCGCCGGGGTAATAGCGGCTGAGTGCGGCGGCGGCGCGGTTTTCTGAAGCCATCAAGGCCAGGTGCAACATGTCTTCCCGGCTCAGCGCCCAGCCGACTCGCAATCGGGATATGGTCCCCATCACCAGATCCCGATCATCATTGCTGATCTTGAGCATCTCTCCCATCGGCAGCTTGGCATCGAGGACGACCATGGCGGTCATCAATTTGGTGATGGAAGCAATGGGCACAGCCCGGTCGGCATTTTTCACCAGCAGCTCTTCGGAAGTATTGGCATCTACCACTAGCGCAATCTTCGATTTCACGACCGACCGTAATCGTGAATCCAGCGTAGGGGAAGGTTTCGTTGGCGCCTGCTTTGAGGAAGGCGTTCGAGCAGGAGGGGGCGTTCGCGTAGGTGCAGGCGCGGCATCGCCACTTTGCGCGCCGAAAACCATTCCAGTACCGCTTGTGGGGCCAGAGAAAGAACAAAGGTTGAAGGCTGCCAGAGCAAATGCGGCAATAGCGATACATCTGCAAATGCGGCGGTCCCAAGACGCGCGTGGTGAAGAAGAAGTCATCCTACTCTGTGAAGCCCCATACCGGTTTCGAATATGGAAAGTTCTACGATGCTTTCAGGGGTCTTAACCCTGAAAACCATCCGCCTATAATTTGTACCCGATTTTCCTCAGGAACTGCTTGCGGAATTGAATGTCCGCATCGGTCTCGATGCCGCGAGTCTTCGCGCCGTCAATGACGCCCAGGATTCCCCGGCCTTGTTCGGATTCCGCGACAATCACTTCCACGGGATTCGCGGTTGCGCAGAAGACCTGGCAAACCTCCGGGACGCTCTTCACGGTGTTCAGAATGTTGATGGGGAATCCGCCTTCCATGAAGATGATGAAGGCATGACCGCAGGAGAGAGCTAGAGCGTTCTTCTGCGCGAGCTCGATGAGTTTGGGATCATTGCCCGCAAAGCGCACCAGCGCCGGACCGGAAGATTCGCAGAAACCAACGCCGAATTTCATCTGGGGCGCGGTTTGCACAATAGCTTCGTAGAGGTCTTCCACCGTCTTGATGAAGTGCGACTGGCCGAGGATGAAGTTCATGTCCGCAGGCTTTTCGATGCTGACGGTTTTGAGTTCCATACGTGGCTCCCTGCGATCCTTAGCCAATTCCCTGGAGACTGTGAGGGCCAATGGCGAGGATGGCGTAATAGTTACCCTTCAATTCAAAGTGGAGGAATGAGAATGGCCCGCTTAGCGGGGCTTTCGTCGCCTGGAGGAACCATTAAGATGGTCACGACTCTCGCGAATCATTTCAATCAATTCCGGGGGGAGCATTCCATCCTTCGCAACACGGACCGGCACAATGTGACCTGGTTTGCGCAGTCGACGGCGACCAGAATGGATCTTGCCGCCGGCGCCTTCGACAGTTAAGCCCAAACCCTCCAAGTGTTGAACAGCATCTTCAAATCTCATCAACAAAACCCTAACACTCTGCGTGTTGATTAGCAAGTGCTGGCGGACCACTCTGTGAGCTGCCGTCGGAGTTCCCGTGAGAACCGGTAGAGTCACAGCTTTTGGGTTCGTTTGGCGTTCGAACCCAGGGGAGGGTATACGTTCCGGCGCGTGCCGTGCTAATCCTCGGAAACCTTGAGAACGGCAAGGAACGCTTCCTGGGGAATATCGACGCGGCCCACGCGTTTCATGCGCTTTTTGCCTTCCTTCTGTTTTTCCAGCAGCTTGCGTTTGCGCGTAATGTCACCGCCGTAACACTTGGCGAGCACATTCTTGCGAATGGCCGCGACGTTCTCGCGGGCGATGACGCGCGAGCCGATGGAGGCTTGGAGGGCGACCTCGAACATCTGGCGGGGGATCAGTTTGCGCATGCGAGTGCAAAGGGAGCGCCCGCGCGCGAAGGCCGCGTCGCGATGGCAAATGAAGCTGAGCGCGTCCACGGGCTCACCCGCGACCAGGAAATCCACCTTGACCAAGTCCGAGACCCAGTAGCCCGCAAAATGATAATCGAGCGACGCGTACCCGCGCGACACCGACTTGAGCCGGTCATAGAAGTCGAGGACGATTTCGTTCAGCGGTAACTCGTAGGTCAGCAGCACGCGCTTGCCGGAGACGTATTCAAACCCTTTCTGTACCCCGCGCTTCTCCTCGAGCAGCGCCAGGATTCCACCCAGGTACTCATCCTGGGTGAAGATCTGGGCGCGAATGATGGGCTCCTCGACCTTCTCAATATCCCCCGACGCCGGAAATTTGGTGGGGGTGTGAACTTCCAGAACTTCTCCCGCCTTGGTGGTGATGCGATAACGGACGCTCGGGGCGGTGGTGATGAGGTCAATGTCAAATTCCCGTTCCAAGCGCTCCTGCACGATCTCCATGTGGAGCAACCCGAGGAAGCCGCAGCGGAATCCGAAGCCGAGAGCTTCGGAATTTTCCGGCTCGTGGATCAGCGAAGCGTCGTTGAGGCGGAGCTTATCAATGGCGTCGCGCAGATTCTCATAGGCGCTGGAGTCAACCGGATAGAGACCCGCGAAGACCATGGATTTGATTTCTTCGAAACCTGGCAAGGGACCGGGAGCCGGGCGCGAGTCATCGGTGATCGTATCGCCAATGCGCGATTCCGAAATACGCTTGATGTTGGCGATGACGAATCCAACTTCGCCAGCCCCCAATTGCTCGACGCGAACGGGTTTGGGAGTTAGCACACCCAACTCCTCGACGTTGTACACCTGGTTATTCGACCAGAGCTTGATGCGCATACCGGTGGAGAGCGTGCCCTGCACGACGCGCGCCAGAACCACGACGCCGCGGTAGGGATCGAACCAGGAATCGAAAATGAGCGCCTGGAGTGGCGCTTCCGGAGATCCCGCGGGCGGAGGGATGCGCGCGACGATGGCTTCCAGTACGTCTTCAACCCCGGAGCCGGCTTTCGCGCTAATGAGCAGCGCTTCCTTGGGGTCAAGAGCCAGGGCGTGCTCAATTTGCTGCCGGGTGGATTCGATGTCGGCGCCCGGGAGATCGATTTTGTTGATCACGGGCACAATGGTGAGACGATTGTTCATGGCCAGTTGCGCGTTGGCAAGCGTCTGGGCTTCCACCCCTTGCGAGGCATCAATCACCAGCACGGCGCCTTCGCAAGCGGAGAGGCTGCGCGAGACTTCGTAGGAAAAATCCACGTGCCCGGGCGTGTCAATGATATTGAGCTGGTATTCGTTGCCGTCACGGGCCACGTAATGCAGACGGACGGCGTGGGCCTTGATGGTGATGCCGCGCTCGCGTTCCAGGTCCATGGTGTCGAGGACCTGCTCCGACATTTCGCGTTTGGAAAGCGCGCCGGTGAGCTCGAGCAGGCGGTCCGCCAGCGTGGACTTGCCATGATCGATGTGGGCGACAATCGAAAAGTTGCGAATGAAGCGAGCGTCGGTCATGAGACCTTCGTCTTGCCGGTTCCGCGCAGAATGCGAACCAAGGAGAGTGTCACCGCGTGGTGCGAGTGGTGGGAGCAGGCCCTTGCCAACCGCGAGACTATTTTCTAACCCTTTGAAAATCTAGCAAAAGGGAGCTATCCTGTCAAATTGGGAGTCGGTCGGGAGTTCCGCCGAGGGCGCGAAAGCCTTTACACAAGACGATGCCAGACCTGGACAAGCTTTACGAAAAAGCTGACAAGTATCTCCAGCGGCAGAAGTTTGAATCCGCGATCGAGACCTATCAAGAAATTCTCCGTTACCAACCCCACGACGAGGTCTCACTCCTCAACCTCGGCGACCTCAGCCTGAAACTGAATCGCACCGCTGACGGACTGCGCTATCAGACGCAACTGGCAGACTATTATGTCAAGCGGAATGACGTCACCAAGGCTATCGCCACCTACAAGAAAATCTTGAAGCTATCACCGCAGGATGTGACGGCGCTGGCCAAGCTGGCGGGACTCCTCGAGAGAACTCAGAAGACGAGCGAGGCGCTGGAGGTGTATCGCGAGGCGTTGGGACATTACCGCCAAGCCCGCTTGAACGTGCAGATGCTCGATTGCCTGACCCGCATCGTCAAACTCGACCCCAACAATCTGGAGGAGCACGTGGAGCTCGCCGAGTTGGCCATCCGCTCGCGTCAAAAGAAGGTTGCGGTGCCGGCGTTCCTCCGCGCCGCGCAAATCGCCCGTCGCGCCGGGGATGAAAGCCATTGGGAAAAGCTCGTGGACCAGGCGCATGCACTCGATCCGGCCGATGAAGTTGCCTCCATCGCCGTCACGGAACTCTATTTGAAGCGCGGAAACGCCGCCGAAGCGACAAAACTGATTGCCCCGGTGCTGGCGAAGAGACCCGATGATCTGGAAGTGCTGGAGTTGGCCTGTAGAGGTCTTCTCGGGGCTGGTAATTACACCCAGGCGCAGCCGCTATGCTGGAAGCTCTATCGTGCCAATCCCGAGCGCGTGGATCTGGTCCTGAAACTCATGGAAGGCCTGATCCAAAACGGGGCTGTCCAGCAAGTGTTGGGAACGGCGAACGAACTCAAAGACCGCCTTTTCCAGCAGGGCAAGCGGAACGAATTCCTGAAAATCATGGAGAAAGTGTACGAGTCGGACGAGTCAAACCTGGAAGTTCTGGAAGTCCTCAGCAACCTCTACAACGAAATGAACAAGGAGGACGGGCTGCGGCGTGCTCTGTCGCGCCTGTTCAACCTCTACCTGGCCAGCGAAAATTATCAAAAAGCAGGAGACACGCTGGAACGAATCCTGGACGTCGACCCGTACGGGGAGGGCCACTACGATCGGTTGGTGAATCTGGAAGGACACATCGACTTGATCTGGTACAACAATATCCTCTCGCGCATGCAACCCCCTTCTTCCGCGCGGACGTCTCCGGCCACGAGCGCGGCGGCGGCCGGGACGGAAAAAACCGAATCCTTGGAAGACCTCCTCGTCGAGGGGGAGATGTACCACCAATATCAACTTTCCTCAAAATTGGAAGAGACGCTGGAGAAAATCGACCGTCTATTCCCCGGTGCGGACGAGAAGAACCAAAGGGTCCGCGACCTTTACGAAGCTGGGGGATACACACCCAAGTTCAAAGCGCCCGCTGCCGCCGTTGCGCCAGCTCTCCGAACAGATACTACTCCAGGCGTCCCGTCATTCCAATCTCTTGACGACCTGCGGAAAATTTCCGAAATCACCGCCAACATCTATCGTGAATCAACTCCGCAAGGAGTACTCCAGGTCGCTGTCAATGAGATTGGCCGTGCGATTAACGCCAGCCGCTGCTGGGGAGCTGTAGGGGCGCCGGACCGGCCTCCCGTCCTCACGGCGGAGTATTGTTCTCCGCTGGCTTCGCCCTCCGACCCGGCGACCGCGCTGAAGCTTTTTGCTTTCCTCATGGGACAGGCCACCTCCAGCCCCGATGGGTGGTCGCTCGAAAACGTTGCGCAAGCTCCTTTGCTCTCGGCGGTCACCGCGGAAATTCAGAAATTGGGAATTCGCTCCTTACAGGCGTTGCCCCTGATGGAGAAGGACGCCGCCGCGGGGTTGCTGCTTCTGGAACAATGCCATGCGCCGCGTATCTGGTCGCCCGGTGAAATCCTGCTCCTCCGCGCCATCTCCACACAAGTGGTCATCGCCATAAACAACACCAAGTTGCGACGGCTCGTGCGCTCCCTGGCCGGCACCGATCCCGAGTCCGGCCTGCTTCCGCGCAGTGCATATCTGGAGTGCTTGCTTTCCGAAGCTCGGCGCTCCAAGGAGCAGTCACAACCACTTTCGGTGTGCCTGCTGGAGCCGGAAAACCCCCATGCGCTGATGAAGTCATTGGGCGATGCAGGAGTGCAGCGCTTCGTGCTGCAAGTGGGCAAAGCCCTCACCCCCGCCCTGCGCCAGAACGACATTTCCATTCGCTACAGCCCGCTTTCGGTGGTCGTAGTGTTTCCGGATACGGCCTTGCCGCAGGCGGGGTTGGCGGCGGAGAAAGTGCGCCGCGCCCTGGCGCAAGCCCGCGCGAATGGCGCGGAGGCCACCCATTTCTGCGCGGCGGTTTGTGACGTCCCCCTGGGACCAAGCTTTGATGCGGTGGATGGCGTCACGGAGGTGATCAACCGGCTGGAGGCCTCCCTGGACCGCGCGCACAAAGAAGGCGGGAAACGCATTCTGATCTCCAAGTTCTCCGGTTGATTTCACCTCCGAATCTCAAGTCCCATGTAACGGCGGCGCAGTGGCAGGAGAGGAATTCATGGCCTACGAAACCCTGCTGTACGACAAGCGAAATGCCATCGGCTACGTTAAGATCCATCGGCCGGAGAAACTGAATGCCCTGAACCGCAAAGTCATGGAGGAATTGTTCGACTGCTTTCAAGCTCTTCAGAAGGATGAAGAAGTGCGCGTGGTGATTCTCTCCGGGAGCGGGGAGAAAGCCTTTGTGGCGGGAGCTGACATCAACGAACTGGCTCGGCAAACCCCCGTGGAGGGAAAGGAAACTTCCCGGTTTGGACAGCAGGTGTTCGATTTGATCGAAAACCTTGGCAAACCGGTGATCGCGGCGATTAACGGTTTCGCGCTGGGTGGAGGCTGTGAATTGGCCATGGCGTGCACCCTGCGCATTGCCGCGGAAACCGCTCGCCTGGGACAGCCGGAAGTTAAACTTGGACTTATCCCTGGTTATGCCGGATCGCAGCGGCTGCCGCGCCTGGTGGGAAAGTGCCGGGCATTGGAGTTGATTTTGACCGGCGAGCCCGTGACCGCGCCGGAAGCCCATCGCATAGGCTTGGTGAACCAGGTCGTGCCGGCGGCAGAATTGCTGACGGCGGCGGAGAAACTGGCGCAGAAAATCATTGCCAACGCCCCGCTCGCCATAAAGTTTGCGCTGGAAGCGGTCAATCACGGAATGGAAATGCCCGCGGCCGAAGGACAGTTCCTGGAGGCGACGCTCTTTGGGCTTTGCTGTACCACCGCAGATATGAAAGAAGGAACACGCGCGTTTCTGGAAAAACGGCCCGCGAAATTTACTGGAAAATAGTCCGTGGTCCGTTGTCCGTAGTCCGTTGCTCCTGGCCCTCGGACATCGAAGACCACCACTCGCGCCTATTTTCGGGTTTCGGCTTGGTTGCCGCTGGCTGCTAACCATGTACTGCGGACAAGTGACTACGGACCAGGGACAACTGACAAAGGACATATGGCCTCACGAAGAAAGTCCCGCGAATATGCAATGCAAATGCTCTACCAGTGGGAACTGGGGGGCAACACGCCGGAACAGGTTGCTGCCTCATTCTTTCTCGAGCGCAAGGCTGCGAGCGAAGTGGAAACCTTCGCCCGTGGGCTCTTTCAGGGGGCGGTGAGCAACATCGCAAGGCTTGACCCGATGATCCGCGAGCATGCGGAAAATTGGCGATTGGAACGCATGGCGGCCGTCGATCGGAGCATCCTTCGGATGGCCGTTTACGAATTGGTTCATTGTCCGGAAACTCCGCCCCATGCCGTGATCAACGAGGCACTCGAAATCGCGCGCCGCTTTTCCGGCGAGGGTTCCGTTGAGTTCGTCAATGGAATCCTGGACACGATTCTGAAAACACTTCCCACGCGCGAAACAGGGATATAATGCTGATCGGCGCGAAGAACACAGGGAGGTTCCATGGCAAACGAATATACCGCCATATTTGAGCGTGATGGAGAATGGTACATCGCTTACTGCCCGGAAATTCCCGGCGCCAATGGACAGGGCAGGACCAAGGATGGAGCTCGCACCAGTCTGCGCCAAGCCATTGCGCTGATCCTGGAAGACCGGCGGCAAGACGGCCTGCGCGGAATTCCCCCCGAAGCCGAACTCGAAACCATCACCGTCAAGTGAAAACAAGCACCCTACTCCAGCATCTGCGCAAACACGGTTGCAACCTCAAGCGGGAAGGAAGCGGCCACTCCCTCTGGTCGAACCCGCAAACCGGCGCCGTTGAAGCTGTACCGCGCCACACTGAAATCTCAAACCTGCTAGCCAAGAAAATTTGCCGTAACCTGTTGGTCCCCGAGATCGGTCAAAAAAAATAATGCGGAGACCTTTGTCTTGTGCTTCCACTCCTCATTCATTTTCGTCAAGCCTCCATTTAGGAACTGCGCCATGTTTCAACTTTCCAGCTTACCCGGCTGACGACGGGCTCGTAATTGTTCTGCTTCCTGCCTACTGCACTTCCTCATCCGGCACGCCGAGCTTGGCCAGGCGGTAGCGCAGGGCGTTGCGCGACAGGCCCAGCAGACGGGCTGCCTGGCTTTTGTTGCCGTTGGCGCGGCGCAGGGCCTCGCGAATAATCTCGTCTTCGAATTGTTCCAGGGTCATGCCGGCGGGCGGAAAGGGCGCTGAGCCGGGCACGGCAGTCGTGGCAATACTTGATAGTGAAATATCTAGGCGGATATCAGCGACATCGATCACCGTGCCGGAAGTAAGAGCTACGGCGCGCTCGATGATGTTTTCGAGTTCACGCACGTTGCCGGGCCAGTGAAAATCCATCAGGAGTTTGAGCGCGGGGGGGGTGATGCCGGTAAGGGGTTTGCCGGACTCGTGCGCGAAGCGGGCGATGAAATAGTCGACGAGGTAGGGAATCTCCTCCTTGCGCTCGCGCAACGGCGGGATGCTGATGGGCACGACGTTCAGCCGGTAGTAGAGGTCCTGGCGAAAAGTTCCTTGCTCCAGCGCCGCCCGCAGGTCCTGATTGGTGGCGGCGATGACGCGCACATCCACCTTGAGGGTTTTGGTTCCGCCCAGCCTTTCAAATTGGCGGTCCTGAAGAACATGCAACAGCTTTACCTGGATCGAGCCCGGGACGTCACCAATCTCGTCGAGAAAGATCGTGCCCTTGTCCGCGAGCTCGAACCGGCCGGGCTTGGTGGTGTTGGCGCCCGTAAACGCGCCCTTCTCGTAACCGAACAGTTCGCTTTCCAGCAGGTTTTCCGGAATCGCCGTGCAATTGACCTTGATGAAGGCCTCCGCCGCGCGCCGCGAGTGCTCGTGGATGGCGCGCGCGATCAGATCCTTGCCCACGCCGCTCTCCCCGCCCAGCAGCACGGTGGAATTCGTGGGGGCAACCCGCTCCACCGTCGCCAGTACTTCCTGCATCTTCGGGCTATAGGCAACAATGTTTCGAAACTGGTAACGCTGGCCCAGCGCTTCGCGCAGCGACCGGTTCTCCTCGCGCAGGCGATGAACGTCCAGCTCTTTGCGGAGGATGAGCTTGATTTCCTCCATGCCGAAGGGCTTCAGCACATAGTCGCTGGCGCCCGCCTTCATGGCTTCCACCGCCGTTTCGACGGTGCCAAACGCCGTCATCACCACGACCGGCAACGGGGCGTTGGTGCGTTTCACCGCCTGCAAGAATTCCAGGCCATTCATCCCGGGCAGCTTGAGGTCGGTCACAATCAGGTCGATCTTTTCCTGCCGCAGGATGTTCAGGCCGGCTTCGGCGTCGGCGGCGGTCAGGACGGTGTATCCCTCCTCCGTGAGGTTCAGCTCCAGCAGACGCCGCATCTTGGCTTCGTCTTCAACAATAAGGAGTGTGGACATGAGCTTGTCATTTGTCCGTTGTCCTTGGTCCGTTGTCCGTGGTGTAACCCCAGCCACTGACCAGGGACAAGTGACCAGGGACTAAGGACCACGGACTACTGACAACGGACTACGGACAGCCGGCGGCCAATCCGATTAAGCTATTTCCCCCGCATAAATCTTCATAATCGTCTCCAGGAACTTCAGTGCGTGTTCCCGGGGACGCTGGAAGGAATTGCGGCCGATGATCGAGCCGAACCCGCCGCCGTCGCGGATGGCGCGGGCTTCGTCAAACACCGCATCGTCGCTGTCTTTCTTGGGTCCGCCCGAGAAAATCACGATACGATGGCCGTCGAAGGCAGCTTGCACCACATGCCGGACGCGCTCGGCCTGCGTGGCGCGCGGCACGTTAGCCTTTTCGTAAGCCTTCTTGGCTTCGGGCTGCTCGAGGTGTTCCGTGGGCAGCTTCACCTTGATCACGTGCGCGCCCAGTTCCGCGGCAATGTGGGCGGCGTAAGCGGCCACGTCCAGCGCCGTCTCGCCCTCCTTGGAAAGGCTTGAGCCCCGTGGGTACGACCACACCACCACGGCCAACCCGCAGGCTTTGGCTTCTTCCGCAGCCTCGTGCAGTTGCTCGTACATGGTCTGGGCGTGCGCGGAGCCGGGATAGATGGTGAAGCCGATGGCCACACAGCCCAGGCGCAAGGCATCGCCCGCCCCGGCGGTCACGGCGGGAATGGGATCCTTCTCGTCGTGCAACATGTCGTGGTTGTTTATTTTCAGGATCAGAGGAATTTCACCCGCGTGCCGGGCGGCCACTGACTCAATAAAACCCAAGGGCGCAGCGTAGGCGTTGCAGCCCGCCGCCAGCGCCAACTCGATGTGATAGTTGGGATCGTACCCGGCCGGGTTCACGGCAAAACTCCGCGCCGGCCCGTGCTCAAAGCCCTGGTCCACGGGCAGAATCACGAACTTTCCCGTGCCCCCCAGCCTGCCTGCATTGAGTAATCGCGCCAGGTTGGTCTTTGTGCCAGGATTATCACTTTCGTACCAGCTCAGAATCTCCCGCACCCGGCTGGTGTTGCCGGTTGCGTGCCCACCCAAGGTTCCGCCAGTTGCTCCTGTAGCCATATCCTATTGCCTCCAATATTAATCGCTATCGCGAGCGTCCACCCTTCGATTATGGGTTCGGGCTAGAGGCCGCGCAAGGAGAAATTTCGCCTGCAGATCGGGCCATCGGACCATTGGGAGATTGAGTGATTGGTGATTGGTGATTTGCGATTTTCGAGTTTGGAATTTCGATTTCTGAAGTCGGCAAATTGGTTCATCTTCTCGCCTGACACCACCGATAACCGATGTGGGGAAGTGTGTCACGAGGGGACAACTCTGCCATCCCGCGCGTGGTCCCAAGAGGATCGAGCCCCTCCCCGGACTTCGGACTTCGGACTCTGTATCTCGTCACTCATCATTCGCCAAAACTGTCCGGTCATAAGTCGAACAGATTGAGTTGATTGCAAGACGTCTCTAGTTCGTCTGAGTTGTTTATTTGCGAAAACGCCTGTAAAAGTGGCGTTTTTTCGAAAAGCAAGAGGCT
>Ga0181533_1000508_pt1 | contig 52135 bp, 41 predicted proteins | sample PEATcosm2014_Bin_45_FD_119772 | JGI IMG/M metagenome (GOLD analysis project Ga0181533, IMG submission 119772) | Peatland microbial communities from MTU Mesocosm Facility, Houghton, MI, USA - PEATcosm2014_Bin11_60_metaG | ecosystem: Environmental > Terrestrial > Soil > Wetlands > Peat | place... | reverse complement strand
GATGGGTAACCACTACCTTCGATTTCACGATAGCCTCGCTCTATTTGAATTTCTTGCGCAGGAAACCGCTGAAGCTGTCGACCAGGGTGACCATGGCCAGGATCACCAGCAAAATGGCCGACACTTCCCGGTACTGCATAATGCGCAAGGAGCCTATCAGCTCAAAGCCGATACCGCCAGCCCCGACCATCCCCATCACGGTTGAGGCGCGGAAGTTGTATTCCCAACGATAAACGTCGGTATCGGCGAACAACAGATTTCTGCAGAACGATTCGACCAATGCAGAGCTAAAAAGAGAGATTCCTGATAAAAGATCCATAAAAAGCGCATAGCCACGAATACCGCACCAATTTTAGGCGTGAACACAGCCCTAAGTCAGGAAGGTTCGCGCTCGGCGGAAAATCGTAGTAGCCTGTTCGGGGCCACTCGATGGACTTACACATACAAGAACAGCTTCGCGACATACTTTCCCGAGGGCGTTGGGAGGGTGCCGTTTCTCTGCTGCAAGAATTGAAACCGGAAGCAGCCGCCGAAGAGTTCATGGTGTTGTCGTTTGACGAGCAGCAGAACTTGTTCCGCCGCTTGCCCACGGAGTTCGCCGCCAAGCTGGCAGCTCACTTTCCCTACTATCACCTGTACGTGCTGTTGCATTCGCGGCCGGCGCATGAGATGCGCGCAATCGTCGACGGCATCAACCCGGATGATCGCATGCGCTTCTTCGATGAACTGCCGGAAGAAGCATGGCAGCGTTTCATGAACGAATTGTCAGCCGCGGTGCCGGCTGACGCGCAGCACGAACGGACCGCGCCTACGCCAATCCATGCAGCCATCCCTGCCGCACCGGTCGTGGCGGCAGAGCGGATCATTGAGGCGCGTGGCATCGAAAAATATTTCCAGCAGCCTGACGGAAGGCGGATTCAGGTGATCGCTCCCACGGATTTTGTGGTGGAGTCGGACGCGATTGTCGCCGTGCTGGGGCCTTCAGGCTGCGGTAAATCGACCCTCCTGCGCATCCTCTCGGGACTCGCGGCTCCTTCCGCCGGCGAAATCCACTGGCATGGAAGGCGATTGTGCGATTGCAGCCCCAATGTGGCGATCGTTTTCCAGAGCTTCGCGCTTTTTCCGTGGCTCACGGTGCTGGAGAATGTTGAGGCGCCGCTGCTCGCTCGCGGCATTCGGCATGTCGACCGTCATCGCCGCGCCCTGCGAACTCTGCACACCGTGGGATTGAAAGGGTTCGAAAGCGCTTATCCCAAGGAGCTTTCCGGGGGCATGAAGCAGCGCGTTGGATTCGCACGCGCGTTGGCGGTTGAACCGGAGGTTCTGTTCATGGATGAACCTTTCTCCGCGCTCGACGTGCTGACGGCCGAGAATCTTCGGGGTGAACTGCTGGAGCTGTGGCTCGACAAGAAGATCCCGACGAAAAGCATATTCCTGGTTACCCACAACATCGAGGAAGCCGTTCTGCTGGCCGACCGAATCGTCGTGCTCGGGCGCAACCCTGCCCGGATTAGAGCGGATTTCCCGGTTCCCTTGCGGCAGCCCAGAGAGCGCAATTCCGCCGATTTCCTGCTGTATGTCGACTACATTTACAAGGTCATGACACAGCCGGAGCTCGAACTCGCGCCGCCCTCGACGTCGCAGCGGGCAGCCAAGCCGCCGTACCAGATGCTGCCGCATGCACGGCCAGGCGGCATCGCGGGGCTTTTGGAGCTGCTGAAGGATCGCGGTGGGAAAGAGGATTTATACCACATAGCCGAAGATCTGTTAATGGAAGTGGACGATCTGATGCCGCTCGTCGAAGCCGCGGTGCTGCTTGGTTTTGTGAAGTCGGCCGCAGGTGACATCGAGATGACCCAAGCTGGCGCGGAATTTGCCGAGGCGGGTATCGCAATGCGGAAGAACCTGTTTCGCGAGGCCGCTCTCGCCCGTGTCACTCTGCTGCAACAGATGCATCACGCTCTTGAGAGCAAGTCTGACCACTCGATTCCGCTGGAACTCTTCCGGGACGTTCTGGATGAACATTTTTCCGCAGCGGAGGTACAGCACCAGATTGAAACCGCGCTGCATTGGGGCCGCTATGCCGAAATCTTCACCTATGATTCGGAAAACGACAGACTGTTGTCGCACCAGCCGGCAAGCTCCGGAGATCTTCACTGATGCGTCCGACGATGATGGTGCAGAAGACCGATAAGGCTTCATCTCGAACTCCACCCTGGGGTGTGGTGCTATCTCCTGCCGCGTCTTGGTTGCGAGACTTGCCCGTAATCCTGGCCGGCCTGGGGCTGTTCTACGGTTTGCTGTCGTTTGCTCATTACTGGAACGGGCCCATCAACGCGCACGCCGAGATTGACCTTTCCGCAGCCGCGCTGCCAAGGTACGCATTGTATTCGGTGGCGCGAATCACGGCCGCATATGTTCTCAGCCTGGGCTTCGCCGTCGGTTATGGTTATGTCGCCGCATACAACCCCAAGGCAGAGCGCTTTCTGATTCCTCTTCTCGATACGTTGCAGTCCATCCCCGTCTTAAGCTTTCTTCCCGGCGTGATGCTTGCCATGGTCGCACTGTTTCCAGACAGGCAATTAGGCCTCGAGCTGGGATCGATCCTGCTGATCTTCACCGGGCAGGTCTGGAACATGGCTTTCAGCTTTTATGCTTCGCTCAAGAGCATCCCGCGCGAAATGCGGGAAGCGACGCAGGTCTATGGGTTCAACGGATGGCAGAGATTCCAGCAACTGGAGCTTCCGTATGGATCGATCGGGCTGATCTGGAATTCGATGATGTCGGTTGCCGGAGGATGGTTTTTCCTGATGGCGTGCGAGATGTTCGTGCTGGGGAATCGGGATCTCCGGCTCCCCGGCCTCGGCTCTTACCTGCAAACCGCCGCGAATGCGGGAAACACGCGGGCGATCTTGTGTGGTCTTTCGGTGATGATCGCGGTCATCGTTCTTATCGATCAACTAATCTGGCGGCCAGTGATCGCCTGGGGTGAAAAGTTCAAGTTCGAACAGATCGAAGCCGTGGAGACACCGCACTCGGCTGTTCTGGACTTTCTACGGCATTCGCGGCTTCTTCACGCTGTCGCCCGGGTGTCCTTTACTCCCATGCGCGAAGCATTGGACCTGTACGCTGCGAGAAAACACTGCGGCGCCGATGCGGGTTCGTCGCGGCACTGGGCGGGGAAGTGGCCGCGCCGAGCGTTGCTGGTTGCTTTGCTGCTTGGCATGGGATATGCCGTGACCAAGATGTGTCTCATGCTCGCCATGCTTTCGCGAGGGGAGCTGCGCGATATCATCGCCGGCGCCGGAGCCACATTTCTCCGCGTTGAGGCTACGCTGTTGCTCGCCGCATTGTGGACGATACCGGCCGGTGTGTTCATCGGATTGCGTCCAAGAGTCTCCGCCGTGTTGCAGCCAATCACTCAGATTGCCGCCTCAGTGCCCGCGACCGCCTTGTTCCCGATCATACTTCTACTTTTAATCCGGGCTGGCGGCGGCCTTGGGATTGGTTCGCTAGTTCTGCTGCTATTGGGGACTCAGTGGTACATCCTTTTCAACGTTATTGCCGGCGCCTCGGCAATCCCATCGGACTTGAAAGAAGTTTGTGAAGTGTTCCGTTTCGGCAAGCTCGAGCGATGGCAGAAGCTGATCTTGCCCGCGATCTTTCCCTATCTGGTTACTGGTTTTGTTACAGCCTCGGGCGGTGCGTGGAACGCGAGCATTGTTGCGGAGTACGTTCACTTCAAAGGCCAGACTTTTTCGACAGTCGGACTGGGCGCGGTCATCAGCCACGCGACCGACGCCGGCGACTTCCGTCTGCTGCTAGGGGCGACCATCGTCATGGCAGCAATGGTAGTCAGCATCAACCGCCTGTTGTGGCGGCGTCTCTATGCTCTTTCTTCAACCCGGTTCAAGTTGGAATGCTAAGAAGACTCATTCGCATTCATTGAGCCGCCTTACAGAGATGCGAGACAAGCCGTTGGCGAGCAGATAGGCTTGCAGATCCTTTTCCTGCACCTTGCAAGTTGAGCTACTCGCCTCAGCGGGAAAGCTTTTCGGCCGGAGTCGTTCGCGGCTCGAAGATTTGTGGTCCAGCAAAACGAGCCGAAGAACCCAATTCCTCCTCGAATCGCAAAGCACAGTTGTGTTTGCCGAGTCGTTCGCCTGATCTCGGCGCTCCGAACTTCACCAATGGGGCTCCAACTGCGACGGCAATATCAGTGATGGGGTCGTCGATGCTTCCTCCCGCCCTTCCCGAGCCAAAGACTTTGTACCCGTGTGCCTGGGCATAACGGGCTGCCTCGAGAGCCTCGGAAATGGTCCCGACCTGGTTGGGCTTAAGCAGCATTGCATTCGCGGCCCCGAGCTCGACCGCACGCTTGAGGCGCTGAAGATTAGTTACAAGCAAATCATCGCCGACAATAATGGCCGGGATTCGACGGGTGATCTCCGCGAAACCCTCGAAGTCGTTCTCGTCCAGTGGATCTTCGATCATGAACAAATCGTATTTGCGGGCGAGGCCTTCGAGCAGGCCGATAAGGTCCTCTCGGCGCAAGAGTTTTCCGCAAAGATGGTACTGGCCGGTCGCGGAGTCATAGAACTCGCTGGCAGCGCAGTCCAAGCCAACCCGGCATTGGCCACCGTAGCCCGCCGCCTCCGCCGCTGTGAGCAGAAGTTCAAGCACCTCTCCAGGGTCGCTCGTGGGGACGCCATATCCGGCGGAAGCGCCGGAGTAAAGACGATCTTTGCCGTAGCGCCGCTTGATGACCTCGCCTAAAGCGGTATATACCTCGACACCCATCTGCAATGCTTCCGAGTATCGCTTGGCTGTCGCGGGTATGAGGTGAAATTCCTGTATCTCCAGTTGGGCGGCGGCAAACGACCCGCCATTGATCATGTTGAACATCGGTACCGGAAGCATGCAGACATCCGGCCCGCCCAAGTGCCGGTAAAGCGGCACACGCAGGGTCGCGGCCGCCGCGCGCGCCACGGCAATGGACACGCTGTAGATGGCATTAGCGCCAAGCCGCGACTTGTTCGCGGTCCCATCCAACTCGATCATCAGTTCGTCGATGGCCTTCTGGTCCATAACACTGCGACCCTTCAACGCCGGAGAAATCACCTCCAGTACGTTGCGCACCGCGCGCTGAACGCCTAGTCCACCATAACGTTTGCCGCCATCCCGCAACACGAATGCCTCGTGTGCGCCGGTGGAAGTTCCGCATGGAGATGCGCCGCGTCCTAGCACGCCATCATTGGTGATAATGTCCACCTCGACCATGGGCCGTGCTTTGCTGTCCAGGATTTCGCGAGCCTTTATTCCCGTAATCACATCAGTTGCCATCGATATCCCCCCAAGTTGTTGGCGTCAGCTCAGTGCTTCGCCGGAAATGTAAATAATGTTTAGATCGCAGACATTGGTCCCGGTGTTTCCTGTGCAAACGGCGTCGCCGACGGCTCGAAGAACCACCGAGCTGTCGTGTGTCACCAGCAACTTATATGGGTCCAAACCTTTTTCTCTTGCGCGCTCGATGGTGGTTCCGTCGACTAACCCTCCCGCGATCGCAGTAGGACCGTCGGTTCCATCGGTGTCCAAAGCGCACAAGCAAATACCGCGGTGGCCCGCAACTTCAAGGGCAAAGCCCAGGGCAAGTTCTTGCGAGGGACCGCCTTCGCCACATGCGCCTTCCACACGAGTGGTAGTCTCCCCGCCGGCAATGAGCAGGCACGGAGCGGCGACGGGGCGATTGTTCAGCCGGACTTCTCTGGCGATAGAGGCGAGAAAAATCCCCGCCTCGCTGCTCTCGCCCTCCAACACAGTGCTCAGTATGCACGGCGCCAGGCCGCGCGCCTCGGCTGCCTGCTTCGCCGCCTCGCAGGCATTCGCCGGCCGGCCCAGAACGAAGTGATGGATCCGATCGCTGAATTTCTTGGGGGTTTCGTCCTTCTCGGTGGCATTGTGCAGGAACTGGTGGATGCGGGGAAGCTTCGCGGTTAGACCATGCTTCATCAGGACGTCACGCGCATCCTGGAGAGTAGTGGTATCGGGCGCGCAGGGAGTGCCGAGGTGCTTTACAGGCTGCGCAGGGTCCAGGGTCGGCTTGGCGCCAAGACTATCGGAGATGAAAAAGGTGATCATCTCCGCGCCTGCGGCTTCGACCTTCTGCGCCAGTCGCCCGCCGTTGGTGGCGGAGATATGACGGCGCACGGCGTTAATCTCAAGGATGCGGGCGCCGCTCTTCAGCAGCGCCTCGGTCGCCCGCTGCTCGTCATCGAGACTAATGCCTGGCACTGGACAGTTCATTAAGGCGGAACTGCCTCCGCTGATGAGACTGATGAATAAGTCATCCGGAGTGGCCTGATCCACCATTTCCAGCATGCGGCGGCTGGCCACCAGGCCGTCTTCATTTGGAATAGGATGGCCGCCGACAACCAATTCAATGTGCGGAAGGAAATCGCCTGCTTCAAGCTGCTTTACAATCACCAGACCCTGCGTGATGTGATCGCCCAGCACTTCCTCCACCGCTCGCGCCATGGCATTTGCCGCCTTACCGGCACCGAGAACGTAGAGGCGGTGCTTGGTTTGCAGATCCCATTTCTGCTGGCCAATACGGAGGACGTCACCCTCCAGTCTCAGGATTTCGCGAATGATGCGATGAGAGTCGAGGGATTGCATGACCGCCTCGGTAATCCCCAGCAGCATCTGCCGTGCTGGAATGTCCCCGACCGAACCTAATGCGTGGCTATTCTTAATGATCATGATCAGAAAACTCGCTTTGAAACCTCGGGAATATCTCCCCGCTTGCTGTGGCTGCTGACCGGAACCGAGCGCAGGTTGTCCGGTTGGGACCGCAGCGCATGGTGAATCTCCAGCCGGGATAGCGTTCGCAATTGCTCCAGGCTCAGCCGCGGTTCATAACGAGGGAGCAGAAATGGACTTGGCGGCCCACTTACATTCGGCGCACAAGAACGGATCAACGGTTTTCTGGTTCAATTCAACGCCCAATCCCGGCCGATTCGAGATGGGTATGTATCCGTTCTCGATATCAAGCTCTGGGGCATGATCCACGATTGCCCAATGCTCTGGAATGCGGAAGGGATAAATCTCCTGAAGTGCAAGGTTAGGCAGACAGGCCCAGAGTTGTTGAGCTGCCGCGGTTGATACCGGACTGGCACAGGTATGCAATTGCACTCGCGCGGAATAGATCTCCGCCATGGCCGCGATGTACTTGGTTTCCAGTATGCCGCCGGTGGTGCCGAGGTCGGGCTGAATGATATCGACGGCATGGTTTTCCAGAATCTGGCGAAAGCCGTAACGGGTGTACAACCGTTCTCCGACGGCAATAGGTATGTTGACGTGTTCCGACACTTTCTTCAATGCGCCCACGTCAGAGGGGTCAACAGGTTCTTCGTAGAAATAGAGATTAAATTGTTCCAACTGACGGCCAAGCCGGATGGCGACATCAGTAGTCATGCCGGCGCTCATATCAGCCATCAGATCAACATCCGGTCCAATGGTTTCACGAATTGCCTTGGTACTTGCAATCACCCACTTCTCGGTTTCGCGATCGACCTCGCGCAAGGTGACATGCTTCAGCAGCCAATGCGGAGCAATAGGCCTCGCGAGGGGATAAAACTTCAGCGCCGTATAGCCGAGCTTCACCACCCGTTCGGCCTCACGCACGAGCTCGTCGATGGTCCGGCAACTATAGGACCACCCGTTGGCATAGACCCGAACCTTATCCCGGAATCGGCCGCCAAGCATTTCGTAAACGGGAACGCCCAGCGCCTTGCCTTTGATGTCCCAGAGAGCAGTCTCGATCGCGCTCATGCCGGGGAAGAGGATAGAGCCTCCGCCTTTGGCCCAGAAAGTATGATCGTACATCTCGTGCCAGATAGGCTCGATATTGGCGGGGTCCTTGCCCAGCACGAACCGCTCTACCAGGTCCTCAACTATGGCCGCTGCCGCGCTATTGCCGACGCCGTACGCCAGTGCGGCTTCGCCTACTCCGGTGATGCCTTCGTCAGTGAAAAGCTGCAACAACACTGGGTGCCGCCCGCCGATATCGACTCGATAAATCTTTGCGGCGATTACTTTCATGAGATTCTCCTGTTAAATCAAGTCCCCGCGTCCTGACAAAGCACTTTCTACGGTAGCGAGCTTGCGACTTTTACTCACTGATCCAAGTTCCTTGGTTCTTTGCCCTTTCAACAGCCGCCGCCAGAAAATTCATTAAAACGCCCTTAGAATCATTAGCGTTTTACGCAGCCTGCTAATGAGAGAAGGGATAAAGCCGCCAGTAGGTCTTGATCTTCCGCCAGCGCGCAGCCATGCCGTCGGGCTCGAAGATCAGAAACAGCACGATCGCCAGCCCAAAGACTCCCAACTTCAGGGAGGCGAATAATCCCACGAGGGCGGGGAATACGTCATTCAGTACGGAGGTGGCAAGGCGCAGCGCTTCAGGCAAGCCTGTGATGAAAAGCGCCCCAAGGATCGAGCCCAGTATACTGCCCATGCCGCCGATGATTATCATCGCCAGGTAGTCGATGGCAAGCGTAATGGGAAAGTTCTCCGGACTGATGTACTTAGCCTGATAAGCAAGCAGCGAACCAGCAACACCCAGATAGAACGAGCTGACACCGAACGACATCAGTTTGTATTTGAACAGATTCACTCCCATGACTTCCGCCGAGATGTCCTGGTCGCGGATTGCGACAAAGGCTTTGCCGACCTTGGTGCGGAATAGATTCTTGGCAAAGAGAACCAGGAAGAACATGAGCGAGAAGATGAGGTAAAACACTTTTCCATCTGAATCGAGCTTCAGTGCAAACAGCGAGGCCGCCGGAACGCTCGTGCCGTTGACGCCGCCAGTGACCGAGTTCCAGTGAGTGACGCCGAACTCGATGATGAAGTGCGCAGCCAAGGTTGCCATCGCCAGGTAAAGTCCCTTAAGGCGCAACGAAGGGACGCCGAAGATCATTCCCACAACAGCAGTCAAAATGCCGGAGAGCGGGATCGTGATGACGAACGGCAGCCCAAGCGATGCTAGATATGCAGTGCTGTACGCGCCTGTCGCCATGAACGCCGCATTGCCAAGCGAGATTTGACCGGTAAAGCCGGTAAGAATATTCAAGCCCAGGGCCCCGATAATGGCGATTCCCACGCGGTTGAGGACGTCCATCCAGTAGCTGGTGGCATACAGTGGAACAGCCAGCAGCACGAGCAGGAAAAGCGCCAGGGAGCAGCGTGCTAAACCGGAGTTGAAGATCGCCATGTCCTTGGCGTACGAGGTTTTGAAATCGCCACATCGAATCATTGTTGCCATCCTCGCGAGACGAGCGAGCCCCTAAGCAAATGCCGGTCAAACACGTTGAATGTGCACCTTGCCGAACAAGCCGTGCGGCTTGATCATCAGGATGGTGACTAGAATTACGAACGGCGCGACTTCTTTGATTCCGCCGCCGACAAGCGTATCCAGGTAGCCGCCCGCCAGGTTTTCCAGTACCCCGATCAGCAACCCGCCGACAATCGCACCCGGAATGCTGTCGAGTCCGCCCAGGATGACCACGGGTATTACCTTCAGGCCAATGAGGGCGAGAGAGGCATCGACACCGGTCCGTATGGCACCCAGCAGAATGCCGCCGATGGCGGAGACCAGCGCCGCCATCGCCCAAGCAAGCGCGAACATGAAACGCACGGAAATGCCCATGGAAAGTGCTATCCGCTGCGAGAACGCAGTAGCCCGCATAGCGATTCCGGTGCGGGTGTACTTAAAAAAGAGGGAAAACAGAAGTAGCAGCACGACGACACAGCCGATGCTCCAGAGGTAGGCCTGCGAGACCGGGACGGGGCCGATCCTTACCGGCGCGGCGGGAAAAATCTCCTCGAAGGGCCGCGTGTCCGTGCCCCAGATGCCTTGCACGATTGCCCGCAAAATACTCGATAGCCCAAGCGTCACCATGATGATCGAGATAACCGGTTTGCCGATCATCGGCCTCAAGATCAACCGCTCGATAGCGATGCCAAGCAGGACCGCGAAGGCCAGGGTCAACAGCATGGCGGCAAAAAACGGAATCTTGCATGAGGTCGTAATTGCCAGGCTGATGTATGCGCCCAGCAAAAGAAACTCACCCTGGGCGAAGTTCAGCACGCTGGTGGACTTGAAAATGATTACGAACCCCATCCCGACCAGCGCGTAGATGCTGCCCACCACGACGCCGTTAAGGAGCAATTGCAGGAAAAAATCCATCCGCTGCCGCCTTCCTATGCCGTTTCCAGATCACGCACCAGCAGCGTGGTTTTGATCTGCATGGACTTGCCATCCGGAAAACCAATGACGGTTTCAATCGGCACCTGCGCCGATGAGCCGTAGAGCGCGGCGATGACATCCCGATAGCGCTCCTCCACCAGCCGGCGACGCACCTTCCGGGTGCGCGTCAGCTCTTCGTCATCCGCATCGAGTTCCTTGTAGAGCAAAACGAATCTCCTGATCTTGGCCACCGCCGGAAGCGTTTTGTTGACCTTGTCCACTTCTTTTTGCAACAAGTCGTAGACTTCCCCTCTGGCAGAGAGATCGCTATAGCTGATGAACGCGATCTTCTGACCCTCGGCCCACTTCCCGACAACGCTCCTGTCGATGCACAGCATTGCGGCGACATAGGGACGGCTGTTGCCGATCACCATCGCTTCCTTGATATAAGGAGAGAACTTAAGCCGGTTCTCGATCAACTGCGGCGAAAAGCGGGTGTTGTCCGTAAGCTTCATTAGATCCTGATGGCGGTCGATGACGACCAACTGACCATCCTCGGTCAAGTAACCGGCGTCGCCCGAGTGCAACCACCCATCGGCCAGGGTGTCGCGCGTGGCGGCCTCGTTCTTGTGATAGCCGACAAACACCGAGGAGCCGCGGGTGAGGATTTCGCCGCGATCGGAGATCCTTATCTCGGTGCCTGGGATGGGCCGGCCCACGGTGTGGAATTGAATGTCGTCCACCGCATGAACGCAGGCGATGCCGCTGTTTTCGGTCTGACCGTAGATCTGCTTCAGCGGAATACCGAGGGCATTAAAGAATCGGAATACCTCAGGTCCCAATGCCGCTCCGCCCGTTGAAGCGCTGCGGATGCGGCTAAGTCCCAGCCTGTCCTTCAGGGCCCTGAACAGACCCCAATAGGCGAGTTGATAGGCGAGCTTCCATCCCAACGATGCCCGGCCTTGCTTAAGGCGAAGGTCCGCCATCCTGTAGCCCACGGGCATGAGCAGGTTGTACATGAAGCGCTTGAAGCGGCTGGTGCTCATGATCTTCACCTGCACGGTGGAGGCGATGTTCTCCCAGACTCGCGGCGGTGCAAAGATGAGATTGGGGCCGATCTCCCGGATGTCCTCCATTACCGTTTCCGGCTCTTCGGGGAAGTTGACGATGAATCCGGCGGTGAGAGCGCTCGCCAGACACATCATCTGCTCACCAATCCAGGCAAGCGGCAGAAACGAGACGAACTCGTCGCCTGGAAGCTTGGGGTCGACCTTGTTGAAGTTTTCCGCCGTGGTGAGCAGGTTCTGAAAGGTGAGCATCGCGCCCTTGGGAAAGCCAGTTGCGCCCGAGGTGTAGCAAATGATGGCTACGTCGGTGGCGCCGCCTGCCTCGACATTCTGCATCCACAACTCCGGCCGCAAGCGGGCGAGCTCGCGGCCCTTCTCCTCCACGGCCTTCATGCTGATCAGCCGAGGATGCTTGTAATTGCGCATGCCACGAGGATCGCTGTAGATGATGTGCCTTACGTTGGGCAGCTTCTGGAGCATGTCGAGGATTTTGTCAACCTGCTCCTGGTCTTCGGCCACAACAAATGCGGCCTCCGAGTGATCGATGACGTAGGCCACCTCGTTCAGGTTCGAATCCTGGTAGATCCCGACCGAAGTGCCGCCGGCCGCCTGCGCCGCCAACTCGCTGTAGACCCATCCGGGCCGATTATCGCCGATGATGGCGAGCTTCTCGCCGCGCCCCATGCCGAGGCTGACGAGTCCGAGCGAGAAGTCGCGGACGTGATCGTGGTATTGACGCCAACTTGTCGGCCGCCAGATACCGAACTTCTTTTCGCGCAGCGCTGTTCTGCCATCAAAGCGCACCGCATTGCGCGCCAGCAGCTTGGGAAAGGTGTCCGGGCCTTTAGCGAGAGCGGCCAGGGGTTCGAGATGATTCCCGCTCTGCAATCTAGGTCTCCACCGCCTCACTGTCTTCCTGGCCGAGGTAGGCCTTTTGCACGTGTGGATTGCGTTGCACCTGCTCGGGAGTGCCATCGCCGATCTTGAGTCCGAAATTCAGCACGACCACACGGCTACAGATGCCCATCACCACTGCCATGTCATGCTCGATCATCACCACGGTTGTGCCTCGATCTTCGTTGGTGTCGATGATGAAGCGGGCCATGTCTTCCTTCTCGTCGGTGTTCATTCCTGCCATAGGCTCGTCGAGCAGCAGAATCTTGGGTTCCAGGGCCAAGGCCCGCGCCAGTTCCACGCGCTTCTGCAGGCCGTAGGCAAGAGTTCCCACGATTTTCTTGCGAATGTGCTGAATCTCCAGAAAATCAACGATGTCCTCGACCACCACTCGCTGCGCCACTTCTTCCTTTTCACCCCAGCCGTAATAGAGACCTCCCTTGAGAATGCCGCTGTGCTGATGGGTGTGGCGGCCGATCAACAGATTGTCAAGCACGGTCATTCCCTTGAAGAGCGCAATGTTCTGAAACGTTCGCGCGATTCCTATGCTGGTGCGCGCATAGGGGGAGCGATGGGTAATGTCCTGGCCCTCGAAGATGATGCGCCCTTTTTGGGGACGATAAACGCCGCTGATGGCGTTCAGCATGCTGGTCTTGCCGGCGCCATTGGGACCAATGATGGCGTGGACCGAGCTCTTCTCCACTTCGAAGCTCACGTCCTGTAGCGCCGTGACGCCGCCGAAACGCAGCACCACGTCTTTGACTTCCAGTTGAACGGCACTCATCTTCATTTCCACACACGCCGGTCTTCTATTTTTTTAGCGGCCGCGGGGATGGTTCCGGGCGCCACAAACTCCACTTGGCCGCGCACCTTGAAGCGGTCCCGGAGTTCTTCGGCAATTCGATTGGCCAACCAGTGTTCATCGTACGGGCTGCAGTTGAGCTCGACCACATAGTGCAGGCAGTCCTGGTGGTCCTCGCGCGTGACGACCGCCTGAAACCGGTCCACTTCCGGGAACTGCCGCATCACCTCTTCCATGTGGCTGCCGCGCACGAAAATGCCCTTGACCTTCACCGCATCGCCCACGCGGCCAAGAATGCCGCCCAGCTTTGGCGTGGTACGGCCACAGGCGCACGGCTGGTCATCCAGGAAGGTGCTGATATCGCCGGTCGCGAAGCGCACCAGCGGATAGGTTTCATCGAAGATGGTCGCCACTACCTGTCCTGGCCTGCCGGGCGGGGCAGGATTGCCCGTTTCGAGGTCTAGGACCTCGACGATCACCTCAGGATGCAAATGGATACCCTTCTGTTCGAAGCACTCATAGGCGAGCATTCCAAGATCGGCGGTGACGTAGCCTTGCAGCACGCGGATGCCGTAATCGGTTTCCAACTCGTGGCGCAGCGACTCCGGCAACATCTCGTCGGTGACATAGGCGACCTCAATTTGCAGCGGGGAGCGCACCTCGGCCGCTTTTTTGAGGATCGTGTAAAGAAAGCTTGGGGTTCCGACGTAGCCGGTCGCTCCCAGATCAGATGCGATACGCACCTGCAGCTTGGTATTGCCGGGACCGGTCGGCACTACCACGCAGCCGAGACCTCGTAGCGCGCCGTCAAACATAGACCCCGCGGGAGTCATGTGGTAGGAACAAGTGTTGAGGACGATGTCGCCGGCCCGGAAGCCCGCCGCCGCCAGCGCCGGCCGGAAACGCCAGAAGTCCGGGCCGTGTCCCTGCAGGTCGTAGGTGAAGCCGGGCGACATGAAGATACGCTTCAAGGTTCTCGCTGGCGCCGCCGCCAGGCCTCCAAAGGGAAGGTCTTCAGCCTGCAGCGCCGGCAGGTCGTCCTTGCGCGTGATCGGAACCTTGGCCAGGTCGGAAAGATGCCGCACGTCATGCGGTGACACGCCGGCCAGATCCATGCCTACGCGGAAGCGGGGGGCGTTAACGTAGGCATGCGCGATGGTCTGGCGCAACCGGTTCTCGAGATAGGCGATCCGGTCAGCCGGCGAACCCGACTCCAGGACCGGATACAGAATTGTGCTGGGCCGCAATGGCGACATTACAGTCTCACCTCAACTAGACCGCTTCCGCTTCGGTACCCTCCTGCCACATCACGACAACCAGCGTTTTCGCCGCTTGTAGAATTTCAGGTTTCGATAGCTCTTTCCCAGGCCGTCCGCATCGCCGCCGAGATAAAAGCGCTCCACGTCCTCATTGGCCTTCAGCCTGTCCGGCTGCCCTTTGAGAACAATGCGCCCGTTTTCCATGATGTAGGCGAAGTCGGCGACAGACAGCGCCAGATTCGCATTCTGCTCGACCAGCAGGATAGTAGTCTTCTCCTCCTGGTTGATCTTGCGAATGATGGCGAAAATCTCTTTCACCAGCAGCGGCGCCAGACCCAGCGATGGCTCGTCCAGCAGGATGAGCTTGGATTTGGCCATCAAGGCACGGCTGATGGCAAGCATCTGCTGCTCGCCGCCGGAGAGGTAGCCGGCTAACTGTTTTCGGCGCTCTTTCAGGCGAGGAAAGTAGTGGAAAACCAGCTCGTGGTCGCGCTTGAGGCCAAGTTTGTCTTTGCGCGTGTAGCCACCCATGACGATGTTCTCGTCCACCGTCAGGTCCTCGAAGACACGCCTGCCCTCCATGACCTGGAAGATACCGGCCCGCACAATGTTTTCCGGTTCCAACTGGTCGATGCGCTTGCCCAGGAACCGGATATCGCCGTCAGTGACCTCTCCATCCTCCGACTTCAGCAACCCCGAAATGGCGTTCAGCGTGGTGCTCTTGCCGGCCCCATTGGGTCCCAATAGGGCCACAATCTGTCCTTCTGCGACCTGTAAGGACATGCCCTTCAGCACCAGGACAGCGTCGCTGTAGACTACCTCGACGTTGTTCAGTTCCAGCATGCGAGTCTCGCCAGGAGCCAGTGACGTTACAGACCGAGCCACTCCTTCTTGCGCGGGACATCATAGTCCCGCACTTTGGTCAGCTTCCCGTTCTTAATCTGGTAGATGGGAGTTGTGGTGCAAGCCCGGTGATCCTCGGCCGTGAAGGTAACGTTGCACGAGAGCCCGCCGGTATCAAAATTGGACAGCGTCTCGAAGGCCTTCTTGATGCCTTCACCGTTCATCTGCCCAGCTTTATCGGCGCGCCTGAGGCCCTCGGCAATAGTCATGGCGGTCACCCAGCCACGCACGTAGACGGCGTCCCGCGGCGGCGAGGAAATGTCCTTGCCCTTGTTGAATTCCAAAATGCTCTTCATCCCAGGCACGTTAACCGCGTAGGGAGGATGCGGCATTACGCCGGTCACGCCCTCCGCATTGCCTTTGGCCACGGCGACCAGCGCCTCGCTGAAACCATAAGGATTGGAGCCGAATTTTGTTTTGAGACTGAGCTTTGCTGCATCCTTCAGGATGATGGAAACGCCAGTGGTAGTCACATTGACGTAGGCGTAGTCGGCCCCGGCCTTCTGCATGCTGAGCAGTTGGCTGGTGGCGTCTTGAAAGGCGCCGGGCAGCACGCCGTCATAAACCCAATCGATCCCGTTTTCCTTGGCAAAATCCTTGCCGGCATTCAGAGGCGCGCGGCCATAGGCGTTATCGCCGAACAGTGCCGCCACCCGGGGATTGCGCGACTTGTCCTTCCAGTCCTCCTTCACCCACTTCAACCAGGCGCGCAACTGATCGGAATAGGTGGGCGCGACGAAGAAGTTGTAGGGGTTCTTGGAGGGATCGGAAATGTGCGCCGAAAACGACGCGGAGACGTAGGGGATTTTATCCTTGGAAACCTGGTCCTTGAGGGCTTCGGTGTCTCCTGTTCCCCAGCCGGCGATCATCACCACCTTTTCGTCATTCACCATGCGTTTGTAGGCGGAGATAGCCTCCGGAATCTTGTAGCCGTAATCGACTGCGATCAGCTTGATCCGCTTGCCATTGATACCGCCGTGCGCATTGGTCCACTCGAAGGCATCGCGCGCGCCCTGCGCATAGGATTTGCCAACATCGGAAGTGATGCCGGTCAGATCGAAGATGCCGCCAACCTTGATTTCGGGGCCGGTGGCCTGTTGCGCGAGGACAGACGTTGCGGAAAGCAGCAGGAACAGAACAGCAATCCATACGCCCCAACTACGGCGGTACATGCACCACATCATAGGGATTCCTCCACGGATTTGTCGTAAAACGAACGCACACCCCACAGTTGGCGCTAGAGTGTATCAATGACTTGGCTTTCGGGCAAGGCCGGAAGTCCCCGGAACCCGGAACCCATGCTCCTGGCCGAGCGCCGGCGGCGTAGGACGGCGGGCAATAGGCGAAACCCAACAAGATCTTTCATAGTGTCAGCCGAGAGGAAAGTCAAAGACGAACAAGTAGGGACAGGAGACTGGTGAAATTGATTACCTGTTGGTTACTTCAACTTTTTAATCAAATTCGGGATGGGAGCCGCAAACCACTATACGTTGTGATGCACTCCTGGCTGCCAGAAGTAGGCAGCCACCGCATCCGTCTCTGCCCTGCAAGTTATTGAAGGAGTTGGAGGCGCGGGCCAGAATCGAACTGGCGAATAAAGGTTTTGCAGACCTCTGCCTTACCACTTGGCTACCGCGCCTCGTCGGTGAGCATTCTTAAAGTAGCGAAAAACGTCGAAAATGTCCATCTGACGCCTTCACCTAGCCCGCGGGGCAATACGGTGAAGTGAACCGTCAGAGCAGTTTCAGGTGAAGTGAGCCACAAGCCTTGTGCCAGCATCCTGGGGCATCCACGCTTATTCTACCCAACACGCGCAACCACTGTGCGTGCCGGGACCCCCGCCTTTCGGCGCGTTCTTCAGCAGTCTGTAAGCCGAGGGCCATGGTGACTGCGGATCGCGGGCAATGCAGGTACAATGATCGATTCGCGCGTGCACTCGTATTCAAAGCCAAACAGGGGTAGTACCGCCTCGAAGATCACGAATGAACATGTGCCGAATCTCACGGTACCGCTGATCCCAATTTGAGTTTTCCTGGCATCGCCCCGGGAGAGAAAAGGACGGAGACGAACATCATGACCAATACCAAGATAGCGCTCGTTACGGGAGCCGGCAGCGGCATAGGCCGTGCCGTCAGTCTAAGTCTGCAATCGGCAGGGTACTCGGTCGTGCTGGCCGGCCGCCGCGCCGCAGAGCTCGAGAAAACAGCCGCATTGGGGCAAGCTTCCCGGGGCAAAATGCTTCCGGCGCCCACCGATGTCAGCAATCCCGAGAGTGTGCGGGCTCTATTTGCCAGGATCAAGGAGACGTTTGGCCGGTTGGACCTGCTGTTCAACAACGCCGGCACAGGCGCTCCCGCCATCCCCATGGAAGAGCTCTCTTATGAGCAGTGGAACACGGTGGTAGGCGTCAACCTCACCGGCGCTTTTCTTTGCGCTCAGGAGGCGATTCGCCTCATGAAAACGCAGAACCCGTCGGGCGGGCGGATCATCAATAATGGCTCGATCTCGGCGCACGCGCCGCGGCCCAATTCAGCGCCCTACTCCACAACCAAACATGCCATTTTGGGACTCACCAAGTGCATTTCGCTGGACGGCCGAAAATACGGCATTGCCTGCGGCCAGATCGATATCGGCAATGCGGCCACGGAAATGACCGAGCGCATGACCGCCGGTGTCATGCAAGCTAACGGTACCAAGATGATCGAGCCCAGGATGGACGTTCGCCATGTTGCCGACGCCGTAGTCTACATGGCAAGCCTGCCGCTGGAAGCCAATGTGCAATTCCTCACTGTAATGGCCACGAACATGCCTTTCGTCGGTCGCGGGTGAGCTGAAGGCCCCCGGCTTTATACATAGAGGCACGGAATCAGCCGGGGTCCTCGCTATGCGCTGCTTGTGCGCGTAGTGGGGTAAAGCAGTGCCGCCCACGCCAAGGAAAACTGCTGGCTTCAGTCATGGGGAATCACCGGCCTGCGCTGAGAAATCGGCTCAGGAAATGCCGGACATCACGCGATGATTGCGCTAAAATATCGCCACCCTTGATGGAGTCACGTTAAGCAGTGATGCGCGTCATAGAAGGTTGTGTCTAGTCGGGTAGCATAGCGTCACCGCAACCTTGACCGAAGCGCGAGAAGTGGATCGTTGTTGTTTTCGACCGGTATTGGGGCGAGTTGGAGATCATTCCAAATTCCTAATGGTTCGGAGCGGAAAGGCATACAAACATGGCTATCCAGAGCACGAAAGCTAAAGTGGCAAAACAAGAGGCCGACGGCGCTCTCGTTCGCATCGGTCTGGCTTTGTCAAACTGGAGCGAAAAGTGGTTTCCTGATCCCCTGGTCTTTGCATTTGCGGGGATCGTGGTCGTTTTCGTCGTCGGACTATTGCTAAAGGAGTCCCCCGCCAAACTGGCAATTCAGGGCGGCAAGAACTTCTGGACGCTGGTTCCTTTCACCATGCAGATGGTGATGATCATCATCGGCGGTTATGTGGTTGCGACCACGCCGGTGGTGAATCGCTTCATCCAGTGGCTGTCTAAGATTCCCAAAACCGGGAAGGGCGCGATCGCGATGATAGCGTTGTTTTCCATGCTGACTTCGCTGATTTCCTGGGGACTGAGCCTGATCTTCAGCGGCCTGCTTACCCGCGAATGCGCCCACCGCGTCAAGGGCATGGATTACCGGGCGGCTGGGGCCGCCGGCTACCTGGGCACGGGAGCGGTGTGGGCCCTTGGCCTTTCGTCCTCGGCAGCCATGCTGATGGCGACCAAAGGATCGATTCCCGCTCCACTGTTCGCAATCAGCGGCCTTATTCCTCTCAGCCAGACATTGTTTCTGTGGCAGAGCATGGTTACGGCCCTGATTCTGATCGTCGTCTCGGTCCCCGTCGCCTACTGGTCAGCGCCCTCGCCTGACAAAGCCAGAACCGCCGAAGATTACGGCATTCAGTACGAAGAGCCAAACCGTCCCCTGGAGCCGCAAACCAAGCCAGGAGAATGGCTCGAGTACAGTCCGGCACTTACGATTTTCATCGCCGCTCTGCTGATCTGGTACCTCGCGGATATTTTCCGCACCTCGCCCCAAGGCGCTCTGGCCGCGCTGGACCTGAACACTTATAACCTGATGTTTATCACCGCAGGCATACTCATGCACTGGCGGCCGAAGAGATTCGTTCGGGCGATTGCCGAGTGCGTTCCGGCTACCGGAGGCGTTTTGATACAGTTCCCGTTCTATGCCGTAATCTTCGGCATGATCGTTGGCACCGGGATCTCCGATTGGCTGGCTAACCTGTTCGTCCATATCACAACTCACAACACCTACGGGTTGCTGGTGGCAGCGTACTCGGCCATCCTGGGTGTCTTTATTCCCTCGGGCGGAAGCAAGTGGCTCATCGAGGCGCCCTACGTGCTGCAAGCCGCGAACCTTCACCACGTAAACCTGGGATGGGTAGTGCAGATCTATAACGCCGCCGAGGCTCTTCCCAACCTGGTGAACCCATTCTGGATGCTGCCTTTGTTGGGCATTCTAAAGTTGAAGGCAAGGGATCTGGTCGGTTATTCCGTTTTGCAGATGTTCCTGCACGTACCGATCGTCTTTTTCCTGTGCTGGCTGTTTGCCCAGTACATCCCCTATGTACCGCCGCTCAAATAGTAACGATTCGGCTTCAATCGAAGGAGCAAGCGGACGGTTTCCGCTTGCTCTTTGTTCTCGAATTCTGGAGCCAAGCCCCGGCATCGAAGCCGGAGCGTACCCCTTTGCGGGCAGGCGCTTCGGGATGTATCGTACTGAAAGGTAATAACTTATTCGAGCAGCGCGTCGTGGCCCCGACCGCATCTAATCGTCCAGCGGCCGTCTGCTTCGCCTCGCGATCGGTTTGTCCGCAACACAAGGACCAGACACGGAATAGAATTATGGAGTCAGGTTTAGACTGCAGCCTGATGAAGATCACAGGTTGGGCTACGGACAACTCTTGTTGGCGGCCGGGTTCTTAACAGTCGAGGGAGAAGTGTATCCATGAGGTCCCCCAAGCTTTGGATTCTCGCGTTCGCGTTAGTGCTTGCGCCGTTGCTGGCCGCACACGCTGCCGATACCGCGAAGGCCAGCGCCGCGGATTCGTCCGAGACGAAGTTTCACGACGGCGGCATCAACGACCTCAGCGCGATCGGAAACCGTAATGTAGGTTGCGGCCGAGGCGTGGGCAACTGGTACTCCATCGAAAAGCAAATTGCGTTAGGAAAAGGTTTCGCCGACCAGATAAGCCGGACCGCGAAGATGGTGCAGGACCCGGTTGTTACCGAGTATGTGAACCGCATTGGACAGAACATTGTTCGTAACTCCGACGCGCAGGTCCCTTTCACCATCAAGGTCATCGACTCCGATGAGATCAACGCATTTGCTCTTCCCGGCGGCTTCTTCTTCGTGAACTCGGGATTGATCCTGGCTGCCGACAACGAATCGGAGCTGGCCGGCGTGATGGCGCACGAGATTGCTCACGTCGCCGCTTGCCATGCCGTCCGCGGCGCCACCCGCGGACAGCTCGCAAATCTCGCGGCCATCCCGCTCATATTTGTCGGCGGCGGTATCGGTTACGCGGTCTCGGGTATTGCCGGCATTGGACTGCCAGTGGCGTTTCTGAAGTTCTCGCGCGCATTCGAGGCTCAGGCCGACTACCTCGGCGTGGAGTATCTCTACAGGAGCGGCTACGATCCGCAGGCTTTCGTGCAGTTCTTCGAGAAGATTGAAGCGATGGAAAAGAAGAAGCCAGGATTGCTCGATAAGACCTTCGAAAACCATCCTCCCACGCCTGATCGCATCGAGAAAACACAAGAAGAAATCGGGCGGATTCTTCCGGATCGCAACCAGTATCTGGTCGATACGTCGGAGTTTCAGACGGTGAAATCGCGCTTGGCTAAACTGCAAAACCGGCGCAAGGTCGATGAGAAGAAGGAGACCCGTCCTTCACTTCGCCGCGGAGAGCCGAGCGGCAATACGAACGACAGCGATCAGAATCAGAAGGACCAGAATCAGAAAAAGGATGACGAGCAACCGACGCTGCATCGTCGCGATAGCTGAGTATGGCAAGGGTTCGAGTTCAGGCAGTCGCTTCAGCGGCTGCCTTTTTCGTTTGGCGCTGAGTGATACCGACCGTGAAATTGCTCCTGGAGGCCGTAAATGGTTTAGATTGATAGCAGGTAGCGCATTGGCAGGCGTCGATGCTTTGCTGGAGGAAGGAACCATGCGATTTGCGGTGATCGGGGCGGGAGCGGTTGGCGGCTACTTCGGTGGCAGACTGGCGCAGTCGGGAGAGGACGTCTGGTTCCTGGCACGGGGCCGCACCCTGGAAGCCCTGCGTCAGCATGGGCTGAAAGTGGATAGCGCAAAAGGTGATTTTGTGTTGCCCAGTGTTCGAGTTTCAGAACAACCGAACGAGGTCGGGCCAGTCGATGTCGTGCTGGTGGCCGTTAAGGCTTGGCAAATTGCGGAACTGGCTCCCATCCTGAAACCCCTCGTTGGCCCACAAACCATGGTCGTTCCGTTACAGAACGGGGTTGAGGCCCCGGATGAGTTGTCGCGGATGGTGGGAGGCGACAAGGTCCTGGTTGGGCTCTGCGGCCTGATGAGCATGATCGTCGAGCCGGGACACATTCGGCATTTCGGTCTTGAGCCTTTCATCGCGTTTAAAGAGCAGAACAATTCCCGCACGCCAAGGCTTGAACCGCTGCGAGCGGCCATCGCCAAGTCAGGCGTCCAAGCCGCCATTCCGGAAGATATCCACGTCAGGTTTTGGCTCAAGTTTCTCTTTATTACCGCGCTTGGGGGAGTGGGCAGTGTCACCAGAGCGCCGGCAGGCATTGTGCGCCAGACACCGGCAACCCGGCAGTTGCTGTACCGGACAATTCGGGAAATCGACGCCCTGGCAAAAGCAAAGGGCGTAAAGATGCCGGCCAGCGCCGTGGATGACACCATGGCCATCGTCGATGGCATGCCTCCAGGCGGCACAACGTCCATGCAGCGGGATATTCTGGAAGGGCGTCCCTCCGAACTGGAGTCGCTGTGCGGGGCAGTAGCTCGCATCGGCAAGGAGCTAGGGCTCGATTTGCCGGTCAACACCGCTATCTACAGCGCTCTCCTGCCTTCCGAAATGCGGGCCAGAGGCGAGCTAAAGTTCGACAGGATGTAGTGCGTGCGTGGGCGGTCGCGCGCATTTCGACCCATGCAGCGAGAGTCGTCGCCGCATTCAGAAACGCGACATCTTTTCCAAGGCTTCGTTCCAACGGCTTATGTCCGCTTCCGGCGGCAGCGCGGATGCCGGTTTGCGCCGCTCGCGTTTCGCCGCATGGAAAAGCCAGACCAAAACGGCCAGGTTATAGGCGAGAGGACGGAGCAAGACATAGCCCGGAGTGCTTCCATCTCCCAGATAACTCCGCATTATCGAAACCGCAAGCTGCATGCTTGCCATCACCCCGAAGCCGAGTGCAATTCCGAATGGCAACTGTCCCCAGCCCAGCACTAGCATCCGCGACATCACGAACAGAGTCGCCAGAACTCCCAACTGAATGATCATCGAGCTGGTATCAAGCGTCAGCAGGCCTGCGACGGTGCGGTCCGTCTCGGTGCCGTGCGCCAGCAGCGCGGTCCCGAATGCCACCCCCACCAGTATCAGAACGGCGCAGCGGTAGATCTTATGGGCCCTTCTTTTCAGAATCGTATACTCGCGCAACACCGCGCCGAACAATTCCTGGATGACGGCGATCACCAGCAGGAAGTCGATTGCTTGCATGATCCAGAACGCGTAGAAATAGAGCGCGTGGGAATGGAAATAGCAATAAAGCTCAATCGGCAACTGCACTATATGGAAAAAGACATAGGCGCGAAAGACGGGAAAGTCGGCGGCAAGTTTGCGGCGCGACATAAACAGTGCGATCAGGCACTGACCCACTGCGGGCGCAATCCATAGCACGTACTGGTACCACAAAAGCATAGCTGCCGGGTAAGGTCAGAATACCCGCAAACCCGGCAGCGCGCAAATGCAGAGGCGCAGCCTTACCTGCCGAGCGGCGGCGGTCCACCGCTTCCATCTGGCTGAACGACCCCGGGGGGAGTGGTGGAGGTGCCGCCGGCTGTCGAAGTTGCAGTGCCGACGAAGGATGAGAAGGCGAGAATCAGACTAAGCAAAGTTGCCAAGGGAAAACTCCTTTCGGAATGCAGCAAGTCATGAAGCGCAACCGCGTACGACAATGCCTGTTGCAGCGGGAAGCGCGTTAACTATTTAAGTTTCGTTCAAGTTTCCGAACTTAGAACAAAAATATCCCGCCGCAGAGCCCTAGCCAACTAACACGCCATTTTTCCAGAAACTCAATCAAGCGCACGAACCCTGACCCACCTTGGCGCAGCCTTCGAGGTTTACTGCATGAAGCGCCGGGCGGCAAACGTTGCCGGCTGGGATAAAGTTCGATGGCCTTTCAGGCTACCCGGCGGAGACGGCTTAGGAGTCGGTAGCGACCATTCCCGAACTGGTACCCGGAGCGCCCGCAAGAATTGTGAAAGTTTGGTTAATCGCCAATCCGGAGGCTGTATCTTCAGCAATTTGCAAGTAGAATTAGGGCGTGAAGCCTATCATCTTCGTAGTGGAGGATGAAGCGGACATAGCTCATCTCCTCCGGCATCACCTTGAAGGCGCGGGGTTCGTGGTGCGCCTCTTTTCAACTGCAAACAACGTGCTCGCCGAAGCCGAGAAGCACAAACCATTGCTATTCTTGCTGGACGTCATGGTTCCCGGCGGGGACGGCTTCGACCTGTGCCGCCAGATACGGGGAAGGCAGACGATCGCCATGACTCCGGTCATTTTTCTAACGGCAAAGACCGGAGAACCCGACCGCGTACTCGGCTTTGAACTCGGTGCCGACGACTATATTTCAAAGCCGTTCAGCCCTCGCGAAGTCGTGGCCCGCGTCAAGGCCGTGCTGCGCCGATTTGAGCGGCCGCTGGCTCCGGAAGTGGTAAAGTTTGAAGATCTTGAGATCGATAGCGGCGCCATGATCCTTACGGTTCGCGGCGAGGCGGTGCCCACCACCGCGACGGAGTTCCGGCTCTTGGATTACCTGGCGCGCCATCCCGGAAGGGTATTTACCCGCGATCAGTTGCTGGATGCGGTTTGGCGCGAAACCGCCTTTGTTACTCCTCGCTCGGTCGATGTTTATGTACGCCGTCTCCGCGAAAAGATCGAAAAGGATCCCGAGCAGCCGCAATATTTGCGAACCGTCCGCGGAGCTGGTTACCGCTTCGGTGCGGCTAAGTGAATAAGTGAAACAGCGGGTCTTCTTTAAACTCCTTCTCGCTTTCCTGTTCGTCATCGTGGTGGCGACAGGCACGCTCGACCTGCTGGTGCGCAGGTCGTGGGAGGATTCGCTGCGCCACGAAACCGAAGCGGCTCTGCGCCAGAAAGTGGCGATGTTTGCCGACCGGGTGAATCATGAGCGCCCGCTTTCTCCGCAGAAGCTCGTCGAGTTGGTCAGCCAGCAGGCAGCCGCTCGTGCCACCATCATCGACCCGCAAGGCAAGGTGATCGCGGACTCCAGCGCTGAGCCGGATGCGATGGAGAACCATGCGCAGCGTCCTGAATTCCGTGAGGCCCTGCAAGGCGGAGTTGGAACCGCCACGCGCAAAAGCGCAACGGTCGGAGTCGAGTATCTTTATGTCGCCGCACCGGTGAGTGGCGGCGCCGTACGCTTGGCCTACCCGCTGCAAGCTATCCAGGAGGCCCGGCGCAGAATCCGCTACGAGTTACTGTTCAGCTCGTTAGCGGCTTTCCTGGTGGCGATGGTTGTTGCCGCGCTCTATGCGCGCTCGGTCAGTACGCGCTTGCGGCGCATCGTGGGCTTCGCGTCACAAGTCGCGCAGGGGGACCTTTCGACGCGGCTGGACGAGGATTCCGGTGACGAAATCGGCGCCGTTGCGCATTCGCTGGACGCTACGACGAAGAAGTTGCAGGAAAACTTCGAAGCCCTGCAGACCAGTCGCGACCAACTGGAAACGCTGCTGAATAGCATGCAGGAGGCCGTGGTGGCGGTGAACCGGGAAGGCCGAGTGCAATGGGCGAACCGGCGGATGGAAAAGCTGCTGCCCACCGGCGTCCGGCCTAACGCCGCGGTCGTCGAGACGATTCGAGAGCCGAATTTCCTTGCCACCATCCAGGCTGCGCTTCGCGATCGATCGGTTTCCACCAAGCGCGCGTCTTCCATCGTGCCCGGCAAAATCTTCAACGTGACGGCCGCGCCCATGGCCGGCGGAGGCGCAGTCGCCGTATTGCACGACCTCACCGAGATCGAACGCGTCGAGAAGACCCGCCGCGACTTCATCGCCAACGTTTCGCACGAACTGCGGACGCCGCTGACGAACGTGCAGGGATACGCCGAAACGCTGCTGGAGACCGTGGGAGAAGATGGCCCCAACCGCGAGTTCCTGGAGATCATTCGCAAGAATGCCGCACGCATGACGCGGATTACCGAGGACCTGCTGATTCTTGCCAAGGTCGAGTCGGGCGAGCAGAAACTCGATCTTCATCCGGTCTCACCCGCAGCGCTGCTCGAGGATGCCGCCGAGAACTTCCGCGAGAACGAACTCAGCGGAAGCATGGAACTGATCATTCAGAATCATGCCGTGCAGTGCGTATCCGCCGACCGCAACGCCGCGTTTCAGGTCTTCCGCAACCTGATCGATAATGCGCTAAAATATGCCGCGTCGGGGGGACGGCTGGAAATCGGTTCGCGCGATGTGGAAGGCGCGGTCGAATTCTTCGTCCACGACTACGGTCCGGGGATTGCCTCGGAGCATCTGCCCCGGCTGTTCGAGCGTTTTTACCGCGTTGACAAAGCGCGCTCTCGCGAGAGCGGCGGCACCGGACTGGGATTGGCAATCGCCAAGCACATCGTCCGCGTACACGGCGGCGCGATCTGGGCCGAAAGCGAACTGAACCACGGCAGCATCTTCTTTTTTACTTTGCCGGCGACAACCGATGTTTCATAATTTTGGTCGAGGTTTCATGCAGTGCGTTCACCGGGCGTAAACACTTTCCCGGTATAGTTGGGTTTTCACCCCACTACGCGCACAAACGGCGCGCAGTGGGGACCCCGGCTTCCACCCCACTACGCGCACAAACGGCGCGCAGTGGGGACCCCGGCTTCGGGTATTGCACGTCAGACATCGCGGAGATCGCATGGCCACCTCTTCCTCAAATCACCACGCCGATATTTCGCACGTCACCAAACTAACGCTGGATGCGTTCCGCTTGGCCTGCTCCGGGGCCGCCGCCGCCGCGGAGGCAATCGCCTCCGGCTCCGAAGAAGCCTTGAAAGCATTGCGAAACTGCGAGATCAGTCTCGACGGGATTGACCGCGACGTTGATGAGTTCTGCACCTCCATCATTACGCGCGTAAGCGAAAGCGATGCGCGGGAATTGCTCGCCTGCATGAAGTTCGTGGTCGCCCTTGAACGGATCGGCGACCTGCTGCTGAGCTTCGGCAACCGCGTCGAGTCCGTTGGGCCTCGTCTGGCGGCGGAAGACAAAAAAGCTTTGGAGTCGATGGCGACGCGCCTGGAGAGCATGCTGGGCGAGGCCGAGAGCGCCTACCGGGAGCGCAGCCTTGATCGCGCCGTAACCGTGTTGCGTTCCGACGCTGAGATGGACCGTCTCCGCAACCTGATCTTCCTGCATCACCTTGAGACTCATCACGAACAAAGACGCGCGGAGAGCTTCCATGTGCTGTTCATGGCGCAGGGATTGGAGCGTGCCGGCGACCATGCCAAGAACATCGCCGAAGAGGTCTGCCACCTTGTGAGCGGGAGGACCGTGCGGCATGTTCTGCGCAGCTACGATATACCCGATGAAAAACTTTTTATCGAACACCTGCGCGCGCAGCACCGGGAAAAACAATAACAGGCCTGAACTTCAGCTTTCCTTACCCGGCCCAGCGCGGGCCCGTCCCTGCGGAAATTAATCCTTTTGTAACAACTTCATAGTATCTAACAACTTAGGTATAGAGCTCGAATAGAGCTGAAACCAGGAGGATGGATGAATCGTTTTCTTAGAGTCGCATTGTGCGTTGCGCTTTTCAGCATTTGCGCCGTGGCGCAGATTAACATCAACGGCGCCGGTGCTACGTTCCCATATCCGATCTACTCGAAATGGTTTAGCGAATACCACAAAACAAATCCCAACATTCAGATCAACTATCAATCCATCGGCAGCGGTGGAGGCATCCGTCAACTGCTGGAAGGAACGGTCGATTTCGGGGCCAGCGACGGACCGATGACGGACGAACAACTGGCGGAAGCCAAAGTGAAGATTCTTCATGTGCCTACCGTGCTCGGCTCGGTTGTTCCCGCCTATAACATTCCTGGCGTCACGCAGGAGCTGAAGTTTACTCCCGATGTGCTGGCCGGCATTTTCCTCGGCACGATCAAGAACTGGAATGATCCCGCGATCGCCAAGGCGAATCCCGGCGTTAAGTTTCCCAGCCAGGAGATCGTGGTCGCCCATCGTTCCGATGGCAGCGGCACGACCTACGTGTTTACCGACTATCTCTCGAAAGTCAGCCCCGCTTGGCAAAAGACGGTGGGCAAGGGTACGAGCGTGAAGTGGCCCAGCGGAATCGGCGGCAAGGGAAACGAAGGAGTCGCCGGAACGATTCTCCAGATCCAGGGGTCGATTGGCTACATCGAGTTGATCTACGCGGTACAGAACAAGATTCCATTCGGGACCGTGCAGAATGCCGCTGGCACTTTCGTGAAAGCGTCACTCGAGTCTACGACGGCGGCTGCGGCCTCAGCCCAAATGCCGGCCGATTTCCGCGTTTCCATCACCAATGCTCCCGGCAAGAATGCCTACCCGATCGCCAGCTTCACCTGGCTGCTGGTGCCGGTGCAGTCCAAGGATGCCGCCAAAGGTAAGGTTCTAAAAGACTTTCTGGCCTGGATGCTGGACAAGGGCGAGCCCATGGCCGCGCAACTGACGTATGCTCCTCTGCCGAACGCGGTGAGCAAAATGGTTCGCGCGGAGATTCAGCAAATCCACTAGCTTTGGAGGAACAGCTCTGTTAACTTCAAAGACACACAATGAGTCTTTGGAGTCAAAAATGAGGAGAATTCCAGCCGGGGCGTTGACCCTCGTGCTTTGCTGTTCGACTTGGCTGGCCGCTGCCGATACGGAAAAGAAAGAACCCGTTCCCGCGAAGGCCACGACAAGTTCGGCACAAAAAAGTTCGGCGCAAAAATTGCAGCAGATGCAGGCTCAGTTGAAGAAACAGCAGGAGCAGATCGCTAAACTGCTGACGCAACTGCAACAGAGTCAGCAGGCGCTGCAGCAGGCACAACAGAAGCTCCAGACGGACGCGCAGCAAACGACGCAGCAGGCGCAGAGCGCGCAACAGCAGGCCGTGGCGGCACAGGAGAAGGCGAATAACCTGAACCATCAGGTAACGGAAATGCAGACGACTCTTGGCAACGTCGAACAGAAACCGCAGGTCAAGTAGCCGGCGAGCGGGCCGATTCTGAGTCTTGCATTCACATTACCAGTCACGGATTCAACAGGTTAGAATGTTTCTCGACCGGATTCGCGGAAGGTGTACCTGCGAAGGAGCCGGGCGCACGGGGTCTCCAGCAAACGCTGCTTTTTGGCATTTGCTGGGGTGACATCCGGCCCGGCGGTGCTGATACTGGGTACATCAACTTTAGAACTGCTCTCGCTGCCGGTTCAGACCGGCAGCTTTTTTATTGCGGCGGGAGAACTTTCCGCAGTGGATCTCCTGGGGCGGCCTGCAAGACATGACCTCTGAGCTTGACACGATTCGCTGTGTGCGGGAGTTGCTGGAATCGGAAAGTACGATGACGCTGGCGACGGTGGACGAGTACGGCAACCCGGACGCCGCGCCACTGTTTTTTTTTCTGCGGAACGACCTTACGCTTTATTGGCTTTCCTCCGCCGACAGCCGTCACAGCGTCAATCTGCGCTCTCGGCCGCAGGTTGCGGTTGCAGTTTATGCCTCCGTGAATCGTTGGGAGAAGATCCGCGGCGTGCAATTGGAGGGCACGGCAACCGAAGTGTCGGACCCCCGGAAGCGCCGCGAGATCATCGCCGGCTATCGGCGCCGCTTCCGGCTCGGAGCTCTGCTTTCCGCCGCCATCACGCAATCTACGCTGTATGTGTTCCGCCCGAATTGGATACGCTACACCGATAACATGCGAGGATTTGGCTACCACGTCGAGATGGAAATGTAATTGCAGCCGAGCCGATGAAGGCATTGGGTATCTCCGGCGCATTCCGTAGGGTCCGCCACCTGACCTGCTCTTGGGTTTTAACGCTACGTTAACAAAGCTCTGGTAACCTCAAAGCGTGAGTACAGTCCCGTCCAACAGTGCTCCCCGCATTCCCAGCCCTGTATTTGGCAAACCACACGCAATTGGTGAAAAGCGTAGTGTGCCGGAAGGGGAAAGAACGCCCGCTCCGGTGCGCCGTATCAATCTGAGAGCGGGACGAGCGACTAAGATCGCCGACGACTCTTTCCGCTACGCCATGTTGACGTGTTCGCTCTCCGTGATGGCGATTGTCGTACTCATCCTGCACGAACTGGTTACCCGGTCCCAACTGTCGGTCGCGAAGTTTGGTTTCAAGTTCTTCCTTGGATCGGATTGGGACCCTGTTGCCGGGCAATTTGGTGCATTTCCGTTTCTTTACGGCACCCTGGTTTCTTCTCTGGTTGCGTTGGTGCTGGCGGTGCCGCTGGCGGTTGGCGTCGCGGTGTTCATCACCGAGATTTGCCCCAAGGCCATGCGGGGGTTCACTTCGTTTACGGTGGAGCTGCTGGCTGCGATTCCAAGCGTTATCTACGGTCTTTGGGCAATCTTTATTCTGGCTCCGCTGCTGCGCAACTGGGTTCAGCCGGCGCTGGCCAAGTCGCTGGGCTGGACGGGGCTTTTCACGGGTCCGCCGTTTGGCATTGGCATGCTGGCAGCAGGAATCATCCTGGCGATCATGATCATTCCCATCATCGCGTCGATCACGCGCGAGGTGCTGGTCGCCGTGCCGCGCCACCAGCGCGAGGCGGTGCTGGCGCTGGGTGCGACGCGGTGGGAGATGGTTCGGATGGGCGTGCTGCGCAACGGACGCGCTGGAATCCTCGGGGCAGTCATTCTCGGCCTGGGCCGCGCCATGGGTGAGACCATGGCAGTCACGATGGTCATCGGCAACCGGCCGGAAATTGCCAAGTCGCTGTTCGCGCCCGCATACACCATGGCGAGCGTCATCGCCAACGAATTTACCGAAGCCACGGGCAATCTCTACCTTAGCGCGCTGATTGAGATTGGGCTTGTACTGCTGCTGCTCACCGTCATCGTGAATGGCTTAGCCCGCCTCCTTATCTGGTCGATCACGCGCGGCACACCTTCGAGAGTGTGATGTCGAAAGTCAAACAACACGTTTCTTTGTGGCGCCGTACGGCAAACGTACTGTTTACGGCTGGTGCGGGAGCGGCGGCTGTTCTGGTGCTGGCGCCGCTGTTCGCGATTCTTTCTTATCTGGTTTACAAGGGTGTTGGCGCTATAAACTGGGAGTTCCTGACGAACACGCCGCAGCCTGTCGGCGAAGCGGGCGGCGGAATGGGAAATGCCATACTCGGCTCCGCGTTGATTCTCGGTATCGCCAGCCTTATCGGGGTGCCGCTCGGGATCGGAGCGGGCGTTTACGTTTCGGAATTCGGGCGCGGAAGATATGCCAATATGGTTCGCTTCACGGCGGATGTGCTCAACGGCGTTCCGTCGATTGTTATCGGAATTGCGGCATATACACTGGTGGTGCTCCGCCAGGGACATTTTTCCGCCTTCGCCGGGGGCGTGGCCCTGGGCATTATGATGGTTCCTACCGTGGCGCGAACTACCGAGGAAATGTTGCTGATGGTTCCTCACGCGGTGCGCGAGGCGGCTTTAGGGCTCGGTGTTCCACAGTGGCGCAGCACCATTTCGGTGGCCTTGCGTACGGCAAGGTCGGGAATCATCACGGGAGTGATGCTGGCTTTTGCGCGCGTGGCGGGAGAGACGGCGCCGCTGCTGTTTACCGCGTTTGGCAATCAGTACTGGAATACCAATCCGAATCAGCCCACCGCCGCTTTGCCGCTGCAAATCTTCACCTATGCCATCTCGCCGTTCGAGGAGTGGCACCGGCAGGCATGGGCGGGGGCGCTGGTCTTGATCGTCTTGATTGTCCTGGCTGTCGCGGTGGTGCGCCTGGCGGCGCGCCGCGGTTCCTTTGCGCAACAATCCTGATGTTCGATCCACCGAACTTCCTCCAATCTGGATTGCGGTGGACGGCAGCCCGGCTGCCGCGGGGAGAAAGGGGCCCGTGCTGAATGGGCGTGGGTATTGATGTCCAGGATCTGAGTGCCTGGTTTGGAAAGGCTCAGGTACTTAACGACATCAAAATGAAGATTGAGCCCAGCCACGTGACGGCCATTATCGGACCGTCCGGCTGCGGCAAGTCGACCTATATCCGGTGCTTGAACCGCATGCACGAGACGCTGCCGGATGCGCGTGTCTCCGGAAGTGTAAAAGTCGGCGATCTCGATGTTTATGACAGCGCAACCGCCGCCGTGGACGTGCGCCGGCGCATTGGCATGGTCTTTCAGAAGGCGAATCCGTTTCCCACCATGTCGATTTACGACAACGTTGCCGCTGGACTTAAGTTGAACGGTTTCCGCAAGCGCCACGAACTCGACGAAGTCGTCGAGCAATCCTTGCAAATGGCCGCCCTGTGGGACGAAGTCAAGGACGTGCTCAAAAAGAAGTCGGGTGCAAGCCTCTCCGGCGGACAGCAGCAGCGGCTCTGCATTGCCAGGGCGTTGGCCGTGGCGCCCGAAGTCCTGCTGATGGACGAGCCCGCTTCGGCACTGGACCCGATCTCAACCGGCAAGATCGAAGAACTGATTTTCCAGTTGAAAGAGCGCTACACGGTCGTCATTGTGACGCATAATATGCAGCAGGCGGCGCGCGTGGCGGACTACACAGGCTTCTTCCTGATGGGCAGCTTGATCGAGTTCGACAAAACGCAAAAGATCTTTACCACCCCCTCCGATCAGCGCACGGAGGATTACATCACAGGCAGGTTTGGATGAAGCGGACAAGGTTCCAACAAGGGCTTGATGACCTCAAGCAGAAGCTCCTGCAAATGGGCGGCATGGCGGAGAGCGCGATCGAAGCCGCGACCGAATCATACCTTCAGCGCGACCCAAAGCTTTGCCAACTCGTCTTCGAACGGGAAGACTCGATCAACGCCGCCGAACGCGCCATCGATGAGCTTGCGCTCGACCTGCTCGCCATGCAGCAACCGATGGCCGTTGACCTCCGGTTCATCGTGGCAGTGCTGAAGATCAATTCGGACATCGAGCGCGTCGGCGATCAGGCGGTGAACATCGCACAGCGCACGATGGACCTGCTGGCAGGTCCCGAGGTCGCTGAGATCCCGGTCGACATCGGGCGGATGACGGCAACCGTGTCGACGATGATGCGGCGCGCGCTCGAATCCTTCCTCTCTGGAAAGGCGGAAGTCGCCCAAGCCGTTCTGGAAATGGACAACATCGTTGACCGCATGAAGGACGAGGCTTTCGTCATCTTGGTGCAGCGAATGAAGCAGGACCCGGACCGGGCGCAAGCCTATCTCGACGTGCTGTTGATTACGCGCAATCTGGAGCGGGTGGCCGACCACGCGACGAATATTTCTGAAGACGTAATCTTCTGGGTTCGCGGCGCCGATGTCCGTCACCGGGTCGGTTTGGATCCGGAAGACCGACCAGCCATGCCGCAGTAGCTGCCGCCCCCCAATTGATGTGCTTCGGCGGGGCGGCCAGAGTTAGACCGGTTTAGCGAAATTCGCCTGCTCCTCCGTGCCGCGCCTTCCCGTTTTGGGTAAAAACGCACTTTCCTTGCGTGTTTTCGCGCCGTTCTGGTCACGATTTCTTGACGATTGCGATGGATTCCAGTAAGACATTGAAACCGAACCAGTTAAAATCTGGTGTACAGTGGGGAGATTGGTTATTAGGTTGCACTTCTCTTGTTTGCAAGAGGTTGTTGTCTCGACCTTGTCGATAGTTTTGAGGTAGCTATGCTTTCAGCGCCGAATCCCTTAGCTTCCATCGTGCCTCCCACAAAGCCCGAGCGCAAGATCAAGATTGGCGGAGTGGCCCGGCATTTCCATATCTCCGTGGACCTGCTCCGGCTTTATGAGCGCGAGGGACTCCTCATACCCATCAAGTCGTCAAAGGGCACCCGCTACTACACCGAACGGGACTATCCATGGATCGAGACTTTGATGCGCCTGGTGCGCGACTACCGGTTGAACTTTGCCGGCGTCCGGCATCTGCTTGCGCTACTGCCCTGCTGGGACGTTCGCAATTGTAGCGGTGCGGAGAGAATCCACTGCGCTACAACGGCAGAGTCTTCCAATCCCTGTTGGGTTCATCACACCTGCTGTTGGCCCGGCAAGGATTGCTACGAGTGCGAGATTTACCGTACAGCGCCGGCATGCGAGAACATGAAATCGGTCCTGTTGGCGGGTAAAGCCAAGAAGGAAACCACCTAGAGCAGTTTCAAGGTTGACGGACCCAGTACTGGCACCGCCGGGCGATCTGATTGGCGATCGAGCACGACAACAACTAAGAAGTTCTCCTGACTGAGGGCGGCATCACACGATGCTGCCCTTGTTTTTTATAACCAAACATAGGCTGGTCCATGCTTTCTCGCCAGCCCCGTCCAGCTCCTACAAAGCGCTCCCCTTCGACGCCCGTGGCGGTTTCAGCAAGGGTGAGGCGCAAGGTACGCAGGTATTTCTCGATATTTTTTTTTGCATTTTCTCAGCGCGCAGGCAACCAAAATCGCGGAGCAACTCAGGCGTGCAGCTTTGGCTTCTATTCATAAGTGGCAGTCTGCGATGTGAATGAATAGACAGGAAGGTGTCATGATGCAAGCCTCCGCCCCTGGACGCTGCAGGTTTTTGACCCTGTGCGTGGTGCTCCTCACGTTTTTGATTCTCTCGGCATGTGGCAAAGGGGTCTCACCAGTCCCCAGCGGACAAACTAGTCCGCAAACTGCGCCCCCCGCGCCGACGACCGTAACCATTAGTGCCAGCGCATCCAGCATCGCGGCTGGCGGATCGGTCACGCTGACCGTCGTGGCAAGCAACGCCACGCAGTTCGTCGTCGCCGATAACTGCGACAGTCAGACGGCTACCTTGCAGGCAACCGGCGTAGCACAACCGGTCCAGTTCACAGTCCCGACTACGCCCGGCACCTGTACCTACACGGCGACGGCAAGCGGCGCCGCCAGCCAGACGGCTGCCGCCAGTGTTCCCATTACCGTGCTGCCCTCAACGGCGACGACAGTCAGCATGACGGCAAGCGCGCCGATAATTGCCGCCGGGCAGCCAGTGACTCTGACAGTTACCGTGGCGAACGCAAACTCGGTGTACATCACGAACAACGTGGATAACACGAGCGTTCCTGTTTCGGCAGGCGGCGGGACCGTGCCTCCTCTACATCCGGCTCAGACGATGACCTATACGGTTACTGCCACGGGCGCGAGCAGCCAGACGGCTCAGGCCCAGGTCACGGTCACGGTGATGACTGTGTCGATCACGGCCGCTCCCAACACGATTGTCAAAGGGAATTCCACTACCCTGACTGTTACGGCCGCCAATGCGACGCAGGTAGTGATCTCGGACAACGTCGACGGCACGACAGATACCCTCCCCGGAACCGGTGGAACCTATAACCCCAGCCCGACCGCAACCACGATCTACACGGCGACGGCTACCAGCGGAAGCGTTACGGCAACGGCGACGGCAACGGTGACTGTCCATGCCGCGCCTAGTGTGGCGCTGATTAATCACGTCATCTTCCTGATGCAGGAGAACCGCACCTTCGACAGCTACTTCGGGATGCTGAATCAATACCGACCGAAGCAGAAGGATTCCTCAGGGCAAGCGTGGAATATCGGCGACGATGGCAACGAGTACGATGTCGACGGGATTGTCGGAACCGCATCCGGTGCCGTGGTAGGGAACTTCCCTACCCCCAACAAGAATATCCCCAATCCCAACCCCAACATCAGCGACCCCGTCATCTGTCCAGCCAGCGGACTAGTGGGAACCACCCCCTGTACGCCGTTCGCCGTCGTCACCCCGGCAACCCCATACTCGTTGTTCAAGTTGGCCACTGCCTGTGTTGACGACATGACCTCGGACTGGGTCGGCAGCTACGGCGATGTTAGCCGGTATGACTTCACGACCGGGCGCCCCATCTACCTGGATGGCTTTGTGCACGTCGCCCAGAACTACGCCGATAACTGCCAGGGCGGGGCATGCGGCAGTGGGGTTTTGACCGATGATCTTCAGGGTCAACGTGCCATGGGATACTACGATCAGGGGTTCCTCAACTATTACTACTACATGGCTTCGCAGTTTGCGCTCTCCGACCGCTGGTTCTCGCCGGTCTCCAGCAAGAGCACGCCGAACCGCATCGCGACCTTAACGGGTGGAACCACGCAAGGCTTGGTCTACGATCCGTTCAAGGACGACAACCCAAAACTGAAGGCGGCCGGTCTTCCGCAGAACGCCCAACTGGCGATCCCAACCATCTTCAGCAAATTAACCAATGCCGGAGTGTCGTGGAGAATTTATTACGGCATGACCGACGGCGGCTGTACGGACCCCGATGGCGATTGCGGAACGTCGACGCTAAGCGCCTACCCCTCGATCACGTTCGCCGATTTCCAGGATTCGTATCAGTATCTGTATGTTCCGGCAACGAAGGGGGTCTGCTCTGCCACGACAACCCCATCGGGAACGGCTGTCGGCATTCTAGATGCCCAGAACGCGTTTTGTATCGATACGACTCACATTGTTCCCATCGGCCAGTATCCCAGTGGCCAGTACTTCCTCGATATAGCCAGCGGAACGACTTGCACGCCAGGTCAAACCGGGAATTGTCTTCCCAGCTTTGCCTTCGTCGAGCCGGCCTACGGTATCGATGACGAGCATCCTGGTTCGGGCCAGTCGATACTTTCAGGACAGGCTCAGGTTGCAAACATGGTTAATGCGTTGATGAGCAGCCCGTCGTGGAAGGATTCAGTCTTCTTCCTTTCCTACGACGAGGGCGGCGGACCGTTCGACCATGTCCCGCCGGTTCCCAATCACTCCAACGATTTCACCGGGCTCGCAACGGGGATCGCGCCGACCGTTAGTATTCCCGATATTTCCAGCATTGCAGTCAACGCGGACACAACCCCTTACTTCCCGTGTCCAGCGAACGGCCCGGTCGGTATCGGTACGCAGCCGACGCCGACCCTGCACTGCGACCTGCAGCCCCACGGAGTCTGGGACGACCCCGGTTACCTTCCTGGCGATGCAGCGCAAGTCCAGGGGTTTGCGGCTCAACTCGGGTTCCGGCTCCCCAACATGGTGATCTCTCCGTTCACCCGGAGACACTATGTTTCCCATATCCCGATGGATCACACGGCTGTCATCAAGTTCGTCGAGAGCCGCTTTATCGGTCCAACGGCGCAACTGACCAACCGCGATGCGGCGCAGCCTAATTTGCTGGATTTCTTCGACTTCGTCAACGTGCCTTGGGCCATACCGCCTACCCTGAACACCAACACCACTCCGCCGCCCACGCCGGTGGCGCCCACAGGCGCAACGTGTACGCCCGGGAAGATGCAGTAACTGGCATGAAGTAGGCCCAGCCGCCTTCGGCTGGGCCTACTTCATGTTCGTGTATCCAAACCCCCAAGAGAATGTCATGGCGACTGAAGCGCCGAGCGCCTGTGGCCAGAGCAGGCAAGCTGTGTGCCCGATATCACATTCGATAGGCAAGAAGTTATTCGGGCGCGGAGTGGAGCCACCCTTTGTTTATTCGCAACAGAAACAAAAGGTGGCTCGGCTTCGCTCGCCATGACATTCTGAGTTTGTGCCCGGATATTACCTACATGGAAATTGGTCCAATGCGGTGGTCATCCTTCAGCCAGGCGAACCGCCGTTCGATTTCTTACGGTACACGTCATAGTTGTCCAGGCTCTCCACTTGCTGAAAATCCTGCCGTAGCAATTCGAGCAGCCGGCCCTTGTCCTCTACCGGATCCGTCTGGAGCTGAAGCTCCCGCTTCACGATCAACCAACGGATGTCCCGAGCCCGGCTGAGCTGGAGGATTTCTTCCGGGCTATACGGGTTGACGGTATGGTCGAACATCAGCACAGGGAAGCGCGGGCGCCTTCCGCTGCTGTAATAAAACAGATCCTCGCCGGGGATCATCAACAATCCTTCCTGCCGCGGAATCTCGCGCTCGGAAAACCGAAGCAGCTCCTCGAACTGTGGGATCCACGCGCCGCGAACCGAGAGCCCCTTTAGCGCCGGCAAACTCGATCGGGTTATTGCGCCCTCGGAAAGGTTCGCATAGTCCAGACGCTCATGGCTCCAAGCGTAATACCCACCCGAGACCGCCATCGAGATCGCCACCACGACGGTGAGTGACACCGTCTTCCAGCCAGTCCGATTTTTCAACACCGGGAAAAGTACCGTGATCGCGTCTGCAATCAGCAGCATGAGCAAGGGCCAAATGGCGTAAGTAGAGCCCCAGAGCTGCTGTGACAAGAAAGCTCCATTTACGGTGCCGATCAGCATGAAAGGCAGGACGAGCGCGATGCCCCTGCGGCGTCCCACACTCAAAAGCGCGAAGATGAAGGAAACCATCAACAGGAAGGGCCAGAGGGCGAGCAGGCCTTCGGCGCGCCCTGCTGGCTCTTGTTCGACGAATAGACGAATCAGCATCCAGAGGAAAGGACTCGACAGCAGTAAGCCGGAAAGCAGCGCCAATCTCCGGTCATCCCGCTGCCGAACACTCCTTTGAGAAACGCCGCCCGACGACATCAAACTGCGCGGCTGCAGCAAACGGCTCCGTTGGTTGAGCCACAGCAGCACCGCCCCGGTCAGGAACGTTGCGATCCACCAAGGCAGCACCGGATTCCGGTATACGGCGAGCATGTCTGCGAGCTGCGGCATCCGCCGGGACCGAGCGAACTGAATTGTCCAGTGCTGGTAGTTCGCCAGACCGGCGGTCAGATGTATAAGCAAAAGCGCTGATAGCAGGCCGCCAGTTGCTCCGAGCATGACCCACAGATATCCCCGCACGGGCCGGCGCTGCCATAGTTTAAGGCCCAGCAGCACCGCTAACGCCAGCCCCGCACTTGCCAGGAAAGCAAGTCCCGTATTCTGTTTAACAAACAGTGGAACCACCAGCACGGCCCCGGTGACAAAAGCGGGCAGAGGAGGAAATCCTCTACGCTCCAATCGCTGAAGGAGAACTATGCAAACCAGTACTGCAAACGTGCAGTCGGGATCGTAAAAGGGATGCGGAAAGATGCAGTAGATTCCCAGCACAGTCAAAGGCGCGCTCAGCAGAAACGCCACTATCCGAGCTGACTTCAACGCGCCACGTACCATGTTCAGCAGAATTTGCCAGGTTAGCACCGTGGCCAGTCCGCCCACAGCGGCGCAGTAGAGCACGTGATGAAAGAAGACTCGCCCGCTGAGCTTGATGAGCGCCGCTTGCGTGAGAAATGTCAAGGGCGCGTATGGCAAGGGAAAATCTCGATACGGCATATCCCCGAGCGAGATCCTGTGCGAGGTCTCCAGGATGTAGCTGAGGTCCCACAATACTGCCAGCCTGGCGTTCTGCCATAACACCACGGCAGCGGTCGCGACAAAAAGAGTCAGTGCGGCGATCCAGTCCTGCCATATCCAAGGCTCCCCGCCGATGGGCCTATCAACTGCGCCCGCCGGGTGCGCATTAGGCACTGGCTCGCGAATTTGCGGATCCATTTCCATAAGAAGCACTGGGATTTAAATAGTTTAAGGCACGCGGGGCGGCGGCCTGACGCGGTCTCGTAAAACCATGCACTTGCGCGGCCCCGGCTACCCGAAACCGTTAGATAGGTCGGCGCACGGAGGCCACAGCTCAGGATTTCGGCGAGACTGGACGTACAGAGTTGTGATTCAGTGGAATACAGAATCTGGCGCAGAGGCGGGAAGGCGCCCATTTCCGAGGCACAGTTTACGTCTCGTAATGACGCTCGGGCGCAGATCACTGCGAGAAGATGCGAAGGTCTATGGATGCTTTTAGGCGAGCTGACCTTCGGCTGCTATACCGTTTCCCAGTGCATCGAGCACGGTGTCGATCTTGTCTTCGTCGACTTCGCCGTACCAGCAACCCTCGGGATAGATGATCATTACGGGGCCGTGCTCACATAGATTCAAACAACCAGTACTGGAGACCATCACGTCGTCCATGTCACGGTCCGAAAGCTCGCTCTGGAGGTATTGCAGCAACGAACCGGATTCCTTGCGATGACACACGCCCTTGGCTTCACCGGCGACCCGGAAGCTGGCGCATACAAAGATATGGTGTTTCGGTTTTTCCATGTTCCTCTCCTTTAAATAAACAATAGTTAAGCGCAGCCCGTGCCCGTTCCCTGACACCCCGATCCGCAAGATTTGAATTGTTTCCTCATCGACAGTGGGACACCTCCCGTGCGGAAGAGGCTGCCCAGGCCTTCGGAGATCAGGCCGCTCATCTCGATGACCCGCAATCCAGCGCGTTCCAACACCCATCGTGGCGCTCGACCAATTCCGCTGACAACGACCGCGTGGCAGTCGTTGATTGATTCGGCCAAATCCCGCCAACGCTGGTTACCGCCGCCCACTTCCGGCGTGTAACGCAGTTCGACCAGTTTGGGTTCGCCATCAGTGCGTTCAAAGATCCACAAGCGCGTGGCTTCACCCAGATGTTGGTTCACGAGGATTCCTTCCATGCTGGCAACCGCGATGTAGGGCCGCTCCGACTCCGCATCCGGCGATGCACTTGCACACGCCCACATCAAGTCGATGAGGTTGCGGCTCGATGGCTCTCCCAGCAAACCAATGGCATCGGCGCGACAGCGCGTACAGTGTTCCATCTGCGGCAGGTAGCTCGCGACCTGCTCTCTGAGAAGTTTTATTTCGCCACCCGGCAGCTCCTCTTTATCCGCGAACGGCGTGTCTTCTACCGGATAGAGCGGAACACAGTTCATGATGTCGGCGCCCAGTTTGCGCATCTCCTCAGCAACTTCGCAGATATGGTCCTGATTGATTCCCGGCACGATGATTGTGTTGATCTTTATGGTGATTTCTGCCGCCTTCAACGCCGCGATCGCACTCTTCTGGCGAGCCAGCAAATGGGAGGCTGCCGCTTCGCCGCGATAGATCGCGCGGCCATCACGCACCCAAGCGTAGATTCCTGCTCCAATCGCTGGGTCGACGGCGTTCACGGTGAGAGTGACATGGCTGACCTGCAACCGGGCCAACTCCGCGACATGCGGTTCCAGACTCAGCCCATTCGTCGCCACGCACAGCAGCATCTCCGGATACTGCTCGCGAACCAAGCGCAGGGTTTCAAGCGTCTCCTCCGGACTCGCAAATGGATCCCCCGGTCCGGCAATTCCAACGACCTTCAGCTCCGGCATGACCTTCAGCGCTTGATGCAGGTAGTTCACGGCCTGCTTTGGAAGCAGCACCGCACTCGTGACACCCGGACGGCTCTCGTTCGCGCAGTCGAATTTACGGTTGCAGTAGTTGCACTGGATGTTGCACTTGGGCGCCACGGGAAGGTGAATGCGCCCCGTGCGGTGCCGCACGTCGGAGTTGAAACAAGGATGTTGTGTCAGGTCCAGTGCCATCGCGCCCTCCTCACATGTAGCTGTAGCCGACAGGCGAACTTTGCTGTTTGAATTCGATCAATGTGTTGACGACGCGGTCGAACAATTGCTGCGCGCCACGGTAACCCAGGTGCAGGATTCGTTGGCCTCCGATCCGATCGTGAATCGGGAAGCCTACGCGGATCAACGGAATTCCCAGTTGCCGCGCGACCGAATAGCCTTTACTGTTTCCGATCAGGAAGTCCACCGACAGTTGTTTCGCTTCGTCTGCCATGGACATGAAATCCGTCCCCTCGCGAACGACAATCGGTTCGTCCAGATCGGCAGTAACTTCGGCTATCGATTTAGCCAGCGATCCACTTTCGCCGCCGGACGCGCACAGCACGGGAACAACGCCTATCTCCGCCAGCAGCGCAGCCAAGCCGACTACGAGGTCCTCCTCTCCATAAACCACGGCCCGTTTGCCCGACACGTATTTGTGTCCGTCCACGTAGGCGTCAATCAGCCTTCCGCGTTCCTGCCGATGCTTGGCCGGTGTGGAGCGTCCCGAGAGCTGCTCGAGTACTTCGAAGAAGGCGTCTGTTTCGCGCACTCCTATGGGCGCTCCCAATCGATGGGATGGAACAGCAAACCGCTCGTGCAACAGAGCCGCTGCCGTGGCTTTGCCTGCGATGGTCCGTCCGAACTCGACTGTGGCGCTGGCGGATGCGCTGGAACGAATCGCCGCGATGGGAGTTCCACCCTCTGGGATTTTGTGATATTGATCGAGCGCCGGTCCATCCAGCGTGTCGGAGTAATCAGGTAGCAGGACCAATTCGAGCGAGAAATCCGCCGCGACTTCCTTGAGGTAACGGATATCGGCCGCCGACACCATGCCGGGAAAAAGATTGAAGTGATCTCCTCGCGACTCCGCCGCCGTTGCCAGCTTCTCCACAACGGCTCGAACCGCCGCGTGAAAGCCGTCGATGTGCGTGCCGCAATAGCTCGGCGTCGAAATTGGCACCAATACGGGCGCGTCAGCACCCTCGAGTGCCGCCTCATACGGATGCAGCAACTGCGCGACATCTTCCCCGATCGTCTCGCTCAGGCATGTCGTCGCAATCCCGATGAGACTCGGATGGTACTGGGAGGTGACGTTTTGCAGTCCACGATGCAGATTCTGTTCGCCGCCGAAAATGGTGCTAGCCTCACTGAAACCGGACGCCGCAATGTCCATCGGCTCCTTGAAATGGCTGATGATGTATCGGCGCATGTAGGTCGCACAACCCTGTGAACCGTGAAGGAACGGCAACGCACCTTCAATCCCGCGCAGCGCAAGGCAGGCCCCAAGAGGAGTACACAGCTTGCAGGCATTCCGGGTCGCAACATACTTGGGCGGCCGGCTCTTTTTCACAACGTGAGGAGTGGTGCTCATTCCGGCTGCTCCTTTGGCAATGCGCGCTCCCGCTTGCGCGGCGTGAGCTTCCAGACTGGACTCATGACCGTGCCATACACTTCACGGGCAAAGTTCACCATGCCCGCGAAGCCGGCAAGGGCTTCCTTGCGTTCATGGTTGTGGTCACAGAATCCGACTCCAAGCTTGTAAGCGATCGGACGTTCCTTGACGCCTCCGATAAAGACGTCGACTTCCTTTTCTTGCAAAAAGCTGGCCAGCTCCAGCGGATTGGAGTCGTCGACGATGATTGTGCCTTCGTCGCAAAGCTCGCGAAGCTGTTCATAGTCTTCGCGATTGCCGGTTTGTGACCCGACCATCACTGTCTGCATGCCGAGCAGCCGCAGAGCACGCACCAGTGAAAACGCCTTGAACGCTCCGCCGACGTAGATCGCCGCTTTCTTGCCCTGCAATTTGCGCCGATACTCCACAACCGTGGGCATGATCGCTTCAATCTCCTGGCGTACCAAGTCCTGCGTCCGCTGCATGAGATACGGATCTTTGAAGAAGCGGGCGATGTCATAGAGCGACTGGGCCATGTCCTCGATGCCGAAATAAGAGACCCGGATGAACGGCGTGCCCCACTTGTCTTGGAGGCTCTTGGCCAAGTAAGTCATCGAACCTGAGCACTGCACTACGTTCAGCGCCGCGCCGTGCCCCCGCCGGATATCGTCGACCCGCCCATCGCCGGTAATGCAGGCGACAACCTCAACGCCTATGCGGCGAAAGTATTCGCGAATCATCCAAATCTCGCCAGCCAGATTGAAGTCGCCGAGAATGTTGATGCTGATGGGGCTGATGCCGTCCGTTGGCGCAGTTCCTACGAGCTGAAAGAGAGCTTCGCAGGCTGCTCGATAGCCGTCCTTCTTCGTCCCCTTGAATCCTTCGGAATGCACCGGCAGAACCGGAATTCCTTTTTCCCGGCTGACGCGCTTGCAAACAGCCTCGACATCGTCGCCGATAATTCCCACAATGCAGGTGGCATAGACGAATGCGGCCTTGGGCTGATGCGCGTCGATCAGCTCGCACAGAGCCGCGTAAAGCTTCTTCTCTCCTCCCTGAATAACGTCGAGCTCACGAAGGTCGGTCGAAAAGCTGAGCCGGTGAAGTTCCGGCCCGGAGGAAAGTGCGCCGCGTATGTCCCAGGTATAGGACGCGCAGCCGATGGGCCCGTGGACAATATGCAGAGCATCGGCAATGGGATAGAGCACAACTCTCGACCCGCAGAAGACGCAGGCGCGCTGGCTCACCGACCCGGCAACGCTCTGCTTTTCGCAGTCGAGTTGGAAGGGCTGTGCGCCTTTGCGATAAACCTGCCGTTCGCGTTCTCGTAGGATGTCCGCCATCTTGTCCTCCGCTTCACCATTGCCCTACATCACGAGCTCGAAACTTTCTTCCGGCGCCTCGCGGTCTTGGCGATCCATCAGCACGCCAAGAATGTTCTCCAGCAACCGCATAGCTCCGCGGTATCCCACGGTCGGGAAGTATGAGTGCCCCACCCGGTCAAGGATTGGAAAGCCGTGCCGCACGAAAGGAATGTTTTCGTCGCGCGCAATGTATTTCCCGTAGGTATTCCCGATCAGCAGATCGACAGGTTCCTGCTTGATCCATTGGTGTAGCAGATAGGTATCGGCCTGCGCCCCTTTACGAACCTTCGCCGACGGAACAGAACTATCCAACACACTCCGGATTCGCTTTTCAAAGCGGGTTGACGGAGTCCCTGTCACGATATAGACCGGCTGCATGTCCAGGCAGACAAGGAATTCGGCCAGGGAGACAAGCTGATCCGGATCGCCGAACAGAGCTACGCGCTTTCCGTAAACGTATTGGTGCATGTCGGCAATCATGTCCAGCAGACGGCCACGTTCGTCGGTAATGATATCGGGGACTTTAACCCCAGCTATGGTTCGTACTGCTTCAATGAAGCGATCCGTCGCCTGTAGCCCAATAGGCAGCTCCAACATTTCGCGCGAGACTTCGCATTTCTCTTCCAGTGCGTCCGCCGCCCGCGTCGAAGCGCTGAGGCCGAGGCCAAGTGTACTTATGCTGGCTCCGGCGCTGCGGATCTGTTCAACCGTCGCGCCGCCTTTGGGATAGAACTGATGTGTCCCAGTCTGCGGCGCGTCAAGAACGTCCGAGGTATCGGGGAACATGACGACCTTCACGCCCATTCGATGCGCGAGGCACTTGATCTCTCGCATGTCGGAGGGCTCTACCCAGCCTGGCAATATGTTGATCTGCTTCTTTTCCTCGGCAGACGGCTCGGCAAAATAGTGGACCAATGCTTTCGTCATGTTGGCAAAGCCGGTGACGTGAGAGCCGACATAGCTTGGAGTATTCGCGTGAATGACGTGCTTCCCCTCCGGAACCTTGCCCTCGCTCATCGCCTTGCCGATGATCTGGACCATATCGTCCCCAATGGTTTCCGATAGACACGTAGTGTGAACGGCGATCACCTCGGGGCCGTAAACGTCAAACATGGTCTCGATTGCCTGGAGAAGGTTCGCTTGACCGCCGAACACGGATGTACCTTCCGTGAATGAACTTGTGCCAGCCATCACCGGTTCCCTGTAGTGCCTGGTCAACGCGCTTCGGTGATAGGCACAGCACCCCTGCGAACCATGGCTATGCGGCAGGCAGTTGTGGACCCCAAGAGCCGCATACATCGCGCCAATCGGCTGACAGGTCTTCGCCGGATTAATGGTGAGCGCGGAGCGCTCCACAACTTCGCTGGATGTGTGTCTCAAGAGCATAGCGATCCCCCTTCTCCTTAACGGAGCTGTCTGAAGCAGTCTTTAGTTCGTTAGTTTGGCTGTCGACTAATCGGCGGCAGCCTGCGGCTGCTCTGGATGCGGCGCCGGCTGCTGCCAGGGAGCCTTGACGAAAAACCAGACTTTCATGTTTACCATGCGGTCGACCTCGCGGTAGAAGTTGATGGCTCCCTTGAAGCCCGCGTAAGGACCACCGTAGTCATAGCTGTGGAGCTGTTTACACGGTATCCCCATTTTCTGAACGGCATATTTCTCCTTGATGCCGGCGCAAAAGATTGCGGGTTTGTAGAGTTCCAGCAAGCGTTCGGTCTCATGATGACTGATGTCGTCAATCACCAACCGATCATCTTCCATTTCGGGCATCATTCCCTTGTAGTCCATGAATTCAAGATCGTTGATCGCGGCGAGCTGCGCCTTCTCCCCGTCGCTTTTGCGCGCGCGGTAGCGCGTCTCATCGCGCTCAACTTCGAGTTCTTCGATGTTTCTGCTATCAGCATCCACCTTCACCGTCGGCAACACCTTGCGCCCTTCGTAGTCGTCGCGGTGACCGAACTCGTAGCCCGCGGCGACCGTCACCATGCCCATCTCATTGAACAGCACCTGATAGTGATGGGCCCGGGAGCCGCCGACAAACAGCATTGCCGTCTTGCCCTGGCAGCGCGCCTTCACCTGCTCGCGGACGGCGTCCACGCCCGGCATCTCTTCCGCGATGACCCTTTCGATATTCGCGGTGAGCTCGGGATCATCGAAGTACTGGCCGATCTTGCGCAAGGACTTTGCGCTGCCTTCGGCCCCGATGAAGTTCACCTTCAGCCATGGGATGCCGAATTTCTTCTCCATCATTTCGGCCACATAGTTAATCGAGCGGTGACACATCACGGCATTCAAATCAGCCGTGTGCGAGTGCGCCAGGCTTCCATAATTCGAGTTGCCGCTGAAGGTGGCGACCAGTTTAATACCGCACCGCGCCAGTAGCTCCTCGATCACGAAGCCGTCGCCGCCGATGTTGTACTCGCCCAGCAGATTAATCTTGAACTTCTCTGGCGTGGCCGTGTCGTCGAGCCCGATCACATTCTTGAACAGAGCGTTGTTGGCGATGTGGTGTCCCGCGGACTGGCTTACGCCGCGATAGCCTTCGCAACTAAATCCGAAGACGTTGATCCCGAGATCCTCTTTCATTTGGCGGGCCACGGCATGCACATCATCACCGATCAGTCCTACCGGACAGGTCGAGAACACGGCGATCGCCTTTGGGTGAAATAGTTCGTAGGCTTCTTTGATCGCTGCTTTCAGCTTCTTTTCGCCGCCAAAGACAATCTGCTCCTCCGTCATATCTGTCGAAAGACAATAAGTAATAAAGTTGTCGTCTGTGGGCAATGGCGGTCGGGTCTGGTTTCTGCGGGTGAGCCAGCTATAAAAACCGCACCCAATTGGGCCGTGCGTGATGCTCAGGATGTCGCGGCTTGGACCGATGACTACACCTTTGCAACCAGCATACGTACAGCCACGCTGAGTAATGATCCCCGGACTTGTCCGGACATTCGATTTGATTTCTGGTACTGATCCGTCTGTTTGACGTTCCGTTACCACAATCTGTTCGGCCCGCTTGCGCGCGACTCTTTTGGGATAGAGCTGTACAAGTTCGTCCTTGATTGCCCGGGGATCATTCGTCATACGTCACTTCATCCTTCCTGATGGCCTTTCATCGCGAAACGCTCTCTCGACTCACTGAGACGACCCTCGCACTAATCGCCGTCCGCCCGCGCCTGCATAATCGCGCCCTGTCCAAACGCACCAGCGGGAACCGGCCTTGGCAAAGCCGTCTGCGCTAGTGCGGGGTCCTCGGCGAGCCCGAAATCGAGCAATAGTCTTTCCAGTGCCGCCATCGGAAGCGGCTTTGGAATTACAAACATCCGGTTGTCGTCGATCGCTTGCGCGAGCTTCCGATACTCGTCTGCCTGAGGGCAGGTGGGCTTCCATTCGATGACAGTTTTGCGATTGATCTCGGCGCGCTGGACGTCATTGTCGCGCGGCACGAAGTGGATCATCTGAGTGCCAAGCTGGCGGGCCAACTCCTCGAGCATCTCCCTTTCGTTGTCGACCTTGCGGCTGTTGCAGATCACGCCGCCGAGCCGCACTCCACCGGCTTGCGCAAACTTTACGATTCCTTTGCAGATGTTGTTTGCCGCGTACATCGCCATCATTTCGCCGGAGCAAACGATGTAGATCTCTTGCGCCTTACCTTCGCGGATCGGCATTGCAAACCCGCCGCACACAACGTCTCCGAGAACGTCATAGAACACGTAGTCCAGACCAATATCTTCCTTGTACGCGCCCAACTGCTCAAGCAGGTTTATGGAAGTGATGATTCCCCGGCCAGCGCATCCCACGCCGGGCTCCGGACCACCGGACTCCGTGCAATAGGTACTGCCGTACCCTATGCGGCGAATGTCTTCCAAGTCCACTTCCTCGCCCTCTTCCCGCAGAGTGTCCAACACTGTCTTCTGCGCCAGGCCGCCGAGCAAAAGGCGCGTGGAGTCCGCCTTGGGGTCGCACCCGACTACCATTACCTTCTTACCCATTTCTGCAAGCGCAGCCACCGTGTTTTGCGTTGTGGTTGACTTTCCGATGCCGCCTTTGCCGTAAATCGCAACCTTTCTCATTTCTATAGCTCCTTGAAGCTCACTAAGTCAGTTGTTATAAAAAGTCGTTTGTAGGCATAAGTAGCCAGCGGCGGCCGGTACCATACGCGGAGCAACAGCTCAAGCGAAAGTTAGACGCCTGGATTCAGCTCAATCGCTATGGCGAAAAGGCAAACCGCTAAGCCAGATCAATGTTCTTGATGGGTTGCTCAGACGTGGAGCACTGGAAACCGCTTCGTCGCGGAGCCAGATGGTGCGAAAACGAAAGGAAACTCTTATGACAGCGACGACGGAGTCTACTGAAAAGTTCCACAACATTCTTTAACGACAAGAGAAGAGTAGTACAAGCAGGGTCGTATCGTCCAATCTAAAGTTTCGATGTTACGAATCGATGACTAGTGAGCACCAATGGGCAATACGCGTCATAAGAACTTTTGATTGGACACCCGACCTTCGTGAACTTACCCTCGCCTTAATCATATTGTTCACGGCAGTTTGGGATTGCCACAGGAAGCTGGAGGAGCCAGATCTAGTGTTTAACCTGGTATCAATCAATCGCAAAGAGAACCGGGACGAATATCCGGGCCATTGTCATATCGCGAGATGCCCAAACCCCGGCCGCTACCAACTGTACGGAACCATAGGTGCCGATGAACTCCCCGATTGGGAAGGTCGGCCGATCTGCTCCAGGCATTTGGTGGATGAAGCCAGGCTTCGCCCTGAAATTGTGATGTCTCTGCTGGATATCCTTATCGACAAGCTAGAGGAGCATAAGCTCCTATGACGCGTGCTTAAGCGGGAGCGAACAATGGAAGCAGACTCATCACACATCGCGATCCTGCACCGCACAAGTAAGATCGTCAGTTCCGGCCTGGCAATCGGCGAAATACTCCAGGAGTTGATTGCAATCACTGTTGAAGTAACCGGCAGTGACGCTTGCCTTGTCTATCTTCCCGACCATGCGACTGGGGATATTGTTCTCCGGGCTTCCCAGCTACCCCACGCGCTGGAGATCGGCAGTGTGCGCCTGAAACTCGGCGAAGGCGTGACCGGCTGGGTGGCGCAGCATAAAACCGTGGTCGCCCTGGCGCGGAACGCTTCCGCCGATAGCCGTTTCAAGTCTTTTGCAACTCTGGTAGAAGACACTTACCAAGCCTTCCTTTCTGTTCCATTAGTGAGCGGCGGCGAGGTAATCGGCGTGTTGAACGTCCACCACCGGGAGCCGCACGAGCATACGTCAAAGGAGATATCGCTTTTGTTGTTTGTCGAAGAGCAGATGGGCGGCGCGATTGCGCTATCGCTGCTAGCCGAAGAAAATGCGCGACTTCAGGACGAAGCGCTTCAAATCAAGCAGCAATTGGAGACGCGAAAACTCGTCGAGCGCGCAAAGGGACTCTTGCAGAGCAGGTACCAGTGGACCGAGCAACAGGCGTACCAGCGCCTGCGAAACGAAAGCCGCCGTCTCCGTAAGCCAATCCGGGAGATTGCAGAGGCTATTCTGCTGGTCGAAGGACTTGGCCAAAGCGAAGGTTCAGTGATCGAAGAGTGATTTGCCGAATGGCGTCCAAGGTCCCAGCAATCCATGATTATTCTGGCGAGGTCAGTTTCCGGATTGCCGACGATAAACTCCGAACTTGATATTTCTGGGGACAGGGTGGGTTGACTCTTTGCCGCGGCGCGCTGTCATCCGCTGTGTTGTGGTGTGTTTGGGCCCTGCTACCTTACCGGCTTTGAAACCAGCACCAGCACTGCCGCCGACGCATCAGGCAGCGAGGTTTGCACACTACGCAACTCCTGCCGCTGCTCCTGTGCCGGGCGGAACGGCGTGGAACGCAAGTTCAACTTCCGGAGAGAGTCAGGCGATGGCAAACCGTTCTGGGACCATGCTCCTGCACCGGCTAGCAGCAGAAAAAAAGCAGGATCACAGCCGGTTGCTTTACCGCTGCAAGGACCCGATCCAATGCCGTTACCATAAGTCGCGACTCCGTAATAACGGTAACAATCTTGAGTCGTGCCGTCTGTGCAACATTGCACACAATCGATGCAAAAGTACGTTTTGGGATGACGCCCAGGCCAACCCAGAGATGGTCAATTCTGCTCAGACCTCGGAAGGTCACGAGACTATAAAAGTGACAGCCACTCAAAGCTGCATTTCAAGCTTTACGAGGACCAGCCGGGAGCGCATACATGTACGGTCGAAACGTGACTTGCAGGGTCGTGTCGGTGTTGTTCGCCGTTATTCTTTTAGTATTTGGAATCAGCGCACAAGACCATAGCGGCCGGTCTAGTCCCGAGAAAGTGAATGCCACCGCCCTGCCGACTCGAGGCAGTCCTATAACGTCTTTGCGCGAGATTATTGGTGCTGGTCGGCTGGAATATCTACGTTGGCCCAACTTTCTAGACTATCGCGTCCACGTGGAGAACTTCTATCGGAACTCGGGCTATTCTCTGGTGTGGGTTCGTCAAGGGCAACCCACGCCACAGGCCTTGGGCATGATCGAGATATTGCAGCAAGCTGATCTGCAAGGGCTCCGCGCCGATGATTATGACTCATCTCGCTGGGCTGAACGATTGGCACGTTTACAAGTCGAGCATGCGCTGCGCGACGAGGCCCATTTTGACATCGCGCTTACAGTGTGTACCATGCGCTACGTCTCAGACGTTTCGGTGGGAAGATTAAATCCGCGATATTTCCAATCCAGGCTTAATATAGGCCCAAAGAAGCTGGACCTAGCCATGTTCGTTCAGGACTACTTGGCAAACGGAACGAGCTTGAAATCGGAATTGGCGACAATCGAGCCTCCGATTGCAAGCTACCGTGAGATGAAAAGGGCGTTGCTGACATACTTGCAGCTGGCGAAAGCGGACGACGGGGAGACATTACCTGATCCGCACGGCATCGTGTTTTCCGGAACGCAATATGATGGCGTTCCCCGATTAACCAGATTGCTTCGCCTACTGGGTGATCTGCCGGAGAGTGCGGTGGTTCCTGAGGATTCTCGACTATACGCTGGCGCGCTGGTCGAGGCCGTCAAGCGATTCCAGGAGCGCCATGGTCTGCGGACTGACGGATACCTCGAGTTGAAGACACTCGAGCAGCTGAATATTCCGTTGAGTTACCGTGTCGAGCAAATACAGCTTGCATTGGAACGTTATCGCTGGCTGCGTTACGACTTCCCACGTCCTCCGATCGTGGTCAATATTCCAGCATTTCGCCTGTATGCATTTAATAAAGAGGGCGGAATTGATCTGACGATGAGCGTGGACGTTGGCGAGGATGCCGCAAGCACCCGCACCCCGGTGCTTGAAGATGAAATCGAGTACTTAGTCTTCCGTCCATATTGGGATGTGCCGCTCTCGATTCAGCGGAATGAAATTGTCCCTAATATCAGGGACGATCCCGACTATCTCTCGGAAGTTAATTTCGAAATCATAGCACCGGGTGGACAAGTGGTTACGGATGGAAAGGTCACGAGAGAAATCCTCCAGGAGGTTAGCGCTGGCAAGCTTCGTGTCCGCCAGAAACCGGGGCCAGAAAACTCACTGGGATTGGTGAAGTTTATCTTCCCGAACCGGTACAATGTGTATCTCCACGACACCCCATCCTGGGGAAACTTTTTCAAGCAATCAGCTCGGAACGTGAGTCACGGTTGCGTTCACCTTGAAAAGCCTGATGAACTGGCCGCCTGGGTACTACGGGACCAGTCCGATTGGACTCTTGAACGGGTGCAGCACGCGATGCGAGACGGTCAAGACGACTTCAAGGTGAACCTTACGAAACCGATACCAGTAATGATTCTTTATACAACTGCGCTAGCACGGGAACATGGAGACATTCATTTCTATCCTGATATTTATGGATATGATACCGACCTACTGGCTAAAGGCTATCCAACTCCCAGATAAGAAAGCTTTACCGCGAAACGAAGGGACAGGCTGCATGCCGTATACCTTATGTCAATGACGAGGTATGTAAGAACAGGTGGTCTACTGTTGGTTGTGGTGCTATCAACCCTTGCCTTTACGCAAGAGACAATTGATCGCATCTTGGTGCTCAAGAGCGAACATAGATTAATACTGCTGAGGGGGACTGAGATAGTAAAGTCGTACGCGGTGGCGCTCGGGAGTGGTGGCCCGGCGCCGAATCGGCGGCAGGGGATCATAAGACGCCGGAAGGTTATTACCGGATCGATGAGCGTAATCTAACGCAAGCTCCCTGTCGTCACGTTGACCGAATCGCCAATGGCTTCACCAGAGACGAGAAGTTCCACTCTCCGGTTCTGCTGCCGGCTGGCGGAGTTATTGTTGGAGGCTACCGGCAAAGTGTTGTCGAAATCT
>Ga0181533_1000506_pt1 | contig 52363 bp, 67 predicted proteins | sample PEATcosm2014_Bin_45_FD_119772 | JGI IMG/M metagenome (GOLD analysis project Ga0181533, IMG submission 119772) | Peatland microbial communities from MTU Mesocosm Facility, Houghton, MI, USA - PEATcosm2014_Bin11_60_metaG | ecosystem: Environmental > Terrestrial > Soil > Wetlands > Peat | place... | reverse complement strand
TTTCAACGAAGGCAAAGCCGCGCGGCTGGCCGCTGTCTCGATCGCGCACGATCTCGGCTTTATCGACCTTTCCGTATACCTCGAATGTTGTTCGCAGTTCCGCCTCCGTGCAGCGGGGGTCTAGGTTCCCGACGTAGATGTTCTTCATAATTTTATATTTGCCTCGGCAAGTTGGGCTATTTAATTGTCGGTGTTTCTCGCGCGAGTGAGGCAGGGTGAAAAGTCGCCAATGCCTAAGGCAGGTCGGGAAAAAGGGACATTCAAACGCATCTTAAGACTACCACACTCGCGACTAACATGCCGCGGAGGCATAAGTCGCGAGCCGTTTCGGCTCTTTAAGCGAGGTACTGTCGGGTCGCAAAAATGTAAAGGTTGTGTGCTTTGTGGAAATTGGTATCCCGGCGACCTCGCACATGAATCGGTTATCACCTTGAAATCGCTGAAGGAATTGATCCCCAAGAAGAGCGCGATGTTGTGCGGCGATGAACGCCCTGCCAATCGTTTACTGATGTATAATGAAAGTCGATGACTATAATTACTAATTCGGAACTGAATTGCGCCGCCAAGACCTCCAAGGTCAAAGGCCCTATTCGGTGCCACAAATGCCAATTGATGTGCCGCGATGCCGCGCACTATCTGGATCACAAGTGTGAACCGAAGCCGTCGCCCGATTGCTCGGCCTTCCCTTCCCTGGCGTCCGGCGGGTCTCGATAAGCCCTCGACGGTTAGCGATTAGTGATCGTACGGCGGTTCACAGAATAGGAAGTATCGAATGGATAACGCGGCTAGTCAGTACGTTGTGTCGTTTCAAGTGCAGCCTTTTCGCAAAGGCAGGCGCTACCACTGGATGATTTGCCGGGAGCACAATCCCGACGAATTAGTGTCATGGGGCCACGCTCTTACGCAGGAACTGGCTGAAGCGGCGGCAAGGCAAGAGATCACAGACCTGTCTTCCGGGTTGACTCAAGGCGGGCAGGTGGCCAGCACGAGTTATTCGGGCATCCACCGTTGTTGATTGAACCTCCCCAGCCAAAAGCCAACTAGAGCAATTCCACAGTCGCCCAGCAAACGCCAAAGGCCGCGTTTGCCGGGGATCTCGTACGCCTGGCTCCTTTGCGGGTATTACCTTCCGCGAATCCGGTCTGTCTTAGCTAAACATCTTTCAATTGGTCTTCGTCCATCCCGAAGTAGTGGCCGAGCTCGTGGATGACGGTTCGCCGGATTTGTTCGCGGATTTCGGCCTCGCAGCAGCAGACCGCTTCAATGTTCTTCTGGTAGAGCACGATGTAATCAGGCCCGGTTGGCAGGTCAAAGACACTCTTTTGCGTGGTTGGCACGCCGTGAAAGACACCCAAAACCAGCCGCCTCCGCCGCCCTGACCGAGACGGGTTCCGGCCCGGCGGCAAGTCCTCGACCAGAACTGCAACATTATGGATGCGGCTGCGAAACTGTTGCGGGAGCGAATCGAGTACATCCTCGACTACTTTGGTGAAGCGTTCGCGCTCCATTCTCGCCACCTCTGCGAACCTACGCCGACTTCACCTTACTTCCGGACAGCCCGCCTGTCCATCCCTCCGACGATGAAAGAGACTGGCGCGCCCGGAGACGATTTCCGGCCGGCTGTGCCGGGCATTTCTGTATCTCGCAAAAGCGAATTCTGCGATACTTTGGCAGCACGAAATCCGAAACCATGATCACCCTGCGCAAAGACGCGTTTCGGTTCGCGGGGCTTGCACTCATTGTGCTTGCCATCTGCTATGCGTTCCTGGTTGACCTGCACACGATTTGGGATCCCGATACCGGGTGGCAGCTCGCGACCGGCCGGTACGTGATTCAGCACCATCACATTCCCTCCACTGATGTTTTTTCCTACACCGCAGCCGGAAGCGAATGGATCTATCCGCCCTTTGCCGGAGTTTTGCTCTACTGGATTTACTCAGCGTGGGGGTATGCCGGTTTGAGTTGGCTTTGCGCTCTCGTCTGCGCGGCGACCATTGCCCTGACGTTGCGGACGAAAACCATGGCCCCGGCTTTGCTCGCGATGCTGGCCGCGCCTCTCGTCGCTCAGCGCATCTCGCCTCGTGCCGAGATGTTCACGACACTGTTGTTCGCCGCCCTGCTTGCCGAGCTATGGAGATTCCGTTGCGGGTTATCGGCGCGGCTCTGGACGCTGCCTCCGCTGATGTTTCTCTGGGTCAACCTCCACCCCGGTTTTGTGGCTGGACTCGGGCTCATCGCGGCTTACCTGCTGACGGATTCTCTGGAACTGGCGATACCTGTTCGCCGCGATGCCGCGCGACAGAGATTGCGGAGCGCGTGGCCTTGGCTGGCACTTGCGGCTGGCGCAACCCTGATTAACCCCTGGGGCCCCAAGATCTACTCCGTGCTGATCCGGCAGAACCGCGCCATGGAACTGCACAGTGGCTTCATCGGCGAGTGGTCAGCCACACCGGTATCGTTCCGTAGTGTTACCCAAGCCTTCAGCTTGCACAACCCGGACGCAAATTATTGGTGGCTGGTATTGATCGCGCTACTGTCGATCGCCCTCTGTCTATGGCAGCGGCAAATTGGAACGGCGCTGCTGATGACCGCTTTTGCATATCTCTCGTTCCGGCATCTGCGGCTGCAGGGACTGTTTGCGATAGCCACTGTGGTCATTGGCGGAGCCATCCTGGGAGACCTGATTTCAGAGTCACACGGCCGGGACAGCGAGCAAGGTTACACGCCGTCGAGATCACCTAAGCTGCGCGCCTTTTTGACTGCGGCTGCAATCGCCATCGTCGCGGTGACCTTTCTGCGTATCTCTGACCTTACGTCAAATCGTTACTACGTAATTGCCAGTCCAACCAGCTTGTTTGGAACGGGCGAGTCCTGGTGGTTTCCCGAGCGCGCCGCCACCGTCATCGAACGCGAACGCCTTCCCGGAAACATCTTCCATGAATACGGCATGGGGGGCTTCGTGAGTTTCCGGCTCGGCCCTCGCTATCTGGACTATCTCGATGGACGCGCCATTCCATTTGGGCCCGCTTTATTCGTTCAGCAAAGAAGGCTGGTGGCGGAAGCACCCGATTCGCAGGCATGGCTCATGGAAGCGGAGCGCAGAAACATTAATGTGCTTATGTTCTCACTGGCCCGGTTTGGCGGCTTGGGGAGTATCGATCTGCGCTCTTACTGCCAGAGTAACACTTGGCGCCCCGTATACCTGGACGAGGTTTCGATCGTTTTTTTGCGCAACCGGCCGGAAAACCGCCCGTGGCTGGAGCGGCTGCAGATTGACTGTTTGACACAGAAACTCTTGCCACCGGCTGCGATGCGAGCTGGCGATCTTTTCAACTTTCATTCCAATGCAGGGGCTGTGCTCCTCGTCCTTGGCCGCAATCAGGAGGCGTTGCGCGAGCTTGAGCAGGCGCAAGCCATCTTTCCTTTCGATCCCATGGTGCATTTGATTCACGCGCAACTGCTCCAACAAGAGGGTGACTTGGCTGGTGCGGAGCGAGAGTATCAGGCGGCTTTGTCCGCGAAAGAAACCGAGGTTGCCTGGTACGCGTTGGGGCGCCTGTACGCGGCTGAGCACCGCTATCCGGAGGCGGCGCGTGCGCTTGAGAACTCTGCCCAACTTTCCGAACGCCCCTTCAACAACTACAAGGCATTGGGACAGGTTGCATTGCTCTTACAGCAGCCGGAGAGAGCCCTGAAAGCCTTTGCGCTAGCCGAACAAGCGAGCCCGTTCCATGGCGAGTCGGAATCCCTGGGCAATGAATTCTATGCCCAGATTGCGCAAGGCCGGGCAGAAGCCTGGAGGCAACTGGGGCGGCTGGATACCGCGATTACGTTTCAGCAGAGCGCGATTCAACGAACTCCGCAGGATGCCAACCGCTGGATGAAGCTGGCCGACATCTATCAGGCCGCCGGCCAGTCACAATTCGCTGAACAAGCGCGTCAACGCGCCGCCGCCTTGACTTCCAACGCAAAGTGAATTCTTGCCGTAAATTGCGGGACCACAGTCCAATCGATTTAGGGCCTATGGCACATAAGAAGGCGTACAGCTCAAAATCCGCTGATTCGGAGAGAAGTGAGGATTCCGCCCAAGTAACTGAGGCAAATGAGGGTGAATGGCGCGCCCTAGGAGACGATTTTTGAACTCTAGCTTTTCGACCCTCCGCCCAAGCAGTCGACTTTAGTGCTTTCCGGTCGTTTGGAGGTTTGGAATAGTAGTTTGCGGTCGGTTGGCGAGCCAGATCATAAGACCCCTTGTCCCGCCAAACGATCCTTATGTAAATAGTATCTCCACACAAAGACGATAAGCGCCATCCCGAGCGTCCAGAAGAAGACTCCAAGGCACAAGCCGACGCGGTTCGCACTGGCGGCTTGTCGCCAGAATAAAATCGTTATTCGAGTCACCGTGGTTCTGCTCGGCGAATCGTAGCGCAGCGACCAGAGGGGCCACAATCGACATGCCGAGACTCGCACCAACTTGGGCGTATTGTCCCAGCTTAAACACTCCGTGCTTGTCGCGAAGCTTCTGGCATAGTTCTTCGTACCGGTGCAGAAGGTCTTCGCTGCCGTGCTGACGAAGACATCGCGCAATGACCGTGATTCTGATCAGATACTGGTAGCAGTTGAGATCCACATACGCGCAAGCATAAGGAATAAATAGCACCAGCCAGGAACGCGCGGTGCTCCCTGGCGTCAGCCCGAGTGCAGCTCCGGCGATTACTGAAGTTACGATCAACTTCCATTTAGCGAAGTCATGCAAAGACTCCAGCGTCTGGTTGATCTCTTCTTTCAAGAGCCGATCGACTTCCATGACCCCGCAGTTTACATCCGCCTGCATGCTGTTGGAAGCGATTTCAAGCCGAAGTTGCTTTTAGGGTAGCCCAAACCGTTCGAGTCCCACTTTCGCTTCTGTCCGCTTCAGGCCTTTGCTCTCTCTCGTGAGCCGCACGAATTTGCGGCAGTTCTAAACTGAGCAAAGGCTATAGCCGCAATCCGCTGAATGCAAAGGGGAAAGGAATTGGCGCGCCCGGAGAGATTCGAACTCCCGACCTAACGCTCCGGAGGCGTTCGCTCTATCCAGCTGAGCTACGGGCGCACTTGCAATCAGTTTATAACATATGTCCTGGTGTTGCGAGGCTGGGACGGCGCAGAATCTTGCCTCGCGGGACTGTCTCCCCGCGAAGGCGCGCTTTGCCTCATAGCGCAAATCGCGAATGCAACAGGAGCCGTGCCGGACCGATCTAATATTTGACAGCCGTGTTCGATTTGGCGGAATTTGGCATAGTGTAAGCTCTGTCGTGGAGGAAGACATGCAAAACTGGAAGAAGGCGCTGGTCTTCGGATCAATCGGGGCGGGAGCCCTGCTGGCAATTAATGGCCGGCGGCCTCTGGGCATTGCCTTCATAGCTGCGGGGACTGCGGTGTTGGCCTCCGAATATCCTGAAAAATTCGAAGCCGTATGGGAGAATGCGCCCGATTACGTGAACCGCGCTACCCAGATCTTTTCGGTGCTCTCGAAGCTAAGCGAGCGCTTTGCCGAAGAAGTGGAACGGCGCGGGGTTGCGGCTTGGAGCGAAGAGCCTGGCCGCTACTCAACGCGATGATCAGCCAGGCGAGAGCCTCGCGAAGGCAAGGCCGCAAAATCGCCTTCCCGGTAGTGCAGCGCGGCGGAGGCGTAGCCTGCGTCCGGTGCGTGGACACTCGGAATGTTCGGATGAGGTCGCATGCCGCCGGTGGGAGCCATGATCGCCAGGCGAAAAGGCACTGCACCATTCAGGAATTTGACCAGAACGCGGTGATCGCCGCGCGACAGCGTTAGCTCGCTCCGCAGGCTGGTTGGCTGCAAAGCATGACGGTCGTCACGGGTGAGCACTTTTTCGCCATCGATGAACACCGCAATCGTTCCACCGCACTCCAGAAAAAGGCGCCAGTCGCCCGCGGAACGAAGGTAGACCTGCGAGGTGGCGTAGAAGACGCCGTCATGGGCGAGATGAGACGGCAGCTTTACCTGCCCATCGGCGAACTGAAAAAACTCAACCTTGCGCAAACCGTAGCTGGACTTGCTGACGTGGTCGCGCTCCGGCGCCCATTGCCGGTCGAAATCGATCAACGGATGGAGTCCGAAGGGACCCACGATGCGCCAGTCAGTCAGCAGACCTGACTCGCGCGCGGACATGAGTTCGCTCAGTCCGGGAGCGTCGCCCCGGGCCAACGCGGGCAGACAGAGACATAGCATCAAGGACATCGCAAGGGCAGAGTTCCTGGCGCAGCTATATCTCACAATTGATTGACACCCCTCGGACGCGCCAGCGATGGGTACGCGGGGCACCGGATCAGGTTTGATCCTTGTGTCCCGCCGCCCATCTGAACCGCTTCCCTCCCCTGCATCTTTTCCCCCAGGAAATTTTTTGTCATGCAAGCGAGTTTGCTGGCTCAATTCATCTGGTTTGATTAAGTGTCAGTCTGCCTGCATTGCTTCCCGGCTGAAATGGGAGTGAAAACCTATTTTCAGGGGCATAACACCCTAGTCCTATGGGTAAAAGTGCTCCCTGACCGCCTTTTGGGGTTGCTACGGCGCCATCCAGAGCGATTCCCGAGATGGACGATAGCTCACGGCTTGGCGACCGGAGACTCCGGCCCGGCAGCTCTGTCCTCTTCGGCGCGAATGCCGCCGCGCTCGTCGGTAAAAAAAGAGCGGTGCTTCGGGCCAGGCTGCGGCTCGGCATCCATCCACAACGAAAACCCTTCGCGAGTACCTTTGAAACGCACCTTATAGTCACCGCGAGCCGTGTTGGTCATACGTTTGGTGAACGAACCCTGGCCAACCAGCGATTGCAGGCTGGAGGCGTATTCGCCATGCCTCTTCTTGTAGGCCCGTTCCGCGCCGCTCAAAACCCTGGCATAGCCAAGGGCCGCGGCCTCAGACTCGGAGCGTGCCGGATCGCCGGGAAACTTCGGCCGATAGGTCTCTTGCGCAGACAGCAGAACGCTCAGCAGCAAGGCCGTCACGACAGAATACGCCGTCCGTCGCAGATTCATGGAAGCTCCTTTTCACCTGACACTTAGATACGAGTATTATGACCTCTAGTACAGTGGACTTCAGGACTAATCCTAAATGTATCCATGAACTTTTAAACTGCCCGGGAAGTGTTTATGCTAAGGCAGCAACTCAGGACGGACTATGAAATCTTCCTCTCCCAAAAAGCCTCTTATCCGCATCGCGGTTGTCGAAAGCGATCCACTACGGTTCATCGGCTTCCGGGCACTATTAGATGCCGAGTCTGATTTGGAGCTGCATGCCCTGACAGCCGGCGAGATCGCCACCCGGAGCGACATCGACCTGATCCTGCTCGGCAGCCGGGGCACGCAGAATCTGTTCGACTTTATGGCGGGACTGAAGGCCTCGCGGCCCGATCTGCGAATCCTGGTGACGGGAATGAACGCCGACGACGAGACCATTCTGAAAGCACTGGCGGCTGGAGCCAAGGGCTACGTTGACGAGTCCGCGCCGCCGGCGGAATTCTCGCAAGCCATCCGCATCGTACACCAAGGCTCTGTGTGGGCGCCGCGCCGCGTGTTGTCGATGTTTATCGAGCGCGTGACCTCCTCGCCGGGAAGAATCTTTCCCGCCGGCCGCGTTATCTTCACCGATCGCGAAAAGGAAGTGTTGGAGCTGCTTGTCGCGGGGCGCGCGAACAAAGAAATTGGAGCCGTTCTCGGCATCGAAGAACGCACCGTCAAGGCACATGTGGCGAAACTAATGCGCAAGGTGGGCGTACAGAATCGCATTGCGCTCTCCGTACACGCAATCACGCATTCGCTGGTCACGTCGAGTAAGTAGCGGCCTGCACTCCACAAGCACGGGAGCGAGATTACCCCGGGACGAGACCGCTGGGCCGAGCTCGTCCTGACCGCCCGTAACTTGTTGAGAAACGCGTATCGAGCGATACTCAACGCAACCTACCACAGAACCTGGGAACAGGGTTGGAACTTGGACGCGGGTCCGGTACCAACCCTGATTTTATTTTTCGTTCGCCTGATGTACCAACAGGTAACTAAGTGATCAATAGCCAAGCCGGCCTTTCGCGAGCACCTGAAGGCTTGAGAAGCGTAAGATGACGTTTGCAACATGTGATGGAGTGGAACCATGAAGAGAATTTTTGCCACCCTGATGACGGCGCTCTTTGTCTGCGGTCTTGCGCTTGCCGACGAACGCAGCGATGACCTTGAACGCATCCAGAGCGCTGCGACGGTGCTCGACGAGATTATGTCCGCGCCGGACAGAGGGATCCCGGAGGATATCCTTGGCTCTGCAAAGTGCGTTGCCGTCGTACCCTCGATGCTGAAGGGCGCGTTCGTTGTCGGCATCAACCGCGGCAAGGGCATTGCCAGTTGCCGTACCGCAAACGGCTGGAGCGCCCCGGCTTTCTTCGTAATCGAGGGCGGCAGCTTCGGCTTCCAAATCGGCGGCCAGGCCGTCGATCTGATTATGCTGGTGATGAACGACAACGGAATGAGAAACCTGCTGCAGAGCAAGTTCAAGCTGGGCGCGGACGCTTCCGTGGCCGCTGGTCCGGTTGGACGCCAGGCTGAAGGCATGACCGATTTGACCATGAGGGCGGAAGTGCTGACCTACTCCCGGGCTCGCGGCGTCTTCGCGGGCATCAGCCTTAACGGCGCTTCTATAAGGCAGCATAAGAATGATACCCGCGCCTTCTATGGGCGGATGGTGCCTTTCCGCACTCTGCTGGCCGGCAATTTGAATCCCGCGCCCAAAGAAGCGGACCCGTGGCTCGCGGCGTTGAAGAAGTATGCGCCACTTAAGACCGCGTCGACTCCAAGGCCGGCTCCGCCAGTTCCCCCCGCAAACAATGACCCTGCTGAGACCGAAAAGACTGAGAAGGCTGAGTAGACTCGGGAGAATTGAGCGCAGCAGAATCCCGGTGTCGTCCTGAAGCAGCTTTTCAGGACGACATTTTCATGTCGCCGGCGACGGTGACGTCTACCACAAAGCGCGCAACGACTCCGGAGAGGCTCCGGCATTTCGCAGTGCCCGCAGGCTGAGGGCATCGTGTCGTTTTGCCAGGCGCATACCGTGAGCGTCGGCTACCAGCGGGCAATGATAGTAATCGGGAGAAGCAAAGCCCAGAGCGCGGGCAAGAAGAATCTGCCGGGCCGTGGAGCGCAACAGATCCAGACCGCGCACCACTTCACTGATCCGCATCGCGTCATCATCGACGACAACCGCCAACTGGTAAGCCGGCACGTCGTCCCGGCGCCAGACAACGAAGTCTCCAAAATCGTGTCCCGCGACGAATTCCTGCGCTCCCTGGCAGAGATCGTGAAAACGAATCGCCTCGCCTTCGGGAACGCGAAAGCGCCAATTCACTCCGGCGGGGTCTTCCGCTTGGGAAGCGCGGCTACGGCATGTCCCGGGATAAAGCGGCTCGTCATCGCTCTCGTGCGGTGCCTGGGCAGTGTGCAGCAGATCTTTGCGCGAGCACACGCAGGGATAGATGGCACCCAGCTCGCGCAGCTTCTTCCATGCATCCACATAGAAAGCACGCCGTTCACTTTGCGAATAGGGCGCATACGGACCGCCCACGTCGGGACCTTCCTGCCACTCAACGCCCAGCCAGCGGAGATCTTCGATCATCGCCGTCAGATACTCGCTTCGCGAACGATAGGGGTCGAGGTCTTCATTGCGCAGCACCAGCGTACCGCCGCGCTGCACGACTCTCCGATACGCGGTCCAGAACGTGCGCGCGTGGCCGAGGTGCAAGAGTCCGGTCGGCGACGGCGCCAGACGTCCACGGTGGCGGCAATTTGTGTTCGAAACCGGCAAACCAGCATTGTAACTTGCGCAGAACTCGCTATCGGCTCACTGTGCGCGTGGGTGCCGAGCCACGAGTCACTGTTGCCATCGTCAGCAGCCTGTTCGACGGCGCAACCGCAACCGCGGACACGGTTCCGCCGCGACCCGCCAACGGATTTGAAGCACGCAACCTGGAGCGGCTCGTTTGCCAATTGCGGCAGGGCTGCTATAATTTCGTGAGTCATCGGCACCGAAACATATGCGGTCCGACTTGCGGTGCGCCTGTGTGAAATGCGGATGGCCAGGTAGCTCAGCTGGTAGAGCGCAGCCCTGAAAAGGCTGGCGTCGGCGGTTCAACTCCGTCCCTGGCCACCATCTTTTCAACAACTTACAAGCCATCATTTCCCGACCTTGCGTCCAATTGCGTCCAAAACTCAGTTGACCATTTTGCTGAGGCGGTCTACCGCACTTCTCTGCGACTCGGGCACATCCTGAACGTAAATGTCCATCGTCGTTGAGATACGGGAGTGCCGCATGAGCCCCTGAGCGTCTTTCGGATCGGCACCCGTAATCTTCAGCCAAGTGCCGAAACTGCGCCGCAAAACCTGCCAGTTTACGTAACCCAGCCCGAGCTTCCGAGCCGCTGGCTTGATATGGCGGGAGAGAATGTTGTTGTCGCGCATCGGTCGTCCGAAACGGAGTCCCTGAAACACCAGATCATCGGTGCCACTGGAACGAACGACTTTCACCATCTTCTTCGCACCGTTTCCGCCCCAATTGACGTTCACTGTCATGTCCTTGAGTTTCAGGATGCGCTCGATTACCTCACGATTCACGGGCACCGTGGCATTGGAGGCGTCCGATTTTGGCTCACCCCAATCTCCCCGGCAATAACGCTCGTCAATCGTGATTTTGCTGTTGATCGTGTCCACGTCGCCCCACTTCAGTGCTGCCAATTCACTCACGCGAAAACCGGTGAGAACGGCTACGAAGACCATGCTAGCGTACGGCTCCGCGATCAGCGAAAGGATGGCATCAAACTGATGTCGGTAGATAAAAGGTTTCGCCTTCCGCTTGCCGCGCTTCTCAGGTGGCAGTTGAACGGCTTCACACGGGTTCTTCACGAGCAAACCGTATTTCACCGCGCTGCCCAGAATCGAGGCGAGCACGTCGCGAATCTTGTCTTTCGATTCGCCCGACAGGTTGGAAGCCGCCATGCCGGAAAAATACCGTTGAATCACCAGTGGAGACAGGTCGCGCAAAGATAGCCTGCCGAACGTAGGCTCCAAGTAATTCTTGATAACGCCTGCGGAGCGGCTCCTTGTGCTTGATGCCATCAACGGCAACACAATCGGCTTGTATGTATCTTCCACGTACTTGCTGAAATTAGTTGCGCTGCCGAGCGACTCCAGCCCTTGGTTCATCGGCCGGAGATATTCGGCTGCAATCTTTTTTACCTCCCGCTCAGACATCGTAGCGGGAGCCAGTTTGATATAGGCACGGCGGCGAGTACGTTCCCCGTCCGAAAACTCATCTCGCCAAACTCGTAATTCCCACCAGTTGCCGCGCCGCTTGGGTTTCGGGTTTTGGTATCTGCGGCGTGCCATCCGCTCGTAGTCTCCTTGCAGCGGCACGACACCGGAATTCGCCTCAGGCAAGAGTTTACCGCGTTCCGTAGGGGCGGAATCATCCGACTTGTTTCTGAGGCTCACAACATACAAATACGAAAGCTTCCTTTTCGACGAAACCAGTCGAGTCTTGATTTATGGGAGAGAGTTGAAAGGAAGAGGAAGCCACAACGTCATCCGGACAAAAATGGCCGCGGCGAAAGCGTCAGAAGTGCGATACTGCGTCCATGCAAAGTCCAGATCAAAAGATGATTGAGCGTAAGAAGATCGAAGAAGCACTGCTCGCCGACCGACTCGGTCTAAACGAACCTTGGATCGAGCGGCGGGAAGAGAACGGTCACTGGAAAGAGGAATCCTGCGCGCCGGATCGGCTCCCGGACTTCATTCGTAGTAATCGCTCAAAGCGCGAAATCGAAGATGTCGAGACAGACATACGACGGCTAGTGGCTGCGGGATGTCGGGCGCAAGTCGTGTATTTTTGCCTCGCACAGTTGAGTCCGGATGCAATGTGGCTACGAGCGGGGGGCGAGATGCAACCGGTATTCAAGACTGGACGCCCACCAACTAGCGATGAGGATTATTCTCAGGGGAAGCGTGATCGACGACTTGCCACACGGGAAGATTTGGCTGCTGTGGCGAACAAGGCAAAGGCGGCTCGCCAGCAAATACATCGCTATCAGCGCGAACTTGAGCTGGTTGCCGATGCAGCGGGCGAACCACTGCCGGTGGGATTGATGTCCCGGCCAATGCTCGCCTCCGACACACTGGTGTTGCTCCAAGATTCACTGACTTGGGTATCAAACCTGGCCGCCGCCTACACCGCGCCGTTTGAATCAACGCTCCTGAAGTCAAAGGGGCTTCTGTACCTCACGCTCTATGTGAAAATGCACACAGACGCAAGGAAGCTCAGCGGCTCCAGTCGTAGTGGTCTGTTCCGGGGGGTTGCCAAATCGAGCGGGACTAGGCGCGCAAAACGGACATTTATCGCGGACAACCCATTGACGGGCTTGGCGAATGCCATAACTGGCAGGCAATGGTCACCTTCCGACCTTTACGACAAACTGGCTGGGTTCAAAGCTGACTACCCTAAGCTTTACAGAAAGCTGGCCGCAAAGCTGTCTGAGCTACACGATTCCGCCTCCCGATAGTTCTACCGTACCGCAGATTCCAATCAAGTCCCGCGTCAAAATCCAAAGTTGACTGATATGTCCCGCTTTCTCCGCGCCGTATTGTGCAATTGCGGTCGGAAGAATGACCAGCACAATTAGAGGAGAGAGAGAAATGGACGCCAAAATATTAGCACTCATAAAGACTGACTCTAATAGGCGGCTGATGCCAGCGGATATAGCCATAGCTGACGCCTATGCGAAGGCCATCAAGACAGACGACTTGGTAGCAGTAGGCAAAGCCAACTCAACCAACACCAAAGCATACTACGACGGTCGCAAGAAACTGAACGAACACGCTGAAGCGCTAGGCGCAGTGAAAGCGATGTTCGACCGTCTCCCGCGGGGGGGGCCTAATCGACGGCTGCACCAAATGGTCGCGCTGGCAAGAATCCAATTTCGGGGCCTACGACAAGAACCAACGGGATTACATGACCAAGATAGCCAAGTCAGAGATACTGCGGCTGCGCGGCGAAGAACCCAAGAAGAAAGAGAAGAAAGACTACAAGACGCTGGCGCTCGACTTGGCGAGGATGGTACTGGACGGCGACCGCGACTCAGCGGAGAAACTGGCGCAGCAGATAACTCAAAATGAAAAAGCGGAAAATTCCGCTTTTTCGATCCAACCCAGCCCGGCCCCGCCTAAGCCTATAAAGACCCTCGTCTTCCCGAAGCCCGTAGTTGCGGCGGTGACCAGCAACATCGTGTCCACGTCTGTTATCCCACCGCCCGCCACGAAAGTCTCCTGCTGCGGCTGCGGCAAGTCGGACGCTGGTCTGGTGCCGTATGACGGGAAAGCCTACTGTGCAGCTTGCCTACCAGTTGGTGCTGTATCTCCCATCAAGCGCACTCTCGTAGTTCAGCCGCCCAAACAGAAAGCCAAGCGTGCACTAATAGCCAATGCTGGAGATTCGGGATGTATCGTCAACAATCCCGCCGCCAAGCCAGCCGTCAAAAGGAAATACCATTCATGCAGCGTCTGTGGCAAACCGACAAGCAATTGGATAATCGTCGGTGACAAGCACCCATGGTGCTGCAACGAGTGTAAAGCGGACAAGCATGCCGCCAAGCTGAAAGCCGACTATCAAAAACATCAAGCCACAGTAGAAGCCAGCGAAGCCAGCCGTATTGCCGAATACCAAAAAGCGTTCGATTTGCTAAAGGCGGGCAAGACGGCACACATCAGCACTTTCAGTCTGACCGTCGACGGCAGCAAAGTATCTGTGGCCGACATCACGGCAGGCGATCGCATTGAGTATCAGGAATTTGACACCGCCGAGGAAGCGCTTCGTTTCCTCAGCAAAGAAGACAAGCAGTTAATCGGCGACCTGCCAGCGGACTTCGGACAGACACAGGGGACAATCCAAGGATCTGCGAATACATAGACAACAACCATGTCCGCTGCCAGAAAAAGGCCACCGTCACGTGGTTTCCAATCGGCGATAAGCGCTCTTGGATGTGGGACGAGCATCACGATGCGATAAGAGCTTGGATCAAATCAATCATGGAACAAGAAAGGACAATTCAGTGAAATTCAAAATCGTAAAACTGACCGACTCGCAACTGGACTACCTCATTGGTGAACTGGAGTACATAGCAGAAGGCGAAAAGTATTGGGAACCCGAGCGGGACTACCTGCGTATGGCGGACAGGGTCTACGACAAGCTGTCGAAGGCGAGGTATGGGAGCGAGTCGCCAAAGCAACCACAACTACAAGAGAGGGGGGAATCCAAGTGAACCTCAAAACCGTGAAATTGACGAAAAAGTGGACGGGAAGAGAAAAACGAAATAGCTAACAACCAACCAAAACCAGAAAACGGCCCGTGACAAGCGGGCCTTTTCTTTTGCCCGAGGAATACCACAGAACCCACCCAGAAGAAGACGAATAGCTTTTTCATAGCTCGTCCTCCTCCGACCACCAGCTCGGGCGGTATTTGTGGGCGACGGCCCCACGTGGCGACCGCCCAATGGCATTGATTGGACAAGCGCTCGGTGACGTGGAGCGCGGCGACCGCGTCCTTGTGAGTGTCCAGCCACCGGCGTTGGCGGTCGCTCAGGCAAGATCGGTCGCCAGTGACCAACCCGATGAATTTGTGGACGGTGGCGCGTTCCTGTGGGGTCAGCATTACGGAAATGGGAGAGTCAAGCTGCCACCGTGCGAGGAGATGGACTAAAAGTTTCGGCCGAAAGCTCGGGCGATTGCAGCAAACAGCGAACCGCTACGTGGTTATAGTCCGACAGAAATTCGCATAACCGAAACTTTTCAGTATTAGCCTTCATGACTTCGGAAGGCTTTTCCCAACAAATCTCAACAGTCCTTGCTTCCCCGACTTGGGCAAGCACAACCTCAACAACACCCGGATTTGCATACCCGGGCGGCAAGAAACGAAGCCGCAAAAGCATCGTCAATTACATGCCGAAGGTCGGCAACACGTATGCCGAGCCATTTGCTGGTCGTGCAGCCACCTTCTGGCTGGCTGCAACAACCTTGCAGTTTTCGAACTGGTGGCTCAACGACATCAGGAAGGCACCCTTCTTCCACACCATCATATCGCACGGAAACACCATCCATGTTCCAGAGCACACCCGAGAACAATTCGAGCGTTACAAGATTCTCGACAAGGCAGGCGATCCAGCCGCTATTCTGCTTGAGCCATACCTAACCTACAACGGTGCAGGCTACGGCGCTTCATATAGGTCTCCGAAGGGCAGCCCAACTCAAGCCGGATACGAGCGCACTCTGCGGTCTGCTCACCGCATCCTGATCCAGACGCACGCCAAAATTTCTGGCGATGATTGGAAAACGGTTCACTCAGAACTACGTGAAGGTGATTTTGCCCTTTGCGATCCGCCATATATTGGGGCGACCGTACATGGGTATGGTGCGAACGACCTCGACCACCGGGAATTAATTGATTCGCTGAAGCATGCGCCGTACCGCTGGATTCTTTGCGAGTACTATCATCCGCTCTACATCGAAGCGTTCGGTGAGCCTTTCTGGACGAAAAGCACGCAGTTATGCGCAACCAATTTCCGTCACGATGGCGGAAAAGAAAAGCGAATCGAGTGTTTGTGGCGCAACTATTGATCTTGTGATGATACGGGGCCGTGGTAGCGGTACCGTCCACGGGCGTCCCGTCGCCGCTCCACGTCAACATTTCCACCCGGCGGCGGAAGCTGGCTTCATGGTCATGTGCGTTTTACAGGACATCGGTGTCATCCATCGTCTTCGCGGCGGCGGACAGCATCCACCAGTAGCCGTCGCCCTTGTTGCGGCGGTCGACCACGAGGATGTTCAGCTCGCCCGACTCCACCAGTTGATAGCGTGCCCGTTTCAGCGTCGGGACGGTTATGCCTTCCTTCTCGGCTTCGGCATACAGCTCCTTGCATCTGTGCCCGGTGGCTTCCGTGAACCTCACCCGCAGGAACGCCCTTGCCGCTTCGGACTGCTTGTCGTTTTTGCCCGTCTTGGCGTTTTCCTTCTGCTTGTCCATAACGTCCTGAGCACGCAGGGTGGTCTTGCCGAGCCAGTTCATTCGCGGCGTGGGCTCCTTGTCCCCGTTGGGGAGCGTGACTACGACTTCCTCTGGCGTGAATCGGAGCCCGCTCTTGTCCCGCGAGTGGTTGCCTTTGGCGCAAGTCATTAGGTATTCGTTTTCCTTGTCGGGGTCTTCGCTGAACGTCCACACCGTCCTAGCCGTCCCCCCGATGGACACGTCGCCCGCAATCTGCTGCAACGGGCCCACGTCGTTGCGTTTGGAGAAGTGCGCGACGGCGAGCATGGCGACCCCCGTCTCGTCGCACAGTTCCTTCAGCTTGTCCAAGATCGGCTTGATTTCCCTGCTCTTGTTGGCGTCGCAGCCATAGTAGGAAGTGATCGGGTCAACGATCACCAGAGCCAAGTCGGGAATGCGTTTTATCAGGCCACGAAGGACGGACACGTCCTCGTTGAACGCCATCGTCCGCCGCTTCTTTTTCTTCTTGTCGTCCTCGGTGATGACGGACTTCAGCACCTTCACTCGGCACAAGTCCGCTTTCGCCGCGACGAGACGCGGCCAGATCACGTCGTCCAAACCGTCCTCGCTCACCAGCAGGAGCACGTTCTTCGGGCCGAGCGTGTTCTTCGCCCCGTCCGGCCAATCCCTGCCAGTGGTGACCACCGCGACGATGTCCATCGTAGCCAAGCTCTTGCCCCGCTCGGGAAGCCCCGCGAAGAACGTGATGTAGTTCTTCAGGATGCGTTGATCCCAAAGCCAGTCCAACTTGTGGGGGACGACTTGGCTCATCGTCACCACGGCGACGGAGACGACCCGCTCGTTCTTGGTGCCGATGGGAATGATTTCCTCGGTGTCTCCGTTTTTGTTTTCTGCTGGCGTCGGGATGACGGTCGAACAATCGGGGGCTGACTGCTTCTTCTTTATAGGTGTTGGTTCATCTTTGATGGATGTGAACTTGCCGCAGACGCAGCCTTCGGATTCCATCCGATGGCACAGCTTGCATTCGCCTTCTCTAATCATCGGCTGGTCGCCGTCAATACCAAATTCCATCAGCAGGTCGGCGATGTCCTCTTCCGGCCAGATCGTGGCGGGATAGGGGTCGTGGTCTTGGTTCAAGTGCTTGATAACCTGTCCCACCGTCATGCTGCTGCCGTCGCATCCGGACGCAAAGCAATGGAAGCCGAAACTGTTCCCGTCGAAAAAGAACCCGGTGCGGGTGGATTGCTCGTGTTTGCGACCTGCTATCGGGCAAACATCGGTGATGAACCACTCGCCATCCTGCACATAGCCCAGACCGTAGTGTTCCAACATGTCGGCGATGTCAAAGTCATCGTTCACGGGATGGTCGCCGTGCGTCTTGGGCTTCGGCTTGTCGGCATCGGCGTTTGCCAGTATCCACGTCTCAAGCCAGTCGGGGAAGTCCGCGATCGGAGCATCCTGCACGATGTCGTAGCTCCGGCCGTTGTCCAGCCGCGAGCGTGGCCCGACCACGTATTTGTCCACGCTCTGCAAGTCAAACAGCCCCGCCGCCTTCTTGTTCCCGAGAGACCTGCTCACGTCCGTCTGCCTGAAATAAAGGTGGGCGCATCCCTTGCCCGCAGAACGCACGATCAAGGTGTCAGGGAACTCGTGCCCGGTCTCTTGCTCGATGCGGCGGATCAAGCCGTGGATGTCGCAGTCAAGGACGACGACCGTGTCGGGCGTGCCGACGCAACCAACGTTGTAGTTCGGGTTCTCGGCGTTCCAACGTTTGATCTGCTCGGCGTCGGTGGTGGCCTTCTTCTGCCATCCGGGCAGCAGGCAGCGTTTGTCAGACGGCTGCACGGGTATGACTTTGATGCCGAGGTCTACCAGCGGCAATGCGATTTCGGAGAAGCATTGGCCGGTCATTAGTTGGTTCCCCCGGGTGGCTGCTGTTTCCGCCTGCCGCGTTTGCGCGTGATCCCCCAAGCCTTCATGAAAAGGCTCAGTTCTTGGACGCTGTAGTTGCTCGCCCGGGCGACGTGCCTTAGCAGCAGCCCGGACTCAATGAGTTGCTTGATTTCGGCCATTGTCATGGCCGAGCGTTTTGTTTTGTTCATAAGAAAGACGCTCCAAACACGTCCTACTCTGATACTGAAAAGTCGTGTAATTTGTGCGTCGTCGGTCGCCAGATACCATGAAAAGGGCACGAACATTGGCATCCCCGATACCTTTCTGCAAAAGTTTCCGGACTGATAACTAACTGACAAAGCCGTTATTTGCCCCCTGTGTAGAGGCAGAAATTACTCGCCCCGAGGATGAATGTGATCTACACGAAAAGAGAAATCGCCACGATGCCCGCGGCCGAACTGCTGCGGCTGAACAAAGCCATAGGCATAGCCCTGTTTGAGAGTCCCGGTCGTTCTGCTTGGCTTGTTCCTATGGTCAGGGGGTTCATTGATGAAATATATTCAATACACTGAAATCAACGATGGCATAAGTCATCGTTACAAACGAGCGACTAATGGCGGACCCCCAGTTGAGGTTTGTCTCGCTTGTGGTGGTGACGCCCAAACTCTGGGACCGTACCCCCTTCTTGGTTTCGACGATGAGTTGCTGTGCCCTGCTTGCTATGCCGAGTATGTCAAAACCATGAATGAGATTATTGAGGATCAGAGATGAGTGACATGGTTATGGAACTTTGTTCCAAAGACGACGGAGTCGTCACGGTTACCAGCCGCAACACCGTGGGACGCTTGATCGCATCCCCCCATGCTACCGCCGTCGAGGTGGAAGTCCATGGGTCCTTGCTGCTGACTTATCGGATTGAGCAAGAGTATTCGACCGAGTTCCACGTTAGTTATATCAACCATCATGGGTTCGAAGTCCTTCATCGCAAAGAGGTCTGTGATCCGCCATGAGGCCGCAGGGAAGCTCCATGTCACCAAGATGCGGAAGCGTGCCGCGTTTGAGATCGAGGAAGCATGACAGCCGTTCAGAACGAAAAACAGCCGTTCAAAGTTGGCATTGTGAACGGCTGAACACCTGAACGGCTGAACGGCTCCTCGGGAATATGAAAAATATGATCGTGTGTGTACATGAACACCTACCCCCAGCCGTTCAGGCGTTCAGGTGTTCAGGCGTTCAGAAAGCAGGGGCTGAACGGCTGTTTCGAGAAAAGGAGATGACTGTGGAGATGATTTTGGGGTTTTGGCTGCTCAGCGGGGAGGAAGGCACGCAGTCGGTATTTGCCTATGACCCGGCGGACACGACGCTTGCGGATCAGATGCGGAACACGATCAACCTGCGCCTATCCATGGGGGCGGCCATGACGCGGACGACCGCCCCATTCGCTCTGAAGTTCGTCAGGGACAACTTCGGAGCCGTAACTTGGAGCGGGGACAGGAAGCTCGCCAAGCTCCGGGCGTTGCGTGCCGAGATCGCCAAGGTGAAAGAAGCCATGATCGCCGAGGAGGACTACGACGCGGGCGTGGCGCACGCAGCAGAGGACAATCCACTGGAACGACTCGTTAGATCGGTTATGTTCATCGCTGGTCCTTCCAGGCCTTTGATCCCCGGCCTTTGGGTCGGCGGCATTCGTAGCGGATCGCCACATCGGACACATAGGACGAATCGCAGCCGTAGAGCGCGGCGATCTCCCTATGAGTCATCGTCGGGCTGTCCTTGATGGCGGACGCCAATGCAGAATCAAACTCCGCCCGGCGGGTAGCCAGTTCAATCTGACGATCAAGACGGAGCACCCGCTTATACTTCACCCGGATGCCCGCCAAGTCTTTTTGTAGTTGTTCATATTGGGTCATGGTGTCAATCAATGATCTTGCATGCCTTGAGTTCAAGGTATGTGCTCTGGATAAAATCGCTGCCGAATTTCCGTTCCAGCTTTTCCCATTGTGTTTTGTCATGAGCGTTGCCTTCTTCATAAATGCGGATGATGCCGTGGGACACCTCGTCCTTGTCGGACGGATACTCCGTCACATCGTCCTCGGCATAGACCTCGCGGAGTGCTCGGTTGACGATGGGGTTGCCATACTTCGGATAGAGGGCACGCAGGATTTGATCCCACGTCTGGTCGGTGGCTTCGCGGATTTCCGCCTTGCATTCGTCCAGCCCACGCCAATCGCGGATTGGACTGTTCCAGCCCTCGTCCAACCGGCCTTTGCTGTCACGCTTGACGACGTGCAGAGCACTGGACGAGTAGTATTCGGCACCGCCGTAGTCCACGCCCGTGCCCGTTTCCACGGTCAGGAATGTTTCGCATCCTTCCTCAATCGTGGGTTCAATACGCAGGATCATCCAACCTTTGGTTGTGCCCTGCTCTATGCTGGTGATGGTCTTGCCAGCAAGCATCTTGTTGAGTTCTTTGATGTCCATAAAATCTCCTAGTTAATGGGCGGCATTGCGCCGCCCGATTGTTATCTCTTGAATCTGGCTATGAGCATGTATGAATGATTTTTGCGCGCCGACTTCTGTTCCTTAATTTGAAGTATCGGCGTTGATGTTTGCACCAAGACGAACAAGTCTATGACCGTGAAGCCGAACATCTTCAGCAACTGGATCAATTCCATATGGCTGAACCTTTGTTTGCTGGCTTCAGTCTCGTCCTGGCTTTTGACCAAGATGAGCCCGTCCTTCTTAAGGACTCTGGCAGCTTCCAGAATCCCACCAGCGTAGAGCCGTATCACGGACTCATGGCTGGTGTTGTTATTGTTGTAATGGTCGCTGGGGTAGTTAGTCCCACGCGGCTTGGTGTCGTGCATGTAAGGTGGGTCCAAGACCAGAACATCGATGCTTTCTGCCACATATGGTAGCGAGCGAAAGTCGACCCGCAACGGAGCAAGACCTTCCATCAGGTCGCTGGCGAGCAGGGTGTATTTAGACATGTCAGTGTTACGCCAGAACGCTCCCTTGCCGAATGTGACATCGGCAATGGTGCTGCCTTCCCTCACATACATGTCCAGTACGTGGGGGAGCAGGTCAGCGTTGGTTCCGACAATGGCGGTGGTGGTCATTACTGGTCAGTCTTTTCGTCTTCGTCGTCTTGGTATTCTTCTTCATCGCCAGTGCGGTCGCTGATGACGAATACCGACCAAGAGCTATCACCGCAGGTGTTGTTCACGACTTGGGCAAACACCACTGGTTCGGCATCCGCCATTTCCACGCGCAGACTTCCGTCCACGCCTCTGACTGCTTTTCTTAGTTCTTTTACGGTCATAAAATCTCCTTTGATTGTTGTGGGACTAGCTTTCCTAGCACACTGCCTGCGGTCTCTCAATGCGCAAACATTGAGTCCTGACCAGTCCCTTGGTTGTTGTTATGCTGCTGCTGTCCTTTTCAGGGCGGCGGGGGCCGCCTTGGCTTCCGCCATCTTTTTCAAAATGGCACCAGTCCTGCGTCGGGCAGCACGCCGTTTCATGCTCACCCTTACTAAATACTGAGAAAGCCGGAAAACTTTTCTTTTACCGGGTTATGCCTCATTTGCCGCCTTTACCGGCCATGTTTATCTGGAGTGGTCGGAGTCAAATCATTTGACTCCGCTTTCGCCTTAAATTCGCTACGGCAGCCCGCCTTTCACCGGCGGTAGCAATCACAAGCAGCAGCGGGTCGTTGGCGCAGCCGAGGCGTTGGAAGTTGGCAGCAGCCTTCTCCCGATACAGGATCGCGTAGCGGTCGGCCGACCAGCTCGAACAGCTCAAGGTCGTTCAGCTTGTGCCCGGCGCCGCACAGGCCGTTTGGGTAGTTTTCGCGGGTGGGCACGTGGGCCTCCCGCCACTTGTCAAACTTCAGTTCGCCTTCAAGGTCGTTGCGCCTCTGCTCGCGGCGGGAATGCTTCCATGGCTTCGCCTTTGCACTGGCGCAACCCGGGATCACGTCCAAGTTTTCCTTGAGGACCATCTGCATGCGGGCGTGGCCGAGGCCCGAGCGTCCTTCTATATCGATCACGATCAACCACGTGGCAGCAGCGTTGCCGCACCCTGCCGGAGCAGCCCTTGCTGCAAAAAGTCACGCCGAGGCGAGCGCCATAAATTTCCGAATCACGGGGAGAGGATTGAGCCAGCAGGCATGGGGAATCGTGCCCAAGATCAAGCAGGTAGACGACGCGATGACGCCGGAATGCCAGCAGTAGGCCTTTGAGGCACATCCGGAAGTCTGCTTTTGGGCTCTGGCGGGAAATCGCCCAATGGCGCACCGAAAGAAAACAGACACTGGCGTGAATGAGAGGCTCGCCCTGCTCCGTGAAGTTTTCCCGAACATCCAGCGACATTTTGAGGAGCGACCTTCAGGCGTCGCAAGGACGACCTGTGCATGAAGCATTCCCCGGTTCGCTACGATCCGGATGCCAAGTGTCCTTTGTTTGAAGCCGCGATGAACAAGTGGATGTGCGGCGACCGGAGCCTCGTCGAATACCTGCAAGTCGGTTGGGGTGTCACCCTCACCAGCGACACCAGTCTTCAGGTGCTGTTCTTCAACCAAGGGGACGGAGAGAACGGCAAGCACACGGCCTTTACCGCCATCAGCTACATCCTCGGCACCTATTGAGCGGTGATCAATCGCTGCCGCGCAATCAGCCTGAAGGCGAAGAATTCATCCCCCCAACGACTTACATTGTGTATCCGGGCTTCGCGGTCTCGCCCAGTGGCTCGACAGACTCCGCTTCCCGAACCTGCTTGGCAATCCGCAGGAATCGCACAGCAAGTCGCTCCAGACTGCGCTTGTTCGAAGGCGTGTTTCTTCCGTTGCTGCGCATCTCCAGCACGAGCCGGGCCATCTCGAATGCGATGCCCATCGCAGTGTCAGGTTCGGGATTGTCTGCTGGAACCTCACGACAGTCTGTCGTGAGGTGAGTCCAGTTTTTCGACGCTTCGGTCTTCCCCTGCAAAAGCCGCTGCACCGAGCGTAGGCTCCGCCCGAGCATGCTGCGCTTGCTTTCGATCCACGCCGTCCAAGAGAGGTCAACCGGAGCACCCTTTCGGAGGTCGGTGCGCTTGCCCGGTGCGGACAGGCGGCGGTTCATCTCCAACAGGTATGGGATCAGGGCATTCCAGTCTTTTGCGACAAGTCCCAGACCGTCGTCGATCCTCTGATCCAGAGCCTTAAATGACAGAGAGGACGCATCTGCTATCGCTCGAATCTGCCCCTTCACCGTCGCTGGCAGGAAGTGACGCCCATTGCTGCTTGGTTCCGGCGTGAAGTTGCTCCACAAACATTCGGTTCGATCCTCTTGACCTTGTTTTATGCGGACGCACAAAAGCTGCATGTCCCTCGCCCAAATCGGCTGGCCTAAGCGGTGCAAAATCGGATGCAAATAGCCACAGAGGAGCCACCTAAACTTGGCTCGCAGGAGTGTGTCCACGAGTTGCTCGTAACCGACAGTTTCGTGACAGTAGGCTTTCACTTGGGCAAAAACATAAGGAGGATCGAGCAGCACAACATCGTCCTCCGTCAGCTTCTCCAGCCCTAATTGCCGCCAGTCGAGTCCGGTTATCTTCGGGCGTGTGCGCAGGAGAATTTTGCGGCAATTTCGCAATGTCTGCTGGAATCCTTTTGAAGACACGCCACCGTCATCGTCCCCGCATCCCGCACCGCCTTTGCATCCGCTCTCGTATAGTCCGCCCGAAAATGCTAGGTGAGGGGCGAGCAGAACAGCCTTGGGATCGCCGGATTTGTACGCCTCTCGCTGCTTCTCAAACTCCTGCCTGCTGCGCGGCGGCACTTGGATTCTGTGCCCGTGCGACAAGATGGACTCAAAGAATGGGGCGGTCGCAATGTCGTTCAGCCACCACCTCTTGAACTTCAACCCCTGCTCGGCGGCCTCAAAAAACAAGTTGCCTCTCCCGGCGAACGGCTCAAGGTAAGTGCGACCCTCTTTTGGTAGGAAGGAGATGATCTGCTTAGCGAGACGGCCTTTACCGCCGGGGTACGGAATTTTTGGCATTGGTGGAATTTATCCGAGGCTCGGCCTGCCGCGAAAGTGGCAAGGCAGATGCACGGCGACAAGTCTGTATGAAGAACCGAAACCGGCAGCGGGGAAAACGGCGGTCTAGAATTACGAAACGTCGGAAGTGTGATTTCTAGGTAGTCTATTGTCGATACCCAGAAATCACAGTTTTTCTGCCTCAAAAAGATGCCGATACTTCCTCGCCAAATGTTCTCGGCTCATCCCAGTCGCCCGCGCTAGTCTCGTAGCTGTCGGTTTTTTCCCGTTTGTCCGAAGTCGTTCGATGGCCCGAGCTAATTTCTTGGCGGTCGCCGCAACCATCACGGTGTGCGCATGATGCGCCCCTTGGCTCATCCTCTCCGTTGGCGACAAGATAAGTTTTCGATTGTGCCCGTTGGCGACAGATGGGGAAAGCCACAGGCATTCGACCCGCCGAGTAAGAGAACCACGAGCGTGTGTGCAAGTACGGTAGTCGATTCGTGCCCATCCGGCACATTCCAGCGCCTTGTAGGTCTTGTGAGCGTACCCAGAGAGGACGACCATGCCCCGAACGGAAAGGAGGGAAGCTACAAGCTCCCTATGGTCGTTTTGGGTAAGCTCATAGCGGTACTTCCCCCCAACCCTAGTTGCGGGAACATACGGTGGATCACAAAAAAACAGGGTGTCCGGACTATCGAATCGTGCTACCACGTTTTGCCATTCGGCGCACTCAACCTGAACATCTTTGAATCGTTCGTGGACGGCAAGCAGCGATTCGATGCCCCATCGCCACCGCCGTATTGCCGCCGCCGTTCCTCTGCGTGAGTTCCCGATGCTGTAGCACCAGTCATCGCCTTTGCCGCCGAAGGACATTCTGTGCCGGACGACGAAGCGCCTCGCCGCCTCCACCGGGTCGTTGGATTTCTGCTTCGCCAATTCAAATTCTGCTCGTGCATACAACGTGTTTTCAGCGGCGGTGTGCAGCTTGCCACAAAGTTTGGCGTCCCGCACAACGCGAAAGAAGTTGACCAGTTCCCGGTCGATGTCGTTGTAGACCTCGACTTTGGCGGGTTCCTTTGCCAGCAGCACGGCTGCCGAGCCGCCAAACGGCTCACAGTAGGTGCGGTGGGGCGGGAAATGCTGGACAATCTTGGCAGACAGCTTCGATTTGCCACCAAACCAATTAAGGGGCGACGGAACGCTCATGTCCTGATGGTTTAGCACACCACGAGGACAACGGGGAATTGCCGAGCCCGGTACCCCGTTCTCCGATGGCGCACAGGAAAAGCTGGCATGCAGGAACGGCTCTATCTCCGAAAATCGACCGCCATTTTCAGAATCGCCCATCCGGTGTCGCCAAAGACGATCTGCTGGATGCGGCTGCGGCGGCATGGACGGCGCTCAGGTTGGACAAGGGCGAAGCTCAGCGGGTGTGCGAGCCAGAGCACGACGAGAGGGTGCTCATGGCGGGTATCTGGTACTGAGCCCAACAAGGGACTGTTCAAGCTATCACTGAATGCGGCGACTGGCGGATTTCTCGTAAACAGGAATAGATGTCGCAGGGTCTTCGATAATTCTGAGCCACTGTTCTTTCGTAGCAAGAATATCCCCGAATACCGAGACTTCGTGGTCTGCCAGCCATTGTGCTAGTTCTTCAGCCTTCGCAAACACTGGAGACATCGGCGTACCCTCGGTGGTCGTTTCGTACATTTGAAGATGATCGCGAACACCCTTCATCAAATCCCCCATTTGTGGTTCAAACATGGGAATAAACTTCCCCTGCCGTCGCCGTATCATCGCGCCATACAACACGCAACAGGCGACCGGGCAGCAAGTTACTTGGGCTCGGGAGAACAAGAAACTGCTGAAGCTGTATCGCGACATCTTCGTTCTCGGTCGGGAAGGCTAGGGCGCGGAGGCGACGCCATTCCTGCAATGCAACGTCGCCAGCAGCAGCCCAAGCTCTCTCGCGACAGGGGATCTGCTTTCGTACGCCGCCGGCGCTCTTCCCTTTACTCTGACGCCGGAGCCTCGCGCCGTTTTTTCGCGAACTTAGCGGTCTCGTCTCCATTCCTGCTCTCGCAGCCGTAGGGACAGGACTCAAACCCGCCCGCCGTTCGAGCGGCGCACTTGCGACAAGCCGGAGATACTCTCGGTGGGGATGCTTCGTTCTGGGGTGGTGGCGGTTATCTGGGACGAGATCATTTTGCCATGAAGTCGTAGCGGTAAAGGTGCAACACCGCCCCGCCGCGCCCCCACTTTGCTCCCAGAACCGATTGCAGGCGGAGACAACCCTCGCACCATGGTTCCGGTGCGGCTGGCAGATGCGGAGGTCACCGAGGCTTTTTGTACCAGCGCGGCGGGGCTTCATGCTTCATGCCCCGAGGTGTGATGCTGGCGTGTGAGGGAGCCGGCGTCCCTGTGAATGCTCATGACCGGCGTGGCAATGCAAAACGAAATAGGATGACAGGGGAAACTATCACACCTGCCCGTCTGTAAGTGCCGCACCCAGATGTGCCCACGTCACGGCATCGCTCGCCAAAAGCGCCGACAAATAGAGCTGCACGTCCTCAGCAGGGAATGTAGTACGGATGCGATCGGCGGCTGTACGGAGCGCATCGGCACTCGGAACAGCGGTGTTGTCGTCGGCAATCACGCCTCCCCGGTGCGGTATCTGGAGTTCGTCTAGAAACATTACCAGCATCGGTTCCTGGTGGGCGAAGAGATAAACGCGGACGAGCAAGGCGGCAAGCGACTCATCAACTGACTCAATTGCCGACAGGTACGCCCCTGCCTTGTCGGCGGGGAGCTTAGCTGCTTTCTGCGGTCGCAGATTCAGCTTCCTCGCGATCAATCCCGTCACCCTCCGCTGCTCGCCTGTGTTTTCAGTGCTGGAAAAGAATGCTGCGGTGACTTGCCGACGTCGCTCCTGGTCCATCCGCTTCCAAATCTGCTGGAATGTTATGCCTGTGTGATTCGACATTGTTTAGGACTCTCTGGCCAGCTCCGAATAGCGTTTAATTTCCGCCATGGGATGCGGGCTTTGAAATAGACTGAGCCCGGCGCGCCGGGCGCGATCACTTCGCCCAGTGTGCGAACATGGCGTGGTCCGGTATAACTCGATTCTAATGCCCGAAGAATCCTCCGAACACAGATCGTCTACGTGCTTTTTCCCAATTGCGTGCTGCCGCATCCAAACGGTACACTTGCACTTCTGCTCCCGCATTTCCCCGCGCTCCTTCGCAGAGCATTCAGGAGGTCAGCAGTTGTCTGATAGAAAATACCGCCAACATGGATACCAGGATCGCGATCCGCGCAGCGAAAGCAAGCCGCAGCAATCCCCCCGCCCAAGCGGCGACATAACCTACGGCCCGCGTGCAATTCAGATGGCTCCCACGCGCACCATCTCACGCTGCGCCCAATGTGGCGTGGTGCTGCCCGCCACGGTTGACCCAAGTGGCAAGTGCCCGAAGTGCGGCGCCGCCCTGCATGCCTGCAAGCAGTGCACGCAGTTCGATCCGGGTAGCCGGTTCGAGTGCCGGCTGAACGTGCCCGGCTATTCTAAGAAGGATCTGCACAACGACTGCCCGAAGTTCACCCTGAGTGAGCGCGTGGAGCGCGAGACCTCGTCCGGAGCCAACTCGGTCGAAGATGCGCGGCGTGCATTCGACAATCTGTTCAAGAAATAGCTGCTTCCACTATACGCAAAAAGGTAGACGTGTTGTCGCCATTGCGATCGCTACAATCTCTGACTAAAATCAGATATTGTGAAGTCCGTTCTGCGCACGTCGATTCAACAGGTCCGTCGCTTCAATCGCGTGGTGGCGGAACGCATTGGCGCCATGGACGAGCGGTTTCTTGGCCGCGCTCGGCCCATGGGCGAAGCCCGGCTGCTTTGGGAGATCGGTTCTGACGGCGCGGAGGTCCGGGAACTTCGGAGGCGTCTGGGCCTCGATTCCGGTTACGTGAGCCGCGTTTTGCGGTCGCTCGAGAAGCAGGGTCTCGTTTCGGTTCGCGCGGAGGCTGAGGATCGCAGGGTGCGACGAGCGCGTTTGACTAAGCGTGGCCGTGCCGAACACGCCGAACTTGAGCAACGCTCGAATGTCTTGGCGGAGAGCATCCTCGAGCCGCTGAGCGAAAAGCAGCGCACGGCGATTTTGGCGGCAATGGTGCAGGTCGAGAGGCTATTGGAGGCCTCGATGGTTCGCATCGCGGTCGAGGACCCAACCACGGCTGATGCCCGCTGGTGCATCGGCCAATATTTTGCGGAACTCAATGCGCGCTTCGAGACGGGCTTTAATCCGGAGTTCAGTATTTCCGCTGATGCTGCTGACCTTACGCCTCCGGCCGGTGTGTTGCTTATTGCTCGGCTGCGCGAGCGGCCCGTCGGCTGTGGCGCGGTGAAGATTCACGGTTCCGGCGTGACCGAATTGAAGCGCATGTGGATTGCTCCGGTTGTGCGCGGGTTTGGGCTGGGACGCCGGATGCTTAAGGAGTTGGAGCGATATGCGCAGGCACAGGGGGCGAAAGTGATTCGACTCGAAACCAATCGCGTGCTAAAGGAGGCAATCTCGCTCTACCGGCACTCGGGATACGTGGAGGTCACTGCATTCAACGACGAGCCGTACGCGCATCACTGGTTTGAGAAGCGGTTAGCTCGGTAAGTCACGGGTTGGCCTGATTAACTTACCACCGCGCTCGGGCGGCGCACAGGACACGAGCAAGCAGCGTTTTTTCACGGCAATAAAGAAGGGCCCCAATATGACCCTAGACGATTTTCGTAAATCGCTCGCCGAAGCCAAACCGCCCGCCAAGCTTACGCAAGCCCTCACCGGCCTGTGGTGGGATGCCAAAGGCGATTGGACGCAGGCCCACGAATCCGCCCAGCAGGACGAAGGACGCGATGGTTCGTGGGTGCATGCCTACCTTCATCGCAAGGAAGGGGATCAGAGCAATGCCGCCTACTGGTATTGTCGCGCAGGTAAGCCCGTTTGCCGAGAACCACTCGATGCGGAATGGCTCAGCATCACCAGAGATTTGTTGACATAGAGCCGCCGCGTGCACTCTGGGATGGGTTTATCCGAAATACTCGAAGCCGGCCAAAATGAAGGGTTTATCACCCCCGCACGGCAAACAACAGTTCGATAGCAGTTACGACCAGAATTCCCAATGCCTGCCAATTGTGTAAGAGGTGGTAGCGCACAGGCCATGCAATCCCGACGGCAAGCACCAGAATCAGCAGGTTCCCAATCACCGAGAACGCTCGGGTGAGCCCATCGCTGTGCCGGGCGCGCGATACATTGAGGAAACCGCTGACAGTCACATCCGCCGCTGCTCCGGATAGCAACAAGCTGAGATGGCTAATCGTCTTCCAAGGCTCGTGCTATCTCGTCTCGAACGGGAGGACTGACCGGCTCTACGGCCCCATTCGTCACGATCGTGATGCCCTCGGCCGCCGCACGCACCTCACCAATCACAGCAACCGGAACGCCTGTGGCCCGAACCGTTTTCAGAACCGAGTCCGTCCTGTCCCGAGCGACGGCGATCAGCAAAGCGCCCGACGCAATCAGTTTTAGCGGGTCTAGCGCGAGTGCATTGCAAATCGCGTCGGTTTCGGGAGCCACAGGAATCAGCTCCCGAATGACCCGAAGCCCGAGACCCGCCGGGGCCACCAACTCGAACAGCCCTGTCGCGAGCCCACCTTCCGGCGGGTCGTGCATCGCGTGCACGGCCTCGCCAATATTTGCAGCCGCAAGGGCCGCACTTACGACACTGATGCCGGGCTCAAGCAGGAAACGAGCGGCCCGCGCCAGAAGATTGGCATCAACCCGTCCGTGCAGTCGCTCGGACTTCTTTCTTGCCAGGATTGCGGTGCCCTCGATGGCCACACTGCGTGTCAACAGGATCAGATCGCCGATGGCGATGCGAGTCTTGCGCACAAGCCGAGTCGGGGCCACCTCGCCGAGCATTTGACCGACCAGAATCGGGCGGTCGAGGCCTTGGGTGATTTCGGTGTGCCCGCCGCCGAGGGTGACGCCTAATTCCTCGCACGTGGTCCGCACATCGCCCATGATCGCCTCGGCCAGCTCGGGGGTCGTGCGGCTCTCCGGAAGGAGCATGACGGCGAAGAACCACAACGGGCGCGCACCCATGACGGCAACGTCGTTCGCGTTAATGTGAACAGCGTAACGCCCGATTTGATCAGCGGCAAAGGTGATGGGATCTGTCGCGACGACGAGATAGCGATCTCCAGCATCAATGACGGCTGCGTCCTCACCAATCTGAGGTCCAACGAGCAGTCGCGGATCTTGCTTAGGCAGATGCCTCAGCAACGATCGCAAATGCTCCAGCGGAAGTTTGCCGACTGGCAGAATCTTCTTCGATTCGTCACTTGTCATGTGCTCACGCTGGTTACTCTGCCCCGAAGCCAAAAGTCGTGCAACAACGTTATCCCTGAACCTCTCGCTTGCCGTCTCGAACTTGCATCGCCTCAAAGTGCTTTTCCACGACAACCGCAGCTATGGCTTTTTTCCTTTTTGAACGGCTCGAATTATACTGCCGGGCAGTCATGTTAAGTTCCCAGTATTGGAGTCATAGGAAATGAAGTCTAAGCAACGTAGAGGGCAATCTCAAAAGGATTGCGAGGAGGCATTATTATGTCGCATGGTTTTGATTGTCCATCGTCAAATGCTCGGATTTTCAAGCTGGGGTATGCCGTAGAAAGAACGCGACAAAGATGGTGTGCGGCCAGATTGGCGCGTATGATTTCACTACTAACGCTACTGCTGGTGGCCTCGTCATTGGCGCGGCCGCAGGAGTCCAAATCGGGGATGCCGCCAACTCGCCCGCGAACACGTGACATTGGCCTGAGGGTCGGCGTGTTGCCCACTGGGCCGCTGAATGCCATCACCGACGTGGCCGGTGTGCGGGTTGGTCACACAACGATAATCAAAGGCGACGACATCAGGACTGGGGTGACCGCCATCCTGCCGCACGCGGGGAACCTCTTTCGCGAAAAGGTGCCGGGTGCGGTGTTTGTCGGCAATGGTTTTGGCAAGCTGATGGGCTCGACCCAGATATATGAGCTCGGCGAGATCGAAACGCCCATACTATTGACCTCCACACTGGCGGTACCGCGTGTAGCCGATGCGCTGCTCGATTATATGTTGGCACTGCCGGGCAACGAGGACGTCCGTTCCGTCAACCCGCTCGTGGCTGAGACGAACGACGGATATTTGAATGATATTCGCGGACGACACATCACGCGCGACGACGTGCTGGCCGCTATCCGTGGCGCGCATGATGGCCCGGTAGAAGAGGGCACGGTCGGGGCGGGCACCGGCACGGTCGCGTTCGGGTGGAAAGGCGGAATCGGAACATCGTCGCGGCGCTTGCCCAAAGCGTTGGGGGGCTACACCATTGGCGTGCTGGTGCAGAGCAATTTTGGCGGAATACTAAGCATTGCGGGTGCACCTGTAGGGCAAGAGCTGGGCCAGTATTACCTGAAACAGGAGTTGCAGCAGGCAGGGGCGGCTCTCAACAACTCGCGCGGCTTGAACCCCGATTTGCCGCAAGCCGACGGCTCCATCATCATGGTTGTCGCCACCGATGCGCCAGTGGATGCTCGCAACCTGCGGCGCATGGCGGCACGGGCAATCATGGGCTTGGCACGAACCGGCGCCGCCGGAACAAACGGCAGTGGCGATTATGCCATCGCGTTTTCCACCGCACCGGAGTTACGGGTGCGGCCGATATCTTCTCCTGCCCCGCCACAGATTGCACTTGTGACTAACGATGCGATGTCGTCGCTCTTTGAGGCCGTAATCGAGGCGACCGAAGAAGCGATCTACAATTCACTGTTTCGGGCCACCACTGTAACCGGTGTCGGGCACACGGTTGAAGCATTGCCACTGGACAAGATCATCGATATTCTCCGGAAACACCGAGTCCTGGCGGAATGAGAAAAATTCAGGAAACCGCCGACAATGATGGCGACCGCTGTTCCTGACAGCGACAACGTGAGATGACGGACGACTGAATGCGGAAGTTCGTAACGGACTGAGCCACCCCGAAGGCAATCATCAGCCAGCCAAAGATCTGGTCGAGTGCGTTCATGCTTGCTCCTGTCCTGCTCAAACGAAGCGGGTCTGGCCGATACGCGGCGCCAGGTCTTATTTTTGCGCGTAGAAGAGATAGTCGGCGGAATACCGCACGCGAGCTTCATGGCCGGCCTGCCCAGCGTTGCAGTCGGACACGGGTGCTTTGCCACCTTTCGTGTTGAGTCGCTGAACGGTTGTGACGCGAGAAAGCAGGCCGTCGCCATCGTGGCTGACGATTTGGATGAGCAACCAGGGAATCGAATCGGGATCGGGTGAAGGTGCGTTGGCAATGGCTTTGCCAGTGACGCGGCTGCCGTCGTTCGCTTGCCAGGACGGGCCAGCGAAATGTTTGCCGAAGGATTTGCCGTCTTTGTCGAAGAGCTGGGCGTCCGGCGCCTTCAGCGTCCACGTGAATTGCGCGCCTTCCTTTTTGCAGGTGTAAACCTAGTCGCCCTCTCCGTGGAGTTGCCTTGGGGCGGCCAAGACCAACCGTGTAGACCGCAACGCCAGAACTAGCGATCATCTAATTAGACAGCACTTCGCTAACCCCGCGTATATTCTTTACCGAGTGGAGAAATTGTATTCTGCTTCCCGACACCTGTGGCATATTTACGGATTCGTTGGGGTTGACACTAAACAACTCCGCGCTCGGGATAGGGCTCCTGTTTTACCACCCGCTCATAACCAAGTCTCGTGAGATCGACGGTTTGGAAAGAGCCTTTAATAATCAATTCGGCCACAGCGCGCCCCGCCGCTGGGCCGTGCTGCATTCCGTGGCCAGAAAAGCCATTGATGTTGTAAAAGTTATCCAGATGCCCCTTCCAGTTGCCGATAATAGGGTTACCGTCCAGCTCACATTGTTCGTAGAGGCCAGCCTTGGTGTGATGGCATTTCGCTCCTTCAAACGCTGCTGGAAAACGGTGCGCCAGCGCTGGCCAGACTACCTCCTCGAAATACATGCCGTCGATTTCGAAATTGAAGCCGCGGGGTTCGTTCGGATTCACCACTCCACCGGAATACCCCTGTCCTTCCGGTCTAAACGCAAGTTTGGCCACATCTTTAACCATAGGCAGCGGCTCGATCTCCCGCCAGGCCGTAAAGAAGTGTTCAAAACGGCGAAGCGGCTGTACTGGCGACTTGATTCCAACCATGTCGCAAATTGTGGCTGCCCAGGCTCCAGTTGCGTTGACGAAGGCCGACGCCTTGACCGTGCCGCTTGGCTCAAGCCGCGCCATCGTAACTGCTACCTTATCGTGCTCAAGACCCGTTACCTTCGCCCTGATGTACTCGGCACCGAGCAAAATCGCTTTTTTCCGGAAACCCTGTAGGAAACTCCATGGGTCACACCAGCCATCGCGGGGCGAGTAAGCAGCCCCAGCCAAATCATCTACGAACATTGACGGGAAATGGTCGAGCAGTCCTTTGCGATCCAGAAGCTTGATTTCCACCCCGAAACTTTCCTGCACTCTGGCGTTCTCTTCGAGGATAGTCATAATTTCGGGATCAGCGATAAAAAGATAACCTCGCTCGTGCCAATCGACGTAAGCTGGGTCATCATTAACTCGCATCTGCTCGGGGAACTTTTTGATGAAATCGATCCCGAAATCCGACATGAGGATGTTCTCTGGGCACGAGAATAGCCGCCGAGCTCCACCCATAGCGCGCGGCGTAGAGGCGAACTCATATGTCGGGTCAGGCTCGATGACGCAAACGCTTACCGCCGGATCAAGCTGCTTTAGGAAATATGCAACGCTGGAGCCCATAATTCCCCCGCCAATGACAGCCACGTCGAAACGCCGCTCTTGCTCAGCCATTTGTCCGCCTCCTTGCGCAAATTGTTGAGAGGGTACATCGGTCCTGCCGAAGAAAAACCGGCCGAAAGCGACTTGGCAGCCTAGCCGGCTAAATATACCTCGTGTTCTGCACAAACTCCACCAGAATTCCGCCAGTATGCCGAGGCTTCAGGAATTTGGCTCCATGCACCGGGTTTTCGTCGAGCAGCGGCATTCCTTTCGCCTCGTATTCGGCCTGCACGGCTTTGACGTCCTCGACCGCAAACGCGAGGTGATGGATCACCGCTTTGCCGGCTTGATATTCGCTGAGCTTCCCGCCCTGCGGTATGACCAGCTCGACAAGACTGGCTCCATTGCCTTTCGCAAAGATACAAAGAGCCTTGGATTCTGGTATCCTTGCGGGTCTTGAGCATCTCTTTCGCGAAATAGACGCAGCCGTATCCGGTTGCTTCGGGACGAATTAACGAGCCACCCCAAGTGAGGCCCTTGCCAGTCAGTACGCCGGTGAACTGGTTGGTGAGGCGTTTGTACTGGCCGAAGAGGAAGCCGATCTCGCGTCCGCCCACCCCGATATCGCCGGCCGGGACGTCGGTGTCCGTATGCCGGTACAACTCGGTCATGAAGCTCTGGCAGAAGCGCATTACTTCGTTGTCGCTCTTGCCCTTGGGGTCGAAATCCGATCCGCACTTTGCGCCGCCCATGGCAAGCGTGGTGAGCGAATTCTTGAATGTCTGCTCGAAAGCCAGAAACTTCTAAATTCCAAGGTTGACGGACGAGTGGAAGCGCAGACCGCCTTTGTAGGGCCCGATTGCGCTGTTCATCTGGATGCGGAAGCCGCGGTTGATCTGGATGGTGCCCCGATCGTCAACCCACGGCACGCGGAACATAACCACGCGCTCAGGCTCGACGATCCTGTCAAGGATGCGGGCGGAAATGAATTCCGGGTGTCTGTCGAGCACGCGCCGTAGAGACTCGAGCACTTCCTGGACGGCTTGGTGAAATTCGGGTTCCGCAGGGTTTTTTGCCTTTTACCTGCGCCATTACTTCCTTAATGTAATCGCCCGGCATTTTTGATTCCGGGCGGTGTCATAATTCCAGCACTCATTGCGTTTTTTCCTCCGAGGCTGCATTGCCGGTGTTTCTTTCCACACCTATCTTTGAACTTGTTGGTTGTCTAGTCCTCGATGAGTTGAGACAGGCGCAGTGCGCAGGCCAACCCGGCGGGGCCGCCGCCGACAATGGCCACGTCCGCTTCCATCAGCGGGTGCTCGACATCGGGAATCGCTTTGCGGAAGATCATCCGAGTCGGGGTTGCCAGGCTTCAGAGTTTCAAACGTTACCCTTCGCCTTCTTTACCTCTTCGATCAGTGGCGGCACGATCTCGAACAAGTTGCCGACGATGCCGATATCGCTGACCTCGAAGATAGGCGCTTCGCTGTCCTTGTTGATAGCAATGATGGTGCGCGCTCCCTTCATGCCGACAATGTGCTGGATGGCGCCGCTGATGCCCAGCGCAAGATAGAGTTTGGGCGCGACCGTCTGGCCGGACGAGCCGACCTGGCGCTCCATGGGCAGCCAGCCGTTGTCACAGATAGGACGCGAAGCGGCGATTTCACCGCCCAGCGCATCGGCCAGCTTCTGCGCCATTTCGAGATTTTTTTGTTCCTTGATGCCGCGGCCTACGGAGACGATGATCTCGGCCTGCGAAAGGTCCACCGCCTGCTTGGCTTCCTTGAACGGCTCCTCCGGCTGCGTACGAATCACGCCATCGGCGATCTGCGCCTGCACCGTCTCAACCGGCGCGGCTGATGCGCCCTCCTGCACCTGGTCGGCGCGAAACGCTCCCGTCTGAAAACTGGCGAACCAAGGACCGCCGCCGGAGATTGCGACATCGGCGGTGAACTTGCCCTGGAACATCTGCCGGACGAACAGCAGCCTGCCGTTTTCGTATTTGAACCCGATGCAGTCGGGAACCAGGGACACGCCGAGTGAAGTGGCGAGTTTGGGAGCAAAATCTCGCACCTGGTAGGTGTGCGGCATGAGCACGAGCTTGGGCTGGCGCTGCCGGATGAAGTCCTGGAGCGCCGCGGCAAAGCCGTCGGGTGTGTAACGGGCTAGCTTTTCGCTCTCGATAGCGTAGACCTTAGCGACCTTCTTGGCCGCGACTTCGCCGGCGATAGCGCCGAGGTTGTTGCCGACGACGGCGGCCTCAACCGTCCAGCCGGTCTGCGCCGCGACGGCCTGCGCTCCCGTAAGCGTCTCCCAGGAGACGCGGTTCAATTTGCCTTCACGCTGTTCGACGACGACCAGAATCGTATCCATCTCTCTCCCTCAACTCCTCGTGCCCGGCAGGCGCGCACGCGAGCGCAGGCGATAACCGATGATGTTCAGCACCAGTCCCGCTACGGCCAGAGCAACAGCCGTGTAGACGATTCCCAGCCGCCCCAGACGGATGGCGGCCGGAGTGAAAAACGTAACCAGCAACGCAAATCCCCAGCAAATCCAACCAATGACGATGAGGCTGGTTGCTGTTTCCCGCTTCTGTTCAGGACTCTCCACGATAGTCATACGCGGACTCCATCCATCAGAAGACCCGAGACCCGAATCAAACCAGCCGCCGCCGTTTACAGCACGCGAACTTCGTTCCGCAGCTTGTCGACGAGTTTCTTGGCGATGTCGGCCGGCGAGCCTTCGAGGTACTCGGTCGTCTTTACCTTCTGTGGCACGTAAAGGCGCTCCACCTTTTGCAGGCTCTCGCCAACCGCGGAGCTGACCTCGTCCCACGTCACCTTGCGCATAGGTTTGGTCTTGGCTTGCTTGATGCCGATCAGCGTTGCATACCTAAGCTTGTTGATACCGGACTGAATGGCGAGCACCGCTGGCAGCGGCATATCGACAAACTGGAAGAAACCGCTCTCCAACTCCCGCTTGACGCGAATGCCGCCATCCTTTTTTTCAATCTGCATGATTATGGTTGCATGCGGCCAGCCGAGCAATTCGGCCAGCAGCACGCCGGTCTGTGCGAATCCGTAGTCATCGGACTGCAAGCCGGTGAAGACGAGATCGAACTGCTCGTCCTTAACGGCCGCGGCCAGAGCCTTGGCGAGATTCAACGCATCGAGGGTAACGAAGCGGTCATCCTCCAGGTGAATAGCGCGGTTCGCACCTTTGGCTAGGGCTTCGCGCAAAACTTGCTGCGCCCGCGCTGGTCCGGCGGTAATGACGACGACTTCGCCACCATGCTTCTCGCGCTGGCGCAATGCCTCTTCCAGCGCATAGGCATCGGGTTCGTTCACTTCGTACGACACGTCGTTGCGAATCCACGTGCCACTCTCGTTCAACTTCAGTGGGACATCTTTTTGTGGTACCTGCTTAATGCAAACCAGGATCTTCAACCGAGCACCTCTCTCCTCCAGCTCCGGCGAGAGTGGCAGCCTGAGAACTCACCACGGGCGTCTCCGCTGGAACAGGTCGAATGACAGAAAGAAATAGATAAAAGCAGGCCGGTGAATAGCACCGATTGCAAACCAACGAACATACCGAAAAAAGAGCAGCTTCAACATATGCTAATGGAATCAGTCAACTCAGTTCCACTTGCGTCCAATCGACTTGGCTTGCGTAAACAGGTAGAGGTATTCGGAGCCCCCGGCCTTGGAATCGGTTCCAGACATGTTGAACCCGCCGAACGGGTGGGCTCCCACCATGGCACCGGTACATTTGCGGTTGACGTAGAAATTCCCAACGTGGAACTCTTGCATGGCACGGTCGATCTTCTCCTCTGAACTACTGTATAGTGCGCCCGTGAGGCCGAATTCCGTGTTATTGGCGATCCGCAGCCCATGCTCAAAGTCGTGGCAGGGGGTTACCGCCAGTACTGGCCCGAAGATTTCCTCCTGCGCAATAGACGCCTCGGGATCAACATCGGCAATGACAGTTGGCATGACAAAGTAACCCCCGGCCTCAGGTAGTCGTTCTCCGCCGACAAGGAGCCTGCCCCCTTCGCCCAGCCCCTCTTGGACATAGCTCAAAATTGTCTCCATTGCATGCTGGTTTACGACTGGACCCATCGTCGGATTCTTTTCGGCGTCGCCGAGCGTGATCTTTTCGACACGCGACTTCAATCTGTCCAGGAACTTGTCATAGATCCGCTCGTCGACAATCGCGCGCGAACAGGCCGAGCACTTCTGGCCCTGGAAGCCGAAGGCAGAAACCGCCACACCCTCGACCGCAGCGTCCATATCGGCATCGGCATCGACTAGAATGGAGTTCTTGCCACCCATTTCGAGGATTGTTCGCTTAATCCAAGTTTGTCCGCCCCGTATGTCAGCCGCCGCTTTGTTGATGCGCAGGCCGATCTCTTTCGATCCGGTGAACGCCACGAAGCGTGTTCTAGGGTGCTCGACGAGCGTGTTGCCGAAGGCACTGCCCTCGCCCGGACAGAAGTTAACCACGCCATCGGGCAGCCCGCATTCTACGAGGAGCTCGAAGAATTTGGCGGCAATCGTGGGCGAATCGCTCGAAGGCTTCAGGATCACCATGTTGCCGCAGACAATCGAGGCGGCCGTCATGCCGGCCATGATGGCCAAGGGGAAATTCCATGGTGGGATCACGGCGCCGACGCCGAGCGGAATGTGCCGAAGGTAGTCGCGCTCTCCGCGCAGTTGAATGGGAGGCTCCGCGTTGACTAGTCGGAGAGCCTCACGTGCGTAAAACTCGCAAAAATCAATAGTTTCACACACGTCGGCGTCGGCTTCAGCCCAGTTCTTGCCGACCTCGAAAACCATCCAGGCAGCCCACTCCAGTTTCCGCTCGCGGAGGGCTTTGGAGACTCGTAACAGCAGCTGTGCGCGCTCCTCAACGGGCGTCCGGCTCCAAGTTTCAAATGCTCTCTGCGCAGCTTCCATCGCAAGCGGAACCTGGTCAGCACCGGCTTTCTGGTGGATTCCAACTACCTGAGAAGGCCGTGAGGGATTGATAGACCAGATTTTCACGCTCGTCTTCAATCTTCGTCCACCAATGACAAGGTCATACTCGCGACCAAGCTGTGTGCGCACCTTATCGATCGCATGTCGCATCTTGAGCGCGTTCTCTTCCAACCTGAAGTCGATAAACGGCTCATTACTGAATGGAGTTGATTCGATCAGAACGCGAGTCGTAGCTTGCGTAGTTACCATCAGAACATCCCTCCCAATCGATAGTGCGAATGGTTAAACCATTACATATATCCGCCCGCCGATATTGTCAACACCTTTTTACGAACTCTCCCTTTCAGTCAAAACTGCTACTCAAAAAGTCAATGAGCGATTCATCCGCCGGTTCGGTTTGTCGGCAACAGCCTCGTGGTGGGTGCTCTGGGCCGGGCTGTAAAAAGATGCCCGGCAATTACTCGGCGTTTTGAGGATCGTGGGTTCCCACCTATTTACCTAGCTACCCGCCGGTCGAGAGGTGAGGAACGTTCTGCGAGACATAAACGCAATTCAACTGTCGGAGTTAGGCGACTCCGAGAGGGATAAGAGGGGCATTGTAACAAAATGCGATTCAAGGTATAAAGGTTAAACCATCAGATTTGGGACGCCCGTTGTAGCGGTCGCCATAGGGGAATTAGGGATTAGCGACTCTGGCGTACGTAATGGAACGGATCTTGGTGCACAAGGTAACTCAATGTTTCGTAAAGCAAAACAAAACAGGGTTTTCCAAGATGTAGTTGAGCAGATCCAGGAGGCAATAATTTCCGGCGAGCTAAAGACCGGGGATCAGCTCCCCGGCGAGCGAGATCTAAAGGAGCAATTCAAAGTTAGTCGGGGGACACTGAGAGAAGCCCTACGAGTGCTGGAACAGAAAGGCCTCATTGAAATCAGGACGGGTGTGAACGGCGGTTCCATAATTAAGGCGGTAAATACGGAACCGATCGTCGAGAGCCTCGCATTTCTGATTCGCCAGAAGAAGGTATCGCTCCGAAATTTGGCGGAGTTCAGGGTGGATGTGGAGGGAAGCTGCTGTGCCATTGCCGCGCAACGTGCTACTGCTGACGATATTACTAAGCTCAAAGCTCTTCTCGCCAAGGCATCCAAATACTTTAAGCAAGGGCCAGAACACTATGACTCAGTATTCCGTACCGACGAGCAAATTCATCAAGCGATAGCTGAAACAACACACAACCCTCTTTATATATCAGTCCTGGAAACTCTCTTCCGAAATATCCATACGTACTTCGAGAGTTTTGTCCCGATGGAGGAACCGGTATTACGAGAGAATCTTCGGGACATTACGAATCTCGTAAATGCTATAGAAGCTGGGGATCCAGATGAGGCCAGAAGGGCTTCCCAGGAGCATGTCCGCCGCTTCAGTAAGTACATGCTACAAGGCTATCAAGACAACATCGCAGATCATCGCGGCATGAGCCAACCCGCACCCACGGTTCGTAGCCGAAAAGAAAAGACGCCCTCTTAGGACACCATCGCCCCCGTGGCCGTCGCAGTTAAGGAATGCAGCCCAGAAATCCTGGCCGCGTGCCTTTCGAATCTGTGGCCCCAATCCCCCTCCTCTTTGTCTAAAACCCGTTCTAGACGGCCCGAGCAAGAAACCGGCAATCCCCTCAAAAAACCCAAAAATAAAGCTTGACATGAGGGTTTTCGTAAGGTAGCTTGCTCGACATTAGTTTAATGGTTTAACCATTATTACTTCGAATCTCAGTGGCCGCAGTGGAGTCTTACAAGGACTAACGCGGTTTATGTCGGGCAGGATCGCAGATCTGCTCGAAGCAGGGAGATCTTCTTCATGAATTCTATTAATAACGAGCAGAGCCGTTTCGACGTAGCGGTCATTGGCGGAGCAATCATGGGTTCCAGCGTCGCCTATTTCCTCAAGTGCCTCGATCCGACCACCAGCGTCTGCGTCATCGAACCCGATCCAACCTACGAGTTTGCCTCGACCCTCCGGGCCTCCGGGGGAGCACGGCGATTGTTCTCTTGTCCCGAGAATATCCAGATGTCGAACTTCAGCATCGACTTCATTCGGCAATTTCCCGAACTAATGGCAATTGATGAGGAACCGGCATATGTCGATTGGCGTGAGCAGGGGTATCTGTTCATCGTTTCGTCCAACGCCATGCCGATTATCGAAGAGAATGCAAAGGTTCAACAGTCACTTGGGGTGGAGATCGAACTGCTCGATCGCGATGGACTGCGCAATCATTTTCCTTCCATGTTCGTCGACGATCTCGCCGGCGGCGTCTATTCGCCGCGAGATGGTTGGTGCGATCCGAACAGCTTCCTGCAAGGCTTCCGCAAGAAGGCGCGCTCTCTAGGAGCGGAATATATCAAGGCAAAGGTCACGGGGCTTAAGCGCACCCGTACAAGCGTTACGGAAGCCGAACTGGAGTCTGGCGGCAGTGTGAAGGCGGCGACATTTGTCAACGCCACTGGGGCGTGGTCTGCCGGAATCTGCGCGATGGCAGGCATGGAATTACCGGTGCAACCATTGCGCCGCTTCGAACACTACTTTACGGGCTGGCACCAGATCGAACCGCTGCCGTACGTAAAGGACCTACAAAGGCTTGCCTTCCGGCCGGAGGGGCAAGGATATTCTGGCGGGTTAGTAAATTCGAACGAGCCCCGGGGGTTCAATTTCGCCTTGGACTCCACCTATTTCGAGGAAGTCGTCTGGCCGGCGCTTGGCTACCGTTTCCCGCAGGCCTTTGAAGGCGCCAAGTGCCATCGCACCTGGTCGGGTCTTTATGAACAATGCGAGCTCGACGGTAATCCTATCATTGGCAACTGGAAGGGGCATCTGGACAACTTCTACAACATTAGTGGCTTTTCTGGTCATGGAATGATGCATGCCCCTGCAGCGGGCCGCGCGGTGGCCGAGTTGATTATTAAAGGTTCTTTCCAAACCATCGACCTCACTAGGCTTGGGTACGAGCGGGTGGAGAAAAACCAGGCCTATCCCGAGCGCGGAATTAAATAGCCCCCCAAGCGGCCGTGTATATGCGAGAGTACCGGGAAGCGGATCATGGTTTCTCCATTCGAAAAAAGGTAACCTCTTCGTTGGAGGTCGTTTACGGCGGCTCTAGTTATTGCGAGAAGAAAGACCCATATTGCGTAACGCTTTGCCCAACGAGAATGGTAGCCCCAGCATTCGGACTTAATTAAGCGAGAACACGTATCTGGGGTACGTAATGAACATGCAGGCGGCGGTGGAGTGCTGTAGGCTCGTGAGTGAAGTCACTGTCATTGTGATCTGTCTCGCAATGGCATCAAAGAAAGACGAATCGAACGACCGACCTGTGCCACATAGCTTGGCACACTAAGTGTCACGAGCAAGTCAAGGGAGAGAATGATTATGTCTAACGTTGGACAGCCTCAGATCAATCGGGCAATGGATAAAGGTTTGCTAACCGCCATTATTGCTGGCTCTGTAGGTAACATTGTGGAATGGGTGGACTGGTCGATTTATGGCTTGATGGCGCCACTCATCGCTAAACAATTGTTCCCTCCCGGAGACCCGACAGTCGCCTTGCTACAGACATATGGCGCATTCCTCCTTGGTTTTTTAGCAAGACCATTCGGTGGGACAGTGTTGGGAATATGGGGCGATAAGTATGGGCGAAGTAAAACTTTGGCTTTTACCATTCTCCTAATGGCGGTTAGCACAGGAGTACTTGGGGTCATGCCGACTTATTCACAGATCGGTATCTGGTGCCCAATTATTGTTTTATTGACTCGAATTGTACAGGGATTTGCGTGCGGTGCTGAATGGGGTACCGCAACAACATTTCTTTACGAATACGCGCCACCAAATCGCCGCTCTTGGTACAGTAGTTGGCGGCCGTTTACCACGGGTCTTGGGGTGATATTTGCTAGTGCTATTATTTCCGGAAGCAATGCAATCTTTTCGGGTAAACAGGGAGCTGCGTTCGGATGGCGCATCCCGTTTATCATCGGTATGATCATTGGGCTCTTTGGCCTCTACATTCGCACAAAAATCGCTGAAACTCCAGAGTTCGCGAAAGTTAAAGAAAAGCGAGAGGTTTTGCGGAATCCATTAGCGGAATCATGGAAGACAGACAAAAGAGCTCTTCTAATCGTGAGCGGATTGGCTAGTGGTTCGAACGTGGCATATTACTACATGTTCACCTATATACCATCCTATTTTAGTGTACATGGAGTCATGTCCTTTGCCGCTGCCATACAACTGAATACGCTTGCGTCAATGGTATATTCGGTGACCTTACTGATAGTGGGATGGGCGGGCGACTATTATAGTAGAAAGTTTTTCCTTGCCCTTTCCTGCTTTGGCTTTACTATTTTGTCATATCCGTTTTTCATGATGTTCAAGAGCGTTTCTCATGTGGTGATTGTGACAGGGGTATTGGTATTTTCTGTTCTTATGGGGTTTTTCTGGGGTGCTGTGCCAACTGTTATTGCAGAGCTATTCCCAACCCGTACAAGGAATACGGCGATTGGTATGGGCTATAATTGGAGCACTGCGCTGTTTGGCGGCACTGCCCCAATGATAGCGACTTGGTTGACCTCTATCACAGGTAGTTCCTTGACGGCTGCTGCCTACTTAGTCGTGACCAGTGCGCTCACCTTATGGGCTGTACTCAAATGCCCTGTGACGGCTCCAAGTAGACGAAGGTAGAGAGGGCGGTACCGTCACAGCAGCTCGTCTGGAGGAACAACACAGCCGGAGGTTTCCACAGGGTCGCACCAGGTAATAAGGGCCCAGATTAGGGAGGTATTCAATCGAGAATGGAGCTCAGGAGCGATGAAGATTATCAGGATAGCTGCGTATCAAGTGATGCTGCATACGACGGAAGGCAGATATGCATGGGGCAGAGGGAAGTTTACCGATGCCTTAGATAGCACTATCGTTCGTGTGGATACCGACGAGGGTATTACGGGTTATGGGGAAGTTTGTTGCCCTGTCGCGCCTGGCTATACTCCCTTTTTCGCTGCAGGCGTCCGAGCAGGAACCACCGAGGTCGCAGATTCTCTCCTCGGCGAGGATCCAACGGAACTCACAAAGATAAATGCCGTGATGGATGCGTGTCTTACCGGACATGATTACGCGAAATCCGGAATCGATATCGCCTGCTGGGACATTCTAGGCAAGGCGGCAAACTTGCCTGTCAGCACGCTGCTGGGAGGACGCTTCGGGGACAGCTTTCCACTCTATCATCCTGTTGGCCAGGATTCGCCGGAGAGAATGGTTGAAAGAGTCGCTGAGTACAGGAGTCAGGGCTACAAGTGCTTCCAACTGAAGGTTGGAGGAGAGCCACACACAGATATAGATCGCATACTCTCCGTAGCCGCCGAACTCCGCTCGGACGAAACATTGGTCGCGGACGCCAACCGCGGCTGGCTTATGCACGAAGCGATGGAGGTTATTTCGGCTCTCAGCGGTACGCGTGTCTTCATTGAACAGCCCTGCTCTAGTTACGAGGAGTGTTTATCTGTTCGTCGCCACTGCAAACAGACCTTTGTACTCGATGAGTCGATTCAGTCGCTGACCGATATTGTCCGTGCCCATAACGACGCTGCCGCTGACGTAATAAACTTGAAGGTGGCTAAGTTGGGAGGACTTACCAAGGTGAGCAAGGCTCGGGACTTGTGCGTGGGACTCGGCCTTCCGGTGTTCATCGATAACGCCAAAGGTGGCGATATCATTGGAGCTGTGATGGCGCATCTCGCGCATAGCACGCCATCCAGATTTCTTTTCGCGACGACTGACTTCCATAGCTACATGAAGGAACGTATCGCTGATGGGGCTCCGATAAAGGTCAATGGCCGCCTCGCGGCTTCACGCGCACCCGGTCTTGGCATTGAGCCACTTGGAGAAGTGCTGAAACAGCCCATACTGGATATTAGGGCTTAGAACGTCGAGGCCAATCATTATGATGCTTCGCTTGGATGAACTGATTGATCTTGTCCAGCGGGCACTTTCGAGCCATGGAATGCGACGCGAAGATGCTGCCATCGTCGCGAGGACGATCGTCGCCGCTGAACGCGACGGAGCCCACAGTCATGGTCTGCAGCGACTGCCGGGCTACATTTCCAGCCTGAGGGCTGGTTGGGTAGATGCGCGAGCGGTTCCCACAATAAGGGACGCTTCACCCGGGTTCGTTCATGCAAATGCATGTAATGGCTTTGCCCAGATCGCGCTCGCGAGGGCGGACGGACTTCTGCGCAAGAAGGCGCAGCTCAACGGTATTGCTGCGCTCGGGATCCACAACTCTCATCATTTCGCATCACTTTGGCCCGATCTCGAACCCTTTGCAGAGGATGGGTTTGTGGCTTTGACTATGGTCAATACACGCAGCCGAATTGTTGCGTGGGGGGGCAAGAAGAAGATACTGGGTACAAATCCGATGGCTTTTGCCTGTCCGCGCCCAGGATATCCGCCTCTCATCTGGGACCAGGCGTCAAGCATCATGTCGCAGGGTGACATTCTTCTCAGTGCGGCGGCCGGACGTTCTTTGCCCGTAGGGATAGGTGTCGATGCTGACGGTGCTCCCACAACAAGCGCTGAGGCGGTACTCCGGGATGGGGCCCTGATGCCGTTTGGCGGGGTAAAAGGAAGTTCACTCGCTTTTATGGTGGAAATTCTGGCGGCGGCGCTCACAAAGGGAAACTTTGGCTTTGAGGATCGTTCGGGGAGATTTCCCGGTGCTGAAACCTCGAATGCTGGCCAATTCTTTTTGCTTATGGATCCTAGTCCAATGGCTGGTAAAGGATTTCCAGATCGGGTTGCGGCACTTATTGCCCGACTGCTCGAGGCTGGATCATTAAGAATGCCGGGGGACCTGCGATATAAGAAGCGCCGGCAGGCGGAGGCTAAAGGAATTCAGGTCTCTTCCAAGATACACAACTATCTGCTCGAGCAGCTGGCACAATAGAACCGATAGACGAAACCCTCTCGATCGCCCGACATCAGCGGTGAGCGGTGCTCCTCCCACGAGTCCAGCCGTCCGGCATCGACAGTTACTGCACCTTCGTATCAGGCGCTGCTAGCCCATGTTCGTCACGGAACCGTAGGTTATAGGTATTTCAGGCCGCCGTGGCGTGGCAACATCCTCTGCGAGGCGAATATGTCCTGAATAACCGGGAGTACTTTTTCGGCATAGCTCCTGATTGCCGGATTCTGCCCGTGCTCAATCTCGTTCTCGAACGCGGTGATCGCGCCCTTGTGCCACGCGAGCATGTGCTGGATATACATCTGGCCGAATTGTGTTCCCGAAGCGCTGGAGAGCTGCTGGTGAAGGCTGGCAGCTGCTGATCCCGGCTGGCTCGGCAGCATGACTCTGTCACACGTCCGAAAATGCGCTTCGTGCCGATCAAGACCGATGATCAACTGGATATGCAGTCGCTGTATCGCGTGCGCGAACGCTGGGTGATGCGGTGGATCGCCATCGTCAACCAGATTCTCGGATTGCAGCTGGAACGTGGCCTTTCTTGGCCTGAAACTCTGCAGCAGAGATCGCTCCCGCATCTTGTAGCTTAGCCTTCAGGGTGATGACCCGAGTACTGGTGCAGGCTAAAGCTTCTTTGATGTGCCCCTCAGCTTGATGGAAACCTGTTCAGTTGGGGTGAGGGCGGTACTCAAAGCCCGCTCCAGCTTGTCAGCAATCGGCTCAATCATGCGTGAAGTTTCCTCGATACTTCGCCAAGCTTTGGTGCGAGAGAAATGTTGTCGGGGCCGAGGGTCGAGCCGCCTCCCCGAACGAGAGGACGCTCCACGGTCAGATTTTCATTCTTCTCCCCTGAAAAACTCGTTGAGTTCGTCGGCGATCTGATTTGAAAACAGCAGCATGGGGCAGCGGGGGTTAATACACTGCATGTTCGCCCAAATAATGCTTGTCACCTGCGCCGGGGTGATCATTATCCGAGGCGGTTTCTTATCCTCCCCACGGGACAAGTCCAACACTTTCTCGGCGAGTACTTTTTTAGCCTCCAACGCCATATCGGGACACAGGATATCCAAGCATGCCCACACGGCTTCGACACGCTGGCGTGCGGCAAGCTTGATAGCTGCCTTTGCCTCAGCACTCAGCTGGCGGTTTCGACCCATAGAAGGCATACCTCATCAAAAACTCAGAAGATCTTCATCAGGGCGCTTGCGGTGGCTTTCGATGCCTGCTGATCGCTGGTTGTGATGTAGCGCATCGTGGAGCCAATCGATTTGTGGCCTAGCTGCTGTTTCACCAGGGCAAGGTTCACATTGGCAGAAACCAGGTGACTGGCAATCGAATGCTTCAAAGCGTGGGGATGCTGCTTTTCTGCTGGCAAACCGGCTTCACTGGCAATCGCCCGGAACAGCCGGAAGAATTGTGAGCGATCGAGCCGCCCACCCTTCTGACTGGTGAATAGGAAATCGGAGCCGTCATCTCGCCGCCGCTGTCGCCATTCCCGGAGTGCCCGGTGCTCATTCAATAGCGGCTCTCCACGATGCTCGGTCACAGCCTGTGTGGTACGGAGCGAGCCCTTAAGTCGTTCGACAACGATGCTGCCATTCTTGAAGTCAACATCATCCAACCGCAGGTTACACACCTCGGAGGCCCGCATACCGTGCTTGTATGCCACCACGATCATCGCCCATTCGCGAGCGCCCTTGGCTTTTGCCGCTTTGAGCACCGAAAGGACTTCTGCTGGTTCGAGGTGGGTCATCGACGGTCTGGATTGCTTGCGGGTTTTTGGGGCTGCTGGCATCTGGTTTTCCTTCGAAATGCAACAGTACGTTCAAACGCTAAGTTCCGGGCGGGTCGCTAACTCGTTTATTTGCGATTCGGCCAATTCGAGGAACGCAACACAATGGCTAGTTTGTTGCATCATTTTGGCTTAGACCGTCGTCTCCGGCAGCAGGGTCGGGTGGATTAGCAGCGGCTGACCGTCTCTGCTGTGAAAAACCTCGATGACGACTTCACGCCCAGCAGCTTGAGCCTTTTTCAGCAGTGGCTGCATTTCTTCGGCCTGACTGAGGCGGCGGAGCGCATCTTGCATAGCCTCACTGGGGGCGTGGGTTGGTGCCCCGCTCGGGCGACGAAATTTGAACTGAATAGTCGGAGTTTTCATGCTCTCTTCCTCACACGACAAACTCAACAGCGGCTTCGGCGGCAATAGGTGGGAGTTGGCCGACCCCGGAAAATTGGCGCTGTGCCTCTCTCACGAACCGCACGACCGACGCGCGGCTAACTTTGTACTTCTTCGAGCACTGAGTCAGCGACATGCCTGACAAACGGTCGCGGACGATTAAGTCATGCGGCGCGCTGAGAGGTCTCCTGCCGAGTTGGAATCCTTCTAATTTCCCGCGCCTCAAGCCCAAACGAATATGTTCCTTCACCAATTCACCCTCGCATTGGTTCAGGCTGGCCATGGTATCGAAGAAAAACTTCCCAGTTGAGGTAGACGTGTCGATAGCCTCCTGTGCAGAAATCAGGTCGATGTGGAGGGTCTTGAAGTGTTCAGTCAACTGGAGCAAATGCTTGATGCCTTTGCTGAGGCACGCCAACCTGTTAGTCAAAACGACCGAAAAGCGACCCTGATTAGAGTCGGCCATCAGCGCGTCCAGTCCGGAACGCCGTGCCTTGGATCCGGAAGCGATGTCTTTGTACTCTGCTACCACTTCAAACCCGCGTTGACGAGCAAGCTGACGGAGATAACACACCTGTGCGGATACGTCCTCATCAGGTGCCCATAACGAGGCTACATCTGCGTTCACTGCACGTTACAACCTGGTGATTTGCACATACTCCTTTCTGAGTATGTTGTCGGAGGGCTTCATCATCTCGCTTTCGCTCCACGACGCCTCCCAAGCTACAAGGCTTGAGTCTGTTAGCCTTGGTCGGACTCTCACCGACTGGTTAATGTGCCTTTGGCTGGACACGCCTATTTCCCCACGTTGGCAGTACACCTCTTCATAGAGCCATTGTGAACTCTGCTTCATGTTGGTGATGACAAAGCGAGGGTTGTCTTTTGGCTTCTTACCCTCGGCATGCACGATCTCTGCCTTGATGATGATGCGGCGTTGCTGCGGCCATGTCCGGGCCGCATAGTTGGCTTCGCTGTAAACGTGTTCGGTCTTCCTGCTCTGACGCGAAAGTCTGCGGGCCTGCCGCATGGTCGGCTTGGCTTTTCGCTTCAACACCGCGTTTTTGGCCATCGCAATGACGTACTCAAGGTTGGTCTCTCCGTCCAGGAAGTCGAGCAGATCGGGGTGCGCGAAGCCGCCGTCGAGGCGAACCCGGATCCGTGCACCGGGAAAGCTGTAGGAGATCATATTGATCAGACGACGCAGAATCCCTTTTGCTCCTATCGCAGCGGTCACGTTGCCGGGGCGCAACACGGCTGCGCACAAATACTGTTCGGCTTCGTCATTGAAGCTCACAAATCCCATTACCGGTAAGGCATGTGTTCACCCTCTATCTATTTTGGTGTGTTGCGGATGTGACGATTCACGTTTCTGACGAGGTGCTATATTGTTGCATTATTGTCGATTGTCGACAATAATAAAAACTTTCTCTGCTTAAAAGGGGCCTCATGACGACCGCATCCTCAAGTCCACTTCAGATCCTGCGGACCCGCTCGGTATCTGACTTAGTCCGGGAAGAGATCCTGCGTCTGATCAAGACCGGCGAACTGGCCGCTGGCGACAAGTTGAACGAGCTCACTTTCGTCAAGCACTTCGGGGTAAGTCGGGCGCCCATCCGCGAGGCTTTCCGGGCGCTCGAAGAGGCCGGTCTAGTGAAACTCGAGAAGAATCGCGGTGTCTTTGTCCGCTTGATCATCGAGCCGGAGGCACACGAGCTATACGAGCTGCGCGCCTGGCTCGACGAAATAGCTGGCCGGTTGCTCGCGCCACGCATCACCGTAGCCCAATTGGCTGAGCTCAATGACTGGCTTGCTCGACTCGCTGAGGCAGCCTCGCGCGGTGATATGGCACAGTATTTCCCGATGAATATCGGCTTCCATGACCGCCTGGTTGAGATGACCGGCAATGCCACCCTGCTCGAGTTCTACCGCAAGCTAGTCGATCGGATGCATCTGTTGCGCCGGCGCAACTTCGCCGTCACCTACGGCAGCCAAGCCTCGCAGGCCGAACATCGCGCCATCGTTGAGGCGCTTACAACGGGCGACCCGACAAATGCCGCCGCGGTAATGCGCGCCCATGTCACAAAAGGCTATCGCCGCCTCACCGCCATATTGCACACCTAAAGCAGCTCCTTCAGGCCAAACGCAAAACTCTCGGCCTTGCGTTCGATCTCGCTAGTGAGATCAAGTCTGCCTGTCTGCCCGTCAGGTCGCATTCCGAAAAACACCTGGGGATCAGTAAATTCCGATTGACAAACACCTGTGTAGATGATATTGCATTGCCCTATTGTCGACAATCGACAATGATGCAACGTCTCACAACCGTTCTAGATAAAGAGCCTGGGGAGCCTAAATCTGTCGTGCGATGGACAGGGGGCGACGTGGCACCAACGGTGACGGAAGTGAGAAAGCTGGACGCCCTAGTTACAGCGATATCTGGCTTGAATCGTACCCGGATGATCGCACAGCTCACGAGCATGGCGATACGGTAAGAGGGAGCCCGCAATGAACAACAGTGGCAGTCAAAGCGTTTCAACTAGCGTCGAGAGCAAGCCCCAAAGTGTCTCATCTCTCATCAAGAGCAAGCGTATTTACATCCCGCTGTTGCTGTTCTTTAACATTGTCATTAACTACGTCGATCGCATTAACGTTTCCATCGCCGCTCCTCTAATAGCGAAGGAATTTCACTGGGATCCAGTTCGCATGGGATTCCTGTTTTCGTCTTTTTTGTGGGCGTATGTCCCTATGCTGATCCCTTGCGGGTGGTTGGCCGACAGGATAGGTAGCCGTAAGGTTCTCGCCGGAGGAATTACGATCTGGTCCATCGGCGCGATGTTGACCGGAGCCATCACCAACTTCGGGAACATGATTGCCGCCCGCCTCATGCTTGGAGGTGGCGAAGCCGCTTCGTATCCAGTCGCTTCCAAGGCTATACGGCAATGGTTCCCTGCCAGTGAAAGAGGAATCGCGACCGCCATCTTTAATGCAGGTGCCTATGCAGGTCCCGGACTAGCGACACCTCTCGTAGCGTGGGTTGTCCTTCAAACAGGTTGGCGGGTTTCGTTTGTGGTCTTCGGCGCAATCGGCTTCATCTGGCTCTTCGCGTGGCTGAAGATGTATCGATTGCCAGAAGAATGTAAGTGGTTGCCTCCGGCAGAACGCGACTACATCATTGAGAATAGGGACAACCAACCTGCTGCCAAACAAAGCGCTAGCGATAAGTTGAGGATTTCGCCCCTCCGCCTTCTCGCACAGAAAACTATGTGGGGGCTTGCTATCCCCCAGGGTTGTGCTACTTATACCCAGTACCTGTTTCTGACTTGGCTACCCACTTACCTAGTGCAAGTTCGAGGGATGCGGCTAATAAAAGCTGGTATATACAGCGCCCTTCCTTTCCTTGCCGCCGTCATTCTGGGGATCTTCATTGGCAAGATTAGCGATAAGATGCTCGACCCTGACAAGCGAAAAAAGGGTCAGCGCCGTATGGCGGTAATCACGTCCCTGCTGCTTGCCAGCGTCGTTTTTCTGACAAACATGGTGACCAACGAGTTCGTAGTGTTGGCTTTGATTTCTATCTCGGTCACTGCGGTATCCAGCGTCATCACTTTGAATATCGCGCTTGCGAACGATCTTGTTGCGGAACCGCGTGTCATGGGTACCGTAACCGGGATTCAAGTGGTAGGTGGAAACAGCTTCGGGCTTGTAGCGCCTATCGTCACTGGGTTCATTGTGAAGGCGACTGGCAGCTTCAACAGTGCCTTCATTCTTGCCGGTGCGGTGGCGATATTTGGCGCACTCGTTTCGTTTACACTGACCAGAAAACCTATTGTTTATCGTGAGAGTTAGAGCAAGATATATTTGCCGAAGAAAAGCGGGCCAGGTTGAGCAGTAGGGTGGATGTAAGCCAAGAGTAATGATGCAACGGCGGCTCGGGCAAGCCGAGATCCAATCAATCACGATGGGTTCAGGGGTATGCTACGCACTGAGTGTTATTGACACCAAATGCATACTAGTCCGAGTTATTTTCCACAAATCTGCGCGCGGGTGCGGCCGGGTATGTTAGCGCGATGAGGGGCATTGGTGTGCCGGTGCTGCGGTCTGAGCACCTGTGTTTATGGCTGCATCTCGGTGAGAGCAGCAAAGGCTCAATCAGTTCCCACTGTTGGTCCGTCAACAGCTGCTGCCGCTTCTTCATGGCAGAAGCTTACAACTTCACCTGCCTCAACCGTAAGTACCTGTTATGAGGCCGAACCTATTTATGAAACACACTCTAAGAGTGTCGTGACACAGCAAACGAAAGGAGATACTAATGGCTGACTTGAAGGGAAAGGTCGCGTTGGTGACGGGTGCCTCGAGCGGTATCGGGCGCGAGGTGGCCCTGC
>Ga0181533_1000503_pt1 | contig 52547 bp, 46 predicted proteins | sample PEATcosm2014_Bin_45_FD_119772 | JGI IMG/M metagenome (GOLD analysis project Ga0181533, IMG submission 119772) | Peatland microbial communities from MTU Mesocosm Facility, Houghton, MI, USA - PEATcosm2014_Bin11_60_metaG | ecosystem: Environmental > Terrestrial > Soil > Wetlands > Peat | place... | reverse complement strand
ACCCTCTGCTTAAGGCCTTCTCTATCAACTGGGCCTCGTCGGCAGCGCGGGATTCAACCCACCATGAGGGGTTGCTTCTGTTGTCGTAAATCACCTGGAAGAAACGACCGAAATAGTTCCCGGTGACGAGAGAGGCTGTTTGCTGCTTCAGGTCCGCCCAGGCAAACCCATAGGTCTCCACCAGGGTCAATAGGGAGGCAGGCAGCATAACATACCTCCGGTATGTGAATGCCTTATCAAGAATAATTGCGAGGGCCATAACCCCTAAAACCAGCAGCGGGTAGATCATCGCCCCGCCGAATTTCAACTGTTCCAAAGCTATGTTTATCTCTTGCATGATTGACCTCTCCTATCTGATGTATTGTTGTAATAGTTCGCCCCCACCCTAACCCTCCCCCATCAAGGGGGAGGGAAGTCCGAAAAATCCCCCCCTTGGTGGGATGGAAATCTCAAAATCTCCTCTCCCCTCGTCGGAAGCGAAATCTCAAAAATCCCCTCTCCCCTCGTGGGCGAGGGCGAGGGTGAGGGGGTACTGATCTATTACAAATTGTTTTAGAAAAGAACAAGCTCCCTTCCGTCAAAAAGCAATTTGTTAAAATAGTTTGCTGATCCCGGCGTAGAACCCTATCCTCGGCCCGTACTGGGGCGCAAACACGCCACCACCGCTGTCACGAATCGCATTAATATTGTCGGTAACGTTGACGACCGCAACTCGCGCCACAAAGGGACCTAAATCCAACAGCTGAAATTTGCGTCTTGCCCCCAGATTGAGCTGCACGTTGTTCGGCATCTTGTAGAGATTCGCGAATCCCCTGCGCAACCCGCTTCCGAATGTTGCATCGGCGCTGAGCACTGTTCCTGACAGGTTGTAATTGATGCCGGCTGAAGCAGTATACATCTGGTCATGGTCCAGATAGATCCAGTGATTGGATATGTAGGCCAACTGGTCCTGCGGCCAGCTCCACTGTCCGGCGACGATATTAGTGGCTCTGCAAATGTTATATGCAAAATTGGCATATGCGCCGAAATTGCCCGATTTGTAGTTACCTGTCAACTCGACACCATAAATATAACCCTTATCATAGCTGAGGTCCGAAAAGATCAGTGCGGGACCGAACTGGGCCTCGTCGAGCATATTTCTAACTATTTTATAATAGCTGTCCAGGCCGATGTTCAGTTCCGGAGTGACCTTCTGCATTACTCCCAAATCGAAATAATGCGACCGTTCAGGCGTTACAGGCGAAGACTGCGTGACCTCTGGCTCATTGGGGGTGTTTGCAAACAGAGCTATGGTTTTGGTCGAAACCGACTCTGTCTGAGGCGGCGTGAAATATCGCGCATAGGCAGCGTGCAGCGTGGTATCTGGCGTGACCTTATAGACAAGACCGATGCGGGGACTTAACTGATCAGCTTTGGTAAAGGAATGCAGTTCGTCATATCTGAGGCCATAGTTCACCGTCAGCTTGTCTATCGGCTTCCATTCGTCCTGGAGATACGCGCCCCACAGTACATTGCCGTTTTTTGGGTTGTTGTCCACAATCTGGTAAGGCGCGCCGTCAACATTTCCGTTTGGGTCCAGGGGAAAGACCGTGGAGGTGTTGTCGCTCCTGATATTTTCGTCCTGGACAAAAACACCGAGCCGAACCGTGTGAGCAGTATTCAAACGGTAGCTGCCGTCAGCCTGCAACGCGTTACTGATGGAGCTGCGATATATGTCAGAGGCCACCCCGAAGAAAGCCAGATCACCGATTGTGTCCGGCGCAAAATGAGCGGTGTTCAGGCGGCTGACAGCTGCCACCTGGTAGTCGAAGTCCGGACCGATTGAGCTTTGCAGCGATGCTATGCCGAAGCTATTAGTTTCATACTGACGGTTGTTAACTGAAGCAGAGTCGAAGCCCTTAATGCCCAAGGCAGTCAAAAATCCTTGTCCGAACGGGTCCGGGGTCTGTCCGCTCACGTTAGGTATCTGGAAAAAGCCGGCATAGCTGCCGAAAATCAGGCTGAACTTGGTCGTGGAATTCAGAAGGTAGGAGATATACCCAAAGCCAGTCCCTTGGTTCGTATGGTCGTGTATTGCATTGGGTTTGGAGGCGGGGTTTTCGATTCCAAGATCGTCCGACAGGAAGGAGCCTGTCAAATAGTAAGACATATCTCCTTTTGAGCCGCCTATCTCGAAGCTCGGTTTCACCGTGTCATGGCTGCCTCCATAGACTTCTACGCTGCCCCCTTGTTCGCCTGCCTTGGTTTCTATTTCAACTACCCCGGCCGTGTGAAAGCCGAATTGCGCCGGCAATCCGCCCGTCAGAAGATCGACCCGATTGAAAAAGCGGCTGTCGAATATAGGGCCAAAACCTGTAGTTATCCCTTCGGGAATCATTATGCCGTTGATACGGTACTGAACATTTCCTTCGTCTCCGCGAATATGAAACGCCTTGTAAGAATCATTGACTACGCCCGGAGCCTGCAATAGCAACTGATTAAAAGTGGTATTGGCCCCTTCCGGCAGATCCTGAATGTCGTCCTGATCAAAGTGATAAACACTTCCTCCGGTGGTCGGCGATAAGCCGTTCCTCGCCCGGACCAGGCGCTCCGCCTCGACTGAGAGCTCCCGTGCTTCCCGGGCTGCCATGGTTAGCGTCGCATTGGCCATTGTCCCGGCCTCTACAGTCACAATGGCGGTACTTGCCTGAAAGCCGGGATTTTCCGCCAGGACAGCATAGATGCCCGGCTTTACACTTGTAAACACGAAGCGGCCGTCGACATCACTCTTAGTCTCGCCTAAGACAGTTCCATCGGATGCTTTCAGCACCAAGCCTGCCATGGACACGGGCTTTCCCAGAACGTCCTTGAGAGTTCCCTGGATTTGGTCGGTAGCTCCAGTACCGGCAGAAACAAGGGTGCCTGCTCGTTCCTCCACCGTTTGAGAAAACGCACCAGCTGAAAAAGATAGAAATATAAATAGCGAGAAAAGCGTCGTCATGATTTTCATGAGCTTCTCCAGTCGTAAACATTCCAATAAGTAAATAAAATCACGACACCACACGGCACTAACTCACCCTTACATCCCAAGGTTGCAGAGGCAGAGACCACTGTGCAGTATAATAGTCAAAAAATAAAGGTTACAGAATAGAACATAATTGCACTGAGGAAAATAACATATTATTAAAAAATAATGAAATGCTCTGCAATCTCACTTCTTTTAATGATCTCTGTGCACTACTTAATATTAGGCAGAAGCGTGGATCAGACAGGGGGGGAGCGCGGTTGTCAAGCTCGGACCGGCTAAGCGTCCCGAATAATAATTCCTTTAGGTCGAAAGGTAAGTAATTGTGAATTACTGAAGGCATCTGACGTGGGGCTGCGCAGCCGGCACAATCATCATCGTGATGGTGAAAGGCTATTATTATGATGCCGACTATGAGGGAAACAATGCTAAACATAGTTGATCGGTCTCATCACTCGCATTTATCTTTTACCGCCGAACGCTGAACGGAGTACGCTTCTACAAACGGACATTCCGGATCGGGAGCGGAGATGTCGCCTGCGACGAACCCGGCCACGGCACGGCACCCCCCCTTACAGATGTCGAGATAGTCACATGATATGCAGGGCTCCGGGGCCTGTTCGGTCCAGTTGCGCAAGCACGAGAGATGTTCCGAGTTGCTCCACAGCCTGGGCAGTTCCAAAATGTTGTCCTCGCCCGATAAGAAGGAGCAGCCCGCAAACCTGCCGTCAGAGCGGACCCCCAATAAGACGTTGCCGGCCTCGCAGCCGTATACCGAGAACTGCTCCATCAGCATTTTGTCGGGTCGGTGCCAGCAAAACATTGGCACGAAAGAGCAGTCTATCTTGGCCTGGACACCGTATTCTTTGGAGAGGCTCCTGATCGCCGGATAGAATGCCCGGTTCTGCAGCGCCGTTAATCGCCTTTCGAAATAGTCCAGCTTTCCCCGGCCCGAGGGCTTCAGCCGCAGGAACTCCACATCGGTAAGCCGCCGCTCCCCGGCATATGTGAACACTCCCGCAAGCTGATCGAAATTTTGCCGGGTAACAACATAATTCAGCCCCACGCTAACGCCCGCCTCCAGCAACAGGTCCACCGCCCGCACTCCTTCGGCGAAGGCATGGGGTCCCTGGCTTTCTGCCCCGTGGACGCTGACATTGACCTGACCAAAAATACGGCACCTTGCAGCAATCTCTCTGGTTATCAGAAGTCCGTTCGTGGTCAGATTGGGCACGATGCCGCAGTCGCGTACGTACGAGGCCAGTTCAAAGAAGTCCGAGCGCTCCAGCGCCTCTCCACCACCCAGCGCCATGTGGAACACACCCATATCTGCCAGAAGGTCGACGGCCTTGCGGAAATCTTCAGCAGACAGCTCGCCCGCATCCTTCTCCCCGGAATCCATGTAGCAATGGCCGCACCCAAGTGAACAGGCGTTGGTAACAGAAAGATGCACCTCCAGCGGAGCTGAGAGGAAACCCGCTTGCTCACTCTCCCATAATGGGCTCTGCCCGTAGCCCAGACTCCTCATAAAGTCCTGGTCCACATGCACCAGCATAGGCGGATTTTCCACGGACAGTATACCGCCGAACCGCTCAAAACGGTGCCTTACAATGCTCATCCTTTTTCCGCACCTTGAACGAGCCCGGCAGGTTCTTTATTTGCTGCCGGATTGGTTATATTTTCCGCAGCGGGCGAATTTGCAGGCCCTTTGATGGAGAGTTGCCAGACCTGGTTTCTGGAATCAAAAGTCGTGAGGAATACTGGCCGTGAAAAATCAAAAACCTTTTGCAACTCATCCCCTGTGGCATCCGATAAGTATCCGTAGGCGAGGTTTACATGCACATTGTCCGTCTCTTCAAATAATAAAGTGTAATTGATCCTTACGTGGTTTACAGGGTTATTAAAGTTGACACCGTTTGAAAACAACCATATAGTATATATCCCTCCAGTGTTAACTATCTTATTTACTTTTACGGGATACGGCTTATCATTTACCGTTATGGAAAGCCTTTTGGTAATGTAAGGCTGAAGTATATCATCGGCAATTTGCCGCAGCTGTTCGTCGGAAATTGTATTAAGGTCATAATGACCTTCCTTTATACCCTTTATTTCCATCAATAACAATATGTTGAAATCTATATTGCCTACGATATTGTCTTTGCCGAAACACCACCTGGAGCCGCCTACCAGCTGCTCTTCATTGGAAGTTGTATGAAAGTTGCGCTGATCGTCCGCAAATACGGGAGCAGCCGTCAAAAGGAATAAAACCGTCAGTGCGGCGCTGAAGTTTCTCCTTGATATTATATGCACGGCAATTCTCCCTTAGAACCCCAGCAGGCTCAGGTTGAACGCCCGCTCAATAAGCCAGGTAAAACCCAAAAGAAAAACAGCGAAGGATGCGCCCGCAGTTATCATACCGGAATCGAATTTCTTCTTCAGCAGGTATAAAAGAGGAAGCATAAATAAGACTATCATTAACTGTCCGGTTTCCACGCCAGCGTTGAAGCAGAGCACTGAGAGAACCAGATTCGATCGCCCCACTATTAAGTCCTGCAGGGCACTCGCAAATCCGAATCCATGTATCAGCCCGAACGCAAACGTTACAAGCCAGCGATAATTGACCTTCTTTTTGAGCAGGTTTTCGACGGCCACATAGCAGATTGATAGGGCTATCGCACTCTCCACAAACCTTGAATTCAGCCTGACAACCTGCATTGCCGCCAAAAGCAGGGTGATGCTGTGTGCCACCGTGAAGGCTGTTATAACTTTCAAAACCTCCTTGAAAGAAAGTCCTATAACAATTAATGCCAGCAGAAATGCTATGTGGTCATATCCGGTTAAGATATGCTCGATGCCGAGAGGAAAAAAAGTACGTATCGCACTCCACGCTGACGTTTTTTCAGGCGCCTGCAAAACGGAAGTATTTTCTTTGCCTGAAAGAGAGGGCATTGGCATGGCTTGACCCGTCGGAACAGCATGCATATTGCCGGTTGCGCTCACTGCATTCGTCTTCTTTGAGGGTAGAGGGCTATGGAGAGGGTGAGTTTCCCGGAGCGACCGGGCTGCCGCCCCGGGACCATCTTCAGTATTTTTTTGTGCCGCTGCTTTCACAACAGGAACGGGGGGGTTTTTTTCTTGCACAACAGACGCATTTGCAGGGCCTTTAATAGAAAGTTGCCAGACCTGGTTCCTGGAATCAAAAGTCGTTCGGAATGCAGGCTGGGAAAAATCAAAGACCTTTTGCAGCTCATCGCCTGTGGCATCCGACAAATATCCGTAGGCAAGGTTTAGATGCACATTGTTTGTTTCGTCAAACAATAACCTGTAATCAATTTTGACCTGGTTTTCCTGTTTGCCAAAGCTCACCCCGGAGACAGACATCCAGATCGTGAACATGCCTCCGTTATTAATTATTTTATTTACCTTTATGGGATACAACTTATCATTTACCGTTACGGAAAGCCTCTTGTCGATGTAGGGCTGAAGAATATCTTCGGCAATTTGCCGCAGCTGATCACCGGAACTTGAATCGAGGTTATAATGAGCTTCCTTTATGCCCTTTATATCAGATAACAATGACGCTTTGAGATCTATGTTGCCGACGATATTGTCTTTGCCGAAACACCACCTGGAGCCTCCCATCGGCAGATCGTGGGCGGAGGCGGGGACGGTTACCAGGAGGAATGCCACTGCAAAAAGTGCAAATAGTTTTCTGAAAAGCATGGCCTGATGTTTCCCTTCTTAGCTGCCGGTTTGCCGGTTTTCAAGTTGACCGGGCACAGGAATTTCTTTCGTCTTTTTCGCCGGGTCGCTTTTCATGGCCTTCTGCGAAGTGAGGATTGCTGCAATAGCGTTGAAGAGTACCATTATGCCCGCTCCGGCAGAGAAAAAGACAACCATATCCACGCCGATACTGCTTGAGTTCGGGTTGTATCCCGTCTTGATCTTAAGAATTCGTCCTTTCATCATTCATCGCCTTCCTTATCTGATTTTCCCGTATTGCTGATTTTCCCTTGTTCCTTACATAAGCGCCAATTTGGACCGGAACGTCTCGGCAATAATGTCTGTTATCTCAGGTCCAACCGGCTGGTATAAAATAAATAGATAGAGGACTGTCACAGTCATAATCAGGGTCAGGACAGGGCTGAGCCAGCGCAGCGCATTGGGCCTGGTCTGCCAGAACTTCGCCCTCGTCAAGAGCAGCAGCCAGATGAGGACCGTCAGGTTGAGGCCGGCGAAAATGTAGACCGTGGCGCCGTGAATGAAGACTAAATAACCGCCCTGATCAAAAGAATAGAAGGTCGGCATTGCAGCCGCGGTCAGCAGCACCCATGAAAATGGCCATATCAGGAACTTTCTGATCGAGGCCCATGTAATTTGGTCCCAGGGCTTCATCAGCAATACCGTAACCCAGAGTATCGCCAGGACGGTCCAGGCTGCCCATGCCCAGGTAGTAGTCATTTGCCAGTAACGGTCAGCCGCTTTATAGGCCACGCGGTCGCTTGGAGAGAGTTTATTCCCTTCAGTTCTCGAAAGGGCCTGAAATGCCTGAGCGCTTTCTTTGTCTTTCTCCATACGTTGGTAAGTATATCCAAGTTCCCTCTCGACATCTGCCCTCAGCGTAAAATCAGGATAGTTCTTCAGCAATTCCTCGAACTGTCTTACAATGAATGCGTCGCCCTTGTTTGAGAATCGAACAGTATTATATGTCTTGAACGCCTGCTCCTGCTTCTTCTGTTTTTCAAGATAGGCAATTTTGTCCCTGTAATTCGAAACCATCCCCCGGTCGGCGTATTTATCCAGAAATTCCCGGTCCCATCTGATGGCCTTTTTTAAATCGACAATATGCTCTTCATATATATTTCCAAGCATGGACACAGCATAGCGGCGCACCTCACTATCAGGATGCTTCTCTGCGATTTCAAGAAAAACAGCCTCGGCCTCTGAATAATGTCCGGCTATATAGGCATTCGTGGCCTTCTGCTTTAGCTCATTCACTTCCGGACCATCCTGCGCGGTAAATCCGGCGATTGGCAGGCAAAACAGACTCCCGAGGAGCATCAGAACAAGTAATGGAATGAACTTGGCGCGCCGGATGGAACCTAACTTTAGCAGTAGCATCCCGGTTATGGATATCATTAATCAGCCTCCACTATTGTTAACAAAGATGAATAATACCTCTTCTTTTATTACTTAAATATTACAAGAATATTATGTTTCTGTTACAGCGGGAAAAAGGACTGTTATTCAAAGGAAACGGACCGTCATTTATTCTAAAAATAGCATAAGCACAAGAAATTCTCTTTGCTTTTACTCCTGTAAGTCGGGGGCCCGAAGGCCCCCTCTTAAAGCATGAAGCACTAAACTACTTATTCATTTTTCTACGGATTCCAACCAGTCCCATAAGCCCGGAGCCAAACAGATAGACTGCAGCCGGGATCGGAGTTGCGCTGGCCTGTGGCGCATACTGCGTGACAGATGATGTCCCGTTGTCATTCAGGTTGATGGCAATCGCCGTTCCCGCATAATTTGGATTGCTTACATTTACCAGCGGTGTGGCGCCAAGTGCATCGCCAAACAGGCCCAGGGAGAACGTGCTGGCGCCTGATGTAGTTGCAGGATTGGAACTGGAAGAAAGTGAAAGCAGGAAGTTGAGTGTGCTGCCGAACGTTATGGCGTGGTTGTAGTCGTTGATGCCATTAGTGTTGTTGAAAGTAACCGCACCAGGCAATGTGCCTGATACAGCACTACCGTTGACAACATGAACTGTGTCCTGAGCACCCAATGTGCCGTCTGTTACGAAGTTTGAGACTGTCGCAGTGGAAGCTATCGAAGTCGAGGGATTATACTGCAGGTAGAGATAGCCGCTCGTCCCGCTGAGGCCAAGACTGCCGGTATCGACCGATACGTCGTAGGTGGCGCTGAACGACGCGAATGCCGAGCCGGCGATAAGCAAAACAAAGGCGATGACAAAAAACTGCAGTTTCATGATTTTCATTGTTTTTCTCCTATTCCTGGTATGTTATCGGGTTAAATGTAAACTTTGCATTAGTTGGATTGCTGAACTGGAGCGGAACGGTGACAGATGCGCCATTCGCCAGGCCGGTGGTCGTAGCCCTTATCATCGGCTCACCATTGTTTGAGCCGTTTGCATTGGCTAATGTGACGTTCGTGACGAGGTTGGTGTTCTGTGCGATTTTTGAGGTCGGCTTCGGGGTAGCAGTGCTATATTCGTTATCTGCGTTGCCGATGCCCTGAATGTTGATCATGCCGTCAAGTACAACGTCAACGTTGCCGGTGAGGGCAGGTCCGTTATTAGTGATCGTCACGCTGCCGTTATATGTCCTGGTAGCACGATTGTAGACGATATTGCCGACTTGTGCAGTGACCTGAGACGAGACATTCGTGAAGTGATTCAGAACGATCTGTTCAATCGGTGAAATACCTGTGGTGACGGGCAGAGGCCCGCTCTGTACGGAGCCGCTGGCGTAGGATGCCAAACCGTTGACCTGATAGGTGTTTATGGTAAGGGTTTTACCCTCTACGTCGAAGGCCATGAATTCGTCGGCGGGCCAGGCTGTGATGACATGCGGATAGCTCCCGGTGTTGGTGAAATCCGGCTGATAAACAGGTGCGCCGCCGCCGCCTGTTGTAAAGTGAGGAACATTAAGGGCAATAGTCGTATCTCCATTTGCCCCGGCCAAACTATAGGCGCCGGTGCGGGCATAGTTGTGGCTGTGGCCGTTATAGACCAGATCAAAATAATGCCCATTCTGAGGATTCGTCGCTTGCGGACCAAGGAATTGTTCGAATACCCTTACGGCTGTATTATCGCCATCGCTGCCTGCAGACCAGGCCGGCTCGTGGTAGATGAGGATGTTCCACGGCTTGGTTGATGCAGCGAGGTCGGCCTGTACAAAGTTGAACTGTGCGGAGCCTGCAGCCACGTTCGAGTAGTTGTCGACAACAGTGAAGTGGACCGGGCCGTAATCAAAGGACCAGTATAAATTAGCCCATGTCTGAACTACAGCCGGATTAAATGTCGTTGCAGTACCATTGTGAGTTGCATGCAGGTATGGAAAAGGAAAGTACTTCGGAAAGTACTGGCTGGTCCCGTTGGGGTAACTTCCGCTCGTATCATGGTTACCCTCGCACCCGTTAATTGGCGAATTCGCCGTAAAATTAACGATGTCCGTCTTTGTCGAGTCGAACCACTGGCTTGTCCAGTAGCTTTCGCCGTCGCTGCTCACCCAGTCCCCATTGTGAATAACAAGGCGCTGATAATCAGCGTTGCCGGGCTGTGTGTAAAAGTTTCTCATGGCCTGCATGACGCCATCCAGATTATACGGATAAGACCTGGTATCTCCAATGCCGAGGAATCTTATGGAAGTCGCGTTGGCCGATGGCGCTGTGATGAACGAACCACTGCCATAGACGCCATTTGTTGCGTCCTTGACCTGGTAATAATATGTTGTGTTATCTTGCAGGCCGCTGATTGTATACATGTGCTGATGCGTGCTTGCGCTATACTCAACGTCATTTGTGTCACACCCCGTGCTATATGTAGTATCAGTGCCCCAACAGAGAGTGTTAGTTGTTTCAGTGGTAGTGTCCTGCCAGAGCACTTCCATCGCACCTTGCTGCCCCGGGTAAATCAGATAGGGCCATTTCAGATTTGCAGCGAAAACCGTTGTGCTGCCTGCGGCGAGTGCCAGCACTAGAACCATGCTTGTCAAAATCTTTTTCATCGTCTCTCCTTTTTCAATAGTATTTAAGTGCTGATTACTGAAAACTTCTCTTGCTTTTACCATGGAAGACTACTCAATAAAGACATCACCCCCTTGATTACGGCAATTTTCTTACTGCCACTGGACTAATTGTTTTGCTGGTCCTCCTTTGCAGGTTGTCAGTCTGCAGGCGAAGCACTGTCAGCATTCGCCCCGCTCAGGTCCGTATTGTCCAGGTTTGCTCCATCAAGATTTGTCCCGCTCAGGTCTGCGCCGTTCACGTACGCCCCGGTCAGGTTGGATCCGCTCAGATTCGCATTACTCAAGTTCGTTCCGTTCAGGTTAGCTCCGCTTAGATTCAGCCCGTTCAGGTCCACTCCGCTAAGGTTCGTATTGCTCAGGTTGGCCCCGCTCAGATTCGATCCGTCGAGGGTCGCCTTTCCAAGGTCCACCTCGCTCAGGTTCGTGCTGTTAAGGTTCGTACTGCTCAGGTCAGTCCCGTTCAGGCTGGCGCCGGTCAGGTCTGCCCCATTCAGGTTCGCCCCGTCCACGTCTGCCCCGCTCAGGTCCGTACCGTTCAGAATCGCCCCGGTGAGGTCCGACCCTTCGAGGTCTCGCCCTGCCAGGTTCATCCCGCTCAGGTTAGCGCCGCTCAGGTCGCAATGGGGACATTGATGGGTTGTTATCAACGTCTGCAAATCAGCCTGGTTGAAACCGTACGCGCCACCGTCCGTCAGAAGCATACAAAGCATCGTCATTCGCAGAACTGTTGTAGTGTTTCTGTTCATGTTCGTTCTCCTCATCAAAACGTTCGCTATTTCACAACGAGCCCTTAAAAAACAAAAAGCCGGATCGCTTTCTCCTTTCGAGAAAGGCAACCCGGCTGTCCGGAACGGACCCGCGGCTTTCCGTCCCCACCTTGCGATGGGTTTGGCTAAATTTTCTACCGATAATTACGTACAAAAAAAACGCCCGGATGTCGACACCGCGTACGGTGTCCTTCATCCGGGCGTTTCGGTCCCTGCACCTTGACAGTGCAAGTCAACAACGGACCCAGTTTACTGTTTATACAGTCTGATCACGGTTAAGACGCATACGAAGGAATTATCCTGATTTTCCGTGTCCTTCATGTGGTCTGCAAAGTGCCGGTAAAATGCACTTGGGTAGTTAACCATATTGCTTGTTACAGAATTATTACAGCCGCGTTAAATTTACAATAACATTGGAATTGACATTAAAGTAGGTTCCAGTGGAGGCAGGCTTATCCAACCTTGCCCCTCCTTATATGGGGCTAATTCATCCCCAGAAACGCCCTTGCTATAAATGCGGCCATCTGGTCCCTGGTTACAATCTGATTCACATTGTAAGTACCCGTTACCGTGGTGATGCCAAGGTCCTTCAATCTCTGAACATATTTGAAGAATGTGCTGCCTCCCGGAACGTCACTGAAGTAGGGCGTCTGAGTGTATGTAAAACTTTCTGTAGGCTGTCCTGCCCGGACCTGCAGTGCCCTGACAAGAAAAGCGGCCATTTGCCCCCTCGACACGTCTTCCCCTGGGAGATACGCGCCGGTCAATGTCGTAATTTGCAGCTCTGACAGCTTCTGGATGTACGGGAAAAACGTAGCTTCACCCGGATCGGTTGGAAGAACATCACTGAAAACAGGTGTTGTCGTTGAACAGGCTACCCCTCCAGTGCAAGTGAAAATTTCACCATACAACGCCCTTATAATAAAAGCGGCCATCTGGTCTCTGGTGACATCCTGGGAAGGGCAGTAGTCGCCGTTTCCGCAGCCCAATGTGATGCCATTGTTGTAGATCACCTCAATATAACTTGCAAACGTCGACCCGCCAGGGACATCGCCGAATGGAGACCCTCCGGCGCGGACGCACCTGACATAGCCTGATTCTGCCTTGGAGTTGAAGCCGTCGATTAAACCGTCGTAGAAGCTCACGTCCAGCGCGCTGTTAGTAGCGAAGGCGGTAGTGGTAGAAGACAAGTAGATTAACGGTTGGGCGTCCGGGAAAAAGGTAGTATTTATCGCCGGACCATAGCTTGTAAAATCTATGAGAGACTCCAGTTCTTTTACGTTCGGCAGCCGCCAGTCTGAATATCCGCCCAGGCCCAAACCGTTGCAGTATGACAGGGCATTAGGCCATGTCATTAACCCCCCTTCCCCCTGCTGCCACCTCAGGCCCGTGCCGGTGTCCGTAACGGTGCCGTTCGCGTTGTCCCTAAAGCTCGCGGACGCTTGTCCGCCGCGCACACACCTGACATAGTCGGTGGTAGACGCAACGTCGTTATAGTTGGTGCCGCCGTCGAAGCCCACGTCCCACACTGTGGCTGCATTGTAGGAGTAAGCAGTAGACGACCAGTACCAGTCGTCGTATGCATTGGGAAAAAATGTTGCATCAATTGTCGGGCCGGGATAAATGCCGTAATCAACAATGCTCAACAACTCCATTGTCGCAGGCAGCCGCCAGTCGGAATGTCCGCCGAGGCTAAGGTTTGAACAATACGTGCCCGCATCGCTCCATGTCCTCTGAGTGCCGTCACCCTGCTGCTGCCACATAAGGCCGGTAACTTTGTCGGTCACCGTGCCGTCTCCGTTGTCAGTGTAGCTCATTGGGTTAATGATGTAAGCCCCGTCCTGACCAGTTCCTGCGCAGCTTATTGTATTACCTGATGAGTCGTAACACGTTGTTTGCCCTGTGTCGGGGATGGGAAAGGCATAAGACAACGCACAATGGCAAAAGAACATCAGAGTCCCTGTAAAAAAAATAAACAGCAATCTCATTTGCTTCATATCACGTCCCCCCCTTTATCTCTTCTGAAGGATTTCTTTATCAATGGCCTCATTCATGCAGAAAAAAATTTCAAAACAGATAGAAACCGGTTCTGTTTCAAAAAATAAATTATATCTGCGTAAGGCGGCGGGCTTTCTGCTTCAGCTCATTCACAACCTGGCTATCCGGCGCAGTAAATCCTGCAGCAGGCAGGCAGAACACGAGCATCGTCAGAATAAGTAATTGAATAAACCTGGCGCGCCTTATAGCGATGAACTTTCGCTGCAGCCTATTCATTATAATTGTCATTTGTCGGCCACCGTCAATTTTAAAACTTGATAATACTTCTTTTTTATTACTTAAATATTACATGAGTATTATGTTTCTGTTACAGCAGCAAGAAGGGACCGTTTATGTTAAATTCAGATTAACTTTGAAATTCGCGTTAGCGATTCAGCTTATAAAGGCAGTCGTTATTGAGGATGCTGGAGTCCTCCCGATCATAAAAGCTTGATATATATAAGCATGTAAAAGAAAAGGGGATATTAGATTTAGGAAGTAGTCGCCATAGGTTGTAAAGGTGGTTTAGTTTTTTGTGAGTAACAGAGCTAAAATATAAACCAAAAAATTGGCGGAACTCCCCTGGAGGATGCGCTCGACACCCTCAGGTACTTCAAGCACTTTTTTTATGCTTCGCAGCTTTGCGCGCCTTCGCCAGCGCATCGAAAAGGCGGTTGAACTCATCGGTCAGCTTATGGCTGGGATCGAGATAGATCATCGGCATCGACCGCTGATGTGATTCCTTGATTTTCACTGAAGCCGACAGGAAAGGCTCGATAACCGGCAGGCCCTCGTCGCGCAGTTCCTGCACCACCTGATGCGGCAGATTGGCACGCGACTGGAACATGTTGACGATGATTCCTTCCACCTCCAGCGTCTTGTTATGGTCGGCGCGGATCTCGGCGACGTTGTCCAGAAGCGTGTACAGCGCACGGCGCGCAAACTCGTCGCAGTCGAAAGGAATCAGGCACGCGTCAGCAGCGATCAGCGCCGAGCGGGTGTAGAAATGCAAAGCCGGCGGCGTGTCAATCCACATCTCGTCGAAGTCGAGCTTTTCGAGCGCCTCTTTCAGCTTATAGATCTTGTAGCGTGATTCCAGCTTGGCTTGCAACTCTTCCAGCGCAGCATCGGACGGCAGGACAAAAAGGTTCTCGAAGGGCGTTGCATGGATGAACTCCTCGGTCGCTTTAGGCCGCAACTTAAAATTGAGCATTTGGTCAAAAAACTCGGTAACCGTCGGCGAGAGCCCCTCGGCTGCCGGGCCAAGAAGGTAGCCGGTCGAGTTGGCTTGAGGATCGAGATCGACCACAAGCGTGCGCGCCCCGCGCGCAGCGGCAATCGCGGCCAGGTTGCAGGTGATAGTGCTCTTGCCGACTCCGCCTTTTTGATTGAAGACAACACGTTTCATAGCGATTTAACCCTCCGGGATACATGGGAAATAAATGCGCTTGTCTCGTAAGTGCAGGGGTATATGAGTGCATGAGTATATGGGTGAAAGCTTTTTTTTTACTCATACACTCATATACCCATACACTCAGAGTCAGGATGGCGCACTTCCCGATGTTCGAGAACTAATGTCCTTCCGGATCTTCTGCTTCACATTGTGGCAGACCAGTATTGGCAAAAAATCCTTTATGTGAGCCCCTTCCTTGAGACTGCTGAGCACTTTCTCATAAAGTATTTGTACTTCCTCCTCAGGGATACCTAAATCCTTCGCGAGCATCTGGATGGCTCTGCAATGCTGTTTCCGCTCCTCATCATTCTCATATAAGCAAGCGCTTGCCATAACACCACCTTATCTCGAAAGACGGGCGGCAGGTATCCTTGTCAATGATCTGTGTCCTGCCGCCCGCCTCTGGGCTGGAAACCGGTGAGTCAAAACATTCATTTCGACTTTTTCTGTCTCGTGTTCGTAATAAAGGCTTCGGCGAGTTCCCCTTCGGTAAAAAAGGAACGTGCTTCAGTTGGTCCTTTTTTGGAGTCCTGACTTCGGGAAAGCAGCACTTCCGATCTCCTGTACGCCTTCAACAACTCCTATCAGCATGTCTTTCACCGCTCTTACAGATGTGTTCCCTATGCCGCCCGCCGCTTCGATCGCTCCTCCCACAGCAGCCTTGGCAACTTCCGTCACGTTTCCTCCGACTTCCTTCGCCGCCTCGATGACACCGTCAACCGCCCTCCGTGCCACGAGAGCCACATCAGCCCCCACCTCAGCTGCTCCTTTGACCGTTGCCTTGACGGTCTGGCTCGCAACAGCAACAACATCCCCGCCGATATCGCTTACTCCCATTACAATGCCCTTAGCCACACTGCCAGTGCTCAAAACAAGTCCCCTGCCTACCTCCTCTGTGGCGGTTATGGCGCCTTTTATGACGTCCTTCGTAACTGAGAGAGTCTCTCCTGCCACTTCGCCGCCTACACGCAGGGTATTCGATACAGTGTCCCTCACAAGATTTACAATCTCTGCCTCAATCTCGTCGATCCCTTTCAGGCTGTTGACGATGCCTTCTTTGACCGCGGTCCCAGCCCGGCCAATTCCTCCCTGGTACTTCACGTCCTCGACTGCTTTGGCTTTCATACTGCACCTCCACTTCCTTACGCTCAAAATCGTTTATAAATAACAAGGCCGATATGCCGAACCCAAAGGTCCGCCGCTTTCAGCACTTCCTTCACAAAGGGTTTGGCTTTATGGCCCTCTTAATCTAAATTTATCATACCATCAGGCAACTTTCAATGTAGAAGTACGAATCCGCTTTATTTATTGTCCACTTTAGCAATGCTCTTTTTTATAAGCCATTGAATAAATACAGGTTATAGGTGATAGGTTATGAATGATAGTTCATAGGCTTTTATAAGATTTCCTATGCCCTATGACCCATAATCATTAGACCCTAGGGCCATTATGCCCCCCCGCAACCACCATAAGAGCAGCAGTCCCGGAATCGCCGAAACAGTGGCAAGAAGAAAAAACCGGGGCCAGCCCACCAGCTCAACAACATATCCCGATGAGGGCGCTATAAATATCCTTCCCAACGCGGCGAGAGACGATAGCAAGGCATATTGGGTTGCACTATAGCGTTGGCTGCACAATGACATAAGAAGAGAGACGAAAGCCGCCGTTCCCATGCCGCCGCACAGGTTCTCAAACGCAACAGCGGTAATCATCATGAGATAGCTTTTGCCTGCCAGGGCGAGTACCATAAACAACAGGATAGATGCCGCCTGCAGAATACCGAATAGCATCAACGCTTTGTAGAGCCCGAGCCGTACCATGAGAGTACCGCCGAACAACGCGCCGATTATCATTGAAACGAGACCCAGAGTTTTATTGATCGTGCCCACATCGGTCAGCGTAAATCCCAATCCCCTTATCAGAAACGCTGTAGTAAGGGTCCCGGCATATGCATCGCCGAGTTTGTAGAGCACAATCACCAGTACGAGCGTAAAAGCCGACCTGCGGGAGAAGAAATCCTTTAGCGGTCCCCACGCCGCCTCGCGAATGCTCTTCGGGGGAGCTATTTTACCCTCAGGCTCCGGACCCATTGCAGTTGCAGCCATGCAGGCAATCATTATAATTGACATAATAAGATATGTATCGCGCCATCCTATTCTGTCAGCAAGAAGCAGCGCCGCCGCACTCGAAACAATCATTGCCAGACGGTAGCCCATAACAGAAACCGCAGCGCCGACACCACGCTCCTTCTCATGCAGCACATCGGTCCGATAGGCGTCCACAACTATGTCCTGTGATGCCGATGCAAAAGATACGAGCAGAGCGAGTGCACCCAAGACAAGAGGGTACTGACGAGGAGAACCAAAAGCCATCGCAGCGATGCCCGCAACAAGGCATATCTGTGCAATAAGTATCCACCCTCTTCTTCTGCCAAGCCATGGCGGTATGAAACGGTCCATAATAGGCGACCAGATGAACTTCAATGTGTAGGGAAGACCGGCAAGTGCAAACACTCCTATAGTGCGCAGGTCCACTCCCGCCACCGCCATCCACGCCTGCAATGTTCCGCCGGTCAGGGCGAGCGGCAGGCCTGAAGAAAATCCGAGCACCATGACTGTGGCAATGCGGCGGCTGCGAAATACCTGGAGATAGTTATAAAACATGGCGAGAGGTGATAGGCAATGGGCTATAGGCTATGGGCAATAGGATAACGGAAAAAAATCTTTTTCTTTTCCTATAGCCCATTGCCCATAGCCTATTTGTTATTTATCTCTTTGAAAAGCTCCTGCAGGACTGTCTCTATTTCCTGATAGGTCATCCATCCCCTATCAAAAAATATGCTCCCTATTACCCTGTGAGGATATCTGAGCAAGTCGTCATCAACCTGTTCAGACAAGGCCAATTTAAGCTGTTCAGGGGTGATAAAGCCCATATCAAGCGCTATCTTGCCGAAACGGGGAGAATATTTTTTTGTGATTCCCTCGTCAAAACGCTCCGTCACAGCCGTCCCCCTAAAGACAAGGTTAAGGTTTAGGTTAAGGCTGAGATCCAACCGGCGGTGGAGGTGGTCATCATCCTAACCCCTACCGTTAACCTCGACCTAATTTCACCGGAAGTCGTCCCATAAAATCCATTTCTCCGTTAAGACACTTTGTGACAGCCTCTTGAGCCTGGTCCGTAGGCTCGAACGCCGCGATTAGTATATCAGCTTTTCCAAAATAGCGCAAAACGTATGGGCTGCCGAAAGAGATCACGAGAGCTTTTCCTGCCTGCTTTATCAGTCCGGCTATTTTCTGTTTGTCCTTTCCGGCAATGCCGGAACTTCCCTTCCAGGCAGCCACGCTGGCAAATAATGCGAAGACGACTGTCTCATTTACAACAGCAGGTATATCGTCGAGAGCGGAACACAGCGGCAGATACTGCTTAAGCGGTGATGCTGACGTGAGCGCAAAATCTCCCGCAATAATAAGACGGATATTTTTTGTCTCGGTTAACGGCAGCACGCCGGGCGCATGCTTCACGAGCGTAATCGACTTTTCAGTAATGCGTGACGACAAACCACGGCTTGCACCGTAGTCAGCTTCTCCTGACACTATATGCGCCAGGCGCTCCTTTGCTGTCACAATTCGGCCCGCTGCATTGTTTACCGTCCTCTCATCGATTTCTCCGGATACAACCGCCGACAGCAGCCCGGCTACCGCGGCATCGGCATCGGTCGGATGCAGCAGAATGTCAGCTCCAGCATTGATGCATTTAACTGGCACATCACGGGTGCTGCTCAAAGCATGCATATTAAGCGCATCAGTCAGGATAAGACCATTAAACCCAAGTTCCTCCCGCAGGAGGCCGTACATAATCTTTCTTGAAAGGCTCGCAGGCACATGATCGAGAGATGGGACTGCCAGATGCCCGACCATTATACTGCTCACGCCGGTTTTGATCGCTCTGATAAAAGGGACGAGGTCAATGCCATTCAAGGCCTCTCTCGACTTTTTAATGACAGGCAGCGCGATATGTGAATCAACAACCGTGTCCCCATGTCCGGGGAAATGCTTGGCACAACTTATAAGCCCGGCTTGTTCGAGTGTCCTGATATATTCCGAGCCGAACCAGGATACGGTTTCAGCGTCACCGGAAAAAGCCCTCGTGCAGATAATCGGATTATCAGGCTCCTGATTAACATCCATGACCGGAATTAGCGGCAGATTGATTCCATTCTCAATCGCCTCGTAGGTGAGGCATTTAAGGGTGTTCTCAAGGAGCAGCACATCTTCCGGACTGCCGCGGTCCAGCGCCGCGGCCATTGCCATGGGGCAAGGAAGCGCGTTCGCCCCTTTTATCTGCTGTCCCACACCCCTTTCAATGTCCGACGCAATGAACAGTGGAATATCAGCGAGAGACTGGAGTTCCAGTATAAAATCCCTTATTTCACCCTTTGCGCCACCAAAGATGATAAACCCGCCGATGCCCTTTTTTACCAGGTCAAAAAGTACCTGCCTGTAAGAGGCGGAATGAATCCCGTCTCCATTAAGTCTGTTGATAACAAGCTGGTAGAGGCGTTTTTCGAGTTCTTCCGGGATATCGATGGGTACATTACGCAACATAATGGAGTTTAACAGATTCTACCCTAACAGTGAATAGTAAGTAGTGAGTAGTGAGTAGAAAAAATATAAAGGCAGTCCATTCACTACTCACTACTTACTACTTACTACCGTCCTTACCATGCTCTGCAGCCCCCCCAAGGCTCCTGTCATAAAGTTCATTTTTGCTGAGGCCGTACTCCTCTGAAACAATCCTGACCGCTTCTTTTCGGCCCCTGCCCTGTTTCATCATGGATTTGATTTCGCTCAAGGCCTCTTCCATTCGCTCCCCAAAAAGTCTTTGACTTTCCGGGTCCCCCGTCCTTGTCATGCCCTCTTTACGGGCCCCATCCAAAAGCACGACATATTCACCAGCTATTGTGAGGTGCTCAAGTGCTTCGCGTACGGCAGGAAGAGTACCCCTCACTATCCCCTCATGCAGCTTTGTAATTTCCTTTATGACTGCTGCCTCACGAGGCCCGAAAATCGCTTCCATGTCCAGAAGAGCGGCACGCAGCCGGTGAGGGGCCTCATAAAAAATCAGCGTCCGTGGCCCGTACCTGAGTTCGACCAGTTTTTTTTGACGCTGGACCTGCTTTGACGGGAGGAAACCTATAAAAGTAAATTCTTCGTAAGGGAGACCGCATATGGAGAGAGCGGCAATGAGCGCAGACGGCCCAGGGATGGGCACTACGCTAAGTCCTTCCTCAATGGCCCGCTTTATAACAACAGCTCCTGGGTCTGAAATGCCGGGAGTCCCGGCATCTGAAATGACCGCAACAGAAAGCCCTTCGCGCAGCTTTGCGATGATTTCTTCAGCCTTGCCCTTTTCCCGCTCGGACCAGTAGCTGATCAGAGGTTTCACTATGCCGTAATAATTAAGGAGTTTCAGTGAATGCCGGGTGTCCTCAGCAGCTATACAATCAACTTCTTTAAGTATTCTCAAGGCCCGGAGCGTTATATCCTCGAGATTGCCTATAGGCGTTGCAACAATATATAGCGTTCCATCCGCCAATGGTTAGTGCTCCAGTTCTTTTGGGGCAAAGCGGCGCTCGAATGCAACCGTATTTACGAATTGGAGCACTTACGGTTTCACCAGAACATTTTTAAAGGCACTAAGCCACCTGATATGGCTCTTTTCTTCGTTGATAATCTCATCCACCAGCTCTTTTTCACGCACTGCGTCCCTTACCCCATAAAAGTACAGGAGCGTCTCTTTCTCAAATTGAAGGGCATAATTAACTGCATCGTTTATGGTCTTTATCCCATCCATCGAGGGGAGTGATTTATTCTTACCCATGAAGAATTCCGATTCCACAATAGCCCTCAGATAATGTGACATTTCCTCCCATCCTTCAGGCTCCTCATCGCCAACCATGTCCCTCATCTCGGCATACGTCTTTTCATGTCTCAATTCCTTTTCGGCAAGCGTGCCAAAAAGTTTTACCAATTTCTCATCATCCTTAAAACGTCCGACCATAGCGGTATAGAACTGATAGCCTAATTTTTCGGTTTGGACAGCCTGCTCAAGCACCTCACGAATACTGTATTTTTCCATTATTCCACCTCCGTATCTGCGTCGGGCGCCGAGAGTCAAGCGTCGAGCGCCCAGATTTTTTTTGACTTTGACGCTCGACGCTTGACTCTCGGCGCCCGACTATTTTTATTCGACCTCCAGCAGTTTTCTCAACCGCCTGTCCGCCTTGACTATTTCATCCGCGTTGTCCCCTGTGATGTCCCACTGGTATTCTCCTTTGGCGCCGCGGTGCAGTTTTATCCTTACCGGCTTCCGGGGCTTTATCTGTGAGATATCCTGGTTCCTGCTGAACTGCAAGGGCTGGACAGCCGCATGAGATACCTGATTCTTGTCGGCACAAAAGGCAGCGCCAGGGTCAAACCCCGGGAGCGCCAAGAGTGCCAGACCAACAACTGCTGCAATTCTTATGTAAGATTTTCTTATCATTGACAGACCAGCCTTTCAACTTTTTTCTTTTGACGTTTCACGTTTCACGGTCTTAGAACTGCTTATACCTGTTTGTTATGGGAAATCTTCTGTCCCTGCCAAAGGCCCTGGGGGTAATCTTTATCCCGGGAGGAGACTGCCTCCTTTTATATTCGCTGAAATCAACCATGCGTATGATCCTTTTTATGTCCTCCACCCCGCAATCGGGGTTGAGAGCTGTAATTTCGTCAAAGCTTTTGTCTTCCTCGATATACTGTTTCAGGATAGGGTCCAGCACTTCATATGGAGGCAGTGTATCGGTGTCTTTCTGGTCAGGCCTCAATTCCGCTGTAGGCGGCTTGTCAAGGACACTTCCGGGAATGACCATCCTTCCTTCTTTCAGATTTTTCCATTTGCACAGGCGGTAGACCAGCGTTTTAGGCACATCCTTTATTACTGCAAAACCTCCCGCCATGTCCCCGTAAAGCGTGGCATACCCCACGCTCATTTCAGACTTGTTCCCGGTGGTCAGCACAAGCCACCCGAACTTATTTGACAGGGCCATGAGCAGATTCCCCCTGATTCTCGCCTGGAGGTTCTCTTCAGTAATGTCAGCTGGCATTTTGTCAAAAGACTGCGCAAGGGTCTCCTTGTATGCCTCAAATATTGAGTTTATCGGGATTTCAATCAACTTTATGCCGAGATTCCGGACCAGTTCCTGCGTATCATCCCTGCTTTCCTGAGAGGTATAGGGTGATGGCATAAATACGCCCGTTACATTGTGCGCTCCGACAGCATCGCCTGCAATAGTGGCGACAATAGCGGAATCGATCCCGCCGCTCAAACCGATACAAACATTAACAAATCCATTCTTATGGACATAATCCCTTGTCCCCAGGACAAGCGCCCCAAACACCTCCTCTTCCTCTGCACCAGTGACACCGGGACAAGGAGGAGACACGGATACCCGGGGGAAAAGATACGGCATGTCTTTGTCTTGTCCCTTCGCCTGGCGCCCGTGTCTCCGTGTTTCCATGTCTTGATCTTCTACTTCCTCTCTTGAGGTCTTCAGCGATACAGAAATCTTTTCTATAGTCTCTTTTTTCATTGCAGAGATCTGCTGTCTTCTTCTCGGGTCATGAAGGCGTTTAATAAAAACCGCATCCAGATCCAGGTCCGCAATTATAACGTCCTCTTCAAACTGCTTGCCTTCGGCAATTATTTCTCCGTTCTGGTCAACTATGAAACTCTGCCCATCGAACACCAGTTCATCCTGGCCTCCCACGGTATTGAGATAGGCAATAATAACGCTGTTGTCGTATGCCCGGGTAGCAAGCATTTTCTTTCTGAATCCGGCCTTGCCGGTATTATAAGGGGAGGCATTGATATTGATAATAAATTCGGCGCCCGCCAGGGCCTGGACCGTGGTTGGTCCGGCCTCATACCAGATGTCCTCGCAGATCGTGACGCCGAACAGGAAATCTTCCATTTCATATACGGTATGCCTGCTCCCTGCCTGAAAATATCTGAACTCGTCAAAAACGCTGTAATTCGGCAGATGCATCTTTTGATAGACATCGATAAGCTGCCCGTTATACAGGACCGCAGCGGCGTTGTAGATGTCATCCCTCCTGTCGACAAATCCGGTTATTACTGCAGCATCGCCGGTGATTGCCTTAATTTCCTTAAGAGCAGCATGAGTATCTTTAATGAACTGGGGCTTTAAGAGAAGGTCTTCAGGCGGATAGCCTGTAACCGCGAGTTCAGGAAATGCAATGATATCAGGGTAATATTCCCCGGCCTTTTCAATAAAGCCGGTAATTTTTTTTACATTGCCGTCCAGATCACCCACTGAGGGGTTGATCTGGCACAAGGCAATACGGACCGTTTTCATCGAAAATCCCTACCCCTTATAAAAAAGCGTTATAGCGTTCAGCGTTGTGAGGTAAAAGCAAAAACTAACTGACAAAAAATCACGTTCGACGCACTTTCAATAGTATTGTTTTTTAACATTTATATAGATCAAAACACAACCCTACGGCGTTGTGGGTCCAGCGTCGCGCGTTATAGCTAAAAAAATATTGACTAACAAACTCTCGGCAGATCATAGTCGTAACATTCATCTGTGACATTGTTTATCACGTTAGCGATCGAGTCACAATCGCAAAATGTCAAAGGTTGTGCGTCATGGATGTGGGGCGCGCCAATACGTCATTCCCATGCTTAAGACCACCGGAATGACAAAATTGCAAACCGATAGATCTCACGCACGCCCAATGTCAAACGGCTTATAAAAAGTATTTCCTTATGGTACATTAATTTACCGGAGGCATTATATGAATAAAATTAAGCTGATATCAAATAGCGCAATCGTGCTTTACTTTATTGTCGGGTTTGAGATCCTGATTATGATAAGTCCGTTTGCAGGATTTTTCTATTCCGTATTTAACCCTTTTCTTCTTGAAACCGCAAAGTATCCTGCCACTAAATGGCTTAGCGCTTTTTACCTTCCGCACATGGTCATTCCGCCTGATGATTTCCTGAAGTTCATACGAATTATGGGTTCAGTTCTCTTTGTGTCCGGCGCCGCCGTGTTTATCAGTTGCGCATTGCAGGTATATACGAACAAGTTGCTGAAGAAGGGGACCGCACTGAAAGGTTTCTATTCCGTCGTGAGGCACCCCCAGTACGTCGGGCTGGCCATGGCGGGCCTCGGCCTTTCCATCCTGTGGCCGAGATTCCTTGTCGTTCCTCTCTGGCTTGGAATGATAGTGCTCTATTATTTTCTTTCCAAAGACGAAGAAAGGAGAATGCTGAACAGGCATCCGGAGACATACAGGCCATACATGGAAAAAACAGGCATGTTCCTGCCCAAAAAGATCGAAAAACGTTTGTCTCCTTCAGGCGGCACGGGGAAAATTGCACTGTTTGTTCTGGTTGCCGCATTTACAATCGGGGGTGCATTTTCTCTGAGGTACTATACAATAAGACACCTTCCACTCTGGACAAGTTCAAATGTAGTGGCCCTGGCGCTTCTTTCGGAAGACACGGAAAAGATGGAACATAGAATGAATGACATACTTTCGATGAAAGAGTTGGGGACAAGATTGAAAGACAAGGAGAAGTATCTCGTCTATTTCATGCCTGTAGATTACATTATGCAGGGAATGATTGCAGATACGGGAGATGAGTGGAGACTTTACAGAAGACACGTTACCATAATCAGATTTTTGGACTGGATATTCCACCCTTTCAGTCACTTGTCAGGGCATCATTCCGTCCTTGACCATGGACCGCATTACATGAACAACGGAGTAGTCAGAAGGCTGGTTTTTTTGAAGGTCTCAGATGGTACAATCGGTGAGCGATACGATTTCTTTTCAATAAACGCTGAGAGGGTCCCTCAGTTCATGGCAGACGTGGACATCCATAATCTGAGGCTCATCACATTAAAGGACCTGCCGAAGGAAACCGGCTGGGGTAATATGCCGGTCCCGACGTTTTAGGTTTCCATGGGAAGAACTTTAGTTGCCGGGTGGAGGGAATATGGGGGTAGCTTTTCTTGTGGGGGTCATCCTGGACAATTCACTCAGAAAAGGGTGGCTCAAAATTTGATGCGGTGACCGTGGCCAGACCGCTTTCGCGTGTACGGCCATCGCCAAACATGGAACTTGAGCCGTAACAGCGAGAGTACCCTGCCCCCCGTCACAATCATAGCCAGGGGCGGTAAGTTTGCATCGGAATAGGCAGGATCCAGTGCACAACGCTTTCAGACGGAATTATGATACAATTCGTGAATGTGGAATGTACGTGTAAGGGCTTCCAGAAAGACCAGCGGCGGAAGTGATCTCCATATTTCAGGGGCTGAGGGACTTTACAACAGCGCGGAACTGGCCGGAACCGTGACCGCCTGCATCAAAAGGGTGCTTGAGCATCCGAGGGGAGCACCCGACACAATTGTCCTAACGATCGAAGCGATAACGCAGAAACCTGCGGACGTTCCCCTGCTGCGCGTAAAAACACTTCGTTGCGCCTCACCTGACAGGGCACATAATATTATTTCGGAAATTCTGGAAAATACAGGGATAGCTCGGCGGGCAGCCACTGCTGCTCTAAAGGTTTTGACATCGCTGCGGGTGATGCGGGGCGCTTCCCTGATAACAGCTAAGACAGGCCGTCGTATCGAGCCTGACAAAGAACGTGGCATAAGGGTATCCAGATTGGGAATGGAAAAGGCGGAGAGAAAAAAACTGGAGCTTAGGCTTTCGGGGATGCGGATCAATACGGAAACAGTAAGAGAAGCGCTTATTCTGGCATCGAAGACAGCCTCATGCCCTGACATCCTTGCTGAGGTTTGCATTTCTGACGATCCCGACTATACAACAGGATATGTATCAGGAAGAGAAATGGGATATGTTCGAATACCTAATATGAAAAACCCGGGCGACATGCATGGAGGAAGGGTGTTTTTTATCAGAGAAAATGCAGAGAGGGACACGGTAATAAACTATCTTGAAAAAGAGCCGGTATTAATAAAGACCGTCGAGCGTCAAGGGTCAAGCGTCCTGTATAGAGGACGAAAAAAACAAAAACTGTGACTGACAAATAATGAGTCAACAAATATTGAAATATATCATTGTCATTACGCTCTGCGCTCCGCACTCAACGCTCGACGGTTTTTGACATGGCTGAGAAAATTATTCTTATCGGGAACCCCATCGCAGGAGGCGGAGCAGCGATGAAAATTAAAAAGGCCTCAGACTTCCTGATAAACAAGGGCTATGACGTCAAGCTGAGATTCACCGGGAAAAAAGGTGATGCCGAAGCGTTTGCCGGAAAAGCTGCAAGCCAGCCCGTTAGGCTGGTCATAGCAGCAGGCGGCGATGGCACATATAACGAAGTGGCAAATGGCCTTGTCCGCTCAGGTGTCCCCATGGCGATACTCCCCCTCGGTACCACCTCTGTACTCGCACGGGAGCTTCATATCCCTCTATCACTAAAAAAGGCCCTGGCTATTGCCTTGAACGGTACTATTCAGACAGTGCATCTCGGCAAGATCACCTTTACCAGGGATGATTCATTGTCACATAACGCGTCGAGCGTGACACGTTATTTCCTTCTGATGGCGGGTATCGGTTTCGACGCGGAAGCGACCCGGGTCGTTAATGAGCGGATAAAAAAATTCACAGGTAAAGGGGCCTACTTCCTGAGCGGTATTAAAACACTCTTGCATTACAGTCCGGGGACCATCACTCTTTCGATCAGGCAGGGACCGGTGGACTCTGCTCCTGCCAGTAACCTGACCGGATACAGCGCTATTATAGGTAAGGCATCATGCTACGGCGGCGCTTTCAAGGCAACGCCCGACGCCAGGATGACAGAGCCTTATTTTTATGTTTTTGTAACGCATAAAAAAAATCGAAGGGCCCTCTTTCGTTACATCATTGGAGTCATAACCGGAAAACACATCACTTTCAGAGATATCAGCTATTTCAAAGCCGGGGAAATCGTCGTTGCCGGTGAGTCCCCTGTGCAGATTGACGGCGATTATGAAGGTACCACCCCGGCAAAATTAGAAATTGAAAGAGACGCTCTCAGTCTTGTTATGCCTAAAGACGCTTAAAGACAGGTATAGGTGTAGGTAGAGGTAAAGGTAAAAAAGAGGTAAAGGCATAAGTTATAGATACATGTTAAGAAAATCTTTACTCTACCTCTAACGAAAAACAGGTATAGGTAAAGATTGAGACAGGTATAGAAAGGGAAAAACCTTTGCTTTACGTAGCACCGGTAAAAATAATGGGAAAGGGCTGTCTCTTCACATTTCTGTTAGTTGCACTTGTTTTCCCGGGTGCTTTGGCCTCGGGGCCCCCGGAAAGTCAAACGACTTTCCGGGGCATAAAGGAGTATCGTGAAATTGCCCCTGGCCATAGACCCGTGATCCCGGGGGCCTTCTACTATAATAAAGATTACAAAATTCAATGGTGGTACTTTACCGGCCATCTTTTTGACGACAGCGGCAGAGAGTTTGGGTATGAGCTGACCCTTTTCGTCCTGGGAATCCAGAAAAGACATTACAGGTCGCAATTCGGGGTGAACAATATCTATGTCGCTCATTTCGCAGTCTCAGACCCTGAACAGAAAAAATTCTATTTCACCGACACCTCTGATGCCGGCGCATTCGGTCTTGCCGGCGCAAGAGGCAATCTCCTTAAGGTGTGGGTGGACAATGACTCCCTTCAGGGGTCTCCGCGGCAAATGCATATAAGGGCTTCCGGCAATGCGGGGTCCCCGGAAAGTCGAATGACTTTTCAGGGTGCGAACAATACAGCACTCAATCTCGTACTGACGCCGGAGAAACCACTCGTCCTTAACGGAGACCAGGGATACTCCAGAAAATCCTCATTGTCACCCTATCAGGCGTCCTTTTATTTCTCATATACCAGCCTTAAGACAGAGGGAACTTTGACACTGAGCGGTACAGATATCCCGGTGAAAGGGCAAAGCTGGTTCGACAGGGAAATTTCATCGCGGGGTTTGGCAGCGAAGCAGATGGGCTGGGACTGGTTTTCCATACAGCTCAGGGACCGGCGGGAAATAATGCTGTACCTTTTAAGAAACAAGGACGGTTCTATTGATCCCTTTTCGTCAGGCACATTTGTCTATAGTGACGGCAGGTACAGGCACCTTCAAAAGGACGCTTTCAGCGTTACTGTCTTAAGCTATTACAGGTCCCAAAAAACAGGGGCACGCTACCCTGCGCAGTGGGAAATAAAAATACCCTCTGAAGAGGTGGCCCTGAAGATAACCCCGCTTATGGAGGACCAGGAATGTATTGCCACCGCAACCACAGGCAACCGGTACTGGGAAGGGACATGTCGCGTCCAGGGCACAGCGGAAGGAAGGGCCTATGTTGAACTCACGGGATATTAACGCGCGTCGAGCGCGCCTAAGGCGCCTACTGTTGGTTCATCGTGGAGAGTTGAGCGCAAAAGAAAGGGCAGATCGATCTGTGTGACTTTGTATTATTGAGTTTTTGCTTTTAACGCACGACGTTGACGCTCTACGCGTTTTTGAGACGGACATGCGATGTTCATAAGGATTAATTAATGATAATACTTGAGAATGTTGAAAAAAGTTATGACGGCACAAGGGTATTAAACGGGATTGACCTCGAAGTAGAAACCGGCGATTTTATCTCAATAATGGGGAGTTCAGGCTCCGGAAAATCCACGCTGCTGAACCTTATAGGAGCGATGGATCTGCCTGAAAGCGGCAGCATCACCGTCGACGGGGAAAATATAGTTTCCTATACCGATGAGCAGCTCACGCTGTACCGGAGAAAAAAAATAGGGTTCATATTCCAGTTTTTCAATCTGTTTCCGAATATCACGGTCTTCGAAAATATACAGATTCCTTTGCTCTTGAACGGCATAGGGGATGACCGCAGTGTAACTGAATTCATAAGTCTTGTCGGCCTTGAGGGAAAGGAACACGCTTATCCCTACCAACTCTCGGGCGGGCAGCAGCAGCGGGTCGCCATTGCACGGGCGCTGATACACAATCCGGACATTGTTCTTGCCGATGAACCGACGGGAAGCCTGGACAGCATGAACAGTGAGTCAATAATGGAACTCATCACCCGGCTGACTGACGAAATGAAGAAAACAGTCATTCTGGTCACCCATGAAAACAGCATTGCTCAGCAAGCGCGGCGCCACGTAAGTATCCGTGACGGGGTCCTGTACGGATGAATTTCTTTAAACTGGCCCGACTCTTCATATCAAGAAACATCAGGGAGGAAAAGTTTCTGACGCTTCTCTCGGTGATAGGTGTAGCCCTCGGCATAGGGCTTTTTATCGGGGTGAAAGTCGCGTCGGACCGGGCAATATCTTCTTTTGAATCGGACATAGAAGGGCTGAATAGCGGCGCCAACTATGAGATATCCGATACCTCTGGCATAGATTTCAGTGATCGTATATACCCGATGGTAGCTTCTGTTCAAATAAACAGCTTCCCGTTCTTAAAGGCAGCCGCGTATCTGCCCGGTCTTAGGGATACAATCGATATTAACGGTATTTATGCGGTAAAGAGTATACGGCGCGTGCGTGGAGTAAACGCTGACCTGCATGATATGGAAAGCTTTTACAGGACTCTTAACGGCATACTGGTAACAAATGATTTTGCGGTTCGGCATGCAATCAAAAAAGACGATACGCTCAGGGCCTTCGTGTACGACCGGGAATACACGCTGCAAATTGCCGGCTTGATTGAGAGCGGGTCAATGCCTTCAAATACTGCGATCATGGATATCGGGAACTTTCAGGAATATTTCGGCAGGGCCGGTTTCTTGTCGGGAATTGATCTTATGACCGATGCCTACACAGCCGGCAGGATACAAAAAATACTCCCCCCCGCTCTTTCAACAGAAAAAAAGAAACTGCTGATAGAAAACCAGAAATCCATGCTCGCTTCCTTCAGATACAACCTCCAGTTCGTCAGCCTCATTGCCATCCTGGTGGGGGTCTTTCTCCTGTACAACACTATTTTTATATCCGTTGTAAAAAGGAGGACAGAAATAGGCATCCTGCGCGCATTGGGCGCCGATAAAAAAACCGTTGTCATGCTCTTTGTCATCCATGGCATACTGCTGGGACTCGTCGGCTCTCTGTTCGGTCTGCTTTTGGGGCAGTGTGCCGCCTATTTTTCGGTCATGGCTGTTACCAAGACCATATCATCCATGTACAGCGCGATTTCCATAACAGATTACCTTATCGGGAAAAACGATGTCGTCAGCGCCCTCGTCCTCGGCTTCTGCATCTCGCTGGCCGCATCATTGGTCCCTTCATTCGAGGCCTCGAGAATAAGGCCGAACGAGAGCGCAAAGGCAGGGACATTCGAAGCCGGATATAAAAGCCGCAGGAAGCTTTTCCCACTCGCCGGCGTAATCCTTATCATTATGGGACTTGCCGGAGCATACATCGATTATCGTGCGATGCCCTTTTCCTTTCCCTTTCTTGCCTACGCGGGAATATTGCTTATTCTGCTGGGCTTTACGCTCACCGCGCCCCTGTATTTTTCAACCGTATTGAAGATGCTTAAGAAACCTGCTGCTGTATTTGGCGTAACAGCCACACTTGCTTGGGGAGACATGAGGGGAAGCACATACCGTTTTTCCGTTGCCCTGATGAGTGTTGCGATAAGCACGTCTCTGATCATAGCGTTGTTCATTCTCATCTTCTCTTTCAGAAATTCGCTGAAATCATGGATTACCAGGAATATCGTCTCCGACATCTATATAAAACCCATTTCCTGCGCCTCCAACTTCTGTTTTTTCCCCTTATCGGATGACATAAGCAGCGTTGTTAAAAGCTTCACTGAAGTGAAAGGCATAGACCGTTTCAGAACACTGCACCTGGATTTTCACGGCAGGAAAATCGTCGCTGGATTCGGGGACATTGCAGCCCAGATGCTATATGCTCCCCGCAATTATGACAGGGACACCGAAAAGCGTGATGGGGGATTGCTGCGCGGACAGCAAGTTTCCATATCCAATTATCTGAGCATCAAGTATGGGCTGAAGCCGGGTGACCGTATTACATTGCAGACCCCGGGGGGTCCCCGGAGCTTTACCATATACACCACGTTCAGCAGTTATTCGACCACCTCGGGTTTTATTTATTTGGACAGAAAGTGGCTGAAAAAATTCTGGGGCCTGGATGACGCGACACAAATAGCTGTGTATCTTAACAGCGGAGTGGATATAGACAAGTTTGCGGCAAAACTAAGGGACGCGCTGTCCCGGCGCTATTCGGTGGAAGTGATGAATAACCGCGAACTCAGGGAAAAGGTGCTTGCCATCTTTAATAAAAGCTTTGCCATAACGTACGCAATAGAACTGATATCCATAATAGTTTCGCTCATAGGGGTAGTAAATACCCTGCTCGCTCTTGTCCTCGAAAGGAAAAGGGAAATCAGCATTATCAGATATCTGGGCGGCAGTTGGGAGCAGATTGAGAGGATGCTGGTCCTTTCGGCAGGGGTAGTAGGCATTTCCGGTATTGCTATGGGGGCGCTTATTGGTCCTATAATGAGCAGCATTTTCATTCAGGTAATCAATAAAATTTCTTTTGGCTGGGAGATACACTTGAGCATTCCCGCCATTTATCTGACCGCAGTTATTCTAATCCTTCTCCTTAGCACGCTGGCAGCCGGACTTATACCCGCAAGGGTTGCCCGCAGGACCGATCCCAAAAGGTTCATAAGTTTTGAGTAAGGGCTCACAAATAAGCAACTTGTGCATTCAGGAGCTCGGATTTGGGTCACATTTGGTTGATCCGACCGAGCAAAACCGCAGGGCGTTCTGTCCCAAAAAATCTAACGATTTCTCAGGGGTCCCCGAAAAGTCAGAGACTTTTGGGGGCGCCTATGAGATGCATCAATTTGTAAGTCATTTATTCGCGAGCCCTAAGCATATTCCGGCGGCTGAGGAAATCAATTCCGGCTTACCGCGCCACCTTTTCCAGAGCATTGCGGACACCGGTTCCTGACCATCGCGGACAGTTCTTGATTCCATCCTCAGTTATTGAATTATAGATTCGACCGCCAACGCTAGTTTCGTTTTTTAAACTTACTATACACGAAATAATCAGTATGCCGGAAAGAATTCCTAACAAATACCGCCAAATAAAAGAGTGCTATCGCTAAAATAATGGCTACATAATCATCGGTGTCTTGACTTTGCTGTTAATCCAATGGCGAACAACTCTAGCTCCTAGTGCGGCCAAATCATGGACAAGCGTCGCTCGATATCACGATATAAACGTCGATCGAAGACCATCAGCGAATGTGATAGAGCTGGAATTCGCACGTGCTCTGCTCGGGACCACCTCGCGCTTGAAATTGGACGGACCATTAAATCGAACGGCGTCCAGTAGCATGTAGTTGGAATGTCAGCTAGTCGATCGGCAGTCTGGTCTAGTCGCGATAGAAACTCGCTACGCGGTCGCAGCTGATGTACACCCTTACTTGGATACACATATGCTGACAAAGTACCCCTATGGGGACCACAGATCGAAAAAAATGCGTCCGTTCTCTGGTAGCCACCAAGCTCCTGAAGATAATAACGCACCACCAGTGCTCCCATGCTAAAACCCACGATTGCAAAATGTGACCCGGTTGGCAGCGATTCGTTAATAAACTGACCAAGCTGATCCGCCAATACTGGAAGGCCACAGCGTGCATCGCAGGGCTTCAATGTCGGAACAAAGCAAGTGTGCCCAGCCGAAGTGAGATGTGCCGCAAGTCTGCGAAGTATGCCACCGCGGTTAAGAAAACCGTGAACTAAAACTATGTTCATGGCCTCCCTCTAATAAGTTTGGAGAAATTGAGATTAATATTTTCAGACGACAAGAAGCAGAACTTCGCCCACATTTCTGAATGTCTATTCATGCGTTTGCATCCACTCTAGTTTATTTGCCCCGCGCATAATACTATTTTGTTTTTTCTATGTGGCATAGCATCTCCACTCTGATTTATATATTTTGATCTATCAAGTTATTGTCCCCGTTCTGTATAACATACTGTCACCGGCTGAGAAATTACAACTGCATCCATATAATCTTCGTTGATTGATGAAAAGCTTGCGATAAAATCTTTTACCGCTACTTTTTCAAGAGGTACGTCACAGGGGATATTTTGAATATATTCAGTATTTTTGTGATATTAAACACGAAAATGCCATTTGGAAACAGCTCGTCTCCGATAGCAACGGGGCATGGAATGAAATTATTATCGACCTTAAATATTTTTCCCAAATAAAAATCCTCAACGCTTCTTAGCTATACCCTCGCCGGTCTTCGACCTAAACGGGACAACTTGGGATTTCTGTGCTCTCCTGATTTCAGGTGCCGGTACTACGTCTGTCTGCTTTGGTGAAAACATGGCTGAGAATCTTAAATGTCCGCGATGCACCGGAATCCCCAACCAAGGCTCCCGATTCGAAAATATCGTGAAATCCCATCCCCAGGAGGAAAAATCCATCAATTTTGTAAAATTTCCATTTTTCTCAATAATACTCTCATCCACGGCATTACGGTAAATAATCAAAACCTCCCTGTTTCGCCTTTGAAGAGATGCCGTAATATTATTTAAAGCCCGCTCCAATACATATTCATCAAACGGGTTGAACAGATAAAAAACATCTTCATCGTCACTGAGGCCATAATCAATGACATCAGACATGAAGACGACAAAGTCGGCGCCGGCTCTTGTTTTTTCTTTGTAAATAGAACAGTTTTTAATAGCGATATCACATAATACAGGCGAAAGCTCGATCCCCCTTGCTTCTTTAAACCCGAATTCAGAAGCTACCAATAGAACCAGCCCTTTTCCGCAACCCAGGTCAACAAAAACCTTACCTGGCGAAATATTCAATTTCTTTAATAGTCTCCGCAATGGAAGTGTGCAGGTGGGTTGATACATTTTGGCTCTTTTCTTCTTATTGCCATCAATTTTCAAGTCATCCAAATCTACCCAGGAAAATGTATCTGTCCCGTATTTAAGATCAACCAAATAGTCGAAAAAGGAAGACATAACACGTTTAGTTGTGTTACTTAATCCATCTTTGTTCAATATGCTGAAACGTCTCATCAATAATGCAAACGTTAATTTCATCTTATTGTATCAGCCGAATTGTCATTGTCCCCAAAAGTCTTCGACTTTCCGGGGACCCCGTCATTCCGGCTTGACCGGAATCTTTCCTAAATTATTAAAGCTGTTGAGAAGGATTCCGGACAAGCCGGAATGACATAATAAAAAATGAAACTTTTTTTTGCGATACCCAGGTTAAGTAAATATCAATTTATGCTTTAACCACCGGTTCCACTTCCGCCACGGCCTCCACGGTCTCCTTATTCACCACTTCGATAGAATATTGGCCCCCGGAAAGCTTCGGGTCGGCAAATACGCTTACTGTTATATGAAACGACTTCTCCAGATCGAAAATACTCTTGCGCTTCGTATTCATAAGGTAATTTAAACTCTCAACAGGAAGGCGGCAGCTTATGCTTTTTATACCCCCGGATGATGCCCTGGTGTGCATCTCTCTGAGGGCCGCAATCGCGACTGCCATGTCCGACCTGACAATGCCGGCTCCGCAGCACAGCGTGCAGGCTGTATGCATAGTGTCGAGATATGCAGAGCGAAGCCGTTCCCTTGTCATTTCCACAATGCCGAAACGTGATATTCCGGTTATATCAAAATGCGCCTTGTCGGCGTTTAAGGCGTCTTGTAAGTTCTGCTCCACCTCCCGCCTGTTTTTCGCTGATGCCATATCAATGAAATCGATCACAACAAGACCGCCTATGTCGCGCAGGCGAAGCTGTCGGGCAATTTCCTGGGCCGCTTCAAGGTTCGTCTTCACTGCCGTTGCTTCTATATTGTCCTCTTTCCTGCTTCTGCCTGAATTAACGTCGATTGCAGTAAGCGCCTCCGTTTTGTCAAATACGACGTATCCATGCGAGGGGAGTTTTACATACCGGTCATTGATTTTTGCGATCTGCTCCTCGATCATATGATTGGCAAAAATAGGCCGCTTTTCCTTATAGAATTTGATATTGATCTTACGCCACGGCACTGTCTTTCTCAAAAAATCTTTCGTCTTGCGGTGTGCCTCTGCATCATCTATAAGCACTTCGGCAACATCGGAAGTCAAATAGTCCCTGACCGTCCGTACAGCGATGTCCTGCTCTTTATATATAAGCGCAGGCGCAGAAACCTGTTCTGATTCGGTCTTGATCCCGTTCCAGAGCCTGGTAAGGTATTTCAAATCATTGGAAAGCTCGTCGCTCGATATGTCACTGCAGGCGGTCCTCAGTATAAAACCCATATCCGCGGGAAGCTTAAGCGAACTGAACATTTCCTTAAGCCGGTCCCTGTCTTCTCTGTCTTCTATCTTCCTCGATATGCCGACCCTTTTCTGCCCCGGCATCATCACAATATACCTGCCGGGAATTGATATATAGGTAGTCAAACTCGCCCCTTTAGTGTCCCTCTCGTCTTTCTCCACCTGTACTACAACTTCCTGCCCCTTTGATAAAACGTCCTGGACCCGCGCCCGCTTCCCTTCTTTTTTGTTCTGGAAGTATTGAGGCTGTATCTCCCGTAGTTGAAGGAAGCCCTGTTTTTTAGACCCGAAGTCCACAAACGCCGCTTGAAGGCCGGGTTCTACGCGGGCGATGACTCCCTTATAGATATTGCCTTTAAGATGCTCTTTGGACGAAAATTCAACATAAAAATCTACAAGGGTGTCGCCCTCGACAATTGCAACTCTTTTCTCTTCAGGATGCAGAGCGTTTATCAATATTTTCTTTTTCATCATTGTTCGGAGAACTCCTTTCTTTCACTATCTGCCGGTTCATGTTCATGAACGCCGCGTTCGTTATATAGCATTCGCAGCGCTTCGCTCAAGAGCACCTCAGGGGATCTTACGGTCGCCTCTATGACATCCCCCAGCGGGTAATCAACATAATGCCTGTCAGGATACACGATCCTGATAAACGGCCTTTTCAGAATATGGCAGCGTTTAACACGGCCGCTTTGATCGGAAAAAGGAATAATTATGTTTTCGGCATCCTCCTCGAGGCCATAGCGGGCAATAAGCTCTTTGATCCCTTCCGCCCACTCGGGATTAATAGCAGTTGATAGCATCGATAAACTTTCTAAGCCTGCCAAAGTCTTTCCGGTTAAAATCAACAACAAGCCTGGGCAGACCGGCAAGCTGCTCCGCGTCAGCCTCCTCGGGGAGAGAGCATGAGACGCATATATCGCCCCCACACGTCAATATATCGGAAAAACGCTCCTTTAGTTCTTCAACTGCCTGAGGACTGAGTTCAGAGGTCAGCCTGATTACCAATTTTTTGTCCACATACCGCTGGCTATGATAGCGGCGGTAGAACCTGTTTATGCATTCAACTGCAGCATCAACTGAATTTACCCGTTCAAAAAGATCAAAATCAGACTGGCCCAGATATCCTTGCGCCAGCAATTCATCTTCAAGAAACTTCTGCCATACCGACCAATACGTACCGTTAGGCTCATCAATGAGAACAAGCGGCATGGGATTACGCTTTCCAGTCTGAATAAGGGTAAGCGTCTCCATTGCCTCATCTAGCGTACCAAACCCGCCGGGGAAGAGTGCAACTGCATCTGATTCTTTCAGGAATGCCACCTTCCGGTTAAAAAAATACTTATACGTAATAAGCCGCGGGTTGCCTTCGCATGTTGGGTTGGCTTTTTGTTCAAAAGGAAGGCGTATGTTTACGCCGAACGACTTTTCAGGACCGGCCCCCTCGTTCACTGCCTGCATGATGCCGCCGCCCCCGCCGGTGATTACCATATATCCGTTTTCGGCGAGCTTTTCTCCGAAAAGCTGTGCCAGGCGGTATACCGCTTCGACCGGCTTGGTCCGCGCCGACCCAAATACCGTAACCTTTCTCACGCCTCGGTAAGGGCCGAATACCTTTGAGGTAAACCGCATCTCTTTGAGCGTGGTATTCATAAGTTTCAGGTCTGCCCTTATATCTTCCTCCTGTCCAGCTTTAAGCGCAGCGATGATCATCTCCCGCACCAGTCCCGGATGGTTCACAGGCGCCAGTTCCAACAGTTGGCCAATAGCGGCGTCTACAGGACCGTTGCTCATCGAAAAACGAAGATTCATTCCTTTTACTAAAGCCTCCGTCAAAGAAATTGAAGCAGTGCCTTTATACTAACAAAACCGGGCCGGGGCTATCCACACCTTAAAATCCCGCCCTCCCCCCCCTTTTGCCAATAGGAGTACTGCCACTCTTTGGTCCGCTTCTAAGACCTTTTGCTGTCAAACAGTTAAGATACCCGTTGCCCTGTGGCGGCCCGCAATATGAAGCATTAGACCGTTATTCAAAATATCGCGGTGCGTCTGCAAGGCCAGATGAGGGTTATTGTTATGCTCCGAAAGATGGGCAAGGCACGCCCATTTCAGCCGACTCCCTGATTCGAGCAGATGAGCCGCATCATGGTTTGACAGGTGCCCTCCGGGGCCCACTATCCGGCGCTTTAAAAACTCAGGATAAGAACCGCGGGCAAGCATATGGGGGTCATAATTACTTTCTATAAACACGGCATCAAGAGATGAGATAACGGCATAAAGTTCTTCAAAGGCATACCCGAGATCGGTCATTATACCCAGGCGTGTTTGGCCGCAACCGACCACAAAGACAGAACCGTCCACGCCGTCATGGGGGGTAGATATTGTCTGGACAGATACTCCGCCGAATTTGAGGGTACCGCCTGAAAGAAAAAGGTGCACGTTGTCAAGGCGTCCTAGCCTGTGTCTCTCCTCCGACACCTCCAGCGTTCGCGGGGTCATATAAACAGGCAGCTTGTATTTTCTCTGATAGACGCCGGCGAAACGGACATGGTCGGCGTGGTCGTGTGATATGATTACCGCATCTATTCCCCTGATATCGCGGCCGTACAGCGCGAGTCTGCGTTCTGCATCAGCGCCGCATATCCCGGCGTCAAACAAAAGCCTCACGCCGCCGGCCTCCACATAAATGCAATTGCCGTTGCTCCCGGATTGTAGCGAAATAGCAATCATACCTAAAACGGTTTATGAGCGTATGAGCAGATGAGTGTATGCGTATATAATTTTACTTTTTTACTCATATACTCATTCACGCTCAAATTTGAACTTGTCTATCATTTTTGCCTTGTCTACCCTTTTCAACTTGATCCCGTCCTCTTTAATCTCTATAAGCTCATTCTTGTAAAGCCCGCCTACGGCTTTTTTAAATGTTTTTTTGCTCATATGCACAACCTCACGTATATGTTCCGGGGCAGAATGGTCTCCGAGCGGAAGGAAGCCCTTGTGTTCCTTCAGTGTCTTCATAATTACAACTTTGGCCTCCTCAATGTCTGCCGGCCCGGCTTTGCCGAGCATGACGTCTACTTTACCGTCCGGTCGTATCCTCTTTACATATCCTTCGGCTTTATCGCCGACATGCAGCTTTTCAAATATCTCATTCTTATAAAGCATGCCGAAGTATCTGTTGTTAACAATTACCTTTATTCCCAAGTCTGTGGTTCTGTAAACAAGAAGGGCAACGTTTTCACCTTCCTTAAGCTCAACTTTTTCCTTTTCTATAAATCTGCTGATTTTTGTCGTTGCTGTTATTCTCTGGGTCCGCTCATCGAGGAATATCCTGACAATATATTTTCCCCCGACTTCCATCTTTCCGGATTGCTCACTGTACGGCACGAGCAGATCTTTTTGGATCCCCCACTCCAGAAACGCTCCTGCCCTGGTAATTGCAACCACCTTCAGATAGACGAATTCACCCACAACGGCGGCTGGCGTCAGTGTTGTTGCAATCAGCCTTTCTTCGGAATCCCTGTAAACGAATACCCTTATGCTGTCGCCTGCATGGGCTTCCAGAGGAACATACTTGCGGGGCATCAGGATCTCGCCTGCATCGGAATCGAGATAGACCCCGATACTTGTCTCCTTTTTTATCTTCAACTCATTGAATCTGCCTATTTCCAGATGAATCTGCATATTATCTATACTCACATACCGCAAAAGATATTACAAGTGATATAATTTCTCCATGGTTCAGGAGAATGTCATACAGGAAATCAGAGAATTCCTTGACAAAACCCCCAATGTGCTTTTTGCGCACCTGTTCGGTTCGGCTGCTGCCGGCAGGCAGCAGAAAGACAGCAACCTCGACATAGGAATTTTCTTCAAACGTCCTCCTCGTGGGCTGGCACTGCTCAAGCTTATAAGCAGCTTGTCGGAGATTGCAGGCGCAGATGTTGACGTGGTGGTATTAAATAAAGCTTCGGCATTTCTCAGGCATCAGGTTATGAAACAGAGGGTTGAAGTCACGGTTAAAGACAGGGCCGCTTACATAAAATTCAGGGAAAAAACTATTTCCGACTACGACGCATATAAATACATCTCCGGGATGAATGTGTATGATTGATAAGAAACTCGTCGAACGGAAGCTGAGAAGGATGGAGGAATTGCATGTTGCGTTTCAGGAGCCTTCTCATTCATGCATATGAAGGCGTCGACGATTCCCTTGTCTACGCACTTTATAAAAAGAAACTAAAGGACTTTACGGCTTTCATTATGGCAATCAGAACCTACCTGAGAAAATCATAACAGCGCCTCCGCTTTCGCATCGCTTTAGACGTCGTTCCCGCAAGTAGCTGAGCTGATATCCAGGTTTTACAAAAGGAAACATGCACAGCGAGTTCCTTCCTGGACTCGAGACCGACACGCATACCGATAATTCTGCGCGTTACGATTGGCAATATAGTCCGCTCTGTGTTAAGTATGTCCCGTACAAAATATATTAAAGAATTTGTAACGGCATTGATAACTCCCTTGTCAACACCTTGGCCATCTCACCAACAATATTGATTTCGGATGGAACTGTCAAAATAAGATTCTCAGGTACAACAGGTAAATCTCAGTGCTCGGTTATAGATAACACCTTTCAACCCTATTCTGCACACCTCTCTGGAAACAACAATTACCATTTTGTAACCAGCATCAATTTATTCCATAACAGAGTAACGTCTCGGTGTTCATAAAACATCTGCTTTTGGTACACCTCACATATGTATAAGGGGCGGTATTTAACCGCCCCTTATCTGATTATATGCTCCCTTGATAAGCGCCTGTGTCGTCTATATAAGGAATATTTACATGCTATTGCATCCCCAAAAACGCCCTCGCCAGAAATGCCGCCATCTGGTCCCTGGTCACATCTTCGGAAGGGCAGTAGTTGCCGTTACCGCAGCCCTTGGTGATTCCAAGCTCATACATCTTCTGGACATATGGGAAAAAACCGTCTGTTGTAGGAACGTCGTTGAAATAAGGGGTTGTCGAGGCACAGGCTACCGACGCTCCGGGCACCCCTCCGTTACAGGTGTAGTTCTGGCCATACAACGCCCTTATGATGAAAGCAGCCATCTGATCCCTTGTAACATTTTCGGAAGGGCAGTAATCGCCACTCCCGCAGCCGGTAGTGATTCCGAGTTCATACAACTTCTGGACATATGGAAAGAAGCCATCCGTTGTCGGAACGTCGTTGAAGTAAGGTGTTTCCGTTGCGCAGTTTGCCCCTTCATTACAAGTGAAGTTTACGGTACTTTGTCCTGCTTCAACTTGTGTCGACCTGACGAGAAATGCAGCCATCTGGTCTCTGGTAACATTGTTGGCTGAACAGTAGTTGCCGTTTCCGCAGCCGACGGTAATGCCGTTGTTATAGATCGCCTCAATGTAGCTTGCAAACGGCTCCGAGCTCGGAACATCGCTGAATGGAGTTGTGCCCGTGAGAACATAGTTAGCGGTGACCGCTTCAGCGGCGCTCATGGTGACAAGGCAGGCGGCACTCGCGGACTGACTCGAACACGCTCCCGACCAGCCGGTGAATGTTGAACCGGAGTTAGCGGCAGCCGTCAGCGTTATGCTTGTTCCGCTGCTGTAGGATCCCGTGCCGGTGCTGCCGCTCCAGCTTATTGTCCCGTAATTGGCTGTAACTGTGCCGCTGCCGGTGCCTGCTTTTGTAACCGAAAGAATCAAATTACCAAATACTCCGGACTGTCCGCCACGCACGCAACGGACATAATTGCTGACTACATTTGACTTGCTGGAACTGTTCTCGATGGTACGGTAGAAGGACACGTTCCACGCCTGGGACGCATAGTTGCGGTATGTGGTAGACGACCAGTAATAGGACGCGTACGCGTCAGGGAAAAAGGTAGTATTTATTGCCGGATTGAATTTAGTAAAGTCTGTGATAGACGTCAATTCTTTTACGTTCGGCAGACGCCAGTCTGATTGTGCGCCAAGGCTCAGGCCTTCACAATACGAAAGGGCATTATTCCATGTCATAGAGCCGCCCTCCGCCTGCTGCCACATAAGGCCCGTTCCGCTATCTGTGACTGTAGCGTTGCCGTTGTCGGTAAAACTCTCCGCCTCTTGTCCGCCACGCACGCACCGGACATACTGGTAGTCTGACATATTGCTGGTGTTGAAGCCGCCATCGTTGAAGCCTATCATCCACGCGACGGCCGCCGGATTGTCAGCGTACGTGGTAGACGACCAGTAGTAGGACGTTTGAGTATTCGGAAAAAATATTGTGTTAATTGCGGGCGAAACGATGCCGTAATTAACAATGCTCATCAACTCCAATACCTCAGGCAGCCGCCAGTCGGAATGTCCACCGACACTAAGACTTGAACAATACGTGCCTGCAGTCGACCATGTCCTGGTTGTGCCATCATCCTGCTTCTGCCACATAAGGCCGGTAATGTTGTCTGTCACCGTGCCGTTGTTGTTGTCGGCAAAGCTCATAGGGTTGATGTTGTATGACCCGTCCTGCCCTGTGCCGGTGCAGCTTATTACGGCGCCGTTTTCGTCGTAACATTTTGTTTGCCCAGTATCGGGCGGAGTGAATGCCTCAGACAGAGCCGCGGTGCAAAAGTGGAGCAGAGCCCCGGCAAAAAATATAAACAAAAGCCTTTGTAGTTTCATATCGAAGCCCTCCTTTAGCTTTCCTGTATAAACTTTTTGACCTAAGTGGCAAAAAACTGTCCGTCACTACCGTTGCCATAAACAAACCACACCCTCCCATAACCGCTACCATGGCGAAAATTACATATTTGTATGCTCTAAAAATCGACTGTCCCACAGCCCCCACCGTAGGCTCCAGCCCTAGCATATTGCCCCGTTCAAAATCATACCGCAATGCCTGCAGACATTTGCGGCGGCCTTGATATACTCCGCGCATTTCAGTCATTGCTTCATCTCTTCCAACACGCCCATCCTCTTTTCCCTCTTCCATTTCAACTGCCACTGTAGGGGACATATTACCCAAGTACTGTCTTTAAATCTGATTACAGAGGTGGGCACGGTTGCCTCTCATTTAACACCATCACATCCACCCTTCACTTCGGGTTCATCCCGGAAATGTTGATACTTTTTGCCGTTCCACCGCCATACCTGATGACAGAACCCAGGCCCCAAAAGTTTAAGATCAGGAAACCCTTTGTTCCTTGTTGATAGTTTCTCATACTCGTTTGCAGTAAAGCCGAGGTTGTCGATGTATCTTCCAGATGCTCCTTTGATAAGAAGAGAGATAGTTTGACCGGCCATTCCAGAAGTACATGTATTACCCCAGGTGACGAATACTTCCTCGATGCCATCTCCATTTAAATCGTCGATTTTGACATTTGGATGTACATCGTCCCCACAAGTCTCATCGGTTATAAACTTCTTGTCCTTTGATAAACGAAAACCGAGCACCTTAAATATTTGCTGTTTCTCTGCCTTTGTCAGCTTGGATGTTGTCCCGTGGAATAACAGTTCGTATCCCTCCGCTGCCATCACGGAACTGCTGAACATCGCCACCACAGCGAGTATGGCAAAAATCATTATGTGCTTAATCATTTTTTCCTCCGCTAACAATTACTATACCCGGCAGGCTTTTTTATCTTCATAATCATAATGTTATCATAACTGGTGACAGTGTCAAGTCTTATTTCTTCTGTCTGTTTCTTCTGTCTTCTGTCTTCTTTTCTGTAAATCTGTCACAGCAAGATGGACCTAGATGCCCGAGGTGGCAAGCAGGACGCAAGATGATAACCGGTAGTAATTCGCGTTTCTTAGGTCAAATGGCCCATGCAGGGTAAGGACTTACACCGCAAGCCACTTGTGACACATTCTAAGTAGAAAGTGATAACAGCTTGGGCCCTTATTTTTTGCGCAGTAGTGGCTGTACATAAGTTTTCTTAAGTGAATCGGCCAATGAAGATTACGTCCCGTATATGGCAAGCCACTTGTGGCACATTATTTTGGAAATCAACACTGTCGCAGAGATGGCGCGGGTGTGATATTGTCAGGGTGAAAGCTGTGTTTCTTCGTCTCTATGCTTGGCAAAATATTTCCTACGATAATTGATAGTCAGCATTTGCGTTTACAAATGCCCTCAAGATAAATGCTGACTTATTCACTTTTATACAAACACTTCTCCCGTATAATTTCATCCTATTGGCGACTGCCTTCTAAATCCAAATGCCTCTTTCTGTTTGAATCTTAAATGCCTCCACAATAAACTTTCGGTATCTGTCGGCCTCTTTCTTAATGTTTAGCCCGTTTATACTGCTACTCATTTATTGGAACACCCCCACCCTCACCCTCCCCCATCAAGGGGGAGGGAATCATAGGGGGCGGCTCCCACCTCAAGGGAGGAATCAGAGGTATGCTGCATAGGCGAGTTGAGGGATCGGGGAGCCACCGCCGGGAATGGCTATGAACAGGGCTGCTATAACCAATTGTCTCCTGGCAATGCGAGCAGATTCATCGCTGCGATAAACAGCCTGCCACTGCCGCTCCAATAATTTTTTATAGGAAATTAATGGCAGGAGAAGGGGAGCACTTGTTTTTCGACGCGATGCACGGGTCTACTTAAAGGGGCGAGTAACCAACAGTAGGCGCCTTAAGCGCGCCGAGCACCTCTGAGAGCTGAGTCCCGTATTGCTGTTATGCAAAAACTGGGAATTGCCTGCGAAAGCAGTTTCAGCGCGTCGAAAAACAAGTGTTTCCCTTCTCCTGCTTCCTTACAAAAACAAACTGACCTATTGCATGCAAAGAGAATTTATTTGGTAAAATGTGTAATATAATATGACTGACTTTTTAAAAAGAAACGCCGGAGGAGAGAGGAATGATACAGATTTATTATGACAAAGATGCCAGGCCCGAGATACTGAAAGGGAAAAAGATCGTGATCATGGGCTACGGCAGCCAGGGACATGCCCATGCAAACAACCTGAGAGACAGCGGCATGGATGTGACCATAGGGATCAGAAAAGGCAGCAGCTGGGACAAGGCAGCTTCAGCCGGATTTACGGTTATGACACCGCCGGACGCAGCCAAAATAGCCGATGTCATAATGGTCCTGCTGCCTGACGAATTTCAGGCGGATGTTTACAAAGACGAGATTGCGCCAAACATGAAAAAGGGAGTCTATCTGGCCTTTGCCCACGGCTTCAATATCCACTTCGGGCAGATAGTCCCCCCGGCTGAAGCCAACGTGTTTATGGCAGCCCCAAAGGGACCGGGGCACCTGGTCAGGTCTGAATATACAAAAGGCAGCGGCGTGCCATGTCTTATTGCCGTGCATCAGGACCCATCCGGCAATACAAAAGACGTTGCATTGGCTTATGCATCCGGGGTGGGGGGCGGAAGAGCGGGGGTCATCGAGACCTCATTCAGGGAAGAGACCGAGACCGACCTATTCGGTGAACAGGTCGTCCTCTGCGGCGGCGTTACTGCGCTGATCCAGGCAGGGTTTGAGACCCTTGTTGAAGCCGGATATGCTCCTGAAATGGCTTATTTCGAATGCCTTCACGAGGTAAAACTCATTGTTGATCTTATCTATGAAGGCGGCATTACAAATATGAGGTACTCCATCAGCAATACCGCCCAATACGGTGATCTCACGAGGGGGCCCCGTATCGTCACCGACGAGACAAAAAAAGAGATGAAAAACATTCTTGGCGAGATACAGGACGGTAAATTTGCACGCGAGTGGCTGCTGGAATGCAAGGTGAACAAACCCGTATTCAATGCACTGACTCGCAGGGGCGAAGAACATCAGGTCGAGCAGGTGGGAGCAAAACTGAGGTCTATGATGCCCTGGCTCAAAAAGGGCAAATTGGTGGACAAGTCTAAAGCATAAAAAAAACGAGGTTAAGGTTGAGGTTAAGAAATCGATAAAAAGGACTTCGCCTTTATCTCAGCCTTAACCTTAAACTTAGCCTTAACCTATTCTTTGAGGGAATAATGCTCAAATTTGCGCCGGAAGGTTATCCGTTTATTTCTCTTGCCTCCGCTCTGACAATCGCCGCTTTTATTTTTGGAGGGGTTTGGGCTGCTGTACTTCCCCTGGTCCTTACCCTTTTCGTAGTCTACTTCTTCAGGGACCCTGAACGGCTGGCGCCTGAGGGTGACAATATGTTCGTGTCGCCTGCGGACGGGCGGATTTTACAGATACAGACAGTCACGGAAGAGAAATTTCTGAAAAGCACGGCGATAGAGATAAGTATCTTCATGTCTCCTCTCAATGTGCATGTCAATAGAGCGCCCTGCGCTGGTGTGGTGGAATCCGTTGTATACACTCCCGGCGCGTTTATATCAGCATTCAAACCGGAGGCGTCCATTCGCAACGAAAATATTGCAATGCTTCTCAAGGGAAGCAGCGGCAGGATACTCGTCCGCCAGGTTGCCGGTGCTGTCGCTCGGCGCGTAGTCTGCCGGGCCCGGCAGGGAGACACCCTGAAAAAAGGCGAGCGTTATGGAATTATAAAATTCAGTTCCCGGCTCGATGTCTATCTTCCCGAAAACACTGAAATCAAAGTAAAGCCCGGAGATCCCGTCAAGGCGGGCGAAACTATTATAGGACAGCTGAACATATGATTGTTACCTATCCTGACATACATGACAAAAAACCGAAGAAAGGTGTTTATCTACTGCCCAACACTCTGACACTTTGCGGCATGTTCAGCGGCTTTTTTGCCATCATGTCTGCAATAAACGGCAATTATCTTTACGCAGCCTGGGCCATAGTGATCGCTAATATATTCGACGGTCTTGACGGCTGGATTGCCCGTCTGACAAACACCTCTACACGCTTCGGGATAGAGCTTGATTCGCTTTCGGACCTTGTGGCGTTCGGGGTCGCGCCTTCTATAATGATGTACAAGTGGGCGCTAGGGCCTTTCGGCAGGTTCGGATGGGCCGCGGCCTTTTTATTTGTAGCGTGCGGGGCATTGAGGCTGGCCCGCTTTAATGTGCAGACAGGGGCTCCTGGCTCAAAAGCCTTCAAAGGGATGCCTATACCTGGCGCTGCCACTATCATGTCATCGATTATAATAGTCTACTACGAATTCTGGGAAGGTCCTCCTCCGAAGAACGTCTTTTTCCCGGTTATAACGATTATCCTTTCTTTGCTGATGGTAAGCACTATCCGGTATCACGGGCTTAAGGAAATTGACTTCAGGGAAAGAAAACCTTTCAGGTTCCTGGTAATTTTTGTTTTGATACTTTTCGTCCTGCTTATTCATCCGCCGACAGCGATATTTATTTTTGCCATGTCATACCTTGTTTGGGGTATAATTGAGAATGTCTACCTTCTGATCAAGCGGAGGAGAATGAGGCTTGCGGGAAAGCTGCTGGAAAATTCATCCGAACAACAGGACAATACACATGAGAACCATTAAGATATTTGATACTACATTGAGAGACGGCGAACAGTCGCCCGGCGCTTCCATGAACGTCGAAGAGAAGCTCCAGGTTGCTCGGCAGCTGGTAAAACTTGGAGTAGACATCATAGAAGCCGGCTTTCCCGTAGCATCGCCCGGTGATTTTGAGGCGGTGCAGAGGATTGCGGCAGAAGTGCAGGGCGCAACTATTGCCGGGCTTGCAAGGGCCAAAGAACAGGACATAAAAAGTGCGTGGGAGGCGTTAAAAGATGCTCCTCAGCGCCGCATCCACACATTCCATTCCACTTCCGACATACATTTGAAACACCAATTCAGGGTAAGCCGCGAAGAGGCGCTAAAGAGGTCCGTCGAGATGGTCAAGCTTGCAAAAAGCCTTGTTGATGATGTCGAATTCTCTCCGATGGATGCAACGAGGACCGATTGCTCATACCTGCTGGAAGTAATAGAGGCGGTTGTCGGTGCGGGGGCGTCCACGGTCAACATACCGGATACGGTAGGGTACACCACGCCTGACGAATTCGGCGCCCTGATTAAATCGATTAAGGAAAGGATAGGCGATAAGGCGGTGATCTCGGTCCACTGTCATAACGACCTGGGCCTCGCTGTCGCAAACTCGCTCGCTGCAATTATAAACGGGGCGGGACAGGTTGAGTGCACGATAAACGGCATAGGGGAGCGCGCAGGCAATTGCTCTATGGAAGAGATTGTTATTGACCTTGCAACCCGCAGAGACTTCTATAAGGCTGCGACCGGCATAAATACAAGGGAGATAATACGCACCAGCAGGCTTGTTACAAGGATCACCGGGATACCGGTGCAGCCGAACAAGGCGATCGTGGGCGCCAATGCATTTGCCCATGAATCGGGGATCCATCAGGACGGACTTCTTAAAGAAAAAATGACCTATGAAATTATTCGGCCCGAAGACGTAGGTCTTAACCGCACTGAACTTGTCCTCGGGAAACATTCGGGAAGACATGCGTTTAAAACAAGGCTGAGCGAACTCGGATACTCACTCACCGACGAAGAGGTGGAAACCGCCTTCGGGAAATTCAAGCATCTGGCTGACCAGAAGAAAAATATTTTCGACGAGGACATCGAAGCGCTTATTTCAGAAGAGGTTTCCAAAATTCCGGAAATTTACAGTCTGGTAGACCTCTCAGTATCCAGCGGAACGAATATCAGTCCCTCAGCATCGCTGAAAATGAAAATCAGCGGCGCTTTTGTCGAGACGGTGGAACACGGCGACGGCCCCGTGGATGCTGCCTATAAGGCAATCGCAGCTCTGACACAGACCAAAAGCAATTTATTGAAATTCGAAGTCAAAGGCATCAAAGGCGGGACCGATGCACTTGGTGAAGTCACCGTATCGCTGGAAGAGGACGGCAGGTCGGTCCGCGGAAACGGCGCCGACACCGATATTATAGTTGCTGCTGCCAGGGCTTACATTAACGCGTTGAACAAGCTCGCTGCAGGAAAAAAACGGACATAGGAAATTATGGCGGTAGCGTTGACTTTTTTCAGGAGATTGCGGTATTTTTAGTACGTGAGGGCAAGCCCTCAGTTGCGGAACTTGACCATGGGGCCTGAGATTCAGTAGAATTTCAGGCCCTCTTACTTTTCATGCCCTCAGTTCTGCGAATAAACAGCGTGTTCGTTGATTCAGGTATTATCCCACTGCCGGCATAACACGCGATGGTTACGCCCCTCAACAGCAAGAGCTGCTGCATACTCTTGTCCCATATCGAGATCATTAAGCGACCACGAAACGTCCTCACGGACACCTCCGTCCATTTTGAGCATATCACCGGCATCTCCCGCAAGCCCTGTGCCCCGGGCTTTCAGCCAGGCTTCTCTTCGGGTCCAAAGCATAAAAAAGATTTTCTTCCTAACATCGCCGGAGAGCGTCTTAAGTAAGGCTCTTTCCCCGGGTGAAAAGAATTGCCCGGCAATGTCATCAACTGCGATATCGGAACGGATATATTCGAGATCTATTCCTATCTTCCCTTCAAGCGTAACCCCATAAAGTACCAGACCGCGGGAATGAGAGACATTGAAACGGAGCGACTCCATCCCGAAGGCTGCCGCAAGCTCCGGTTTTCCATATGGTCCGTAACACAAGCGGATGTTACCCGGATTCATGTTCAAATATTTACCCAGGATGGTCCTGAGCAGTCCTCTTGCAACGATAAAATTATTTTTGTCATTAGAAAAATGGAAACGTTCCGCCCTTCTCAATTCATCAACTGCAAGGGAGCGTTGCAGCATCTCGATTTGTATCGATGTCATTTCCAGGGAAGCACGCCAGACATGGACATCATTTCGCTTCAACTCCGGGACCCGATCAGGAGCAAGCCACGGAATCAACTGACTACCTTTCGAAAAAGAGCATCGCTGCAACACGCTTGTTAATGTTCCTTCCTTGTCCGGGTCTCGTCAAGACGACCGTTCAGTTGCCGATTAGTACTTACTGCTGAGAGACGCCATTTTCATCATACAGATGTTTCTCCATTCTTTTTGAACATTCAGCAACTCGTGGTAATGTTCGTCTACGCGAGCATGGTATTCATTTAAAATGGTCTTGCACTCTCTTAATTCGGGACACCCAAACAATTCTGCCATCCGATTAGCAGGTTCCTCAATATTATTTATCATTTTGCTGATTCTGGCTGATCTTTCATTTTCACTTTTTGATGTCAAAATAATCAGGATCGGAGCATACTTAAGCCAACCCATTAAAGCAGAGGCAAATCTTCTTGTAGATTCCGGGGTCGAAGGAATGTCTATCAGTCTTTCCGGAAACTCACCTTCAAGAAGCTTGGGATATGCCCCAAAGGGATCATGAAAAACAAAAGCACCCACCTCCTTAACTACAGCATCCCTCAACTGCATGCCGAAAATCGTATCTTCCCCTCTTGCATTTGAAGGACTATAAAAAATGGGAATCTTCCCTTCTCTTGCAGAATGCAGGTTTATTCCGATATTTCCAGTATAAACATGCTTTCCATACTTCCCATATTCAACTAAAAAAGGCTTGCGGGGAACGACCAATTCACCTTCATTTAAGTACTTGACCTTGTTCATATGACCAAAGAAAGAACGCCTTGTTATGATATCGCTGCCCCATTCCAGGGCGTATCCCAATTTTGTCAGTATTTCATCGGGGACATTGTCTTCAAAATCGGCAGGAATAGGAGACTCGTAACCCATATAGGGCCCTCTGGTTATGTCAGCGCCGGAGTCCAATTCTTTGATATGCGGTCCGAAAAAATCCAGATTTTCCCACGTTAGCTTCCCATTGTTCCCTTTAATGGGAATGAAAGGGGCCTCATCATCATCTATGCAAACAGCAAAATCATTCCCGTCCCTTAACGCATGCCAAAGAGCAGAATTCCTTTGCTTTGAATAACCCCTGCCGGCAAACAAGCACTTAATAATTTTTGAGTCCGCGCCGGTCGACTCAACTATCTCTTCGGCTATATATTCCCGATCTTCATCGGAAATATATACAATCCTGGATGGCCTGAAACCATCCTTAAAAGGCAGCTTAAAATCCTCTACACAGGTAAATTCATTTTTCCCGTTGTTACCGGCTGATTCAGCCTCCTCTATCCTTTTTTCCTGCATCTTTGTATCGATGGCTAAATATACGGAAAACATTGCCGGATCATAACCCCACAAAGCAGCATTGTGAATAAATGCCATTACAACATCTTTGACCCGTGGCCTTCCGCTTGGGATAGTCAAAGCTATCTTCATTTTTGCTCGATGAACATTATTCGGCTTCAACTCCTGAGCCTGATGAGGATCAAGCCACGGAATAAATTGATTGTCTTTTGGAAAAGAGCATCGCTGTATCACGGTTGTTATTGTCCCTTTTTTGTCCGAATCTCGTCAAGATAACTGTTCAGTTGTTTGGCCCATATACCCACAAATGGCTCATTCTTGATATTCCGATGCTCTGCTCCGGGCACTTCGTGCACAAGCACCTCACCTGCAGCAAGTCGGCTCCAGTCGTGGTGAGTACCGGTTTTTTTCCCGGGAAGAAATACTACGGCCCTGCCGGGATAAACTTGAGGTCTATACTTCACGGCGATTTCTTCTCTGGCCAATACCTCGTAATAAAAAACACTGAGAGTCAATGGAACCGGGTATCCCCAAAATATACTCGTCTTGCAGGCTGCGATCTTGACATATCTTATAACCCTGCCCCTAATTGCCTTTAATATAAAGGCTATTTTTTCGGTACATCTCAGGGATGACATCCTCTGCTTGATTCGTGATGCGAATGAGGCATGCTGTAATGATGAAATCTTGTCCGGACCTTTAAAGGGCAAACATGCTGAAGAAGGCTCGACAAGGCACAGTAACCTTACATCCTCTCCCTGCCTGAACAGTTGTTGCGCCATCTCAAGCGCCACCAGTCCCCAAAAACAGAAGCCTCCCAGCAAGTATGGACCCTCGGGCTGCACAGCCCGTATCTCTTCCAGGTGGTGAGCAGCGAGTTCTTCAACAGAGTCGTAGATGACCGGGTTCCAATACTCACCTTGCGATACAAGTCCATATACAGTCTGGTCCGGATCCAGATAGCGCGGCAAATAAGTATTGATGCCCACCCAAAACAGAGGCAAGCGGGAACCGCTCGCCTGGGCCATCATTGACGGACACTCCGGTATGGGGCCTTCTCGGCTTAGAACTTCGGCCAACTGCTCAACTGTGGGCGACTGGAGCACTGCAGGAAGGGGCAGAATCTTACCGAGTTCTTTCCGGATTTCAGATACCACCTGCACAGCAAGCAGCGAATGCCCTCCCAGTTCAAAGAAATTATCCCGTACCCCTACATGTTGAACACGCAGGAGCTTTTCCCAAATCAAGGTTAACCTGGTCTCCAGGGTGTTTCGAGGGGCCAGGTATCCATTTCCTGCATCTGAATGAATGTGGTCGGGCGCAGGAAGGGCATTCCGGTCCACTTTGCCGCTTGCTGTCAACGGCAGACTGCCCAGTACTATAAGGGCTGAGGGAACCATGTACCCAGGCAACTTCTCCTTGAGAAAATCCTTCAGTTTATGTCCCGTGACAGCCGATTCATTGAGCACTGCATAGGCCACAACCCGTTTGTCGCCGGGTTGGTCTTCCCTTGCAACCACAACCGCTTCAACAACTGAAGGATGTTGTTTAAGTACAGCCTCGATCTCCCCTAACTCAATCCTAAATCCCCTTATCTTCACCTGGTTATCCAGGCGTCCCAGATACTCTACATTGCCATCTGGCAGGTACCGGGCAAGATCTCCTGTCCTATACAACCGCGCCCCCGGCCGCTTGCTGAAAGGGTCCGGAACAAACTTCTCAGCAGTCAGCTCAGGCTGGTACAGGTACCCGCGGGCAAGGCCGTCTCCTCCGACGTATAGCTCACCGGGAATTCCAACCGGTACCGGCTGCATAGCTCGATCCAGAAGATAAATCGTGGCATTCGACACCGGTTTCCCGATGGGGACAGTCCTGGCGTCTTCGCAAACATCCTGTACGGGATACCACGACGCGAATGTTGTGCTTTCGGTCGGCCCATACACATGCAGCAATTGCTGCGGAGCACCGCCCTTGACCACCATCCTGACACATGCCGGATCTACAGCTTCACCACCAAAAAGAAGACAACGAAGTGT
>Ga0181533_1000501_pt1 | contig 52601 bp, 36 predicted proteins | sample PEATcosm2014_Bin_45_FD_119772 | JGI IMG/M metagenome (GOLD analysis project Ga0181533, IMG submission 119772) | Peatland microbial communities from MTU Mesocosm Facility, Houghton, MI, USA - PEATcosm2014_Bin11_60_metaG | ecosystem: Environmental > Terrestrial > Soil > Wetlands > Peat | place... | reverse complement strand
TGGGCAGCCCACGAACACTGACAACAGCTCGGAATGGGTCGAGATGCACGGGATTACCCCGGGCTACTTCGAAACCATGGGTATTCCTCTCATCGCCGGCCGCCTGCTCACGGAGGAGGATACTGACCGCGCCCTGGCTTTGGAAGCGGCGCTCTCACAGCACCCCACGGCTTCAGAAGCCCAGAACGCCATCTATCCAGTTGACATCGATCGGGCCATGGCACGCATGTTTTGGCCCGGCAAGAACCCCATCGGTCAGCGTTTTTCGTGCGGTGGCGGCCCGTGGATGGAGGTGGTTGGCGTCGTGGGCGACACGCGCCAGTGGGGCCTGCGTACCCCGCCTCGCCCCGAGGAATATCAGCCTTTCAACGGCGAAACGTACGGTGGCACAATCCTGGTCCTGCATACCGCGCTCCCGCCGCAGTCGCTAGTGGCGGAGGTGAGGGAGCAGGTCCGAGCGCTCGATCCCGACCTGCCGCTCTTCTCTATTCGCACCATGGAGCAGTTGATCTCGCAGCAAACCGCTAGCGCTCGCACTGAGACCCTTTTGGTTGGTCTATTTGCCGGGCTCGCACTTCTCCTGGCTGCGGTGGGCATCTACGGCGTAATGGCGTATCTGGTCGCGCAGCGCACGCACGAAATCGGCATCCGCATGGCGCTGGGCGCGCACCGCAGCGATGTTTTAAGGCTCGTTGTTGGGCGCGGACTCAAACTGACATTGATCGGCGTGGCGATCGGAAACGCCGGCGCCCTGGGGCTCACGCGCTTTCTTGCCAGCCTCCTCTACGATGTCAAGCCAACGGACCAGATCACGTTCATCGCCGTCTCATTGATTCTCACCACTGCCGCGCTGCTCGCCAGCTACATTCCCTCGCGCCGGGCGACAAAAGTAGACCCAATGGTGGTCTTGCGGTATGAATAGCGCGCGCTGATTCTAGTTGGGCCCGGGCCGACACGCGCATCTCTACCGTGTCGGGGGAGACATGCTTTTCCTGGAGCAGGTAAAGCTGGAAGCGGCATATCTCCTCCCCTCCCATGTTTTCCGGAGACTTACCGAAATATTCCGCGGACTGCTGAACCGAGAGGATGTAGCCGCGGATCGTTTCCGACGCATAGTTGCGGCGCTGGAGTTCCTCCAACATCCGTCGAGGTAGTGGAGTCACAACTTTCTGTAACCCCAAAGCTAATGCCATTAAGCCGTCGCCTCACGCACCAACAACGTACGTTCGCCTCGCCAGCGGCTTAGTTCTAACTCCCTATCCGGAGAAGTGTGCCGCTTCCCCAAATGGGGTCAGAGGCGAGATTGATTCCAAGGGCAGATTGGGAACGATAAACGGGCTTCCTGGAAAGTGAGAAGCCTGCGCCTTGAAAGCGGGCCAGACTCCCATCGGTCTTGGCATCACTAACGAGTAGTCGCCTAGTGTTTACCGACGAGTCCGCAGGGGCAGCTCGAAGTTCTGGCCGAGCGGCGACGCACTCGGATACTATACTGAGGAGGTACTTGGCCGGACGGGAAGGCGAGAGGAAATTACGAATTAAGAATTACGAATTGCCGCGATACCAACTCGTAATTCATAATTCGTAATTCGCAATTGTTTGGAGGAGCGATGAAGAGTGGCAATGTCATCCAAAACAAAAGCTATGCATTTGCGGTGCGAATCGTGAGGCTCTACCAGCATTTGTCTGTGCAAAAGAAGGAATACGTTTTGTCCAAGCAGGTCTTGCGGTGCGGGACAAGTATTGGAGCCAATGTTGAGGAAGCCATCGGCGGACAGTCGCGAGCCGACTTTGTTTCAAAAATGTCCATTGCCTACAAAGAGGCCCGTGAAACTTCCTACTGGCTTCGTCTTTTGAAGGATACGGATTATCTGACCGCATCCCAATTCAACAACATTCACGCCGAGGCTGAAGAACTATGCCGTATCATCGCATCCATCCAAAAAAGCGCAAAGACAGGCTAAGAGAAAATTACGAATTAGGAATTACGAATTACGAATTGCGGCGATACAATTGATAATGTCAATTCGTAATTCTTAATTCGTAATTCGTAATTCTCCCGTCGGATTCTCCCGTCGGATTTGCCGTGAGCGCACATTTCTGCTAGAATTACGTTTGTCATATTTTGTCATATGGTCATCTTTGACTCGTCCACTCTGATTTTGATCGCCAAGATCGAACTCCTCAGCCCGCTCCTGGCCGGCATGGAGTCGCGGGTCGCTATCCCGACGGAGGTTGAACGAGAGTGCTGTGGCGTAAAGAAAACCTTCGATGCACTGATGATTCAAAAAGCGTTGGACGAATCGCGAATACAAGTACTGTCGGTCAAGAGCCACAAATTCATTGGCAGGTTGCAGGCTGATTTCAGCTTGGGCAAGGGTGAAGCGGAAGCCCTCGCGCTCGCTTTGAAAGAAAAGGCCCAATGGTTGGGAATTGACGATAAGAACGCCATCAATGCGGCGAAGTTGCTGGGCATTCCCTTTACCACCGCGGTGGGCATCCTGGTTCGCAGCCGCGAAAAAGGCCTGCTGAATCACGGCGAAGCGCTGGCCAAACTCACGGCGCTGGCCAAGTACGGGCGCTACAAACATGCAATTGTGGAAGACGCCAGGCAGAGAATGGAGGCGAGTAAATGACCAGGACGATGAGTATCCGTATGGATCAAGAGAACTACGAGTTCCTCACGGAAATGACCAAACAAGAGCGCAGCGATTTCTCCAAGGCTGTGCGCGACCTCGTGACGCGAGGCAGGGTCCTGCTGGCCGTGGAGCGATACAAAAAGGGAGACGCTTCTCTCGGCAAAGCCGCTCAACTGGCAGGGCTTTCCGTGGGACAGATGATGACCCTCCTGGCGGAATTTGGCGTGGAAAGCAGGATCGAGAAAGACGACTATCTCGAAGGACTGAAAAATCTCGCCAACGCGTGGTAGAGGGAATTACGAATTAGGAATTACGAATTACGAATTGCGGCGATACAATTGATAATGCCAATTTGTAATTCTTAATTCGTAATTCGTAATTTGCATGACGCCAATTCGTAATTCTTAATTCGTAATTCGTAATTTGTATGACAAGCAAGGCCCATTTGCTGATTGTCGACGATGAAGCGAACACGCTCGCTTCGCTCTCGCGGGCCTTCCGCCTGGCGGGCTACGAAGCCACCGTGTGCGACTCCGCGGTCCGCGCCCTGGAGTTGGTGAAGACCCAGCCGTTCGACATGATTCTCTCCGACGTGGTGATGCCGGAAAAGGATGGCCTCTCGCTCCTCGAGGACCTGAAGAACATGGAACTGCCCACTCCGGTGGTGATGATTTCCGGACAGGCGCACATTGAGATGGCCGTCCGCGCCACCCGGTTGGGCGCCGTGGACTTCCTGGAAAAGCCGCTCTCCACCGAGAAGCTTTTGCTCACAGTGGAAAACGTTCTCCGTCTGAAACGGCTGCAGGAAGAAAACGAGCGACTGCTCGGACGCCTGGGCAAGCACGAGATTGTCTGGTCGGGCGAAGCGATGCGCCGGGTCATGGCGCAGATCGAGCGCGTCGCCGCCAGTGAGACGCGGGTGTGCATCCTGGGCGAAACCGGCACGGGAAAGGAGCTGATCGCGCGCACGCTGCACGAGCGCAGCCCACGCCACGCCGGCCCGTTCGTTACGCTGAACTGCGCCGCGGTTCCGGCGGAGCTGATTGAATCCGAACTTTTCGGACATGAGAAGGGCGCCTTCACGGGCGCGGGGGCGCGCCACACGGGCAAATTCGAGCAGGCGCAGCGCGGCACGCTCTTCCTCGACGAAATCGGCGACATGCCTCTCGCCATGCAGGCTAAGCTCCTGCGCGTACTCGAAGAAGGCGAAATCGAGCGGGTGGGCGGTGACCGGCCCATTGCCGTCGATGTGCGCGTCGTGGTGGCCACGCATCGCAATCTCGAAGAGCTGATCCGGCAGGGGAAATTCCGCGAGGATCTCTACCACCGCGTGTACGTCTTTCCCCTGTTCCTTCCCCCGCTCCGCGACCGCCCGGAAGACATTCCGGCGCTGGTTGATCATTTCGCGCGCCAAGTCGCCGCCCAGAACGGTTGGAAGCCCGCCACGTTTGCGACCGAGGCCATCGACGAGCTCAAGCGCTACACGTGGCGAGGCAACGTCCGCGAGTTGCGCAACATGGTGGAGCGATTGCTGCTGCTCGCGACCGGCGACTGCGTGGACGTGGCGACGGTGCTCGCCGCCCTGCCGCGCGAAACCCCTGCGACTCCGAGCGGGGTAGGCTTGCCCGGCGTCGGCACGCTCGCCCAGCGCGTCGAATCGTTCGAGCGTGAGACCATCGTCAGCGAACTGCGCCGCCACCAGAATCACATCACCCAAACCGCGCGCGCCCTGGGCCTGGAGCGCAGCTACCTGTACAAGAAGTGTCAACAGTTGGGGATCGACCTGCGGGCGATGCGCAAGGAGTAGGGGCGGTTCGCGAACCGCCCCCCCCTCGACCGCTGTGGATGGGGCCTCCCGCCCCGGTGTTGGCCGTCAGCGGGGAGCAGGTAGCGCGGAGGCAGGCGCATTTTGCCTTCCTCCGCGGTTCTTAATGTGCGAACATCAACCATAATATTAACATCCAAAGATGAAATCCCATGGACGGAGAGCCGGGTGCGAAAGTGGGGGCGGTTCGCGAACCGCCCCTACGTCAAATGTTAAAAAGGAAACCGATCGTTGCTCATATCTCCCCCATGCCAAAAGTGTAGTGACCGCAGTGGGTGCTGTCCTAATGTGAACGTAGCGCCGCCATCTTGGCGGCTCAATGCCGGCTGGAAGCCGGCGCTACATCTGAAATTAGGACAGCACCCCGCGGTGCCCCTTCTTGCTTGCCGCCCCCCAAGCGTGTTAGCTTTCGGCGCGAGGCGATAAGGGAAGGAGGACGATGTCCAATGGATTCCAAAGGGGGTATCCGCCGCCGAACCTTTCTGAAGGGAATTGCCGTGGCTGCGGCCGGCGGGCACGGCGCACGGTCGTTATTTTCGCAAGAACCAACATCTACCGCTTCCCGAGAGAAGCTTTCAGTATTTGCTTACTCTGACGTGAGGCTCACCGGCGGCCCGCTGAAAGCACAGTGGGATCGCATCCACGCGTCCTACATGCAGTTGGACGAGGACCGCTTGCTGAAGGTGTACCGGCAGCGCGCCGGTCTGCCGGCGCCGGGCGAAGACATGGGTGGTTGGTACGACGCTGACGGTTTCGGGCCCGGCCAAGTGTTGGGGCAGATCATTTCCGGCTTAGCAAGGTTTTACAGTACTTCCGGCGATGCGGCCACGCAATCCAAAGTGCAGAGACTGGTGAAGGGATTTGCCGCCACGATTGATTCCGATGACTACTGGTACCCCTCTTTGAAAGCCTCCACGGCGTGCGCAGCGTATACTCTGGATAAGATTCTGGTGGGGTTGTTGGATGCTCACAATTTTGCCGGCGCATCCTCGGCTCTCGAGGCGGCACGACGATGTGTTAAGGGATCGGTGCGTTACCTGCCCCCTCGGGCCTACGAGCGTTTTGAAGCCCCCAAGCAGGCGGCCATCGACGAAACGTATACCCTGCCGGAGAACCTCTTCTACGCCTACGAGACCACCGGCGACCCAGACTATCGTGAAATGGCCAGGAAATACCTGATGGACAGGACCTACTTCGACCCGCTCTCTCGCGGCGAGAACGTGCTGCCGGGGTTGCATGCGTACAGCCACGTGAATGCCTTGTGTTCCGCCTCGCGGGCGCATCTTGTCCTGGGTGAACCCAAGTATCTCCAGGCGGCCCGGAACGCCTGGGAGATGATTGCCAAGACACAATCCTTTGCCTCCGGCGGCTGGGCGCCGAATGAGGAGTTCGTGGTTCCCCACAAGGGGTTGCTGGGGGAGAGCTTGACCAATACTCACGCGCACTTTGAAACGCCTTGCGGCTCGTATGCGCATTTGAAGCTCACTCGATACTTGCTGCGTTTTACCGGAGAGGGACGATACGGGGACAGCCTGGAGCGCATTTTGTACAACACCATCCTGGGTATAAAAGATCCCAAAGGCGACGGTCATGTCTTCTATTATTCGGATTATCACCCCACGACACAGAAGACGTACCATCACGACAAGTGGCCCTGCTGCTCCGGGACAACACCCCAGGTGGTGGCGGATTATGTCATCAGCACCTATTTTCGGGCTGCGGACGGAATCTACGTTAACCTCTTCACGCCCTCGGAGGTGAGCTGGAAGGTCCAGGGCGCCGCGGTGAAGCTCACCCAGAGAACAACCTATCCGGAATCGGATTCCACCGAATTGCGGGTGGAGGTTGCGGCCCCGAGTGAATTCACAATTTACGTGCGCATTCCGGGCTGGCTGCGGTCACCGGCGCAACTCGCCATCAATGGAAAAAATCTATCCCTCGATGCGCCGCCGGGAAGCTTCGCGGCGATTCGGCGTCGCTGGCAAACGAACGATGTGGTTCAGGTGCAAATTCCCTTCGCTCTCCGCTTGGAACCCATCGATGAAGAGCACCCGAAGACCGTGGCATTAATGTGGGGGCCGTTGATGCTTGTGGCGCTCGACTCACCGTTGGAAGTTGCGCGCAAATCCGTATCTTCCGAGGGACTGAAGCCGACCACGCAAGCGCCGCTGAGTTTCGAATTACCCCGAGCGTCAGAGACACAACGTTTCGTCCCCTTTTATCGAGTTCAAGATGAAACTTATACAACCTATGTTGAGGCGACCTAGAGCCAACACTGTTCACTTAGCGATGGTCACGGAATAGGGGTTCTGATTGCGGGCGAAGCCCGCCTTGGACTGCGGTAGCAGCAGCTACCGCCTTCCGCCTTCGGTTCATACGGCCCAGGCGCAAGGGGCGGAGGAAGGAAGGCGGTAGCTGCTGCTACCGCAGTCCAAGGCGCTTCGCGCAAGTAGAGTCGAGCCCAGTTAGTTTGGGCGAAGGAGGAAGGCGACTATGTTCGGTCGAAAATCTTTCTATGCCGTCAACGCGGTCTGTCTGTTTCTTTTCGGTTCGAGTTTTCTTGCCGCAACGCCCGCGCCGCAGGGCAATCCGTTTTGCAGCGATGCGGGGTGCACTGAGACGCGGGCTTTGCTGAAGCAAACGTGCGATTACATCGTAGTGGAGAAGGCCACCGTGCCCACGATTTATGTGGGCGGTTATTACATGCGGACTTTGGTGGATGGGTACGAAATTCTGGGTGACCACCGCTATCTGGACACGGCCCTTGCCTACAGCGACTACCTGCTGGGCAAGCAAATGTCCAACGGCTTCTGGCCCACCGGGTATGGGGCGGTTTTCCTCGCGGATACGGGCAGCGCGCTGGGGCTCTTCATCGCGCTCTATAAACACGCGGGCCCGGAACGGCAGAAGAAATTCCTCGATGCCGTCCTGCGTTACGCGAATTCGATCCAGAAAAACGGCATGATTCATCCCAATGGCGCTTTCGGGACAGGCTGGGAGCATGTCGAAGGCGACACCACGACTAGGCCTATTCCGGACCAGTACACGCTGTCCTCAGCCCTGACCGGCGGTGAGATTTTCACCTGGATCTATCACGTGACCGGCAAGAACGAGTATCGTGAAACCGCTTACCACGCGCTGAAGTGGATTCTCAGCACCATGCGTGAGGATGGCAACATTCCCTACATCCTCGCCTGGGAGAAAGCCGACTGGGACAAGCGCGGCGACCCGAAGAATGATTACGAACTTTGGGAAGACATGACCTATGGGACGGCGGGATACGTAGGCGAGGGCATTCTGGCTTTCGACCTGCACTGTGACCAACCGGAATGGCGTGCCTGGATTGAAAAGGCCGTGCAGCCCAACATCGAGTTTCTGCTGAGGACTCAACTCCCGGACGGCACCTGGTCAAAACTCCCGCAGACCAGTTGGGATCGGACGCGCTGGCCGGGCGTCATCGACTATCTGATTTGGTACTACGGGCACGTGAACCACGACCCGCGCATTGCCAAGGCGGTGCAGCGATTTGATGCCTTCATTCTGGATCCCGAGAAGGCCAAGTCGTTGGGCCTGCTGAATCGCGGGGCGCAAGGAGGGGTGAAGGCCAACTCCTTCAATACCGCCACCAGCCTCACAGGCCGCGCCCTCGCCGATATTCTTTCGCCGGACGTTGACTCGAAATGGTAAACAGAATGAAGGGGGAGCGCACTATGGGACTACCGGTTGAAGAAAAGAAAAAGCTTTACGCCCAGTATCGAGGCCTCTTGCTTGACGGCATTGTGCCGTTCTGGCTCGAGCGGGGCATTGATCGCGAGTACGGAGGCGTGCTCTCCTGCATGAGCGACGATGGCCAGGTGCTGAGTGGCGATAAATTCATCTGGTCGCAGGCTCGATCGGCTTGGACGTTTTCGGCGCTTTACAACCGTATCGAGCCGCGGCCGGAATTTCTTGAAGCGGCGCGGAACTCCGTCCGTTTCCTCCTGGCGCATGGCCGCGACGATCGCGGGCGCTGGGTTTATCACACGGACCGCGAAGGCCGCGTCCTGGAAGGCGCCACCAGCATCTATGCCGATTGCTTTGCCATTTACGGGCTGAGCGAATACTACCGCGCCACGCGGGATGAGTTGGCGCTTTCGGTGGCGCGCCAGACGTTTGAACGAGTGGTCCTTCGTATCGAAGAGCCGGATTTCAACGAAACGATGCCCTATCCCATGCCGCCGGAATGGAAGAATCACGGCGTGCCGATGATCATGACGGAAGTTGCGCACGAGCTGGCGCAAACCCTCGGAGACGATAAGGTGGAAGATCTGGCGGGTCAATACGCGGACCGGATCATGAGGCACTTTGTGAGGCCGGAGCGAAAAGTTCTGCTAGAGTTCCTGACCCGCGACTACCAGGAACTGCCACCCCCCGCCGGGACGTTCGTGATGCCGGGGCACGCCATCGAGTCGATGTGGTTTGTGATGCACGTGGCCCGATATCGCGGTGACCAGGATTTGATCGAGCGCGCGGCGGAGGTCATCCGCTGGCATCTCGAATTCGGGTGGGACGATGAGTATGGGGGCCTGCTTTTGTCGCGCGATATCGAGGGAGGCGAGCCCTTTCTTCCGCACTCGCAAAAGAAGCTTTGGTGGCCGCACGTGGAAGCCCTGTACGCGACGCTCCTGGCATACGAATTGACCGGCCAGGATTGGTGCCTGGCATGGTATAAGAAAGTGGCCGACTGGGCGTGGTCGCATTTCCCCATGCCGAACTGCGGGGAGTGGTATCAGCGCCTCACTCGCGAGGGTAAACCGAGTTCGGAAGTGATTGCGCTTCCGGTTAAAGATCCCTTCCATTTGCCGCGTGGGGCCATTCTGATTGTGCAGTTGATGAGCTGATGACTCTACGGGGCGATAACGATCTCTGCGCGTTCGACGGTATCCTGAGAAACGAAATGTGCGAAGCACCTTGGAGTGCGGCGGCTCGACGCCGCCTTGGAAGAACGCCGACCACGAAGACCAAGGCGGCGTCGAGCCGCCGCACTCCAAGGTGCTTCGCACACGTGAGCGACATCTGAATGAACAAAATTCCCAAGCTGCCATGGCTGATCGCCGGGATGCTGTTTTTTTCCACGCTCATCAACTACACCGCGCGCCTGACGCTTTCCGTGGTCGTGGGAAATGTCCTCCGCGAGTTCTCTATGACGGAAAGGGATTACGCGCAGATTGTGAGCCTTTTCCTGGTGGCCTACGCGGTGATGTACGCGGGCTCGGGATTTGTGGTGGACCGCTTGGGAACGCGTCGCGGGTTTGCGCTGTTTGTGTCGGTGTGGTCCGCCGCCCAGGTGCTGACCGGATTGGTGCTGGGAAAGTGGTCGCTGGCGGCGTGCCAGTTCGGCCTGGGGCTCGCCGAGCCCGGGAACTTCCCGGCGGGAGTCAAAACCGCCCACGAGTGGTTCCCTCCCCACCAGCGCGCGGCGGCGGTAGGTATATTCAACGCCGGGTCGTCACTGGGCGCGGCTCTGGGCGCACCGGTGGCGGCCATCCTAACGGTTCGGTACGGCTGGCGGTCGGCGTTTTTCTTTACCGGCGGTCTGGGTTTTGTCTGGTTAATCATGTGGCTGATTATCACCCCATCTCCGGGTTCCCCCCGCTGGTTCGCCGCCCGCAAAGAAAGCGGCCTGGAAGACTTCCCGGCGGAGTCAGCGGCGGATGCCCTCAAGAGTAAGCGCAACACGCTCCGCCTTCTCCGCTCGCGCCCATGCTTGATGCTGATTCTGGCGCGCTTTCTCACTGATCCCGTCATCTATTTCATTCTGTTTTGGCTTCCGCGCTACTTGGAAAAGGGAAGAGGATTTGATATCGCCATGGTGGGCAAGTACGCCTGGGTACCGTTTTTCTTTGCCGGCAGCGGATATATTTTGGGCGGCTGGCTTTCCGGACGCCTGATGCGCGCGGGTTGGAGCTTGGCGCGGGCGCGCAAGACGGCCATGCTGGTGGGAGCGTGCTTCCTGCCGGCGGCGATTCTTGCCCCTCGTGTGCCCACTGCCAGTCTGGCCATTATCGCGGTATCCTTTGTGCTGTTCGGCCACGCAATCTGGGTCGCTAATCTCCTGACCTTGCCGGCGGACTTGTTCCACCGCAACGAAGTGGCTACGGGGGCTGGATTTTCCGGCATGGGTGGCGCCATCAGCGGGATCGTTGCGACGCTTTGCACCGGTTACGTGGTGACGCATTTCTCCTATCAGCCGATTTTTCTTCTCGCCGGTCTGATGCACCCGTTGGCGATGGCGCTGGTTTTCTGGCTCCTTCCCGATCGGGATTTTCCCCAGGCACGGGCGGAGGAGGTTGCGCCGGCTTAGCGCCGATTCAACTCACAGAAAGTGGGTGGCATTGTGCAGAAATCTCCATTGCGCAGTTTTCTTGTCGATAAGGCTCGTGTTTACATTTTTCAAACCAAGCAGGATACCAGCGAGGCTGCGGCCCTCGAAGCGGCGTCCATTCTGCGGAGCGCCCTCGCGCAGCGTGGATCCGCGCGCATCATCGTCGGAACCGGCAATTCTCAGGATGATATGGTTCGCACGCTGGTTCAGGCGCCCGGCCTGGATTGGAGCCGGATGGAAGTTTTCCATATGGACGAGTACGTGGGGATGTCCGCGGAACATCCCGCGAGCTTCCGTTGCTGGCTCAAGACCCATCTAGTGGATATCGTGCATCCGGGGAAGGCTCATTATTTGCAGGGGGACGCACCGGATTCGTCCCAAGAGTGCGAGCGTTACGCCGCGCTGCTCCATTCGGCCCCCATCGACATTTGCTTTATCGGCTTCGGGGAAAATGGCCACATCGCTTTCAACGACCCCGGTGTAGCCGATTTCCATGACCCCGTGGCGGTCAAACGCGTGACCATGGATGAACGCTGCCGGCGGCAACAAGTGGGCGAGGGGCACTTCCCCACCCTCGAGGCGGTACCGAAAGAAGCTCTGACCCTCACCTGTCCCGAACTGCTCAGAGCCGAGCACTTGATCTGCACAGTTCCCGATCAACGTAAGGCCGAGGCCGTCAAGAATGCCCTCACCGGGCCGATCACGGAGGCGTGCCCCAGTTCGCTGGTGCGCACGCATCCCGCAGCGGCCATTTATCTGGATGCGGATTCCGCATCCCTTTTGTCGACGGTAGGACCGTAATTTCGGAGTGCGGCGACTCGTCGCCGCTTTTGCTCGCCGCGACGGGTCGCGGCTTTCTGTCGCCACGACTCGTCGTGGCGAATCGACCACCGCTGACGAGTCAGCGGTGGAAAAAGCGGGAGCGAGCTCCCGCACTCCGAAATTTGAAGGCATTGCTACCCGCCACAGGAGCGTATATATTCACCTGCACCGGGGCGGCCGAAAAGTCACCCGGCCAGGAGCGGGGCGCCCAAAACGCATCCCGTGAGCAAGAATCTCTGCCAGGAGGAAAACCTGTGCGCAAACTTATTGTTATCGTTTTCATAGCGTCGTGTTTAGTTTCGATAACCATGGCGCAAGCGCCAACGCCAACGGCGCCCAATCCCAAAGACTACACCGCCCACGTGGTGGGATACGCCCACATGGACATGGCGTGGTTGTGGCGCTGGGAAGAGTCCATTCACGACATCATGTACAACACCTTCAGCAACCAGATCCGGTTGATGAACCAATTTCCGGACTACACTTTTTCGCAAGACCAAGCCGTGGTTCTCGACGCGATGGAGCACTTCTACCCCGACATCTTCAAGGGGCTTCAGGAGAAGGCCCGGACCGGCAATTTCATTCCCGTCACCTCGGGTTGGGTGCAGATGGATGAAAACGTCAGCGACGGCGAATCGCTGGTGCGGCAGTTCCTCTATGGACAGAAATACAGCCGGGAAAAATTCGGCCACTACATCCGCATGGCCTGGCAGCCCGACGTCTTCGGCCATCCCATCACCATGCCGCAAATCGCGCACAAAGCGGGCATTGAGCTCTACTTGTTCAATCGCCCCCATGACAAATCCCGCCCACCCATCATCTGGTGGCAGGGTTTGGACGGAAGCCGGGTGTTGGGTTATACGACCCCCGGCGAATATACGCAAACGATGGATCACCAGCACACTACCGTTCTGGGAATGCGGAACGCCGATCGCGCCGGAGTGAAAAACATCCTGGTGCTTTACGGTGTGGGCGATCATGGCGGCGGTCCCAATCCCAGTGACATTGCGGGCATCGCCAAGCTGAACGCCTCGCCGGATGAAGTGCGCGTAAAGCCCACCAACGTGGCGGACTACATCGACATCCTGCTGACCGAGAAAAAGGACTTTCCGGTGTACGAGGCGGAGTTGAACCCGGTTTTCCCCGGTTGCTACACTACCCAGGTGGACATGAAGCGCCACAACCGGCAGTCGGAGCAGCTTCTTTTTAACGCCGAGAAACTGTCGGAGCTTGCGGTGTTCTTCGGTTATCGCGACTACTACCCGGTCCGCGACATCAGCGAAGCCTGGAAGCTGGCGTTGCTCGACCAAGCCCATGATCTGGCGGCGGGCTCAGGCATTGGTCCCATTTACGCCGACGCGGCGCGCCAATATCAGGAAATTTTCGAGCGCGGCAACCGCGCGCTGAATTTCTCCCTGCAAAACCTGGGGCTCCAACTCAATACCCAGGGTGAGGGTGTGCCGTTGGTCGTTTACAACCCGCAGTCGTTTGATCGCACCGACTTGGTAACCGCAGACGTTTCCGCCTTTTCGCTGCCGGCGCGAATGATGGCTGTGTATGGCGAGGAAAAAGCCCCGGTGCAGATTCTGAAGGCGCCGTCGAAGGAGGGCGCGCGCGAGACGGCTACCGTGGCCTTCGTTGCGGATAAGGTTCCGCAGATGGGGTTAAAACTCTACCGGCTCGTCGCGGACACCAGCAATCCCAAGGCAGCGGCTTCCTCCCTGCGGGTGGGATCGAAACCCCGGCCCTATTTGGAAAACGAATTCTTCCGCGTCGAGATTAATCCTGAAACCGGAAACATCGCGCGGCTCTATGACAAGACGAATAAGCGCGAAGCGTTCCATGGGGAAGGGAATTTCCTGACCGCTTGGGAAGACACGCCGGAGCAGGCCCTTAAAACCTCCAAAGAATATGCGGGGCCGGCCTGGGATGTCGGCTTCACCGGCAAGAAATGGGATGTCGATAAAGCGGCCCGCGTGGAAGTTACCGAGCAGGGACCGGTGCGCGCCACACTGCGCGTGGTCCGCCGCTTCCGCGACTCCGAGTTCACTCAGGACATCAGCCTGATCGCGGGCATACCGCGCGTGGATGTGGCCATGACGCTGGACTGGTACGAGCGCGCCACCTTCCTCAAGGCGGGCTTCCCCGCGAGCGTCGAGTCCAGCAAAGTGTCGGCGGAAATCCCCTACGGCGTCATCGAGCGCGACCAGACCGGCGAGGAAGCCGTGATGGGAAAATGGGTTGATATCTCGAGCTCCGACTACGGCGTCGCCATCCTCAATAATGGCCGCAATGGTTACTTTGCCAAGGATAATACCATCCACCTCTCGGTGATTCGCGGACCCTGGGCCCCTGACCCGCGCGCCGATGAGGGCGAACACACTTTCGGCTACTCCATTTATCCCCACCACGGAGGTTGGCGTGAGGGCAAAGTGCAATTCCAGGCCCTGGCGTTCAACTCGCCGCTGCTGAGTTTGCAGGAGCCTGAGCACGCCAGCCCGCAAGAACTGGAGTTCGGAAGGAAGGGTGGCTTGCCCGACGCCTACTCCTTTATCAAAACCGATAGCGACCACGTGGTGCTGTATGCGCTGAAGCAGATGGAGGGCTTTTATGACACCGATGCCATCGCGCGCTTCGTGGAAATTGAAGGCCGCGAGGGCGACGTGACCATGGAAATTGCGCGCAAGGTCCGCGCCACGGAAACCACCTTGCTGGAAGATGTCAGCGTGGGACCGGTGGGGGAAGGAACCACCCTTCAGTTCCACATGAAGCCGTGGGAGATTAAGACGCTGCGCTTGACGCGGGTGCGGTAGGGAATCGGGGTACGGGATACGGGATTCGGGGTACGGGACACGGGATTCGGGACACGGGGCACGGGATACGGGGCACGGGACAGGGGATAAAGGACAAGGAATTCGGGGTACGGGGCACGGGATTCGGGTTCCGAAGAGTGCGTAGTCTCATACTAATGGACCCGAGGCGCTAAATCTCGCGAGCAAGCTTCGATCTGTTCCGCACGGTGGCGCTGGGCCGCGCCGGTTGGCAGATAGCACAGTTCAACGATCCCGTGGGAAACACTACTCTTCCACAATCGCTAGGAGATAGCCACGCAGTCGGCGCAACTGAAACTCCGCCTCTCTTAATAGCGGACGACCCATCTTGACCGTAGGCTGCACGTTGCGGCAGTCCCGGCCCTGTCCCGAGCCGCGGGACCCAGGCAACGAAAAAATAGGGCACTGGAACTCCCCGGCGGGTGTATGCTGCGGGGCAGTTGGGAGCTAGCAAGGAAACTCCACTTTACCCCTCCGGAGGCAGCCATGCGCCGCACCCGCTTTATCAGTCTTCTTTTCTTCGTCTGGGCGATCGCGTTTTTCTTCATCCCCGACTTTCGCCAGAGCTTTCGAGCCCCGCTCATCTCTTTGAACATTAGCGCCGGCAACTGGCGCTGGGTTCTTGAAGTAGGCCGGTTGCCCGACAAGATGCTCGAGCAGACCGCCAAGCTCGCTGAGCAGGGCCGCGATGCCCGGACGCTGGCGTTTGTGGCGCTGCGCTACCCCGTCGGCACGGAAGGCGCCCGCCTGGCGGACGAGGCCGTCGCCTTGGACCCGCAATACACGTGGATTTACTTCAGCCTGATCGATCGTTATCGAGAAGCGGCTAATCCCGTCTTGGATCAATGGATCGCTAAACTCCAGGCTTGGGACCCTGACAATGCCATCCCGTACCTGACGGCCGCAGAGGAGATTCGCTACAAGAAGCGCGTCAAATGGCCGGCATCGCAGCAGCTCGAGGCCTTGGCGAACGAAACCGAGTGGCGACAGGCGATGCAGCAGGCCTTCGCCGCTCCGCACTATGACTCGTACGCGATACGCCGGTTCAACCTGGAGCGGTCGTGGCTGCTCGAGCACCGTCTGGACCGCGCCGACATCCTGGTGAGGTCGGTGTCAAGCTATCCCATCCCGAATCTCCTGAACATCCGCAATTACGACAATTTGCTGGTGAAGAAGCTGGGGAAAGAGGCAGAGGAGGCCAAAAAGCTCCCGGAGGCCCTCAACGACTACTGGACCGTCGCACACTTCGGGGAGCGCATGCAACTCTCGGGGATTTCCTTGATCGAGAAATTGATCGCGACCGCCGTCCAAAACAACGCTTATGTTCGCCTGATCCCTCTCCTGCGCCAGATGAACCGCCCGGATGAGGCGGCCACCGTCGACTACGCGCAGGCACAGTTGCACCAGCAGTTGGCAACCCTTTCGGGGAAGGATCCTCTCGCGCAGAGCAGCAACTACAATTGGGCCGCTTTGATGGTCCATTTGTTCGCCGGCCTGACCGTGATCTTTGGCCTGTTCACGCTGCTCACGGTGGCATACGTAAACGCCAAGCGCTGGGTCCGTCCAGAGAAGAAAGGTCGAATCTTCCAGTTCCTGACGGTGGCGGAGAATTACCTGCCGATCCTCTTCTTCCTCGCCTGCCTTAGCCTCTACATCAGTTATTACCCGTTCGCCCAAAACTTTCACCACTACCTCACGGCGAGCGGCGACATTCACGATTTCGAGCCGCTCTTTTACAACGTCTACCCCGCGTTCGGGTTGAGGCCCGGGCACCAGGCCCTTGGCTTCGAGGATCCCTTCCGCCCTTACGCTTTCTACGCCATTGCCGGGCTGATCGTGGTGATCATCTACGATGTGCTGGTCAAGCGCCGGGGGCCGCAGCAGCAAGCGTAGCGCAGATCAGTTCGGTAAGTCCGCGGCTTTTTGTTGTGTATGGGGGACGAAGCGCCGACCTGCAAACTAAGAAGCGCAGAGTAAGGCGCCGTTTGCCTTACTCTGCGCTTGGAGCGGGTTCAGATCGTCACTTCTCACTGCCTTTAAAATTACTGATCAGAACAGCGTCGCTGGTGCTTGGGGGGTACCGCACGAAAGCAAGGTGCTTGCCGTCGGGTGACCAGGCGAGGGAGAGGATCCCGCCGGCCTCGAAATCGGTCAACTGCTTCGGAGGGCCGCCCGCCAGTGGCTGAGTCCAAATGTTGGACACACCCTTCTGAGTAGCGGAAAAAGTGAGCGACCGGCCATCCGGCGCCCAATCCACCACAGCACCCGCGGCACGCAAATCCGCGCCGGGGGGAGCGTCAAACGTCTTGCTAGGTGGGCCTCCCTGGATCGGCAAGACTGTTAGCGTTATCGGCTGATTGCGGTCGTCAGCCCCGGTGCAAGCAATCCACTTCCCGTCGGGCGAAATCGCGAACCACAAAGTCAGCTTGTCGCGTAACTGCACGGGCGTGCCGCCCTCGATGGGAATCTTCCACAGGGTGCGCTGGTTAGCTCGCGTCGAGAGATAAACCACCCACTGGCCGTCGGCCAAGCAGCGCGGGCCGAAGTCGTGTTCGTCGGCCGTTAACCGCTTCAGGTTTCCGCCCTCCGGATCCACTCGTGCGATACCCTTAGATTGAAACACAATGTACCGGCCGTCAGGACAGGCCGAGACCCCTAGTCCTGCTGGTGCTGCCACCGGAAATTCTCTCGGATTACTCCCGTCCTGCTCCATGACCCACAAGTTCCATTTGCCGCTGGGTCGCGAGGTGTAGAGGATTCGGGCATCGGGCATCCAGGAAAAGCCAAACCATCCATCCCGCTCGCTGGTGCCAGGGTTGATCTCCCTGGCGTGACTCCACTCTCCTTGGGGGACCATCCAGATGCGGGTAAAAGACTTGGTGGACACGGTGACGAGAGCCTTGCCGTCCGCGCTGACGCTCACGCCGCTATAGTCGTTCGTATCGTTGGTGATCCTCCGCATCTCCCCGCTGGGGTAAGCGACGTGCCAGATCTGGGAACGCCCTTCTTCACCGAACACCACGGCCAGCATGGCGCTGCCGTCGGGGAGCCACGCTACCCTTCCCACCGTTCCCCATTGTTTCGAGCTGAACGTTGTTTCTTTCCCGCCCCGCGCATCGATAGCCACCACGGAGTATCCGGAGCCCATGGCCCCGACGGCGATGACCTTGCCATCAGGGGACCAAGCGGGCCCTCGTGTTTCAAACATTCCAGGTGCTTTGCGCGTGGCGAGCTTGCGCTCTCCGGTTCCATCCGCATTTACGACTACCAGAGCCGTTTCCTGCTGGTCCGGGTACCCTCGCACGAAGGCTAGCTGCTTGCCATCAGGAGAAAAGGTCACGGGGCTGTCCACATCCACGACGAGCTTTCTGGAAGCACCTCCGAGCACGGGCACCTGATACAGCACCCCAAACGAGAGGATTTTGTTTTCGTATCTGACGTAATAAACGTAGCTGCCATCGGAAGAGAAAGTCAGGCCCGTGTATAGCATGACGGCAGGCGGAATGATTTGCACGCTGCTTGAGGATGCAATCTGGCGGACCCAGAGGCTTTCCATGCCCGCGTCTTCGGTGACGTAGGCCAGGTATTTGCCATCGGGTGAAATGGCCGCGTCGCGCACTTTTCCATTGGCCGTCAGCATTGTTAGGTTCATCGCCTGGAAAGGTGCCGGCGACTCCTTGTGAGCCACGAACTTATATAGGCCCACCCCGATCGCGACTACGGCCAATGCAATCGCCCCCAGGATGGCTGCCCTCTTCGGCGTTTTGACTTTGCTGATGGCTGCCGTCGCAGCCGCAGGTGCGGGCATCTGGCTGGTGGCCACGGCGCGGCCTGAGTCCGTATCGCGCTTCAGACGCTTCAGATCGGCGCGAATTTCGCCCGCGCTCTGGCAGCGGAGGTCTCGGTCTTTTTCCAGCGCCTTGTTGATGATTTCTTCGAGCTTGGCCGGCAGTTGGGGGTTCAAGCGCACGGGCGAGGTGGGCGCTTTGTTCAGGATGCCGTCGAAGATGGCCGCCGTGGAGCTGCCGGAGAACGCCGGATGGCCGGTGGCCATCTCGTACAGGACGACCCCGACGCTGAAAAGATCCGTGCGCGCATCGAGGTCCTGCCCCAGGGCCTGCTCCGGGGACATGTAAGCCACGGTCCCCATGGCCGTGCCGGGGCTGGTGAGGTGCGCCGCGTCCTGGGTCGCGGTAGCGGCGATATCCACATTGCCCGACCCACGGCCAAAGCCCGCCCCTACCGGTTGCGTTAGTTTCGCCAAACCAAAATCCAGAATCTTGGCCTGCCCACGCGTGGTGACGAAGATGTTCGCCGGCTTGATGTCGCGATGGATGATCCCCTTCTGGTGCGCCGCCTCCAGCGCGTCGGCGAGCTGGATGCCCAGATCCAGGATCTCGTCGACCTTGAAGGGCTTGGTGGAGATGCGGTGCTTTAGGGTCTGCCCCTCCAGCAGCTCCATGGCGATGAAGGGCCGGCCTGCTTGCTCGTCGACGTCGTAGATGGTGCAAATATTGGGGTGATTGAGGGCGGAGGCGGCCTGGGCCTCGCGCTGGAAGCGCTCCAAGGCTTGATGGTCCATGGACATTTCTTCCGGCAGGAACTTGAGGGCGACGAAGCGACGGAGCTTGGTATCCTCGGCCTTGTAGACGACACCCATCCCGCCGCCACCAAGCCTCTCCAGGATGCGGTAGTGAGATACGGTCTGGCCGACCATGAGACGGCCTCCTGACAGCAAGATGCAGGCGAACTACGATTGGCGCCAGCATACGCCGCGTGCACCGGCAAGTCAACGCGTGGTAGGACTAACCGGAGGAGTTCCAGCACGGGAGGGGGTTCGCAAAGGTGGCATCGGCAGCAAAACCTGTCCCTGCTGGACCGACAGCGAAGTTGTCCCGGCAGGAGACCAAGTTTTCCCCAAGGGCTCCTGTGCGCATCATGGGGGGCGGGCGCACGCAAAATGGATTGGGAATGAAAAGTCAGCTTCGCGTCTATTGGGTCCCAGTCTGCCGGATTGCGGCAGGCTCGGAAGGAATTGGGTCTTAAGTTAGCGCTTAGGGGATCGGGATACGGGACACGGGATACGGGAGTCGGGATACGGGAAACGGGACACGGGACACGGGATTCGAGTTCCGAAGCGTGCGTAGCCTCATGCTATTGGGGTTCTAAATCTCGCGAGCAAGTGCCGATCTCTTCCACACGGTAGCGCTGACCCACGCAGGCTGACTGATCGCGCAGTCCAGCGATCCTGGAGGAAACACTTTGAGACAGGACCCTGCCCCTAATCCCAAAACCGTGTCCCGTATCCCGTGTCCCGTATCCCGTATTTCGCCTTACTTGGAATAGAGTCCCTCTTGGACCTCGAGGCTGGGTTTGGCGTGGAAGCTGCCCAGGGTCACGCCCTCGCCGGAAGCGATGTACTCCTTCATCCGGGCCGACATCTTTCGGGCCACATCAGGGTATTTATCCGCGACGTCGGTCAACTCTTTAGGGTCGTTTTGAAGATTGTAGAGTTGCGGCTGGTAAGGCGCGGCGGGCGCGCCGGGATATTTGTGAAACTTGCTCTCCTGTGCTTCCGGCTTCCAGATTTCGCTGTAGCTCCATTCGTTGTTCCGCACCGCTGCCACCCAGCCGTAGGACTGCACCACGTATTCATGGGCTGATGCGCTTCCGCCTGTCACGAGCGGCCAGAAATCTTTGCCTGTTACCCGCGAAGGCGATTGGAGCGCCAAACGGCCGAGCACCGTGGGCATGACATCCGGAATTTGAACAAATCCCTGCACCTTCCTTCCGGCCGAGGGATTTCCCGGCGCGTGGATGAGCATCGGAATGTGCGTCACCTGGCCGCGCAGCTTATCCGGCCCCTTTAGGAACTGTTCGTGCTCGCCCAACATGGCGCCGTGATCCGCCATAAAGACCACGACGGAGTTTTCCAGCAAGCCAAATTGCTCGATCGTTTCCAGCAATGATCCTATCCAATGATCCACACAACTTACCGCGCCCGCGTAGTTCGCACGCATGCGATTCTTGATGTCGTCCGAGAGCGGCACCGTGTCGTAATTGGGTTCGATGAAACTCGGGCCGTGCGCGTTGGGCATATACTTTTCCAGGAACCGCCGCGGCGGGTCCCAGGGCTCGTGGGGATCGAAGAACTCCACGTGGAGATAAAAGGGTTTCTCCGCGTAGTTCTCATTCAGCCAGCGCGTGGCCGTCTGCGCGGTAATCTGGCTGACCGATTCTCCCTGCTGCTGCCATAGGTTCCGGTTGGCTTTGTATTGGCTCAGAGAATCACGAAGGCCGGGATACTTGGCCAGGTATTCATCGGATACGAGGTCGCTCACGTCCAACGGATGGTGGGGGTTGGTGCCGTAGAAGTCAAACTCCAGGCCGCGAATCCATTGCCAGGTGTGAAATCCCCGGTGAAAGTTCCTGCCCGGCTTGAACTGGTGATAGAGGCTGCTGATCAAGGTGCTGATGTAACCTGCTTCCCGGAGCGTTTCACTCAGCGTGACGTCTTCGTGAAAGAGCGGGTGCCAGCCGGGCAACTGCACATTCTCGTGCTGAGGGAAATAGTAAGCAGGGATGCCCCGGCGTCCCGTGTAGAGAGTGCGGCGAATGGGGATGGTGGGCATCACCTCGGCGTACGCGTCGGCAAAAACCGTGGCGCGCTGTGCAAACCGGTCCAGGTTGGGGGTTTCCAAAGCCTCCAGCCATTTCGCGCCGTAGCACGCCAGGTTGTCGGCGCGAAAGGTGTCCGCGACAATTACAATCAGGTTCAGACCATTCCCCGTTTGCTTCGGCGGCTTCTCCCAAACTGATCCACATGTGTGTTCTTCCGCTATGTGGGTTTGAGCGGGAAATCCCGCTGCTCCCGCCGTTGCTCCCGCCACCGCACTCTTCAGAAAACCTCTCCGTGAAAACTCCGCACCGCTCATGGAATCCTCCTGTGGATTAAAACCGTGGGTCCCTAAGGTATCACCAATGTCCGGCTCTTGGCTTTTGGGAAGGGGTAACGCTACCTTTCCCGATCCACCCACTTTTTGCTTTCCAAAAGTGGATAGAGGGCAAATAAGGGCTAATCGGGGCCACTCTGGGCACTAAAAGAACTTACCCCTTCCCGACTTTCTGACATTTTGTCCCTCAGCGCGGTGAGAATTTCAGCCTTCCCTCAAGAACAAATTAGCCAAAATTGGGGCATTTTGTCGGTTGGCGGGGCCCGGTTCGTACTCACTCGCACGCCGTCCCACCATATGCCCACACCACCCCATGCTTTTACTCTGCATCGATATATAATTGAGACTCAAAATCCTTCGACGGATCCTGGAGAGATGAAAAAACCACCCCCACGCTTACTTTTGGTCCCCCAAATTCTTTTGGCCCTTTTGGTTTTGGTGACCAGCGCTGGTCAAGCTGCCGGCGCGGCTCTTCCTCCCTGCGCAGGGACCATGAACGTCTGTCGCTTTCGATTGCTGGTTCAATCGGCGAAGGGCGGCACGCCGCTGCCGCTGCAAGACATCAACATCATCGATGCCGGCGAAAAGGTGAAGTACGAACCGTTGCATATCCCGCCCGCCTTCCGCGACAAGGCCAAGATCGCGTTAATACTGGTGGCAGTCCCCAAAGCGGAATCGAAGGATGAAGCGAAGGGGAAAGCAGAAAAGGGGAAGGAGGACAACGAAAAAGAGGAGACCGGGAAAGAAGAGATGAAGGAAGCGAAGCAGGACATTCACGTGCTCGAAGCTCTGCCGGCGAAAGACCCGCAAGAGTGGAATGTTCCGGCGCGCGCCAGCGTGGTGGGAGTGGTCTTCGGCCCGCACGGGCTGGATGTGAAGAAGGTCAGCTCGTTGGTGGACAAGAATCCCGACCTGATTCCGGAGTTGACCGAATACGCGGAGCAAACGGCCAAGGTAGGAGCCTTGGTGGAGGCGCTGACGGAATACCAGCAACAGCCGGACCCCAACCGCGACGTGAACGCGGCGCTCGCAGGATTTGGGAATGATTACAATGTGGCGATCCCCAAGATCAACGCGGCGGCGTCCCCCAACCAGCAGGCCGCCATATTGTTGCAGGCCACAATGCCCTCCTTGCAGACGTTCGATCCGATTACCTCCAGCCCCGCAGGAGTGGTGGCGCAGTCGGCGGGTTTGGCGGGGGCAGTCGCCACAATGTTCTTCGGTTCTCCGGTGGGATTGGCGGCAGGTGGCGCGGCGCTGTTCTTGAACATGCGCACGCTGATTTTCCCTGACACCGATTTCCGCTCCGCCTTCGCCCAACCTTTTGAGGCCAACGGCCTGGCGCTCTGCGCCAAGAACGAGGCGCCGAAACCGCGCACGCGGGAAGCTTACCTGTGGATGATGCGGGTGCCCAATGCCGATGCGCCCGCCGGGGCACTGGCGGAGACAGCGCACATCCCTCTGGGCGGCAAATCCTCCCTCAGAGTTTCCTTTGCCAAGCCGGAGGAAAGCAAGCTCTTGGCGCGCGCGCACGGTTGGGAGTTGGTCTCGGCAAAGGACCACGCCGATATTCCCCTCAAGGTGCAAGCGGGAACCCCGGACGATTCCTTGGATCTCGATCTGACGAAAACCAAGTTGCCGCCGGGAGAATATCACTTGGCGGCCCTGTGGGATTGGGAACCCCTTCAGGTGAAGGGCGATGTCGAGCTGCGGCCGATGGGAGATTTCAGCAAGGCGAAGGTCACCCAGGAATCCGCTGACCACTTGGTGGAGGGCACGGGCGCCGTAAAAGTACAACTGACCGGCACGGACTTTGAGTTTGTCGAGAAGGTGGCCATCGCGAAAGCGGGAGACAAGAAGGCAGCGCCCATGGATATCACTTTTGATTTACCGAAGGGCAAAGCCCAGGGCGACCAGGAGAGTATGGAAACGGAAGTGAATACGTCCACCTGGGGCGCGGGCAGCTACCGCTTGATTCTGACTCAAACCAACGGCTCCGCGCACGACGTTGCTCTGGTGATTCACCCTCCCAATCCCACGCTCGAGGCTCTACCCCTGCGCGCCAACCTGGGCGAATCCCAGCAGACCGTGGTCCTGCGGGGGACGCGATTGGAACGTATCACGCGCGTCACCTCTCCCGATGCGGTGTGGGAGCTTGCCCCCGTGAAGCCCGACGCGCACGATTTGCAGGAGCGTAAAGCGACGGTCAAGCTCCAAACCGCGGCGCAGCGCGGAGAGTTGGTGGCCGCCAGCGTTTCCGTACAGGACATCCAAGCCCCGCTCTCGTTCTCCGGGGCGCTGGAGGTGGCGGGGCCGCGCCCCAAGATCGCCGGCGTTAGCCTTTCGCTCGCCCAGCAGCCTGACGTACACCTGAGCGACGGGGAAATACCGGCTGGGGCGGCAACCAGTTTCTCGCTGCTGACCCACAACCTTGACGCGCACCCCGCGCTGAGTCTGACTTGCGCCAATGAGGGTTTCGTGAAGGCGCCACTGGTTTTGCACCCGGGAGACAGAACCGCCAGCGCGCAACTGGACTTTGCCGGTGAGGACGGACTGTTCCTTTCCGTTGATCCCGGTGTGGTCGGCCAGTCCGGTTGCCAATTGGCCGCGACGATTAACACGGACAGCGCGGGGAGCTCAGACCCAACCGTGCTGGGCCGCCTCATCCGCTTGCCGCGCATTGAAAAGTTTGCCCTGAGCGAGGAGAAACTCAGCTCCACCCTTTACGCCGGGAACCTCACGGGCATCGATCTGCAAATCATCGAGAAGACGGGCTGGGATGCCAAAACAGGATTTCCCGTGCAAGGAATCCCCACCCCGGTCCCCGGCAGCCCCCAGGAACAAACGCTGAAAGTGGAACTTCCGTGGCCACCACCTTCCCCCCACGCGCCGATCTACGTCTGGCTGCGCGGCGAAACCACGGGGCGGCTTACGGATGTGAAGTATTGAAGAGCAGGTGTCAGGAGCCAGGTGCCAGGTGTCACGGAAAACCTGCTGAACCCTTGGGTGGCGCATACACTGCGTTTCAGGTTAGGAGGCCAGGACAGGCCCAGGTCAGGAATCGTGGGCACTGAGGTTGCGTGTGTTACAGAAGCAGCGCAGAAGGAACAAAACCCTGTTTTTGGCCTTGAGACGCATGGTACACTCTGTCTGAGGGGGTACGTATGTCCTTGACGGTTGAGGAGATTATTGCGGCAGCGGCGCAACTCCCCGAGAAGGACCGGCTGAAGCTGGTTCAGGCTCTCAGCGCTGGGGGGACAGATTTGCGCCGGAGCATTACGGAACTGCGGGGCCTCGGCAAGGAAATTTGGCGCCATCAGGACGCGCAGGAGTATGTCGACCAAGAGCGTGACTCGTGGGCAGGCTGACCGCCACGATCACCGGAAAGTTCCTGGCTTTTGATACCTCTCCTCTCATCTACTACATCTGGATTCGTACCCCGGATGCAATTCAAATTGCGACAGCTCTTCAGAATGAGGCCGACCTGATCGTCACGAACGATGAACGATGGAAGCGGTTGACAGAGATTCAAGTGGTCCTCTTAAAAGACTTTCTGGAACCACAAGTGTAACCGGGGAGCGCCCCACGGTATCGCCGCTGAGGAGCCGCAAAAGCAAGGCAAAAGTCAAACCGTAAAAGTCAAAAGTAAAAAGTCCTTGCTGACGTTGCCTGTCTTTGGTACGCGAATACCGCGCGCAAACCGAGGTTGTAGCGCGGACCCCCGTTTTTGGGGACCGCGGCTCTTACTTCGCAAAGTCCACAAATCAACAAAACGGACGCCTGCCCTCACGTGCGGCAGCGTGAGACCAGGGAAGAACTTTCCCGCCACGCCACATTCGCTCAATTTGCGCAGTAAGAACCGCGGACCCCAAAAGCGGGGGTCCGCGCTACGCTTGCTTAGTTCAAATCCGCTTTCATACTGTGGTATATTGCAGCCAGCCATACGGAAGTAACGCCGGAACTGACCATGCCCAACCGCCAACTGCGAGTGTTCCTGTGCCATTCATCCGGTGACAAGCCGGCGGTGCGGGACCTGTATCGCCGGCTGCAAGCCGACGGATTCGCGCCCTGGCTCGATGAAGAGGAACTATTACCCGGCCAGGATTGGCAGCAGGAGATTCCGGCGGCGGTACGCACGTGCGATGTTGTGATTATCTGCCTTTCGCAGAAGTCGGTTAGCAAAGAGGGTTATCTACAGAGAGAGATCCGGGAAGCCTTGTACGTGGCGGAGGAGAAGCCTGAGGGGACGATCTTCATCATTCCCGTCAAGCTAGAGGAAGTCGAGGTCCCAAAGCGCTTAAGCCAGTGGCAGTGGGCTAGTCTGTTTCATGAGGGCGGCTACCAGCGCCTGGTACGGGCTCTTCATCTTCGAGCGAGCACACTTGCGGAGCGAGAGGCCAAAGTACCTGTTGGCCCGACCCAGCCGCCCGTCTCCGAGCCGCCAGCACCGAAAACTGCCACTCCGTTACCACCCGGCCCTCCGCTACGAGAGAACCTTAATGCCGGCACCGTGCGAGAGAACCCGAAAGACGGGCTAAAGTACGTTTGGATTCCACCGGGGAGCTTCCAGATGGGCTGTTCGCCCGGAGACAACGAGTGCCGCGACGATGAAAAGCCGTCGCACCAGGTTACCATTAGCAAGGGTTTTTGGATGGGGCAGACAGAAGTGACGGTGGGGGCATATAAGCGCTTCGCAGCGGCAACAAGAGAGCCAATGCCGTCTGAGCCATACCTTGGCGAGAGGCCGCTCAACCCGCAGTGGCGTAACGAGGCCAAGCCCATCGTCAATGTGACATGGGATGAGGCGCAAGCCTATTGCCGTTGGGCGGGAGCGCGGCTGCCCACGGAGGCCGAGTGGGAGTATGCGGCGCGCGCTGGGAGCACCGCAGCGCGTTATGGCGATCTGGATGAAATTGCCTGGTACGCGGACAACAGTGGGCGTAAACGGCTGGAAAGCAGCAGGATTTGGAAAGAAGACCAAGCTAACTACGAGAAACGCTTGAACGAAAACGGCAACGGCATGCACAAAGTCGGCCAGAAGCGAGCCAACGGATTCGGGTTGTACGACGTGCTCGGAAACGTGTGGGAGTGGGTGAATGACTGGTACGAACCGAACTATTACCCGAAAAGTGAGTCTCAAGATCCGTCAGGGCCGGCGAGGGGGCAGTTCTGCGTTGTGCGTGGCGGGTCCTGGTACAATTTTCCCGTGATCGTTCGCGTATCGGACCGCTACAGGTTCAATCCTGCCTTCAGGTGGAACCTTATCGGGTTCCGTTGTGCCGGGGAGGTGTTCGCTCCTTGACCCTTTTTCCTTTTCCCTTGACGTCTTGCTGGGGGGGCCCCCGGGCTTCGCCCCGCCCGGAAGTTCTCCGGGGGATTGCTTGCCTGTGCAGACCGCAGCAAAACAGCCAGCGTAGCGCGGACCCCCGTTTTTGGGGTCCGCGGCTCTTACTTTGCAAAACTACAAATCACAAAAACGAACCCCTGCCCTCAGGTACGTGAGCGCGAGTTCAGGGAAGAACTTTCCCGTCACGCCACATTCGACCAATTTGCGCAGTAAGAACCGCGGACCCCAAAAGCGGGGGTCCGCGCTACGTTGGCTTTGGCGATGCCGGGGAGTGATGTTTTAAGTCTGTCCAAAGTGATGATGGCGCCAAACGCGGTCCGCTCAAGAATTAGGTTCTCAATTGGCGAAGTCTATGATGGGATTTTCGACAAACTGGCTGGTGTCGAACGTATTTTGTGAGGTTGCTTTTCCCATTTGCCGAAAGTGATCACCCTTCCAGGTGAATGTTTTGGTCGTGTAACGATGCCGGCAGTAAAGGCAAGATTCTCCGGTGTCGAGATCGGTTCGCGCAGAGAAGAGAGTAAACTGCCTTGGACTGTGTTTTAACGAGTGCTGCGACGGATCAAGCTGCGCCACTCCTGAAAGGCCCGCCGAGGCAAGGGCACGAAAATGCTATGGTAAACTCGGCGGCACGACGAGCCGGATCTTGTGGCGAGCCGCTGCCGCGCCTTTCTCGGAGCCCGCTTGCCGCTGCGCTGAGATTCGGCAAGATCAAAGCGGTGGTATCTGACTTATCCTGGTGAGATGCAATCATGCTCGTTTCGTTTCTGATCCGAAACTTCCGCTTCTTCGGTTGCCCCATGAGCGAGCCCCTCATTCGATCCCACTGGTTTGCGCGCCTTCCCTCCTCGCAGGGGGAAGGCCCGCCCGGTTCAACCCGCGAGCCGGAGTCACTACCCGACACGGCGGACCCCGGTGGACGCTGGTCGCCGACCATCTCCGTCGCGGCGTTTGCTGTGACGATGTTCTTGAGCGCCGCTTTGCTCTTCCTGGTGGAACCGATGTTTGCCAAGATGGCGCTGCCACTCCTCGGGGGGAGCGCCGCGGTATGGACCACCTGCCTCGTCTTCTTTCAAGTGACGCTGCTGGCAGGGTACGCGTATGCACATACCTCGGCGAAGTTGCTGGGCAAACGCACACAAGTTGCCGTGCACGCGGCGGTGCTGCTGGCCGCCTTGGCATTGCTGCCGGTTCATGTGCCCGGCGGATGGACGCCGCCCCTGCAATCCAATCCCGTAGGGTGGCTGCTGCGGCTGCTCCTGGTGGCGGTGGGCTTGCCCTTTTTCGCGTTGTCTGCCACCACTCCCATCCTGCAAAAATGGTTCGCACATTCCGGGCATCCCTCGTCCGGCGACCCGTACTTTCTTTACGCTGCGAGCAACTCCGGGAGCTTGCTGGGTTTATTGAGTTACCCCTTCGTGCTTGAGCCCCTGCTGCGATTGAGCGAACAGAGCCGGCTCTGGACCTGGGGCTACGGATTGTTTTTATTGCTGGTAACCGGTTGCATTCTGCTGGTGTGGCGCTCGTCGCATGAGGATTCAGCCCGGGTGAGCACGCCACGGCCGGACGCACGGAGGGAAGAAGTGGCCGCTGAGGGCGCTGAAAATCCCACGCCGCGTCAACGATGGCGCTGGGTGGCGCTTGCCTTTGTGCCGTCCAGCCTGATGCTGGGGGTTACGACGGCGCTCACCACCGATGTTCCCGCCATTCCCCTCTTCTGGGTCCTCCCCCTTGCACTCTATTTGCTCAGCTTCGTCCTGGTATTCGCGCGCAAACCCCTTCTCTCGCATCTTTGGCTGAGCCGGCGGCTACCTTTGCTGATTTTGATCGCTGCGATTCCTATCGTATTGAAGGGCGTGCTGCCCTTGATGGTTTTGCTCCCCATTGATCTGCTGACCCTCTTTGCTGTTGCCCTGGTTTGCCACGGGGAAGTGGCCCGCAGTCGCCCCTCCATCCAGCATCTCACCGAGTTTTATCTTTGGGTTTCCGTGGGGGGAGTGCTCGGAGGTGCATTCAACGCCCTGCTGGCGCCGGCAATCTTTAGCGCGGTGCTGGAGTTGCCGATAGCGCTGGTGCTGGCCGCAATGCTATGCCCGCCGATTTACAGAGCAGAGGATACGCTCCGCGCGCGCAGGCTTGACTACCTTTTGCCGGCGGCGCTGGGTCTCGCCGTCGCCGTCGCGATCCTGGAGCTGCAAGCAAAGGGCATGGCGCCGGGGCGGCTATTTAACCTCATCATCTTCGGCCCTGCCGCGATCTGCTGTCTGCGCTTCGGCACGCGGCCCCGGCGTTTTGGGCTGGGAGTGGCAGCCTTAATCCTGGCCAGCCAGGTTTACGCCGGGCCCTTCGGCCGCATCCTCCACCGCGAGCGCAGCTTCTTCGGCGTTTACCGCGTTAGCGATGATGTCGAAAAAAATTACCGCGTGCTGTTTCATGGCGGCACCGCGCATGGTGTGCAGAGCCTGGATCCCGGCCGCGCCTGTGAACCGCTGGCCTACTACACGCGCAGCGGGCCGATTGGCCAGGTGTTCGAGGCTTTTCAGGCGAGCCCGGTGGAGAACGAAGTGGCGGTCATTGGGCTGGGCGCGGGCGTCATGGCTTGTTACCACCAACCCCATCAGCGGTTCACGTTTTATGAAATCGATCCGACCGTCTTGCACATTGCCCAAAACCGGCGTTACTTCACCTACCTGTCCGATTGCGGGCCCCCCGTGCGCGTGGTGCTGGGGGATGCGCGCCTGTCGTTGCGCGACGCTCCCGCGCACGGCTATGGCCTGATGGTGCTGGACGCCTTCAGCGGTGATTCCATCCCTACACACCTCTTGACCCGCGAGGCGTTGGCCCTTTACCTGAGCAAGCTTGCCCCCAACGGTGTTCTGGCCTTTCACATTAGCAATCGTTACCTGGACCTTCACGGCGTGTTGGGCGATTTGGCCCAGGATGCGGGCTTGTCCTGCTTGATGAATGATGAAGCGCACGTCAGCGAAGACGAAACGCGAGAGGGCAAGTTCACTTCCACGTGGGTGGTGATGGCCTGCCATTCGAACGACCTGGAAACGCTGGAAAGTGACCCACGCTGGAGGGATCTCCGTCCTGTGCCGGGTTCGCGAGTCTGGACAGATGATTTCTCCAACATCGTGAGTATCCTCAGGTTCAAATGACGCGCCCGAGCTTGCCCATGCCGGGCAAAATCCGGCAATGCGTTTAGCGCGGACCGGGAGGTTGCGCCGCCGCTTCTGCCATGAACATCGACAGAGGACACAGGAACAACGTGGCCAAGCACACTCGCGCTCAGATGCCGGGAACAACTGGTGTGGGGCTCTGGCAGTGCCGGACGAAGCCTTCGGCAAGCTCGCACCCGCATTCCATGCCTCGAAACTGGTTCATCTTTTCATGAAAGACCGCGTAGAAGCCGTGCACCGGATTCTGGCTGGCATGCGCATAGCACGCGGCGCGCTTGCGCGATTCCGTCGGAGTGATATCCACATAATCGGTGGGGTGGAAAGTCTGGGTCTGGTCGCCCTGGTTCACTTCGAAGTAATAGAGCTCGAATTTCTTGCCGCCCTTCAACCAGGCATCGTAAACGAGGTAAGACACCGCGCGGTGGTCGCGGTGAGAGTCGATGGGCCAGTGAGTGAACACCACATGGGGCCGTTCCGCCTCCAGGATCTTGCGAAATTCATCGTAGCGATCAGCATTAACTTCCGTGCTTCCGTCGATCTGGCCGGCAAAAAGAGGGCGAGCCTTCAGGATCGCGCAGGCTTTCTCGCACTCGGCCGAACGAATGGCAGCAGCTTCCGGGTGAGATTTACCCTTGATTCCCGCCTCGCCGCGTGTCAGGTAGAGAATGACGACCTCGTGGCCGAGGTCGGAATAGCGCGCGATGGTTCCGCCACAACCGGATTCGGGATCGTCGGGATGCCCGCCGGCTACTACGACTTTCAATCTTCGCTGGGGATTTGTATTCGTGTCCTGTCCGAGCAAGGGCAACCCCGTACCCAACAGTCCGGCGTATTGCGACGACAACCGCAGCATGTTTCGACGCGTAATTTTACCCATGCATCTTCTCCTCGCACTCCAGGATTTGGCGACGGGACAATTCTCGGCAGCAGGGAGGAAAGCACCCACAAGGCGTGCAGCCGCCCTCTGTTGAAAGCTGCAAGCGAGGGTACTGGCATACCATCACCGGAATGCCTCCCGGCTGGCGCGCCGTGCGAGGGCGCGTGAAGCCCCTGTGGTTCGCACGGAAACCGGCACCAGCGCGGTTTCCTGCGTTGTCTCCTCCTCACCGTGCACCAGCGCACCCTGGTCTTCCTTGACGAAAATCAGTTTACCAAGGACGGCGTCAAAATCCACGGTGATGAGGTCGCCCAGTCGAATCTGTTCGGTGGCAAGCAGGTTCGAGATGGGGAAGACCAGATGGCGCTCGATGGAGCGCTTCAGGTGGCGCGCCCCGAACTTGATGTCCGTGCCTTCGCGCAGCAGGAAGTCCCGCGCCGCCGTCGTGCAACGAAACACGAACTGGCGGCCATCGGTGGCGTTGATGATGCGTTGTTGCACGCGAGTGAGTTCGATGTCGAGAATCTTCTCCAGGTGTTCGCGGGTGAGAGCGCGGAACACAATGACCTTGTCGAGGCGGTTCATAAACTCCGGCGAAAACTTGCGCCGCGCCGCTTCCGTGGCCGCCCGGTATATCTTCTGGTCCAGTTCCTCGTCTTCATCGCAGCGGTTGGCGGCGAAGCCCAGCCCGCCGTTCATCAGATTCATCACTTCGTGCGAGCCGAGGTTCGAGGTGAGGAAAATCATGGTGTGGGAAAAATCCACGCGGCGGTTATCACCCAGCGTGAGGGTGCCCTTGTCCAAAATGCCGAGCAGGAGCTGCCAGAGCGCATCGGAGGCTTTCTCGATTTCGTCAAACAGGACCAGCGAGAGTTTGATTTCCTCCGTGTGGTGCTGATCGAGCACCTCCTGGGTGATCAACGGCTGGGTTTCGCGGTGGCCGAGGTACCCCGGTGGGGAACCGATCAGCTTGGCGATTTCGTGGCTGTGTTGGAATTCCGCGCAATCCACTTTCACAAAGCCGCGCGGTTTGTCGAAGAGGACTTCCGAGGTGGCTTCCACCAAGCGCGTTTTGCCGGATCCCGTGGGTCCGAGAAAGAGGAGGTTTACCACCGGCCGGCCGGGCGTGGAAAGCCCCGCGCGATAAACCTGGTAGACCCGCGCCAGGCGGCGCACCGCGCGGTCCTGCCCCACGACCCGCTGGCAAAGGGCCCTTTCAAATTCCCGCACTTCCGGGCTGTTCAGACTTGGATCCAGGATTGTTTGACGTGCGCCCATATTTATCCTCCCTTGGTTTTCACGCGTCGAAAGCCGGCGTCTTAACCTTGCGAAGCTCATGGAGCTTCACGTCCAGGGTCCCTCGAAGCAATTTCAGCCCGGAAATCAACTGGGCTGACAACTCGCGGTCTTTCGTCAACTCGATTAACGGCAAAGGCAAATCCGCAAGATCGAAATGAAGATTCCGAATCGCTAAGAGCAAATCCCGGAGGTATCGCGAGTCGTGCTCGAAAGGTTGGACCAGGTTGCGCGAGGCTTTCTCGCGCAGTTCCTTCCAGTTAACTCGCACAAAAGGATGCTTGGACGCAACTCCCCGTACGACGTCATCATTAATGTGCGGCCGGCGGCCCAGGCGGGCCAAATGAATTTGACGCACGCGTCCTTCTTGGCGCACGTTATGAACCAGGTAATACGATTCGCCGCGTTTGCGGATAAAAGCCATAAACTTCGCCAGGCCACACTCGGCTACCGCGCGGTCAGGCTCCGCTGAGGGTCCCTCCCGCTGGGAATCTGTCGTTTGCCCCGTAGTGGAGAAAATGCCACTACACTCCCCTAGATGCAAGTCGATTATTTTGGTGGCCGTTATAAATTTTTTTTTGCCTGTTTGTTTCGAAGTTGGGCAATGCCCCAAATCTACTCGATAGTGTGCTCGGAGTTGAAGCTTGAAAAGCACAGAGAACAGGGCGAGCTTCCTTTGGGTTGCGGCTCGGCGGGGCTGAGGTTGCGCAAACAGGCGCGCCATGATCGGGTGTGCGTGCGAGGCGATGGAGCGAGGGTTGGCCGCGGCCGAAGGGCGTTCAGGTTAGCCAATCGGCGTACAGACCAATTCCCACGCGGCCAGGCGAGCCAAGTGGGCCCGGCGCGCCGAATTCGTCTGGCGCTCACTTGCCCCGTGCTATAATTTCCTCGCTTGAGGGCTGCGGCTCGGGCATGCAGCGGGCGGCACGCCATTCTAACCTCCGGGGGAAAGCTGGAGAAGAACCCATGGCAGTGAATAACTACGAGCAGGTTTGGCACAACGGGAAATTCATTCCCTGGGGGGAGGCCACCATCCACGTTTCCGCGCACGTGGTCCACTATGCTTCCTCCTTGTTTGAGGGCATTCGTTGCTACGATACGCCGCACGGCCCGGCGATCTTCCGGTTAAAGGAGCATACCGACCGCCTGGTGAACTCGGCCAAGATCTACCGGATGGAGTTGTCTTTCACCCGGGAGCAACTGGCGCAGGCGATGGTGGAGTTGGTGCGCCTGAATAACGTCAAGCACTGCTACATTCGCCCGCTAGTGTTTCGTGGCGAGGGTGAAATGGGTGTCAATCCCCTGAAGAACCCCATTGAGGTATACATCCTGGCGTGGGCTTGGGGGAAATACCTGGGAGACGAAGCGCTGCGCAATGGCGTGGATGTGTGTGTTTCCTCCTGGCAGCGGATGGCCCCCAACACTTTGCCGGCCATGGCCAAAGCTGCGGCCAACTACATGAACTCCCAGCTTATCAAGATGGAAGCGCTCACCAACGGCTACACGGAGGGCATTTGCCTCGACACCAGCGGCCATGTGAGCGAAGGCAGTGGTGAGAATATCTTTGTCATCCGCGACGGCAAAATCTATACGCCGCCGCTCTCCGCCTCAGTGCTGCCGGGCATCACGCGCGACTCGGTAATGACGCTGGCGCTGGAGATGGGCTACGCGTTGAGTGAGCAAAATATCTCGCGCGAAATGCTCTACATTGCCGATGAGGTCTTTTTCACCGGAACCGCGGCGGAAATCACTCCCATCCGCTCCGTCGACCGTATCGTTGTGGGCAAGGGGCAGCCCGGCCCCGTCACGCGCGCGTTGCAGGAACGTTTCCTCGCGATCGTGCAAGGCCAGGCGGAAGACAAATATGGTTGGCTCACCTTGTGCAACCAGCCCGTGGCCGCGGGCCGCTGAGCGCGGCGCCACCTCCCGGAATCCGACGGGTGGAGGGTGCAAGCCTTTCCTTTGACACCTTCCGGGGCGTGTGCTAACTTGAACTAAAATGAGGGGACAGCTTCAGAGAGGGTTGCAGATGGCTAATAGCGCCGATGGTCTGAACATTGACACGCTGCTTCGGACTGCTTGCGAGAACAAAGCTTCCGACTTGCACCTGAAGGTCGGGAACTATCCTTACCTCCGTGTGGATGGCGAGCTCCGCCCGCTCACCCAGTACACGCGCATTTCCAGTGAGGACATGCTGAACATGGCGTTCAGCATGATGACGAACCGGCAGAAGCAGAAGTTCAAGGAAAACGCCGAACTTGATATGGCCTACGGCGTGGCGGGCTTAGGCCGTTTCCGCGTAAACGTCTTCCAGCAGCGTGGCAACGTGGGCATGGTGCTCCGCGTCATTCCCACCAAGATCCGCACCCTGGAGGAACTTATTCTGCCGCGCGTGATCGACAGGATTTGCCAGGAATCTCGCGGCCTGGTGCTGGTGACAGGGACCACCGGAAGCGGCAAGTCCACAACTCTGGCGGCCATGGTGGATCGCATCAATACCACCCGCACCGACCACATTATTACCATTGAAGATCCCATTGAATTCCTTCACCGCGACAAGAAGGGTTTTGTCAACCAACGCGAAGTGGAAGTGGATACGTCAAGTTTCGGCGCGGCCCTGCGCGCGGCTCTGCGCCAGGACCCTGACGTCATCCTGGTGGGCGAAATGCGCGACCTGGAAACCATTCAGACGGCGCTCCTGGCCGCCGAGACGGGCCACATGGTGTTTTCCACCTTGCACACCATGGACGCCCCAGAAACCATCCAGCGTATTATCGCGGTTTTCCCGCCCCCGGAACAGAAACAGATTCGTATGCAGTTGGCGAGCACCTTGAAGGCGATTATTTCCCAACGCCTGGTCCGCAAGGCGGATGGCATTGGACGTGCTCCGGCGGTGGAAGTGCTGATCACCACCGAATATATTAAAGATTGCATCATCAACCCCGAAAAGACCCGGATGATTCATGACGCCATCGCTGCGGGCGTTTCCCAATACGGAATGCAGACCTTTGACCAGTCTCTTTATAACCTGTACGGCCAGGGACTGATCACGCTGGAAGAAGCCTTGGGCAATTCCACCAACCCCGACGAGTTCAAACTGCGTATCGCCGGCATCAGCAACACGGCCGACGCCGCCCGCGAAGAGATGGAGAAATCCACCCAGGTTGAACGGTTTGCGAAAAGGTAAGCAGGCCCCGCCCCATCCCCTCACGGCGGCGCTGCGCATGCTGGCGCGCCGTCCCTATTCCATCGCCGAAATGCGGCGGGCCCTCGAAAAAAAATGCCCCCAAAGCGGGCAGGTGTCGGAGGCCATCGTCCGCCTGCGCGCCCTCGGCTACCTCGACGACCGCAAATTCGCCGAACAATACGCGTATTCGCTCGCTCAGAACCGGGCCTTCGGGCCCCATCGCCTCCGGCGCGAACTGAAAGCCAAACTCGTAAACTACCAGGAAATCGAGCCTGCGGTGGAACGGGTTTATCAGGAAACGCCGGTGCAAACCCTGCTGGAACAGGCCTTGGATAAAAAGGTTCGCGCTATTCGCTTGCCGCTGACGCGCGCCAAATTTCACTCGCTCTGCCAAGGTCTGATGCGCCGGGGATTCAGCGCGGGTGATATTATAAAGGCTGTGCGCGCGCGGCCGGAGTTAAGCCCCGTCGCGGAGGATTTTGAGGCCGCGGACCTGGAAAATTCGGAGGGGGAGGAGCATTCTTAAGGCTCTCGACACATCGCGGGCGAGTACAGACGAAAGGGGCTTTCTCCGTGTCCTCCGTGTTTTTCAAGATTTAACACAGAGTACACGGAGGAACTCAGTGACCTCTGTGTTGAGGCTTTTCTGAACACGGAGGACACAGAGATAATACGTCAGGCTTGGAAAGTCTTCGCGACGCTCGGAGAGGTTGGCTCGAATGACGGAGCTGGAGCGGTTGAACAAGATCACGGAGAGTATTATTGGAGCAGCCATTCAGGTTCATCGGACGTTAGGTCCCGGGCTGCTTGAGTCCGCCTATGTGGCCTGTTTGGCATTCGAGCTGGGAAAAAAGAGGACTGAAAGTGGAACAGCAGAAACCTGTTCCGCTGGTTTATGAACAGGTGAAGCTCGAATGCGGTTACCGAATGGATGTGCTGGTGGAACAATCGGTGGTTGTCGAGGTGAAATCCGTTGAAGCCTTGGCACCGATTCACGAGGCTCAGGTCATGTCTTATTTGCGGCTTTCAGGATGTAAGTTAGCCCTGCTGATTAACTTCAATGTAGTGGTGCTGAAAGACGGCATTCGACGGTTCGTCAACGGCAGGATATAGAGGTCCCTCAATACCATAACGAGGGCTTGTCTCAGTGCCCTCTGTGCTTGGGTCTTCTCTGTGGCCTCTGTGTTAAATTCTTTACTATGACATCAAACGAGATCAGAATTCGACGGTTCATCAACGGCAGAATCTAAAGGCTTTTAACACAGAGGGCAACGAGGAAAGACTCAACACAGAGGACACAGAGATAATCCTGCGTGCCTCCGTGTTCTCTGTGCGAAGTTCTTCTCCGTGCTCTCTGTGTTAAATTCTTTACTATGACATCAAACGAGATCAGAACCCGATTTTTGGACTTCTTTGCGAGCCGCGGCCACCGCGTGGTCCCGTCGTCGTCGCTAGTTCCGGCGAACGATCCCACGCTCCTTTTTGCGAACGCCGGCATGAACCAGTTTAAGGATGTGTTTTTGGGGCGAGAGCGCCGCGATTACGTGCGCGCCTGCTCATCCCAGAAGTGCGTGCGCGCAGGCGGCAAACACAACGACCTCGAGCAAGTGGGCCGCACCACTCGCCATCACACCTTCTTCGAAATGCTCGGCAATTTTTCCTTCGGCGACTATTTTAAGAAAGAGGCCATTCCCTGGGCGTGGGAACTTATCACCGAGGATTTTGCCATTTCCCGCGATAAGCTTTACGTGACCGTGTTCCGGGAGGACGACGAGGCCGAGGGAATTTGGGCGCAGGACGTCGGCGTGCCGCGCGACCGCATTTTCCGCCTGGATGAGCACGACAATTTCTGGCAGATGGGTGATACGGGTCCCTGTGGGCCGTGCTCGGAAATTCATTACGACTTGGGTCCGGCGGCGAGCGACCAGGGACACACCGACTGCAAGTTTCCGTGCGACTGCGGCCGCTATGTGGAGTTGTGGAATCTTGTCTTCATGCAGTTCAACCGCGACGAGCAGGGCGTGATGACTCCACTACCTCGGCCTTCGATAGACACGGGCGCGGGCCTGGAGCGCTTGGCAAGCGTACTGCAAGGCAAGCTATCCAACTTTGAAACCGACCTATTCCGCCCGCTGATCCGACGGGCAGAAGAGTTGACCTCGTCAACATATGGACCCTTCAACCCCAACACAAACGTATCCCTCCGAATCATTGCCGACCATGCGCGCGCCACGACATTTCTGATTTCAGATGGCGTAGTGCCGTCCAATGAGGGCCGCGGCTACGTGCTTCGTAGAATTATGAGGCGCGCCATCCTGCATGGTCAGAAGCTGGGGGCCAAAGGGCCTTTCTTCTATAAGCTCGCTGGGGAGGTAGTCCAGATCATGAAGGACGCCTATCCTGAGCTTGTAGATGCCGAGCACCGCATCGCAAAGCTCATCAAACTCGAGGAGACGAGGTTTGCCCACACTGTGGCTGTCGGCCTCGAGGAGTTCGAAGAATATGCCACGGCGACAAAGAATCAGGCCCTAGGCCAGCGATTTGGCGAGTTCGAGTCTGAGGTCGGCCAACAAATCAATCCTGAACTCAAGAGCACGTACGGCGCCTACTTCCTGCCCGGAAACTCTTACGAGGACCAGAGGAGGGCTGCCGAGCAACTTGCAGGTGTAGACGGCGCGGAGGTCCTCCTCAAAACAATGCATTTCGATTCGAATCCTTGTGTCTCCGGGGGGAGAGTTTTTCGCCTCTACGACACGTTTGGATTGCCTTGGGACCTAATTGAGGATGCTGCACGCGATTCTGGCGTGAGCCTTGACCGTGACGGATTCGAAGCCGAAATGCAGAAGCAGCGCGAGCGCGCACGGGCGTCGTGGAAAGGGGCTGAGAAGAAAGTTGCCTTGCCGGTGTTTTTGAAGCTCGCGGAAGATGGCAAGACGGACTTCGATGGCTACACACAGACGACTTCCCCCGATTGCCGCATCATGGCGTTGATTCAGAAAGGTGAGCCTTTATCAGAAGTCAATCCCGGAAGCGAGGTGGAAATTGTTCTTGACCACACACCTTTCTATGCCGAGGCGGGCGGGCAAGTGGGCGATACAGGCCATATCCTCGCACTAGCGACGGACCACGAAGTTGCGCACGTTCTTAACACGTACTATCCCGTGAGCGGATTGATTGTCCACAAGGCCGTGGCGCGCGAGGGACTTCGGATGGGGGACGTGGTCACCGCCGTGGTCGATGCCGAGCGGCGGGATGCGACGCGGCGGAATCACACCGCGACGCATTTGCTACACGCGGCGTTGCGGAAGACGCTGGGGACGCACGTCAAGCAGGCCGGGTCACTGGTCGCGCCGGACCGACTGCGCTTCGACTTCACTCACTACACCGGGTTGGGCGAGCAAGACCTGCTCGATATCGAAGACCTGGTGAACGAGCACATCCTGAAGAACGAGGAAGTCGCGACGACCGTCATGGACCTCGACACGGCGGTGAACATGGGGGCCATGGCGCTGTTTGGGGAGAAGTACGCGGATGAGGTGCGCGTGCTCACGATCGATGATTATTCGAAAGAACTCTGCGGCGGCACGCACGTGCGGAGGACGGGTGATATCGGCCTCTTCAAGATTATTTCCGAGGGCAGCGTGGCGGCGGGTACGCGGCGTATCGAAGCACTGACGGGCACGGGCGTGCTCGAATACTTGCGACGGCAAAGCCAATCGTTGGCGCAGGCTTCCGAGGCTCTGCGCTCGAAACCCGACGAACTGATGGAGGCTATCGAGAAGCTCACTGAAAGTGAGAAGAAGCTTCGCAAGGAACTGGAAACGCAACAAATGAAGCGTGCAGCTTCCGCCGCCGGCGACCTGGTGCAGCAAGCACGCCAGATAAAAGGGGTGCGCGTGGTTGCGGCGCGGGTTGAGGTGACGGACCGCTCCGCCATGCGCCAGATGGTGGACGACCTGCGCGTGAAATTGCAATCCGGCGTGATCGTCCTGGGCAGCGTTGCGGAAGGGAAGGTTTCCCTCATCGCTGCCGTGACGAAGGACCTTACCGCCAAGCTTGACGCGGGCAAGATCGTCAAGCAGGCGGCGACTTACGTCGATGGCTCTGGCGGTGGGCGCAAAGACCTGGCGGAAGCGGGTGGCAAGAATCCCGCGAAGCTTGACGAATCCCTCCAAGCCGTGCCGGGCATCATCGAACAGATGCTGTAGCCTCACCCAAAAAGGATTTCTCCACAGTTTCTCATGAGCCTGGGGCGCGCGATTGTAAATGAAAATGCGCGAAGCGCCTTGGACTGCGGCGGCTCGACGCCGCCTTGGTCCTCTTCACAGGCGTTATTCCAAAGCGGCGTCGAGCCGCCGCAGTCCAAGGCGAGCGTTGTATGCGAAGGCGCGCGGTTGTATATTACTGCCCGGCTTGAGGCATCGGGCCAACGAAATGAGAATTGAGAAGAGGGTTTGACGATGGGGCGAATCAGGGTTGCTCTAGTTCTTACGATGCTGCTCGTACTCAGCAGCAACGCGCACGCACAAGCACCGGCGGCGTTTCGGGTTTTGTGCGGGGTCACGGATGCGAGAGCAACGCGCTGGGACGGGTCGGTGAAGGTAAAGAACGCGGGGGCGTACACTCTAGAGGGCTGGCGTTTTGAAAACGACGATAGTGTGAGCGGTAATCATTTTCATTTCTCCACGCGCGCTGCGCGCCGGTTTGGCGAATCCGAGGGCAGGACCATTGCGGCCAACGGCCTCATCCTTACTGCCAGCGCCGTGACGGAGAGCAGTGAGTTTGTCTTCAAGACAGCGCAAGGGGAATTCAGTTTTCGCGCCGCGGAGATTCCTTACGCCAAGGGGATTTACGAGCTGGACGGACGCGTTTATGTAGACCGAATCCCAGTGGCGGCGCGCCTGACGAATACTCGCGAGGAAGAGGATTATCCCGCCCTCGCTTCCGGCCCGAAGGGCGACATTTGGCTTGCCTACGTGCAGTTCCATCACAGCCCCGACGCGGACAAACTCCGCGCGGCGATTTCCGAAGCACCCAAAGACTTCAAGCAATACGCCGAGCCCACGGGCGGCGACCAAATCTGGGCGCGAAAATACTCGGCAGGGAACTGGGACGAAGCGATTGCCATAACGCCGCTGGGGCGTGACCTCTATAAGACCGCCGTCGCCGTGGACGGGAACGGGCGCGCGTGGGTTTTCTGGTCGGAAAACGACGAGGGCAATTTTGATATCTTCGCGCGCGCGGTTGATGCCTCAGGGGCCAAGGAGCAATTGCGGATTTCCAAGGAGGCGGGCTCGGATATTGATCCGGTGGCGACCACGGACGCGAGCGGCAAAGTGTGGGTGGCGTGGCAAGGTTGGCGTGAGGGCGTCGCTGCCATCTACGTGGCGCAGCAGGAGGGCGGTGGCTTCTCCCAGCCGGTGAAGATTTCCAACTCGAGCAAGAATGAATGGGACCCCGCCATCGCTGCGGACAAAACGGGCCGCGTGGCGGTGGCGTGGGATTCCTACCGCAATGGCAATTACGACGTCTACGCGCGCCCTTATTCTGCCAATGCCTGGGGCGATGAGATTGCCGTTGCCGCCTCCGCGCGCTACGAAGCCTATCCTTCCATTGCTTACGATCCGAGTGGACGACTGTGGATTGCCTACGAGGAAGGCGGCCGAGGTTGGGGGAAAGATTTTGGCGCCTATGCTACCTCGGGCGTTTCTCTTTACCAGGGGCGACGGATCTCGCTGCGAGGGCTGGAGCCCGATGGCCGCTTGGTGGCGCCCGATGTTTCTTTTGAGTCGAGATTGGTGGGCGCGCCGAGCTTGCGCCCCGACCTTCCGGGCCGGCAAAGCGACTCGGGGGCCTTGGACCCAGATATTGGCAAGGCTTGGCACCGCGCCGACGGTGACGGCGCCGCGAATTATGCTGGAACGGTGAAAAACACGCTGCCTCGCTTGGTGACGGATGGCGCGGGGCGCATATGGCTTGCCTTCCGCTCCCCCCATCCAACTTGGTGGAATCCGATTGGAACGGTGTGGACCGAGTACCTGGTTTCTTTCAACGGCAAGGAATGGACTCGGCCGATCTTCCTGAACCACTCGGATAACATTTTGGACAATCGCCCAGCCCTGGTGGCGGTCGCGAATGGCAAGCTGCTGATCGTGAATTCCTCCGATGGCCGGCGAAACCTTAAGCCCACCGAGGGCAATTCAAATCAATATGGTTTGACCCAAAACCCGTTTGCTGACCCATATGAAAACGATCTTTGGAGTGACGAGGTTGATTTGGGGCCGGTGGCGAAGGCCATCTCGGTGGTAGCGGCGGGCCTTGGCAGCACGCCGGAACCCCCCACGGTTGACGCCGCAAGCCTCGTGTCCATCCAGGCAATCCACGATTACCGGGGCGGAACGGGAGGGGACCTCCGAATCGTGCGCGGCGAGTTCCATCGCCATAGCGAAATCTCCATGGACGGAGGGGACGACGGCACGCTTATCGATCAATGGCGCTACGTCCTGGACGTTGCGGCGATGGATTGGGTCGGCTGCTGCGATCATGACAATGGCGGAGGGCGGGAATACTCCTGGTGGATCACGCAGAAGCTCACCGACGTTTTCTATTCGCCCGGCAGATTCGTCCCGATGTTTTCTTATGAGCGCAGCGTGGGATATCCGGAAGGCCATCGGAACGTGATTTTTGTGCAGCGGGGAATCCGTCCGCTCCCGCGCTACAAGAGTTCGACGCTCGTGAGCGCCCCCAAGGGAGACCAGCCCGCACACGCCGTTGATACGCAGATGCTTTACGCGTACCTGAAGCAGTTCGACGGCATCACGGCGTCGCACACCAGCGCCACCGGGATGGGCACGGACTGGCGGGACAACGATCCCAATGCCGAGCCCGTGGTGGAGATCTACCAGGGCGATCGCCAGAATTACGAAATGCCGGATGCGCCTCGTTCCCCCCGCGAGCAGGACTCCATCGGAGGCTGGCGGCCGAAAGGTTTCATTAATCTGGCTTTGGACAAAGGTTACCGATTGGGATTCGAAGCGAGCTCGGATCACGTCTCGACCCATCTGAGCTACGCGAATCTCTATGTTAAGGATGTGACCCGCGAGTCGGTTCTGGATGCACTCAAGAAGCGCCACGTTTACGCCTCAACCGATGATATCCTCGCCGACGTCGAAAGCGGAACGCACATGATGGGCGATGAATTCTCCACGGCGGATCTGCCCACGCTGAAGATCAAACTCCGCGGGACGTCCAAATTTGCCAAGGTCACCATCATTCGCGACGGCAAGTTTGTATACTCGACTTCGCCCAATACGCAGGAGGTGGAATTCTCCTGGCGTGACAACCAGCCCAACAAGGACAAGACCAGTTATTATTATGTGCGGGGCGAGCAGGACAACGGCGAGCTGGTTTGGGCTTCTCCCCTGTGGATTACGTACACGGGGAACTGACGGAGGAACCATTATCCCTTCTGGCCAAACCTCTCCGGCAATCGAGGTCGAGAATAAGGAGCTGACCATGCGGCGAATCAATGTTGCCCTCAGTCTAACCATCCTGCTCGTGCTCGGCAGCAAGGCGCACGCGCAATCACGGGCGGCTTTTCGGGTTTTGTTCGGCGTTAACGACGCCAGCACAACCCGCTGGGACGGCTCATTGAAAGTCATACAGGCAGGCCAATACAGCCTGGAGCCTTGGCGATTTGAGGGTGTCGATAACATTGTTGGGGACCTCTTTCATTTCTCTACCCGCCCTGCATCCAACACGCCGAGCGGTGGACTTCCGCTTGCCAATGGCTTCATCCTTACCGCCACGGCGGTGGGAGACAACAGCGAGTTTTCCTTCTCCACCGCGCAAGGTGATTTCAGTTTTCGCGCCTCGGAAGTTCCTTATGGGAAGGGAATCTACAAGCTGGGCGGGCGAGTTTATGTGGACCGAGTGCCGGCGACGTCGCGCCTGACCGACACGCGGGAAGAAGAGGACTATCCCTCCCTCGCGGCTGCCGCGAATGGTGACATCTGGCTGGCTTATGTGCAGTTCCATCACAGTCCCGATGCCGACAAGATCCGCGCGAATCCACCCGAGGCGCCGAAAGACTTCAAACTGTATGCGGAGCCCACGGGGGGCGATCAAATTTGGGCGAGGAAATACTCGGGCGGGAGCTGGGGCGAAAACATTGCCGTGACCCCGGCGGGCAGAGATTGTTACAAGGCCGCCGTGGCCGTGGACGGCAACGGGCGAGCGTGGGTTGTCTGGTCAGAAAACCACGGGGGCAATTTCGACATCTTCGCACGCGCCGTGGACGCCTCCGGGGCTGGCGAGCAGGTGCAGATTTCCAAGGAGGTCGGGTCCGATATTGATGCCGTGGCCACCACTGATGCGGGCGGCACGGTTTGGATCGCTTGGCAAGGCTGGCGCAATGGCGTGGCTGCCATTTACGCCGCGCAGCAGGAAGGTAAGGGCTTCTCCAAGCCGGTAAAGGTTTCGAGTTCGAACCAGAACGAATGGGACCCCGCCATCGCCGCGGACAAGTCGGGTCGTGTGACGGTGGCGTGGGATTCTTATCGGAACGGCAACTTCGATGTCTACGCGCGCACGTATTCTGGAAAGGCCTGGGGCGAGGAGATTCCCGTTGCAGCCACGGCGCGGTACGAAGCTTACCCTTCCATCGCCTATGATGGGACGGGTCGGCTTTGGATTGCCTATGAGGAGGGCGGCCGCGGCTGGGGCAAGGACTATGGCGCTTATTCAACCACCGGCATCGCCCTCTATCAGGGCCGCCTGGTAAAGTTGCGCGGGCTTGAGCCCAACGGCAGTTTTGTTGACCTTGATGCTTCTTTGGATTCTGCGTTGGTGGGCGTCCCGAATTCGCACGCGGATCGCCTGGGGAGTCAGGCCGAATCGGAATCTCTGGATCCAAATCCGGACGCCGCCTTGCATCGGCTCCCGGATGCGCACCTCCTGAACGACTATCCTGGGTCCGCGCGGAATACCCTGCCGCGCTTGGCCGTGGATGGTTCGGGACGGATCTGGCTCGCCTTCCGCACACCCCATCCCACCTGGGGGAGTCCAATCGGCACCGCCTGGGAGGAGTACCTGGTGTCTTTTGACGGCACGGGTTGGACGCAACCCATCTTTCTGGATCACACCGATAATATCTTAGACAACCGGCCGGCCTTGGCGGCGGTGGCAAATGGCAAGCTGCTGATGGTGAATTCCTCGGATGGCCGCCGCGTCAACAGTCCGGCCAGGACGTCGAACACGTCGAACCCGAAGCCTCCCGCGGACCCGTTCAACAATGACCTTTGGAGTCGCGAAATTGATTTGAGCCCGGCCACTCAGGCCATTCCGGTTATCGCGGCACGCCCCGAGGAGCCGCCCGCGACGACAATTGACCGCCCCCGTACCGCGGTGATTCAGGCCATCCATGAGTATCGGGGCGGTCCGGAAAGGAATCTGCGAATTGTGCGCGGCGAATTCCATCGCCACAGCGAAATGTCCAGCGACGGTTATAACGACGGAACGCTGTACGACCAATGGCGTTACATCCTGGACGCTGTGGCCTTGGACTGGGTGGGCTGCTGCGACCACGATAATGGCATGGGGCGCGAATACTCCTGGTGGATCACCCAGAAGCTTACGGATATTTTCTATGTGCCCGGCAAATTCGCATCCATGTTCGCATACGAGCGGAGCGTGCAATATCCGAATGGCCACCGCAATGTGGTCTTCGTCCAACGCGGCATCCACACCCTTCCGCGCCTAGATCTCTCGAACTTGCAAACGGCCGCCGAAGAAGACCGCCAGGGTCATACCCCTGACACCCAAATGCTTTACGCGTACTTGAAGCAGTTCGATGGCATCGTGAGCTCCCATACCAGCGCCACGGGGATGGGCACGGATTGGCGGGACAATGATCCTAACTCCGAACCCGTCGTCGAAATCTACCAGGGCCTTCGCCAGGATTACGAAATGCCCGGCGCCCCTCGCGCCAACACCCAGGAGGACTCCATCGGCGGCTGGCGGCCGAAAGGCTTTATCAATCTGGCCTTGGACAAAGGTTATCGATTGGGGTTCGAGGCGAGCTCCGACCACGTCTCGACTCACATGAGCTACGCGAATGTCTATGTTAAGGATTTGACCCGCGAGTCGGTCCTGGATGCTCTCAAGAGACGCCATGTTTACGCCGCCACGGATGAGATCCTTGCCGACGTCGAAAGCGGAACACACATGATGGGCGATGAATTCTCCACCGCGGATTCGCCCACGCTGAAGATCAAACTTCGTGGCACCTCCAAATTCGCCAAGGTCACCATCATTCGCGACGGCAAGTTTGTATACTCGACTTCGCCCTTTACGCAGGAGGTGGAATTTTCCTGGCGGGATAATCAGCCCAACAAGGACAAGACGAGTTATTACTACGTTCGCGGCGAACAGGACGATGGCGAAATCGTTTGGGTCTCGCCGATGTGGATTAGATACGTAGGAAAATTATGAATCATGAATTCTGAATTATGAAAAAGCCGGAAACGATAAACGTTACACGCATCAACGCTGTCCGCGTCAGGGAAGAGCCCCAGGATATCCGGGAGCGGGCGTTTCAGTACGCACTTCGCGCGATCAAACTCTATCAGCATCTCCAACGACAAAAGGATGGGGCAGGATGGATTCTCGGAAAACAATATCTTCGAGCTGCATGTTCCATAGGTGCGAACATTGAGGAGGCTTAATCGGGAGAGAGCCGCGCGGACTTCGTGCATAAAATGGGGATTGCCGAGAAAGAGGCGCGCGAAAGCTTGTACTGGCTCCGTCTCACGTCAAGCTCGGGGATCGTACCAGTCAGCAAACTGTCCCCCCTGATGAAAGAGACGGAGGAGTTGATCGTAGTCCTTGCCTCGATCATTCTGAGCACCAAAGGCAGGAGAACAGTTGTGCGGTAGGAAGGGGTTCTAATTCATAATTCATACTTCATAATTCATAATGTATGCATGACGCCAGGAAAGAACGGATAGTTTATTACGGGTTCGCGGCCGCTTTGGGCGTGCTTCTGCTGCTCAATTTTCTGGGCGTCTTCAAGACCTTCTTCGGAATTGACACCGCCATTCTCATCGCCCTGCTGGCGGGTTACAAAACTTTCTACAACTCTTTTTCGGCCCTGCTGGACAAACGCATTTCCGCGGATGTTGCGCTTTGCATCGCGGTGGTTGCCGCCTTGTGCGTGGGCCAAAACCTTGCCGCCGCGGAGGCCATGTTCATCGTGCTGGTCGGCGAGGGACTGGAATCTTACGCTGCCGGCCGCACCACGGATGCCATTGAGCGCTTCGTGGAGCAGATGCCGCGCACGGCCACGCTCCTCCGCAACGGGCGTGAGGAGATCATTGCGGCAGAATTGCTGGCGCCGGGTGACTTGGTGCTGGTTCGTAGCGGCGAGCGCATCCCCGCCGACGGCGTGATTGACTCCGGTGTCTCCACCGTCGATGAAAGCTCGGTGACGGGCGAGCCGCTGCCTCAGGACAAGGCGCCCGGCGACGAAGTGTTCTCCGGCACGCTCAACGGAAACGCGCTGCTGCGGATTCGCGTCGAGCGCAGCGGCGCGAATACCACGCTGGCGCGCGTCATCGAACTGGTAAAGGAGGCGCAGCAGCGGCGGTCGCCCGTAGAGCGTCTGGCCGACCGCTATGCGAAATTTTTCCTTCCCGCCCTCCTCGTGGCGGCCGGGCTGACGTTCTTCTTCACGCGCGACTGGCTGCGCACCGTGGCGGTGCTCATCGTCGCCTGTCCGTGCGCGCTCATCCTGGCCACTCCCACCGCGATGGTGGCGGCGATGGGCGGATTGGCGCGGCGCGGCATCCTGGTGCGCGGCGCGGCTGTGCTGGAGCGCGCGGCCAAGACCGATGTCATCGTCTTCGACAAAACGGGAACTATCACGGAGGGCCGCTTCGCCATTCTCCGCATCCTGCCGCTGGCGGGTTCCGGAGATGAACTGCTGGCCCTGGCGGCCACGGCGGAGCGAGCTTCCAGCCACCCGTTGGCCCGCGCGATTGTGGAAGAGGCCGTGCACCGTAATTTGCCCGTGCCTGAGCCCGACGGGGCGGAGATTGTTCCTGGCCGAGGCGCAACGTGTATGTTGGGCGACCGCGAGATTCGTGCCGGCAACGCTGCGTTCCTCGCCGAGGCGGGAATCTCCGGGGCTGAACCGCTGCTGGAAGAAGCTGATGCCGCAGGCGCCACGGCCATCCTGGTGGCGGACGGGCAGTGCCTGGCCGGCGCCATCCTTTTGCGCGACCAAATTCGCCGCGGGGTGAGGGAAGCGCTGGCAGGTTTGCGCGAGCTGGGCCTTGGGGATTACATCATCCTGACGGGCGACCGCAAGCGCGCGGCGGAAGTGATTGCGCGGGAGGTTGGAGTCTCGCACGTGGAAGCGGATTTGTTGCCCGCGCAAAAGCTCGAGCGCATCCGGGCGCTCACCGCCGCGGGCCGCCATCCGGCGATGGTGGGTGACGGTGTGAATGACGCCCCGGCGCTGGCCAGCGCCACGGTCGGCATCGCGGTTTCCGGCGCCAGCGACATCACTGCCCAGGCCGCCGACGCGGTATATCTTCCCCAATCCCTAGAGAAGTTGCCGGAATTTTTCCGCGTCAGCCGCCGCGCGGTGAAGACGGCATGGCAGAACATCATTCTATTCGCAGCCATCTTCAACACCGCCGGGGTGATTCTGGCGGCGACCGCGGTCATCGGCCCGGTGGGTGCGGCCGTCACTCATCAGCTTTCTTCCTTCTTGGTCATGATGAATTCACTGCGGCTGCTCCACTCGCCCTCCGCCGGCGAGTCGATGTTCCGCCGCTGGTGGGCCCGTCTCCCTTCGCGCTTGCAGGCCCCGCAATGGGTAACTGCCGTGCGCGAAACCGCCGCCCGGTTTGAGTTTGGGGTCGTCCTGGGTTGGTTCATTGCCAACTGGTCGCGCCTGCGCAAACCCCTGATGTTCGCGGCCCTGGCCCTCTATGTGGGCAGTGGATTCTATATCCTGAGCCCCGATGAAAGCGGCGTGATTGAAAGATTCGGACGCAAACTGCTGCCTTATCGCGAGCCCGGCCTGCACTACAAGCTGCCCTGGCCGGTGGACGCCCTTACGCGCATCAAGGCGCATCGTGTGCGCGTGGTGGAGATCGGGTTTCGGACCGTGGCCAGCACACCTGAAAACGAGCCCGCGTCCTATGAATGGAATGCGCAACACAGCACTGGCCGCTTCCAGAAAGTGCCGGAGGAATCCGCGATGCTGACCGGCGATCAGAACATGATCGAGCTTTACGCCACGGTGCATTACGTTCCCGCGCATCCGGATGATTTTCTGTTTCGCCAGTTGGATGGTGACGGCACGGTGCGCGCGGCCGCGGAATCGGTGATGCAATCGGTGGTGACCTCGTCATCGCTCGATGATGTGCTTACCGAGGGCCGGCGCCAGCTCGAGCGGCGCGCGCGGGACGAATTGCAGCGCCGGCTCGATCATTATGGCGCGGGGGTTCAGGTTTTGCAGGTAAAGCTCGAAGACGTGCATCCGGCGCTGGAAGTGGTGGATGCATTCCGCGAAGTTTCCGACGCTTTCGAAGAGAAGAACCGCTTGATCAACGAAGCGGAGGGCTACCGCAACGAACAGTTGGCCCTGGCGCAAGGAAACGCCCAGGCGGCGCTGGAAAACGCCCGCGCTTACAGCCTCGGGCGTAAGACTCGCGCCGAGGGCGACGCCAGCCGCTTCCTGTCCGCGGAAGCAGCTTTTCGCTCGGTGCCTGACGCCACCCAGTCACGCCTGTATTTGGAAACCATGGAAGAAGTATTGCCCGGGAAGAAGAAACTGGTTATCGACACCAGGGCCGGCCGGCGGCAGTTGATGCTGTTGCGCGACGGGATCGTTTTGCCCAACGGGCTGCGCCCTCTGCCGGAGTAGTTTGGTGTAGAGGCGGCTTTACCCCGCCAATTGGCGAGGTAAACTCGCCGCTACAACACTGTATCGAGTAGGTGACTGATGACCCGAAAAACCAAAATCCTCGCCGCGGCCATTGCCGGTGGGCTGCTCCTGGTTTACCTGACGTTTTACACCACGCGGGAAACAGAGTTCGCCCTGATCACCCAGTTCGGCCGTCCCGTACGGACGGTGGTGAACGCCGGCCTGCACGTGAAATGGCCGTTCCAATCCATCCTGCGCTTTGACCGCCGGCTGCGCGTTTACAATCCCCGGCCCTCGGAGTTCCTCACCCGCGACAAGAAAAATCTGGTGATTGAAAACTACGTCGCCTGGCGGATTGATAAGCCTGACCGCTTCGTGCAAAGTGTGGGCGACACGGCTTCGGCGGAAATGCGCCTGCACGACATCATATGGTCCGGGTTGTCCGCGGCGCTCGGCACGCTCGACCTGGAATCGCTGGTGTCGGCTTCCGCGGACAAGGTGCAGGCGGCCGCCATGCTCGATATGCTGACTACCCATGCCGATCTGACGGCTCTGGGGCAATATGGCATCCGCGTGGTGGACGTTCGCATCAACCGGTTGAACCTCCCGGAACAGAACAAGCAGAGCGTGTTCGCCCGTATGCGGGCCGAGCGTGAGCGCATTGCCATGCAGTACCGCGCGGAAGGCGAGGAGCAGGCGCTGGTGATTCGCGCCAACGCCGACCGCGAGAAAGAGGCGATCCTCTCCGCTGCCTACAAAGACGCCGAGACGATTCGCGGCGAAGGCGACGCCGAGGCCACGCGCATTTACGGGCAGGCGTATTCCAAGAATCCGCGCTTTTACAAGCTGGTGCGGACCCTCGAGTCGTACAAAAAAATTCTGGACGATAAGACGACGATCATTCTGAATTCGGATTCCGCGCTCCTGAAAGTATTGACGCAGGGCGAGGCAGGGGTGAAGTAGGGCCGAACGGCGTTCGGCCCTTTGCTGCAGTAAGGCAGGGGTGAAATGAGTTCCGTTCTGCTGACTGATCGACAGGTAGGGCCGAGCGGCGCTCGGCCATCGGGCGAGCGCCGCTCGCCCCTCCCGCGCCGGCGCCGCTGGGCGCTGGGGTTCCTCGGGGTGTGGTTGCTTTCGGGAGTTTTCCTCGTGGCTCCCGACCAGCAGGCGGTGGTGACGACGTGGGGAGCGGTGACCTCGCCGCGAGTTCTGCCCGGCCTGCACTACGCGCTGCCATGGCCGATCCAGCAGGTCTACAAGCTCAAGGTTCATCAGCTTCGCCGCACGGTGATTGGCGGTGACGTGGCGGACATCCCGCTGGGACGCTTGCAGCCTGCCGCCTCCGAGTTCCTGAGCGGAGACCAGAACCTGCTGAACGTGCGCGTGGTGGCCCAGTACTCGGTCAGCGAACCCCGCGACTACCTCTTTCAGGCGGTCGACGTCGACCGGGTGGTGAGCGCGGCGGTGGAGTCGGAACTGGCCCGCCGCCTGGCACACACGGCGGTGGATAACATCATGACCACCGAAAAAGTGGCGATTCAAAATGATGTGCTGCTGGCCGCGCAGAAATGTCTGGAGGGTTATCGCGTAGGCGTTTCACTTTCCAGTATCAATATCGAAAACGTTGCGCCGCCACCCGACGCCGCCGATGCCTTCCGCGATGTGGCAGGGGCGCGCGCCGACGCCATTCGTTTTGTAAATGAGGCGCAAGGGTACGCCAACGATCTTCTGCCACGAGCCCACGGCGAAGCGGCGCAGATGGAGCAGGCGGCCCAGGCTTACAAGGGAGGAAAGGTGAACCGGGCGATGGGTGACGCGGCAAGGTTTGACGCCGTCGCAGCCGAGTATGCCAAGGCCCCGGAAGTCACCAGCACCCGCGTCTACGTGGAAGCCATGGAGCAAATCCTTCCCCAGATGCGCAAACTGATTGTTGATTCCAACGGCAATCTCGACCTTTCGATCATCGGAAAAGATGATAGTTCCGGAACTCCTCCGAAATGACCCGTCGAATTGACATAAAAGCCGTCGTCACCATCGCGGTGCTGCTGGCTGTCTTCGCTGTCGCCCTGCTGCGCTCGAACCACTGGCAGTTGCCGTCTGCGTGGAATGGCTGGAGGGCCATCGCGTCGAAGCGCGCTCCCTCCAATCCTGAGGACGGAATTTACTCCATGTTTGACGCCGCTCGCGCCGGCGACGCGCAAGCTTACCTTGACTGCTTTTCCGGCCCGCTCCGTGAGCAGTTGGCGGCGACGGCAAAGGAAGATTCCGCAGCCAAATTCAAGGCTTATTTGATAAGCCAGAATTCCGCCGTGCAGGGCATGGCCGTCACGGTAACCGACCGCCCCAATGCCGATGAAGCCCGCGTGCGCGTGGAGTACGTCTACAGCGACCACAACGAAGTCCAGAACGTCCACCTGAAAAAGGAAGGGGCGCGCTGGAAGATCATCAGCATCGACGGCGCGCAGCCCGTCCAGCCGCTTGTACCCTATGGGACCAAGGCGACGGATTGAGGAAGGCAAAGGGTAAAGTCCAGGCGCCGATGCTTCACTTCTTGTTGCGGGACGTGATCTGGAGCGCGTTGGGGAGAAGCTGCATAAGTTCAATATTGTTGCCATCGGGATCCTGGATCTTGTACCACAGGGTATGATCGGCATGATCCCTCTTCGCCTTATCGAAGGCATCGTCAGGCAGGGGATATCCCCGCTCCTTGAGGGCATGGAGAGTGGCCTGCAAATCCCTCACTAACAGGCATACGTGATAGCCGCTCGTCGTCGCCGCCGGCGTTGACGTCTCCCTTCTCCGAAAAAGCTCCAGGAATGAGTCGGTATCCGCTACACGCAAATAAATCAGGCCGGTGGAGCCATCCGGTCGATTCAGGCGGAAAGCCTCCGTTAACCCCAGTTGATCGATGTAGAAGTGCAGCGTGGGCTGCACATCGGAAAACGGCATGCCGACATGGCCCAGCGCCTCGACGATCGGCTGGCTGGAATCGGCCCCCAACGTCGTCGCGCCCGGCCCCCACAGCACGCAAACCAGAATGAACATAACGAATCGTTTCATGGGTTCCTCCCTTCTTGCCGACCCATTATGCCAAGGAACCGAACCAAAGCCAATGAGGGATTTATTGCCAGGGGAGGGAAGAGTCGCCCATGCCGCGGGCTGGCGCAGACGGTCGCCTTTTAGCGTCGCCAGCTTGAGTTCGCTCGAAGGCTATCGGCGCAGCCGTGCAGGAATCGGCAGTGGTTCAGTTTGATGTTGTAGCGGCGAGTTTAGGTCAGGATTGTCCAAATTAGGTTTTTCGTATTCCCGTATTGTGGATAGCCCAAACATGCCCGAGAATGCTGG